>Ga0307374_10014914_pt1 | contig 10528 bp, 10 predicted proteins | sample OX3MG_FD_202532 | JGI IMG/M metagenome (GOLD analysis project Ga0307374, IMG submission 202532) | Soil microbial communities from Risofladan, Vaasa, Finland - OX-3 | ecosystem: Environmental > Terrestrial > Soil > Coastal area > Acid sulfate soil | place: Finland: Risofladan, Vaasa | collected...
GCAAGACGCGTGAGGTGGATGTGGGACGCTGCAATGATTTCTATTTCGCCAACAGTTTGGGTATCGGTTTCGATGCGCAAGTAGCGCAAACAGCGAACCGGATGCAATGGTTACGCGGCAATCTGGTGTATGGCATCGCCGTAGTGGATACCTTGTTATTTAGACATAGGACGCCCATGGTGCACTTGCAAAATAAAATCGGCACGCTGGATACCGCGATTACTCTGATAGCAGTAAGCAACGGATGCTGCGAGGGCGGTGCATTCCAGTTAGCCCCGCATGCAAAAATCGATGATGGGTTATTTGACGTGATCGTTGCCCAAGGTCTGAGCCGACTCGGTATACTTGCGCTGGTACCGCAGGTACTGCGCGGCAAGCATCTTGGCCGCCCCGGCATCGTAGACTTCAAGACAGATAAGTTGTTGATCGAGTCCGAAGCAGGCCTGCCGGTGCATGCCGACGGCGAGATTCGCTATACCAATGCCAAGCGTCTTGACATCGAGATCCTGCCGCAACGACTTACGGTTGTTGCCTGACTGAAATAACAGGGGTGCGTTTAATTGAGCCGAGATAAATCGCCGCTACTGCTAATATAGCGCCTGCAATCTCGACAACTGTGAAGCGGCGACCGAAAAATAATACATCCCACACGAATGCGCATATGGGTTGCAGCAGCAGAACCAACCCAACCTGTGAAGCCCTAACTTTCGAGATACTATTGGATATCAATACCCACCCCAATACCTGGCCGAATACACCGTAGGCGATCAACCAACCCGCATCCCTCCAGTTAGGGATAATAAACGAAGCCCGCTCCGGCCACATGGCAAGCGCCAGCAGAACAGCACACGACAACGACACAACCATGAGTGTGACAAAGGAAGATCCTGTGGTTTCAGCAATCCGGACGCGGCGTAGTGCGAGCAAATAGGCTGCATAACAGCAGGCGGTGAGCAGTCCGAGGATCACACCCCAGCGATAGCTGGATGAGAACGACGACCAGTCCACACCTACCAGTAATAAAAGACCTAGGATAGCCAGCGGAATCGCAACTATTTGGAACCAAGTCAACCGTTCCCGGAATACCAACACGCCCACAGCCGCCAGTACGAAAACCTGGAAATTAGCTAACAGCGTAGCCAGGCCCGGTCCTACATAAATGATACTGCGATGCCAGAACGTCAGGTCCAATGCAAAGAACACTGCCACCAGACTCAACATCGCTACTGCTGGTATTCTGAGGTTGACACGCTCTCCTCGCCACAAAACGATCCCCAGAAGCACCAGTCCGCCGAACAACATGCGGTAAAACGCACTGGTGGCCGGTGATACGCTCACCAGTTTCACGAAAACTGCCGAGAAGCTGATCATCACAGCGCCTGTAATAAGCTGCCACATACGAGTCACTTAATTGATAATAAGAAATTAATTATCCAGAGCTTCAAGACCACACATGCGCTCCAATTGGGAAGGCTATAAATATATCTAAGACGCGGGCACAGAATATAGCATTGGCTCTGAAGGCGCATACAGGCCTGCATGATCGCCTAATGTTCTAGGCAATCATATTCGAGATATTAATGTGTAAGTGCGGTTTCCAGTTCTGCGAATGTCCAAGCGATGCCGCTGGTATTAAGCGCAATACCCAGTTGTCGGCCGATGCTGGTGGCCGAAAAGATTCCGCGGATGGCCGGTCCCGCAGCGGCGTCCTCAACCACAATTGCATGCTGCCGCCCTGTGCGCTTAAGAGTTTCGATAATATCGCCGACACATGCTTCAGCAACATCTGACATTGCCAGGGCTTCAAGTTTATCCAGCGACGTCATAACGTCACGCACTAGCACTTCATTACGGCTTATCCCCATTTCCTGCTGGAACTTCATGGGGCGCATGCCCTCGATATCATTGAGCGTTACAAGTCCCATTAGATCGCCTGATGCGCTCAGTACGAAGAGTAAACGCACGTGACCGTTTCTCATGCGTTCCTCGGCATTTTCGATCGATAGATTGGGTTCCACCGTCATAGCTGACTTTCTGGCCAAATCTGTCATTACATCAATGGCAGGGTTTTGTACGGATACACGATTAACAGGCAATTCAGCAGGTCGCATCAGGATAGTATCCACCGGTGCCATCATGACTGGTAGCGCCTTGAACTTTATGGTCACAAGGATCTCCTTTTTCTAGTGCATATATCTGAATGCTCTTTGCGTAGATTATAACCTAGCCGATTAAGGCAACCTTAGTATGGCTGAGGGTTAAAATATATGGCTCTTAAAAGATGTCAACATATAGTTACTCTATAATATGAGTTCGGTGAACTGTGCGAATGCGCTGAACACGTCTGTGAATACTATCTATACCGGCATGTTATAATTTTGCCTATTATAATTGCGATTAAGTCGCAGCAGCTTTGCAAAGCATGTCTAAGAAAATCCGCATCACTAATGTACATCTGGATCTCGGTGCCAGCCGACGCGGCACTGACATGGGTTCATCCGCCATGCATGTGGCTGGGGTCGTGCCTGCACTCGAAAAGCTCGGGCACCGAGTGGTCGGTATGCGTCACATCGGCCAGGTGTCAATGGAAGCAGCTGAAGTCGGCAATCCGCATGCGCGTTATCTACAAGTCATCAGCGAAGTGTGCCGTGAACTGGCCGATGAAACAGAAAAGACACTGGTCCAAGGCGAGTTCCCCTTGATTCTTGGTGGCGACCATTCCCAAGCCATCGGTTCCATCGCTGGCGTGGTGCGGCATTTTAACAAGCAAAACAAGGATCTGGGTGTGTTCTGGTGCGATGCACACACCGACATGAATACGCCTGAAACCAGTATCTCAGGCAACATCCACGGTATGCCGCTTTCCACACTGCTTGGTGTGGGTCCAAAAGAACTGACTAACATCAGTGGACAAGTGCCAGCTATCAAACCCGAGCATGTAGTGGTTTTCGGTGTGCGCGACGTGGACAACAAAGAAGCGGAACTGGTGAAAAAATCCGGAGTGCGCGTATTCACTATGAGCGAAATCGATGCGCGTGGCGCCGCCAGCTGCCTTGAGGAAGCCATGCAAATTCTCAGCCATGCCAATGCCGGCATCCATCTTTCCTATGACCTGGATGGCTCCGATCCATCTGTGGCGCCGGGCACTGGCACCCCGGTACCGGGCGGGCTCAACTTCCGTGAATCGCATCTGGTATGCGAGGTCATCGCCAAGAGCGGCCGACTTACTAGTATGGAGGTGGTGGAATTGAACCCCATCCTCGACATCGAGAACCGTACCGGCAAATTTGCTGTATGGTTAATACAGTCAGCGTTAGGTCGAACTATTCTCTGGAACTGATTTCAAATTAACTTCTAATTGGCATTAAACCAGAGGCCCACCGGTGGTCGTGTCGCCAGTATCGTGTGCCTACATCTTGAATTAAAGCACCCGGATAGAATCCGCCCACAACGCCATGTAATAAATTATCGAGCAGCGCCTTGGCGATGTTAAGTTTCGTGACTTAATCATCTATTATCAGCCACTGCCTTCAATTTTATAAGAATACGATCGGTTTGTACGGATACCACTTCGGCTGACAGTAGTGTTATGGACCCGTGCAGACAAACTTTATATAGATGTAATCTGATGTGGTCGCGTTAGCACGAAAGCGCCCTGCACCGTTGATGTTAAGTTTATTGTTAACGCTCGTCGATAGGACACGGTATTTACCCTGGCAGGCGTTGGACATCTTGAAGTTGGCGTCCTGCTGTCTCAATTGGATGTCAGCCGCGCTGCCCTGCGCCTGGTAGCGGACAATGCCGACATCCGCTCCCTGAGTGGGTCCGTTCGATAAGCCTGGATTGACCAAAAGCTCGGATGTTGTGACTGCGCAACCCACCATAAATATGCAAATCAGGCAGATTATAAGAGCGGTGAGTTTTGACATAAATTGTTACCCCGATCGTTGTTTATAACACTAGCAAAAGATGAAAAATCGTTTTGGATATATGGCTCGCCGAATATTTTAAACCGGCACAGCTCTTGTTAACACATTGAAGCAAACTGGATCACGGACGCCAACGCGTACGTTTGTATCTCCCTGGTTGCTGTCAATCCTCATTGAGTCGTAGTTCCTCTCAAATGTTATCAAAAGACTATGTCTATAGCTGAAGCTACCCCAACGATTCAATCCTTCCCAGGCACTGCGACCAGTTTCTTGATCATCTGCTGATAACGTTCAGTGCCTTCCACTTGATTACCGTAACGCCCCATGTGGCCGGCCTGCATCTCGGCGGACAACATGGCGACACGCGCGGCGGGCGCGGGGTGTGTGGCTAGCAACAGCTGCATGCTGTTGTTCTTGGGGTTCACGGTCTCCAGAGTTTGCAATACCGCGACCAACCCATAAGGGTCATAGCCGGCACGCGCCGCCAGCACCACGCCCATACGGTCCGCTTCGAACTCATCATCCTTATCCAGGCCTTTGGAATACAGGTTGCGAGTGGCTGCGGCGACGTTATCGAACAGCTGAGTATTCTGGCCGTGCTGTTGTAACTCGAATTGTGCCGCCTGGCCGACCAGATTAAGTTGCGCAGCGTGCTGCAAGGCCTTGAGCTGCTGCTTCAGGGCCACGTGGCTGATTTCATGGCCCAATGCACCCGCAAGTTCTGCTTCGCTGCGCATGTGCAGCAGCAAACCGCGAGTGATGAATACGTAACCACCCGGCACAGCGAAGGCATCGATGTCATTGGAGTCCACTACCGCGAAATGCCACGGTAAATCCGGACGATCACTTTGCAAGGCGACCCAGAGCCCAACCTTATTCACATATTCCTGTACCGCCGGATCGTTGATTGGTTTTGCGGCTCCTAACAGCGTCGATGCGGTAGCATAGCCAATCTCTTCTTCTTCCTGCTGATTCGCTGGTTTCACCGCCTGCTTTACGGTCTTCATGGTATTGAAGACACTATTCATATCCAGGCTCCCGCCACTGGTGCACGCTGTGAACGCTAACACGAGTATTAACGGTCGCAGACACAACAATATTTTTGAGGGAGAGCACATGTTCATGGCTGCACTCCTTTCACCTGAGGCAGATAAGGAACCTCTTCTGGTTTGAGATCCAGTTGTTGAGCAAACTGGCGTGCCTGTTGAGGTGTGGCTGACCAGGCGGTGATTTCGTTCGTGGCCTGCGGATCCGGTTTGGCATTGGCGATATCGCCGGTGTTCAAACCGCGCACCCCAGTAGTGGCGGTAACGCCGGTCGCTCCGGAGCGTCCGCTCTCAAACAAAGAGGAGAGCCAGCCGAATCCCCAGCCGCTGCCGCTACTGCCGCTGCTGGTGTTGTTCATACGGATGCTGGTCATCTGCAACCAGCCGTCTTGGCCTGAATTTAGGCGCACGTGATACCAGCCGCCCTGGCGTTCAATGATCGTAATATTGGTACCGGACGGTAGCGTGGTAATTGGCGTGGCATCGGAATAAGGCGCGCTGTTGAGCGGCGTCTCCAAAACAGTCTGAGCCGTTGATTGGGATGTGGCATGTACCGCCACTGTCACCAGCAACAGTGTCAACAGAATCACTCCCCAACGTTTCATGGTTTTTTCTCCGCCGGTTCGAACAGATGTACTGCCTGTTCCCGGCCCTTCACTTTATAAGAGCCGCGGTCGATAAAGTCAAAGGTATCTCCGCAGCGCTCGCGAGTGGCTGCCGATACCAGCATGCGCGCCACCCCCTTGGTCTGATTTTCGATGCGGCTGGCCAGATTCACGGTGTCGCCGATGGCGGTGTAGTCCAGCTTGTTTTCCGAACCCATGAAGCCCACCACCGCGGAGCCGCTATGAATGCCGATGCCGATGTCGAAACTTTCAGATAGAACGCCCAAATCCCGGCGGAAATCTTCCAGCACCTTGGCCATTTCCAAGCCCGCCAGGACCGCATGCTTGGCCTGTTCCGGATCGGGCACCGGCGCACCCCAGAAAGCCATGATGCAATCGCCGATAAACTTGTCCACCGTGCCACCATGACGGAAGATGACCTCCACCTGCCGGGAGAAGTAGCGGTTGAGCAGGGAGACGACTTCTTCTGGTGTGCGGGTTTCAGAGAGCGGCGTGAATCCACGAATATCGGAGAACAGCACAGTGAGCTCAACGCTGACAGCTTTGTCGTCCAGAAGGTTACGCTGATTTTTTACCAAATCGTTGACCACCCGCGGATCTAGAAAACGGCTGAAAAGTCCGATGGCATATAACCGGTCTCGGCGCTCGCGGAAATAATCCGCAAGTCCCATGCTTATGAAAAACAACCAGCCGAATATCAATGGCTGGAATATTGGTACCAACCAGCGCTGATTGAGAAATGCGTACGTTATGGCAATCAGAACCGGAGTAGCCAGAAACAGCAGCACGCCGGTGGTCAGCAGCCCGCGCCCCCATCGGAATAAAGCCGCAATTCCCAGCACTAATATAAATGACAGCAGCAGACCAACAAACTCGGATGGACGACGCATCCAGTCGCCATTCTTCAGGTTGGCGATCGCGGTTGCCACAATGAATGCACCCGGATAGAGATGGCTGATGGGTGTAGCGCGCAGATCACCAAGTGAAGTAGCGTTACTGCCGATGATGACTATCTTGTGGGTGAACTCGTCAGTGAGACGCTGGTGGTTATGACGCTGAAAATCGGTGTAAACGTCATAAAAAGAAAGATGCGGCATCGTCTCCGCGGTGCCCCGCCAATTAAGCAGGATGGAAGATTGGTCCGGCACATGCCAGCCGAGTGCTTCCGCCACGCGTGCCGGTAGTGAGGGAATATGCCATCCATAGGCCTTGTAGTAAATATAATAGCGCCGGCCTATCCCATCGTTATCCTGCAGAAAATTGATCAACCCCACGCGCCCGGTCATGGCAAGCGGCGGCAAAGGAAACTGCAGTGCCACACGCGCCTCCGGATCGGCTCCAGGGCCCGGCATGAACCGAAATTTAGATGGGTAATCTTTGATGGGTGCATTTTTGCTGTCATCCGCGCCCTCCAGCCGCACCATCGGAAAAAAAACTTTGTTGCTGGCCGTAGCCACATCAATGAAATATTTATCGGAATCGGGACGCACCAGATCCGGATCGACGAAGTTGATATCGAAGACCACAGCGGAGGGTTGTTCGGCAAGTATGCCTTCCACGAGCTGTCCGTATACCGCCCGCGGCCATGGCCAACCGCCCACCTCTTTGGTCATTTCATACAGACTGCGTTCATCGACGTTCACAACCACCACATCGGGGTCCGGTGTCTTGTCGGTCGAATGCACACGCACCAGCACATCCTGCAGCCAGTATTCGATCGGTGTGAGTGCGTGGAAGACGAAAAAATTGATGATGATCAACAGGACAAAAGCGAGCAGCACCATCCCGCGGGCGGAAAGCCTGAATTTAACCTTCATGATGATCCCCGACGCCGTAATCCCGGACGGCTGACGACCTTCAGCATAGCGGGTTTTGGAAAATCTACCAGCGGTGATAGGCCGGATGCCCGGGCTTTACGGCCACGAATGTGCCGCGGCAGGTGTCACAAATCTTTCCGCCAGCTATCAGCTCCCCTTCTACAACTGCGCGGTCATCAGTGGAAGAAATGACACGGGCATACAACTCAATAGGTCCATCCGTGGGCGTGGGACGTTTTAAGGAAATCATATATTCGGCGGTGACGGTGCAAGGCGGTGTGTCCGCGCCGGCTTTTTTCATCAGGTACCATGCGGCGGTCCAGTTGCAATGGCAGTCCAGTAGTGTACCGATGATGCCGCCGTTGAGTACACCGGGGAATGCTTCGTGGTGTTTGTTTGCATGCCACTCCGCAACGACTTCTTCGCCCCTGACGAAACTGCGAACATGCAGACCGTCGGGGTTGGCGGGGCCACATCCGAAACAAGCATTGTGTGGCGCGAAGGTATCCTGAAGTGATTTTTCGATCACGCTTTAGCTTTTGCGTCCGTCCGTGGTAAAAATATCTCCGCCAGCATGCAGCGCACGCTGCCGCCAGCGCAATTCTCGATGGTATTCACGGGGCTAGATACGATACGCGTGTATTTTTTGATGATGCTGCGTTGCGTGGGTGTGAGGCAGTGTTCGGCGCGCATGGACATGGCGAGTACGGAACCGCCATAACGGGTACCGAGTTGCAGGACGTTGCCGGCGAATTCCGCCATCTGCTGACCTGTTATCGGTATGATTTCATGTCCGGTTTGTTCGAGACGCTGTTGAATGCGGCGACGCTCGCTAACTTTTTCTATACTTGCGACGCAGAAAATCGCAAAACGATCGCCTATGCTCATCATGACGTCGGTGTGATAGATGGGCTTGCCAGAACTGTCGTTTGCGTGAAACGCAATTAATTCATATTCCAGCTTAGTGGCCCATTCTCGTAACAGTTTGATATCAGTGCGTGGTGACAGGCATGCATAAGCTACCCGGTGTGGCCGGTCGAGTACTAGGCTACCGGTGCCTTCCAGAAATCGCCCCTCCAATTCCGCACCCGACAGATCTTCGATATGTGCGACCTGATAGCCGCGCTGCTTATGCAGTGCTTCGATAATATCCGGGCGACGTTCCCAACGACGATTCTGCGCGCGCATCGGATAAAGATACACGGAACCATCGCTATGAAAGCTCACCCAATTACCGGGAAATATCGCATCCGGCGTCCAGGGTTCCGCTGTGTCCTCAAACACCTCCACAGTCACGCCCATTTTGCGTAACGCCATTACCAAGACATCGAATTCTTGCAGTGCCAGCGGTTGCGGGTCATTTATTTCGATATTGGTCCGTTGAAATGTATTGGAGGCTGCGGTCTCGGCATTCATGCCAAAACGCGCCGGCCTTATCATGAGTACAGCATCGGTAATCTGTGGTTCTGTTGTTACGGCCATGGTTTCGAGAAATGAATATGCCCACTGAAATATTACACCAAAAGACAGCGCATCAGGCCGCTGAAGGCTATCCCTGCCGAAATGACTTACCAAGTGGTAAAGTTCCCACAGATTGATCGACTGGGAGTTTTCCATGTCCTCTGGTTTCAGCCGTGGTGACCGCATACCTGACATCGAGCGACTCGATCAGGCAGGTAAACCGCGAATGCTCTACGACCTGCAAAAAGGTCAGCCAATACTTTTGATGATATTTGATGATCCCGAAGCTACTGATACTCGTACCGTGCTCAGCATGCTGGCACGCGATGACCCGGATTGGGCGCAGATAACCCGCGTGGCACTGATCCAGAGCACACCTGCTCAATGCAGAAACCTCATGGATGCCGCATCCAATAATTTGACCGTGCTGATGGATGACGGCGCGGTAGTCACATATCTACTAGGTCCTGAATCAGTGGCGCCTCGCCCAATCGCCGCATTCGCAATGGATGCAAATTTTCGGGTTATTGAGCGTATCGAATACGGCACCGATGAGAGCCTGGATGCCTTTATGCGGCAGTTAAAAGCTGTATATAAAAACACGGCACCCCCTAATTCCAAAATTCTAGAGCAACAGGCGCCGGTGCTCTTCATTCCGCGGGTTTTGGAAATCAGCAAATGCGATGAATTGATCGAGTTTTTCAACAAAGAAGGTGGACAGCCGTCAGGGATAGCACATATTGAAGATAACAAAATCCGGTGGCAGCCAGATCCATCGGTAAAAATGCGCCGTGATGTCTATATGAAGGATGGCAGATTGTTGGACAGCGTCAAAGAATTGCTGGCCAGACGCGCGCTACCGGAGATCAAACGTTGTTTCAATTTTCAGGTTACCCAACATGAAGTGTTTAAACTGGTCTGTTACGATGCGCAAACGGGTGGATATTTTCGTCCACACCGCGATAATGAATCTCGTGATACCCAGCATCGTCGTTTTGCAATGACTTTGAACCTTAATACCGGGGATTATGCCGGAGGACAATTGCGCTTTCCGGAATTTGGAACGGATCTGTATCAGCCTGAACGTGGTGGCGCCCTCATCTTTTCATGTGCGCTGCTGCACGAGGTTATACCGGTCACCACTGGCGAACGATATGTACTACTGGGTTTTTTCTTTGGTGACGCTGACAAGATGCAAGTTATGCAATACTAGAAGTACCATGAATCGTGGTGACAAGTAGTCCATCCCGCTGTCTTTATAAAAAAACCCCGATGGTTGCAAAACCATCGGGGTTTCGTGTTTAGAGCCTGGCGATGACCTACTTTCGCATGGGGAGACCCCAAACTATCATCGGCGCTGAGCAGTTTCACTTCCGAGTTCGGGATGGGATCGGGTGGTTCCCACTCGCCAATGTCGCCAGGCAAACCGTTTCACTGTTGCACATGCGATTATGCATATGCAGTGGATTCGAAAAGTTGTTGACGCTCTGTATATCGCATTCGTATTAAATTACCGGCCATGCCCAAACAAACCGTTTGGGGTTATATGGCCAAGCCTCACGGTCAATTAGTACTGGTTAGCTCCACGCGTTACCGCGCTTCCACACCCAGCCTATCAACGTCGTAGTCTTCGACGGACCTTCAGGGAC
>Ga0307374_10014916_pt1 | contig 10528 bp, 8 predicted proteins | sample OX3MG_FD_202532 | JGI IMG/M metagenome (GOLD analysis project Ga0307374, IMG submission 202532) | Soil microbial communities from Risofladan, Vaasa, Finland - OX-3 | ecosystem: Environmental > Terrestrial > Soil > Coastal area > Acid sulfate soil | place: Finland: Risofladan, Vaasa | collected...
GCTCGAGGACGTCCTCGACACTGGTCGAGTCGGCCAGCCACGCCAGCACCGCCCGGGTCGGAGGCAGCAGCTGGCACTCTCCCCGCAACCCCTCCGCCAGGGCCTGCGCGGGGCCGACCCAGCGCAAGGACACATGCTCGCCCAGGGTATCGCCGGCAGGCTCCTGTCCGAGCGGGATCGCCGCCACGAAGAAGCGGGTGTCAAAGCGATGGGGGAGCCCCTCGGGGGTCACCCAGTGGGCGCAGAAGGCGATCTCATCCACCGCCGGGCGGAGCTGGAGCCTCGCCAGCGCGGGGAGCAGCAGCCCGGGCTCTCCGCGGCGCAGGCGGTCCCTGGTCGCCTCCAGGTCCGCCAGCTGCTGGGAGGTGCAAAGCTTTCCCTGCCAATCCCCGGCCAGGAGGACGCCGCACTCCTCGTAGGTCTCGCGGATCGCCGCTATTCTGACCGCGAGGTCAGCCCGGACGTCCCACTCGCGTCCGGCCCGGTCGTCCAGCAGCCGGCCCCATTGCGGGTCGCGATCCGGCGCGTCGACCGATCCGCCCGGGAACACCTGAGTGCGGGGCGCGAAGCTGGCGCTAGCGGGCCGGCCGAGGAGGAGAACCTGGAGCTCACTGCCCCTAGCCCGGATCAGCGCCAGGGTGGCCGCGTCGCGCAGCTGGCCACCTCCACCGGGAACGCCGGCATCCGTCATCTCACCAACTCCCGGGGACTGGCACCGCCTGGCTGGGCGCGGGGCCTAGGTGGAAGCGCACCGTCCGCCGGTTGAAGTTGCGGTCGATTGCGCGGGTGGCTGCGGCATCCGGTCGGGCATGCCTCACCCCCGGCTCAAAGAGCCGCTACTCCCCGCTCCGAGAAGCTGAGGATTTGGCGCGGATGGATCAGCGCGAACGGTCGCTGGATGGTCACGCGCTCATGGGTCAGGGCCGGCAGCCAGACGGCGTTGAGATTCCGCACCGCCAGGAAGTCGTCGATGCTCCTCTCCAGGGTCTCTCGAAGGCTCAGCCTCGGCTCCAGAAAGACCTCGCACACCAGTGAGAACGTGTCGATGGTCAGGGCTACCTGGTGAGTGACCTTCTGCTCCAGGAGGGCTCGCCGGCCACCCATGTCGGCGCTGTTCTCGCCGATCGGGGCCAGCATCAAAATCGAGCGTTTGGCGAGCATGGCCGACTCTTCGACGGTACTGATCACCGGATAGGTGCTGGCCAGTGGCTCCAGGGTCAGTTGCCGAATCTCCAGGTACTCGGTCATCCGGTTGACCACGTCGGTCAGACGCAGCGGGGGCGACACTTCGATGTCTCCGGTCAACTTGAGGAAGGAGCTGAAAAGTTCGATCCGTTCCCAGTTCTCCACGACGCCGCAGTATACGAGAGTGATCGATCCCTCCAACTCGCAACCGGCGGTGGTGGCAGAGTGGGGCCGGGGTTCTGGTGGTGGACTTCGATCAGGATTGCTACGCCAGGAGCTGGCCGCGGCCGGAGTCCCCTATCGGGTGAGGGCTCAGGCGCGGGTCTCCAGTACCCAGGACATGGTGCTGGCGGCGGCCCGGGCCGGCGAGCCCGAGGGTCTGGTGGTCATCGCGGACCACCAGACCAGGGGAAGGGGACGGGCCGGTCACAGTTGGATCGACGCACCGGGGACTTCCCTGATGTTCTCCTTGCTTTGGCGTCCCCTCGGGTCGGCCGCGGCCTGGGGCTCTCTTTCCCTGGCGGCCGGGTTGGCCGTCGCCGAGGGCATCGAGGCAGCTGGCGGCCCGGTGGTCGAGGTGAAGTGGCCCAACGACTGCCTGACGGGGGGGCGCAAGCTGGCTGGAATCCTGGTGGAGACAGGCATCTCCGGTGGATCCGGAGCGGCCGTTGTTGGGGTCGGCTGCAACGTGGCGTGGGCAGCGGCGGACCCCGCCCTTGGACCCGAGGCGACCGCGGCTGACCTAGCGGGCTTTCCGGTCGATCTCACTGAGCTGGCAGCGGCCGTCCTCGGCAGGTTGCACGTTCGCTATCGGGAGTGGTCGGCCAGCGGCTTTGGGGCCCTCCTTCCCGCCTGGACCGCGCGCTGCTCATGGCTGGGGCGACGCGTTGTGGTGAGTCTCCCGGACGGCTTCCGAGAGGGAGAGATGCTGGGCGTCGACGGCGATGGCTCGCTTCGCCTCGGTATTGGCGGGAGCGAGGTACTGGTGTCGGCGGGGGACCTCAGCCAGGCGTCGGGTCCGGCTCTGAGAGTCCTGAAGTGAGCGTCGGGCCAAAAACCGCGCCGATGGCTTGACGGCCAAGGAAGTGGGACCTAGGATGAGAAGGCCCACGCCAGAGTAGATTTAGGACTTGCGCGCCTTTCCAGCAGAACGCCAATTCAAGGGATTGCAGTTGCCCACCATCGCTGAAACCTCTCGTGAGATCTCCAAGCTCTATGAGGTCGACCACCTCACCCGGCGGGAGCGCAGTGCCCGTCGCAACAAGATCCTCTTCATCGACCGTCTGCTCAACGAGTTGGAGCAGCTGAACATCGTCGAGGAGATCACGGTGCCGGTTCCGCTGCGGACCCAGTGCCGCAAGCTGCTCGCCAGAGAGGGGCACCCCTTGGGCCGCGGTCGGGCCGATGGCGTGAGCATCGCGGAATGGATGGACGCCCTCTATGACGTCCAGGATGGGCTCATGTTCACCATCGGCGACGAGGACGAGTAGGCTAAGCCTGGTCAGTCCCGTCATCGAGTGGGCCCCGTCCCCAGGTGTGGGCCTGCGCTGGCGAGCCCCCATAGCTCAGTGGATAGAGCGCCGGCCTCCGGAGCCGGGTGCGCAGGTTCGAGTCCTGCTGGGGGTACGCGCCGGGGTCGTGACGGTGGCCGCTGTCTCCCTAGGTGCAACCCAGGTGCGGCGGGCCACGGCCCGGCCGGGACCTTCGGAACGGGGCTGCAGGCCAGACGGAGCCCCAGGCCCCCTCACCGCTGGTCTGGCCAACCGGTAGGGGATTGACCATCGGGCCAGAACGATTGCCCCGCTCCCCCGGACAGCCACGATCGAGGAAGATGCCCTTCAGCTACCAAGGGAGAGGAACTTGACCCGGCGGGTGTGGCTGCTGTTCTTGGCGATGTGCCTCATCTGGGGACTGCCCTACCTGCTGATCCGGGTATCGGTCCGAGCCATCACCCCGGCCGAGCTGGTCTTCGGACGCACCGCCATCGGCGCTGCCGTCCTGCTCCCGCTGGCCGCCCGCCGGGGCCAGTTGCGAGTGGTCCTCCCTCACTGGCGGCCGCTGCTGGCCTACACGGCGGTCGAGATCGCCATCCCGTGGTTGCTCCTATCTGACGCCGAACGCCACATCAGCAGCTCGCTGTCCGGGCTGCTGGTGGCGGCGGTGCCGCTGGTCGGCACCGCCCTCGCCTGGGCCACCGGCTTCCGGCAGGTCCTGGGTCCGCGCCAGCTCACAGGTCTGCTGATTGGGCTGCTCGGGGTTGGGGCGGTGCTGGGATTCGACCTGGGCACCATGACCCCGCTGGCCGGCGTCGAGATGGCGGTCGTGATCATCTGCTATGCCACCGGCCCCCAGATCCTGTCGCGCCGCCTCGCCCATCTGCCGGGGTTGGGGGTGGTCGCCTTCTCTCTGGTCATGGGCGCGGTTGCCTACCTTCCGGTCGCGGTCTGGCAGCACCCCAGGGCCGTCCCCTCAGGCGAGGTGATGGCGTCGGTGGCGGTGCTGGGGTTGGTGTGCACGGCCCTGGCCTTCGTCCTCTTCTTCGAGCTAATCCGCCGCATCGGAGCCGTGCGGGCGACCGTCATAACCTATGTCAACCCGGCTGTGGCCGTGGCTCTGGGAGTGGTACTGCTCCACGAGAGCTTCACCGCCGGCACCGCCATCGGGTTCGGACTGATTCTGGTGGGGTCCGCGCTCGCCACCCGGGTGTCCCCGCCCCCGCGGCGGGATGGCCAGCCCACCCTGGGCTCGGTCGGAGCCGAGCCCTAACCCGAAGTTACCGATGGTTGTTGAAGTGAGTTCGAGTTGCGATTGGGCTGCAATTGTAGCCACTAATAGCTTGACATTGTGGAGATGGCGTGGTAGGGTAATGGGGTGGCCAAGTCAGGCAGCCATGCCATGCACGTCGACCGCATCCCCACCCATCTTCGCGGCCGCGACTACGTCAGCTACCTGCTCCGCCAGACCTACCGCGAGGACGGCAAGGTCAAGCACCGCACCCTGTCCAACCTGACCCCGCTGCCCATAGCTGCCATCGAGGCCATTCGAGCCATCTTGAAGGGCGACCAGGTGGGCGTTTGGGGCAGCGACTTCGAGATTGAGCGCTCCCTGCCGCACGGCCACGTGCTGGCGGTGCTGGGCATGCTCCGCCAGCTCCAACTGGACCGCCTGCTCTGGTCCCGGCCCTGTCGAGAGCGGGACCTGGTGGTGGCGATGGTGGTGCGGCAGGTGCTCAAGCCCAGCTCCAAGCTGGCCACCTCTCGAAGCTGGCAGAGCAGCACCCTGGCATCCCTCTTGGGGGTCGAGGATGCCGACCAAGACGAGCTGTACTCAGCTTTGGACTGGCTGCTGTCATGCCAGCCCAAGGTGGAGACCCGGCTGGCGGAGCGCCACCTCCACCAGGGTGCGCTGGTCCTCTACGACCTCACCTCGGTGGTGGTGGAGGGCACCCACTGCAAGCTGGCCAAGTTGGGCCACAGCCGGGATGGCAAGCCGGGGACTTTGCAGGTCGAGTTCGGGCTGGTGACGGACCAGGAGGGGCGGCCGGTGGCGGTGGAGGTCTTCGCCGGCAACACCGGGGACCCCGCCACCGTCGCCACTCAGGTGGAGAAGCTGCGACAGCGCTTCGGACTCGAGCAGGTGGTGCTGGTGGGAGACCGGGGGATGTTGACCTCGGCCCGGATCAGCAAGCTCAAGGAGCTGGGTGGAATCGGCTGGATCTCAGCCCTGCGAGGGGTGCAGATCAGGGGACTGGTGGAGAGCGGAGACCTCCAACTGGGGCTCTTCGATGACCGCAACCTGGCCGAGATCTCCTCCCCCCGCTTTCCCGGGGAGAGGCTGGTGGTGTGCAAGAACCAGGAGCTGGCCCGGCTGCGTTCCGCCAAGCGCGAGGATCTGCTCCAGGCCACCGAGAAGGCGCTGCAAAAAGTGGCCTCGTCGGTGGCTGCGGGAAGGCTGGCCGGCAAAGACAAGATCGCGCTGCGGCTGGGCCGGGTGGTCAACCGCTACAAGATGGCCAAACACTTCGAGCTGGTGATTGAGGAACAGAGCTTCAGCTTCCAGCGCAAGCAGCAGCAAATTGCTGAAGAAGCCAGCGTGGATGGCATCTATGTGATCCGCTCCAGCGTGACCGCGGAGCGCTTGGATGCGGCCCAGCTGGTCCACTCCTACAAGCGCCTGGCCCAGGTGGAGCGGGCCTTCCGCACCCTCAAGTCCATGGACATGCGAGTGCGGCCCATCCGCCATCGCCTGGAGGACAGGGTCCGGGCCCACATCTTCCTGTGCATGCTCGCCTACTACGTGCGCTGGCACCTGGAGCAGGCCTGGCGGCCGCTGCTGTTCGGAGATGAGCAACCTCCCCCGCGCCAGGATCCGGTCGCCCCCGCTCAGCGCTCTCAGCCCGCCCTCGACAAGGCCCGGACTCAGCGCCTCGCTGACGGCACCCAGGTCCACGACTTCTCGACTTTGCTGGAGGAGCTGGCCACGCTCAGCCGCGAGACCATCCGGATGACAGCTGCCGAGACCACCTTCGACAAGCTGACAACTCCCACTCCCCTCCAGCAGCACGCCTTCTCGCTGCTCGGCATCCCCATCACCCTGTAGCCAGAACCGCCACCTGGCTCCCGAGTTCACCTGAACTCGACCTCCCCGGGTAACTTCGGCCTAACCTAACGGTTCACGGCATCCTCCGCCTGCGTCCGCCGGCTCAGACGCAGGCGTGCACGATGGGGTGCCACTCCGCGGGCACCATCGCCAGGAACCGGGGCAGATCCAGCGCTGAAAGCCCGGCTTGGGTCAGGGTGACGGGAAGGCCCAGTCTGGCGATTAGCGCCTGGCAGACGTCACCGACCTCAGCTCCAGACCGGGTGCCAAAGGGCTCGGCCAAGGGCGCCGTGAGCGCCGGATCGGTGGCGTTGAGGTGCCTGATCGTGGCGGGCAGAAAGACGCACGAGGTGATCCCGTGGGGGATCTCGAAGCTGGCCCCCAGGATCCGCCCCAACTGATGGCTCGGCCCCATGGTGGTGCCGGCCAGACCCAGAGCCGCCCACCAGGCCGCCACCTGGGCGCTCTGGCGCGCCTCCACTTCCTCCGGACGGTCCCGGCAGTCCGGCAGGCTCCGGCGCAGTCGGCGGATAGCCTCCATGGACAGCCATGAGGCAAGCGGGTCGCGCTCAGGGGCCCAGATGGTCTCGACCGCATGATCCAGCGCCCGGATCCCTGTCGATAGCCAGAGCCGCTCGGGAGTCGCCAGGGTCACCTCGGGATCGAGCAGAACGACGCGGGGAGCGGCATCCGGGTCGCGGAGTCCTAGCTTGCGGTGGCTCTCGCTGTCGGTGACCCCTGCCGAGGGGGTGAATTCCGCTCCCGAGAGGGTGGTGGGCACCGCGATGTGGGTCCTTCCAGTTGTCCCGATCCCATGCAGGGCAGCCTTGCAGCCGTCGATGACGCTGCCGCCACCGAGGCTGATCACGCCGTCGGCGGCGACCTGCTCCAGCAGGTCCTGCAGCTGTTGGACCGCGCGCTCAGGAGTGTGCTGCCCGATCCCGGTGAAGGTGGCCTGATGGCGGCCTGGCAGCATGGCCTCGGTCGCCTTGACCAGGCCCGACGAGGCGGACAGGGTGGCGCTGGTAACCAGCACCACCCTGCCCAGATCAGCCCGATCCACCTCGGCTCGAAGTTCGGCCAGGGCGCCTGCCCCCAGCAGGACCCGCCTGGCCGGGGTGGCCTGGCTGAGGGAGAACAACTCTCAGCTGGCCAGGAACTGGCTCAGCACCAGGGGCAGTACCCCGCCGTGGCGCAGGTACTCGACCTCGGTGCGGTTGTCGATCCGGGCCAAGACCGGGATCACCTGGCGGCTCCCGTCCCGCCGCGCCACGGTCAGCTGGAGGGTGGCTCCCGGGCTCAGCTGACCGTCCAGCTCGGTGAGGCTGTAAGTTTCCGTGCCGTCCAGGCCCAGGGACTGGGCCGACTGGCCCGGCTGGAACTGCAGCGGCACCACCCCCATGCCCACCAGGTTGCTGCGATGGATGCGCTCGAAACTCTCCGCCAGCACCGCTCTCACCCCGAGCAGACTGGTGCCCTTGGCGGCCCAATCCCGAGAGCTGCCGGAGCCGTACTCCTTGCCGCCGATGACCAAGAGTGGCACCCCCTCTGCCCGATAGTGGAGGGAGGCGTCGAAGATGGTCATCGCCGCCCCGTCCGGTTGATGGGTGGTGTAACCCCCCTCCCGCTCCCCGGCCAGGCGATTACGTAGGCGCACATTGGCGAAGGTGCCCCTGATCATGACCTCGTGGTTGCCTCGCCGGGAGCCATAGCTGTTGAAGTCGCGCGGCTGGATGCCAAGGCCCTGGAGGTACTCGCCGGCCGGGCTGTTGGGGGGTATGGAACCGGCTGGCGATATGTGGTCGGTGGTGATCGAGTCGCCCAGCAGGGCCAGCACGCGGGCTTCCACCAGGTCGGCTACCGGACGTGGCTCGGCGGTCATCCCCCCGAACAGAGGCACCTCCCTGATGTAGCTGGAGTCGTCGCTCCAGACGTAGGTGGGGCCGGTGGGGGACCCCATCTCCTGCCAGTGCTCGTCGCCGGAGAAGATGCGCTCGTACTCTTGGTGGAAGAACTCAGATCTCACCGAGGTCCGGATCACGGCGGCCACCTCCTCGGAACTCGGCCAGAGCTCGTGGAGGTAGACCGGGGCGCCGTTACCGTCCAGTCCCAGCGGTTCCCGGGTGAGGTCCCGACGCACCGTGCCGGCCAGGGCGAAGGCCACCACCAGAGGCGGAGAGGCCAGGTAGGCGGCCCGCACCTGGGGGTGGATCCGGCCCTCGAAGTTGCGGTTGCCGCTGAGGACCGCGGCCACGTTGAGATCGCGTTCGCGCACCTCTTGAGCCACCTCTTCGGGCAGGGGCCCGCTGTTGCCGATGCAGGTGGTGCAGCCGTAGCCGACGATGTCGAAGCCGATCGCGGCCAGTGGCTCCAGCAGCTGGGCCTGGGCCAGGTAGTCGCTCACCACCCGCGAGCCGGGAGCCATGCTGGTCTTGACGAACCAGGGCGGCTTGAGGCCGCGTTGGACCGCGCGCTGAGCCAGCATCCCGGCCGCCACCATCACGCTGGGATTGGAGGTGTTGGTGCAGGACGTGATCGCGGCGATCACCACCGACCCGTCTTCGAGCGCAGGGCTGCCGGGCGGGAAGGCAGCCCCGGCCCGGGCCGGGAAGCTGCCGATGAAGCTCTGGTCGGACTGGCCCAGCGGGACTCGGTCCTGGGGTCGCCGGGGTCCGGCGATGCTCGGCTCGATCGAGTTGAGGTCCAGCTCCAGCAACTCGCTGAACTGGGGAATCGGCGATTCGCTGGTGCGGAACAGCCCCTGCTCCTTGGTGTACCGCTCCACCAGGTCGATCAGCTCGGCGCTGCGCCCGGTGGTGCGCAGGTAGTCGAGCACGATCTGGTCGACTGGGAAGAGGGCGGCGGTGGCCCCGTACTCCGGCGCCATGTTGGAGAGGGTGGCCCGATCGGCCAGGGCCAGGCTGTCCAGTCCTTCGCCGGCGAACTCCACGAACTTGTTGACCACTCCGTGCCCGCGCAGCCACTCGGTCACCCGCAGCACCAGGTCGGTGGCGGTGACCCCGGCAGGCAGCTTGCCCTTGAAGTGGACCCCCACCACGGTGGGGAGGGCCAGCAGCATCGGCTGGCCCAGCATGGCCGCCTCAGCCTCTATGCCGCCCACGCCCCAGCCCAGAACTCCCAGCCCATTGACCATGGTGGTGTGGGAGTCGGTTCCGACCAGGGTGTCGGGGATCGCGACCCTGGTGCCGTCGATCTCCCGCAGGCTGACCACCCGAGCCAGGTACTCAAGGTTCACCTGGTGGCAGATGCCCATGCCCGGTGGCACCACCCGAAAGCCCCGGAACGCCTGCTGGGCCCAGCGCAACAGGCTGTAGCGCTCCGAGTTGCGCTCGTACTCTCGGTCGAGGTTGACGCCGTAGGCGCGGGCGCTGCCGAAGGCGTCGACCTGGACCGAGTGGTCGATGACCAGGTCCGCATCGACCAGGGGATCGATCCGCGCCGGGTCCCCGCCGCGCGTCTGCATGGCCGACCGCATCGAGGCCAGATCCACCACCGCCGGGACCCCGGTGAAGTCCTGGAGGAGGACTCGGGAAGGGAAGAAGGGGAGCTCTCGGCCGCCCGCCGCCTGCCCGTCCCAACGCGCCATGAGGAGGGCGTCATCCGCGGTCACGTGGGGGGAGCCGGCCTGTCGCAGCAGCATCTCCAGCCAGACCTTGACTGTCATCGGCAGCCGGTCGGGGTCGGCCAGGCCCTGATCGCGCAGGCGCGAGAGGCTGAAATAGGTCGGCCCACCCCGGCCGAGCTCGTGCTTGACGCCGAGCGGATCTGGCGCGGAAATCTCGGTCATGAGCACCCCCATTCCCCCAAGGGGATCTTGGACTACGCTCCCATCTTAGCCCGGCGCAGCCGGCGCGACGAAGCCTGCCCCGGGATTGACAGTGAGATCGGAGGCCGGGCATACTCGGCCCTACGGTCGGCGGGGCGGCCACCCGCGGACGGGGTTTCGGTGCAGGAGGGAAAGGTGAGGCGGAGCCATACCGGCGGTAGGCTGGCGGTGGCGCTGGGAGTGGCTTTTGCAGGTGCCCTGCTGGCCCCGCTGCCGGTGTTCGCCAGCAACACCAACTTCCTCAACGGGGGCGGTCCTCCGGTCGACCGCATCGACCTGATCTGGAACGTCTTCCTGATCTGCGCGAGCGTGGTACTGGTCGGGGTGGGCGGAGCCATCGTCTACGCCGCGTTCCGCTTCCGGAGGCGGTCTCCTGACGAGATGCCAAGGCAGGTCCACGGCAACAACCGAATCGAGTTGGCGTGGACGATCGGACCATTGGTAGTCCTGAGCGCCCTGTTCGTGCTGAATCTGGTCAACGTTGGCTACCTTCGCCACGGCCCCACCCCCGGCACCCCGGCAGCCCGCCAGGAGATCCACATCAAGGTCGTCGGACGCCAGTTCTACTGGACCTTCTACTACCCCAATGGCAAGTACTCGCTGCGGACCCTGGAGATCCCGGTCAACGTCCCCATCGAGATCAGCACTGACTCTCTGGACGTGATCCACGGCTTCTGGGTCCCCAACCTCGGGGCCAAGATCGACGCCTTGCCGGGGATCGTCAACCACGCCTTCATCGAGGCGGGCGCGGTGGGGACTTACAACGGCCAGTGCTACGAATTCTGCGGCGTCGGCCATGATCAAATGCTGATCACGGTCAAGGCGGTCTCGATGGCTCAATACCTGAGCTACGTCCAACACCTGTCCACCTGATGAGGTTGAACTGACCCATGGCCA
>Ga0307374_10014918_pt1 | contig 10527 bp, 4 predicted proteins | sample OX3MG_FD_202532 | JGI IMG/M metagenome (GOLD analysis project Ga0307374, IMG submission 202532) | Soil microbial communities from Risofladan, Vaasa, Finland - OX-3 | ecosystem: Environmental > Terrestrial > Soil > Coastal area > Acid sulfate soil | place: Finland: Risofladan, Vaasa | collected...
CCTGTCAGTCGTCGCCCGTCTTAGGGGCGACCTGGACGCTGCGCATGTTTCGTTGCTCTCGGTCAGTTCTAGCTTTGGAGACGGCAGCTTTTCCGGCGCCGTCGACCTTCGAAAGATGATCCCTTCGGGGCTCCTCACGCTCACCAAAGTGGTAACGCCCCTGGGAGGTAAGCTCTCGGCGACTCTCTCGCTGGTCGCGACAGACGGCGGCCTTGCCGCTACTAGTCGCAACCTTGAGATCGGGTCGGTCGCGCTCCGACCCTTTGTCCTGACAGCTACCCCTAAGAAGAGCGGGGTTGACTTCCATCTTGCGGCGTCCTTTCCCGGAGGAGCGGCCGACAACGTTCTGATCGCCGACGGATCATACCGCTCCGCTCCGGAGAGCTACCTGCAGGTATCCCTCAGCGCGAACAGGCTTCCGTTGACGGCCCTATACGCCGCCATCGAGCGGGAGCCGTCAAAGACCATATCCCAAGAGCTTTCGGGGCTCAGCATTTCGACGACGGCGTTCGTTGCAAGCGATCTTAAGCATTTTTCCTTCATCTCACCGCAGTCGATGATATCGAGCGACTCGGCGTCGAACCGAAGCGTGACCTTCAGCCTGGTGGGCAACGAGAGAAATATCCAGGTCCGCGGGGTAAAGATCGATTGGGGGCCTTACCACGGATCGGGAGCCGCGGGCGCCACTCTCGTCGAAAAGGGGAGGGTCTCCTTTCATACCGATCTCGTGATCCAAGGGGTGACCTACCGTGCAAACGGCTACTACGTGGAAGGCGACAGCCTCGTCGCCACGGGGAATCACGGCCTCGACCTGTCCGCGATACGGCAGGGGAAACGCTATATCTTTCGGCTGCTTACGAAGGAGCTCCCACTTCCTTTCCGCACCGGGACTGCGAAGCTTACCCTTGATCTCGAGGGATTCTACTCCAACCCCACGACGTGGGAGGTCCTCTCGCGAAGATCGGTGGTCTCCGACCTGCCCATCCTGCCCGTCAAGGACAACCAGGTAACGCTGTCGGCCCGCATTTCAGCCGATGGCGGCGACATCTATTCGCTCACCTTCCAAGACGCGATCTCGCGGGTGACCGGTACCGGGCGCATCTCCCTGCGGCAAGGCGACAACGGCTATCGGGGAAACGGCTGGGTCCAGCTCTACAACCCCGACGGAACGGAGCGCTACGAAGCGAGCATCAATTTCAACGGTCCGGAAATGGACACCATTGTGAGCTTCACCGGAGCCCCGCTCAATCGCTTTGGCCAACTCCCCGTGAGCGGCGACCTTACGGGCAGCGTCTCCTTGACCGGGAATATCCTCCACCCCGCCATAACCGCCAACCTGACGCTCCCCGAGGGACAGCTCTTTTCCGATCCCATCTCGGGCAGCGTCACCCTTACGGTCGATTCTCGCCAGATCAGTCTGCTTCAGGCCAACTTTCACTATCTCTCCCATGCCCTTTCCGGCGCCACCGGGACAGTCGAGCTCGCCACGGGCAAGTTCTCCTTTTCGGGGGGCTACCGGGGTGAGATGAGCGGTGATCTCGTCGACGCGCGTGTCAGCCTCTCGGGCCAGACCGCTCCGCTGGATTCGGGACTTTCGCTCTCGCAGGTTATCGCCCAGAACTTCCAGGCGAAAATCGGGGTCTCAGCCATTCGGATAAACGGCAAGGCGGCCGACGCGTGGAGTCTCGCTCTCGAGCGGAAAGCGGGAAAGCTGGAGTTCGCGGGCGGCCCTTCCAATGCCATCGCGGGCTACCTCCTCGACTCGGGCGCCTTCTCTTTGAGCCTCAGCGATCCACTCCCCCTCGCGCTGCAAGCCACGGGGACCGTGACCGGTTCGACACTTGATGCTTCGCTTCAGAACGTCGTGCTCGACCTTCACGCCTTTGACTCGGTGGCGAAAATCCCGTACTTCGACATCTCGAAGGGGAAGGCCCGCGGCGACCTCACCATCTCGGGGCCAATCAACGATCCTGAGTTCCAAGGAGATCTCCACGCAACCTCCGTCTACGGCAAGGCGCTTGTCATTCCCGACGAGATCGGTCCCTTCAACACCGATCTGGCCTTCAGGGGAAAAACTCTCTCCATGACCGACGTGACGCTGCCAAGCGGCACCAGCCAGGTTCTGGCTTCGCTCGATTTCACCATCGACCACTGGGTACCGACCGCATTCGACCTCCGGTTCACGACCGAGACCGCCCAAGGAGTTCACGTCAAATACCCAATCGCCGGGCTCGATTTCGACGGGTATGCGAGCGGCACCATTGTCATCCAGGGCGACAGCTTGAGCACCGAGCTTTCGGGCAATCTCGTCATCGATTCGTGCGTCATAACTATCGGCCACGCCCCCGAGGAGCCCCCTTCCGGGCAGCCGGTCGAAGACAACACGAACTACGACTTCACCTTCACGACGGGCAAGCGGGTTGAATTCGTGTGGCCATCGCTGAACGTGCCCATCTTGAGGGGATATGCCGATACGGCGCAAAAACTTCGCATCAACGCGGATGGGAGCACGGGTGATTTCAGCATCGTCGGGAACATCAACGTGAAGAGCGGCGAAATCTACTACTTCAGGCAGAGCTTCTACCTTCAGACCGGGAGCATCTCATTCAACGAGGACCAGGACAAGGTCGACCCGATCCTCAACGCGCGAGCCGAAATTCGCGAGGTGGATCAGAACGGAAGGAACGTGAGCGTGTACCTGGTTGTGAATGACCAGCCGCTCAGCCAGTTTTCCCCCCGATTCGAATCCGATCCTCCCATGTCGAGCTCGGACATTCTCACCCTGCTCGGCCAGAACATCTACCCGCAGCTTTCCGGGACGCAAACCGGTCTCGGTTCGGCGGTGAGCTTCACCGGCGACATCTTAAGCCAGTTCAGCATCATGCGCGCCGTCGAGCAAAAAGTCAGGGATCTGTTCGGCCTCGACCTCTTTTCCGTTCGGACGCAGATCCTTCAGAACATCATCAGTGAAAAGATCTTCGGCGTAGGACCGACCTTCCCAAACAATTCTGCCGCGTCGCTCGGTCAGTACCTTGACAACACGACCTTCTTTTTGGGAAAGTACCTCACAAACGATTTATTCCTGGAGGCGATGATAAGTCTGCGCTCGAACAATGCCTTTCTTTCGGCGTACGGGGGGGCCACGAACAATCTTCTGGTCGATTCCGAGCTTCTTCTCGAATGGAAGACGCCCCTCTTCCTCCTCCAGCTTTCATTGCTTCCGGATCCTACGGATTTGGTGCCGAGTCAATTGACCCCAAGCCTCTCACTCTCCTGGGGCTTTGCATTCTAACGAAGGAGCACCTATGCGAAAACTGCTTGCTGTGATCGTGCTTGCCCTGGTACCTCTGTTAGCCGCGGTCGCCCAAACGGACTCCCAGTGGTACCTCAACAAGCCCATCAAGGACATAACCTTCAGTGGACTCGTGCACGTGAAATTGAGCGATCTCGACGGAGTGATCAAGCCTTACGTCGGCAAGGACTTCACGGACACCCTGTTCTGGGATCTGCAGAGCAAACTCTACGCCCTCGACTACTTCGAGCAATTCACCCCCACTGCAATTGCCGGCGATCCAAACAAGGATTCCGTGATCATCAACTTCGCCGTCGTCGAACGCCCAATCGTGAGCGACATCATCCTCACCGGCAACGAGCATGTGAGCAAGAACGATATCCTTGGGGTGGTGGTTCTCAAGAAGGGCGATATCGTGACGAAGGAAAAGGTTCGCAGCGACACGGACGCCATCAAGAAGCTGTACTTCGAGCGAGGTTTTCCCGAGGTGGATGTCACGAGCGATGTGCGCACCAATTCTGCCGACAAGACCGCCACCATCATTTTCGTCATCAAAGAGGGAGCTCAGACCAAAGTAAAGAAAATCGAGTTCACCGGAAATTCCTTCGCATCGGCCGGGACCCTTCGCGGCCTACTGAAGACTAAGGTACAGTCGCTTTTCAACAGCGGGATTTTCCAGGATTCTAACCTGGCCGAAGACAAAACGGCCATTCTCAAGTACTACGACGACCACGGCTTCGAAGACGCCGAGGTGGTGGGAATTACCCGTGAGCAAGAAATTGACAAGGCCACGAAGCAGGTGAACCTCACCCTTGTCTATCATATCAAAGAGGGGCCGCAGTACACCTACGGCGGAACCACCTTCCACGGCAACACCCTCTTCTCAACCAAGAAGCTCGAGGACATGATCCATCTCAAGGTGGGGCAGATTGTGAACAAGACCCGCCTCGACGCCGAGTTTGCCCGAATCAGCGACCTTTACTACAACGACGGTTACATCTTTAACACCTTCGATCGAAAGGAGACCAAGGACCCCCAGAGTCACGTCATCACCTATGAGCTTTCCATCGTGGAGCGGGGCCGCGCTCATATAGAAAACATCATCATCAAGGGCAACACCAAGACCAAAGGCTACGTGATTAGGCGAGAGATACCGCTGGAGGTCGGCGACGTTTTCAGCAAGGAAAAGGTTCTTGAGGGGCTGCGCAACCTCTACAACACCCAGTACTTCTCCTCCGTAACCCCCGAGACGCCGCCGGGAAGTGTCGACGGCCTTATGGACCTTGTCATCAATGTCGCCGAAGCGAAGACGACGAACCTCAATTTCGGGTTGAGCGTGTCCGGCTCGCAGGCGGGATTTCCTTTGGTTGGCTTCCTCAAGCTCAGCGACAACAACTTCCTCGGCCGCGGGCTGGGCTTGAGCGTCGGAAGCCAGGTCTCCTCCACCGAGCAGAACCTCACTTTCGCGTTCAACACCCCCTGGCTCTTCGGTCGGCGGTGGTCGAACGGCATAAGCCTCACCCTGGACCACACCCAGGTGACGAACGAGCCCCAGGATCTCCTGCCGCCGATTTTCACCAATCAGACGAACGCAGTTCCCGATCCCTATGATGGCCACTACGTGTTTTCTACGACGGAGAGCTACAATGGCCAAACCTATCAAGCGGGCGACGCCTTTCCCGGCTATCCTTCGAGCAGCCAAATCTCGCTGTACAACCTCGAGACCGACTACGCCTATGCCCTTTCCCATGGGTTGGCCATCCCCCAGAGCTACTTGATGACCTATGACAACTACAGCATCACGCTCGGCCTCACGACCGGATACTCGTGGTACACCTCAATCGGGCGCTTCAATATCACGACGGGCATCAACTCTTCACTGAACTGGGTCTACTACGACCCCACCGTCTACCGTCCATTCAACTCGGTCATCCGCTACAACCTGGATCACAACCCGGTCCCGATCAATCAATACATCCTCTCCGGCTCATGGGACACCCGGGACATCGTGTACAGTCCCACCAGCGGGTTCTATCTCAAGCAGGCCTTCACCTACACCGGAGGGATTCTGCCTTCGGCCCGCGATTACATTCGGTCGGACTCTCGGGCCGAGTTCTACCTCACCCTGCTGAACATTCCCGTCACCGACAGCTACGCCTTCAAGGTGGTAGGCGACGTTCGCTCCTATCTCTCTCTGATCTATCCGCAATTCGGCCAGGTCGCGCCGATCGCTACGAGCACGGACCTCCTCTACATCGACGGAATGACCAACGCCCTTGGATGGCCGCGCCAGATCAACGGAGAGGAGTTGTGGGACAACTGGCTTGAGTTCCGGATTCCAATCTTGGAGCAGTACCTGTGGTGGGAGTTTTTCGGCGAGGGAACGGCGATGTGGACGATGCCCGTCTCGCTCAGTCAGATGGTCAATCTCAACAGTTTCCTCTTCGGCGTCGGCGCAGGGGTTCGCCTGGTCATACCGGGGCTCCCGATCGGACTCTATGTCGTGAAGAACTTTCAAGTCATCAACGGGCAACTACAGTGGGCGCCGGGGTCGGTACAACCCCTGGGGATCAGTCTCGTGATTGCGTTCAACACGAACATCTACTGATAGATCGCATAGGAGAGCATCGTGAAGAAGAAGGCGTTCATTCTTGCCATCGGAATCTTTGCCGTGGCACTGTCGGGTCCGCTCATGGCCGATCAGCTCACTCAGATCGGCGTCATCGATATCTCGCGGATTATCTCCAGCTACTTCGAGGCCTCGTACGCCCTTCGAGAGATCGACGACATGACAAGGAAGTTCGAGAGCGACAAGGCCGATATCCTCTCGAAGATACAAGCGCTCGAATCGCAACAGCTCGCGGCGCAAAACTCCGGCGACTCGCAGCTCGCCCTTCAGCTCGGCGATGAGATATTCAAGCAGAAGAACTACCTTCAGGAGTTCATCCGGATTCGCACCAATCAGATCAAAACCAAGCGTGACAGCCTGCTCCAATCCCCGACCTTCCTGAGCGACCTGGTGAAAGCAATCGCCTATGTCGCGGAGAACCAAGGCTACTCGATTGTGTTGCGGAGCGACGATCCCAACATCCTTTACTGGAACAAAGAGGTCGATATCACCGACCAGGTTATCAACCGACTGAAGCAGATGCAGTCCTCGAGCTCCTGAGCCGAGGTGTTACCCGTGTGGATACGCGGGCCCGCCGCCGCGCCCCGGTGAAATGCAGGGAGTGCCGCCGTGACCGAAGATCTCACGCCCATGATGCACCAGTACAGACGCATCAAACAGCAGCACTCCGACTCTATTCTTTTTTTTCGCCTTGGCGATTTTTATGAGATGTTCGAGAGGGACGCCAAGGAGGCGAGCTCGCTTCTCAACTTGACGCTCACCGCGCGAAACGGCGTGCCCATGTGCGGCATCCCCTATCATGCTGCGCACACCTATGTCGCCCGGCTCCTGCGTGCGGGTAGAAAAATCGCTATCTGCGAGCAGCTCTCGCTGGCGGCGGGAGGCAAGGGTCTCGCCGACCGCGAAGTGGTCGAGGTCATTACCCCGGGAACCGTCGTCGACCCGGATTACCTCGAGGAACGGTCAAACAACTATCTCGTCTCTCTCGCGAGGGTGGGAGATCGCATTTCCCTCTCCTATATCGATCTCTCAACCGGCGAGTTTGCAACGACCGACTTCTCCTGGGAGGGCCGCGGGGAGCGGATCAAGAAGGAGCTCGCGCGCCTCATGCCGCGCGAGCTGATAATCCAGGAATCGCTCCTCGAAGAGGACCTGACGACCGCGAGCCTCGTTGCAGAGCGGCCGGAGATCGTCGTCAATCGCTATCCCGACTGGAATTTCGATCTCAAGACAAGCACCATCTCCCTAACCCGACAATTCGGGACGGCCTCGCTCAAAGGTTTTGGAATCGGGGACCGAAGCCCCTGCATCTACTCCGCCGGCATCCTTCTCGAATACGCGGCCGAGACATCCAAGAGCCTCACCCCTCACATCAAGAGCATTCGCTACTATACCGACAGCGAGTTTCTCGGCCTCGACGAGTCCACCCAGAAGAATCTCGAGGTCCACGCCAATCTCCAAGATGGAACGAGCCGATACACCCTCTTCGAGGTCCTCGACCACACAAAGAGCTCTATGGGAACCCGGCGCCTGAAGCACTGGCTCGCACAGCCCCTTTCGGACGCCGCGGGTATCCGCCGGCGGCTCGACCGAGTAGAGTTTCTCTACCGCAATCAGGCCCTTCTGTCGAGCGTGCGCGATGCGCTTGGCGATATGCTCGATCTCGAGCGACTGACCGTACGCGTAGCGATGGACCGTGCTCACGCGAAGGATCTCCTCGGCATTAAGGCCTCCCTCTCGGGGGCGCTGCGGCTGTTGGATCTTCTCGCGGAGCGGCCCGATCTTTTTTGGTCCGATGCGGAGATCCCGTCGACCTCGACGAAGGACGAGATCGTGAGCCTCCGCGATCTTCTCGATCGTGCAATCGATGACGAGCCGTCTGTGCTTCTCAGCGAGGGAGGGCTCATCAGAGGGGGCTACAATCAGGAGCTTGATGACCTTGCGAATCTCAAACGGGGAAGCCAGTCGGTGCTCGACGCCTACCTCGAAGAGCAGCGCTCCGCGAGCGGGATTTCATCACTCAAGTTGCGTTACAACCGCATCATCGGCTACTTCTTCGAAATCACCAAAGCCAACCTCAGCTCCGTGCCCGCGCACTTCATTCGCCGCCAGTCCCTGGTGGGAGGAGAGCGCTTCACGACCGATCGCCTCATCGAGCTCGAGACCCGCCTGAACAGCGCCACGGAGCGCATTGTCGAGTTGGAGCGGCAGATCTTTCTCGAGGTCCGCGAGAGCGTGAAGGGACGCCTTGCTTTGCTGCTCACGCTGGCCGACCGCATCGCCGATGCCGACGTCCTGCAGTCCTTTGCGCAGGCGGCGACGATCCGCGGCTATACCAAGCCGCAGATCGTCGAATCCGGTTTCCTTTCCGTGACCGAAGGACGGCATCCCGTGGTGGAGGCCAACATCCCTGCGGGGGAGTTCGTTCCCAACGGTTGTGCCTTAGATGCCGATGGGGTCTCCTTCGCGCTCATTACGGGCCCGAACATGGCGGGGAAGTCGACCTACCTGCGACAGGTCGCCCTTATCGTTCTCATGGCGCAGGCAGGATCCTTTGTCCCGGCCCGGGAGGCGACAATAGGGGTCGTCGATCGCGTCTTTTGCCGAGTCGGGGTGTCGGACAATCTCGCGCGGGGCGAGTCGACCTTCCTGGTCGAAATGAACGAGACCGCCCACATTCTTCACTCGGCCACAAACCGCAGTCTCGTCATCATGGACGAAGTGGGGCGGGGCACCGGAACGAACGACGGCCTCTCCATCGCCTGGGCGGTCCTGGAGGACCTCCTGGACAGGCTCTCCGTGAAAACGCTCTTTGCCACGCACTACCACGAGCTGACGACCGTCGTTCATCCAAAGCTGCAAAACCTCTCGATGGAGGTCCTAGAACGGAAGGGGGAGATCGTCTTCCTCAAGCGGGTGGCCGAGGGACCCTCGGCGAACTCCTACGGGATTCACGTAGCTCGCTTGGCCGGTCTGCCCGAGACGGTCATCTCCCGCGCAACCCAGATCCTCGCTGGCCTCACGGAGCCCTCTCGAGAGGCCTCCACGCGCGGCCGCCCTGTGGTGGTCGAGAATGCATCCCGCCCTCAGGCGCGCTCGGAAGGCGCAGCCAAACGAGCGGAGAACGGCAACCGCCGGGACCCCACTCAGGAGGAGCTCTTTCCGGCTCGAGAGGCGATCCTCGGTGAGATCGCGGAGCTCCCGCTCGATGCGACCACACCCATGGAAGCCCTGAACCTGATCGAGCGGTGGAAGCGCCTTCTCGACCTGCCTTTGCCTTGAAGGGCGGATATCCGCGAAGCAGGAGCGCATCCCACGCGGTGAGAGGAATGTGACGCCGAAAAACGGACTCTTCGCGGCTCTCTTCCCGCAGGCGTGTCTGCTGTGCGGGGCCCCCTTCCTGTTCGAATCGGTGGACGAGGCCCCAGACGCCGCCGCAATTCCGCTCTGTCGTTTGTGCCACCGCACGATCCAGCCCCTGGAGGGGCGTCGGTGCGAACGCTGCAGTCAACCCCTGACCTCCGAAAGCACGCTTTGTCTCCGCTGCCGCGAGAGGGAGTTTTGGTTCGATGGAAATTGGTCGCTCTTTGCCTATGATGGGGCGGTGCGCGAGCTCATCTATCAGTACAAGTTTCGCAACCACCGGCGGCTCGGGCGGTATTTCGCGTTGTGGCTCGCACGTGGTTATCAAGCCCGATACGCTGGGCTGCCGGTCGTTCCCGTCCCATTTCGGCCGTCAGGCAAGCGAAAGAGGGGATGGGACCCCATCGAGTGCATCCTGAGCCACCTCAACCACACCTATCGCATTCCCGTGCAACCGCTCCTTGTGCGCGCCAATGGACGCCAACAGAAATGCCTCGATTTCGAAGGGAGGATGGGAAATCTGAAGGGCCGGGTTCGGATGCGAGCCGGATCGATCGGCCCTCCCGCGAGCAACCCGCCCTTCCATCTGCCCGGGTCGGTCGTCCTGCTTGACGACATCTTCACGACGGGGGCGACGGCATCGGAGTGCAGCCGCGTGCTTCGCGAGGCGGGCATAGCGAAGGTTTCCGTTCTGACGATAGCCATCGACTGAGCCGGGAGTGCTGCACCTCTCGCCGTTGTGGTTGACATTGTTCGCTGCTGTTGTTATGCTTTCTTGGGCATCATGAGGAAGGCTTGTGTAGAAGAGTCGGCAACCGACTCTTTTTTTGTAGGTGGTGGGCGGTGGACCGCGGAGGCTTCGTAGACAAATTGATGCCGATCGTGGAGCCCCTCGTCGACAAGCTCGGCTTTTCGATCGTTGAGCTTCGTTCGGGTGCCGCTCGAGAGGCTCTTCGTGTCAGTCTGGTGATCTACCGGCCGCAGGGGGTCGATCTCGAGGACTGCACGACCGTCTATCGGGCCGTACTTCCCCGAATCGAAGTCTCGGAGAATCGACGCGATGTCCACCTGGAGGTTTCCTCCCCTGGGCTCAATCGCACGATGAAGTCGACCGACGAGTTTAGGGTTTTTCTTGGCAGAGGGGTAAGGATATTGATGAAGCCGAGCGGAGAATGGATCACGGGAACCATAGGCTCCGCGACCGACCATTCGCTTGAGCTCCAGAATGCTGCCGGTCGGTCTC
>Ga0307374_10014920_pt1 | contig 10525 bp, 5 predicted proteins | sample OX3MG_FD_202532 | JGI IMG/M metagenome (GOLD analysis project Ga0307374, IMG submission 202532) | Soil microbial communities from Risofladan, Vaasa, Finland - OX-3 | ecosystem: Environmental > Terrestrial > Soil > Coastal area > Acid sulfate soil | place: Finland: Risofladan, Vaasa | collected...
GTGGCCTTGTCGTCGAGCTTCGCCATGAAAGTCAAGCGGGCTTCGTCTCCGAGACGCATCGAGGAGAAGGATTCCACTGGCACCCTGTGATGGTCCAGCACCTGCAGAATTCTGGATTCGACCCGCACCCGATTTGAAGCTGTGATCAAGAACATCCGTTCCATCGACGATCCTCCTGGTGGTATGCCACCCGCGGTTTGAGCCAGATAATTTGGCTCAGAAAATAAAAAAGCCACCAACCCGCTTTGGGTGGTGGCTTGTAGTTGCTTGATTCTTTTCCAGCCTACATGCCCGCACCCATGTGGATCCTAATAATGGACCGAATAATGGAGGGAATAATAATGCCGGAAGAAATGCTGGACGCAGCCGTCTGATTCAGCAAATTCTGCTGAAACGCTTGCACCGGGGATCCGGAAAGGCCACGCATAGTCGTCATCGTAACAGAAGCGAGCCAAAAGAGACAAAAATTTCTTGAGGAGAAGCGAGCGAGCACGCGTTTCCGAGTGCAATGCGTCAGTGGGCAGAACACCATTCGTGGACGAAGACCAGCAGCACTTTCGCCGCTTCGACCAGTGAATCAATCTCGACATATTCATCGGCGGCGTGGGTGTTGCCGCCTCTCGCACCCCACAGAACCGCAGGCGTGTGAGAGACAGTGTGGAAGACGTACATGTCGCACGGCCCTTCAATTCCAGCGATGGCCGGCGCCTTGCCCATGACGCGCGTGGCGCAATCCGATAACTCGGTGACAAGAGGTTCGCTGGCAGAAATGGCGGAGCCGGGCAGCCATCGCGGAGTGAAGACGACCTGTGGCGGCTGCGCGAAGGGAGTGCCGGAGCCAGCCGCGAGCGAATCGATCCACGCAAGGAATTCGCGGTCTATGTCTTCCTGCTGTTCGCCCGGCATTGCCTGCCAATAAATTTCCAACTTGCATTCTTCTGGCACCGTGACCGGTTCTTTGGTACCCCAGGGCGCGGTAATAATTTTCGTCACGATCACCGGAACTGGATCGGCGGCATCGGAGTAGAGAGGATGTGGCTCGGCGTTGGCGCGTCGCTGATTGGCGAAGTCCTTGATTTTCGCCAGCAAGTAGGTCAATTGCTCGACCACGCCCGGCGTTGGTGCGCCCTCGTTCAGGACTCCTCCGGAGGCCTGCAAGGTGACGTGGGCGATACGGCCGCCGCGCTGTGCTGGGCAGATGCGCAGGAACGATGGCTCAGAAATGATTGCAGCATCCGCGTTGAATCCTTTGACGCGACCGGCCAGCGTCCCGTTGACGCCGCCGAACTCCTCATCAATCACGGTCTCAAAAAGAACATCTCCCGACAGAGGAAGATTCAATTTGTGCAGACACTCCATGATGAAGAGATTGGTTGCGACGCCACCCTTCATATCGTTGGAGCCGCGGCCATACAGGAAATTTCCTTCCACTGCGCCGCCGAAAGGATCCTTTGTCCACGGCAGCGTGCCGACGGGAACCGTATCGATATGACCCGACAGCAGCAGCGATCGACCGTTCCCGGTGCCTTTGCGACGCGCGGCAATGTTGGGCCGATTTGTATAGTCGCGTCCCGCGATGAAGAGAGGATGTTGTTTCAGCCCGGGCACGTCATCGAAAGAATAGGCAACGGGTTCGCAATCCAGATTCGATAAGAAGCGGGCAATATATTTCTGGCACTCGCCCTCGCTGCCGATTGGCGGAGTATTTTCAGATGGAATGCGAACGATGTCCTGCAGAATTTGGACCAGGCGGTCCGCGTGTTGTTCGACGTAGCTGGTGAGTTGGTTTTCAACTGAGGGTAGATTCATTTGAAGGCGTCTCCACTCCACTGACTAAGTTTATTCTTAAAGCCCCGCGTAAGAATCGCCAGGTACACAATCCCGATGGCCAGCCAGATAAACCCTACGACCTTGGCATGTGTACTCAAGTTGAGCCAGATATAGATACAGAAGCAAGCGCCGGCGAGCGGAGAAATCAGGTTCCTGAAAAGGGTGTTGGCGCTGCGTTGTTTCTGCCCAATGTAAAAATGTTGGATCACCGAGAGATTGACGAGAATGAATCCTACGAAGGCGCCGAAATTCAGCAGCTCGACCGCGGTTTGAAAATTCATGTACAGCGCGCCCACACACGACGCGGCTGAGGTGACGTAGATGGCGCGGGTGGGAGTTCCATACTTGGGCGAAACGTAGCCGAATACGGTGCGGGAAAACACTCCGTCGCGCCCCATGGCATAGAGCAAACGCGAGGCGCCCGCTTGCCCAGTGAGTGCACTGGAAACTCCCGCCACCAGCAGCACAAAGGTGAGGATCAGGAACATGACCTGTCCGCCGATGCGGTGCCCGATATCGAGGATCGCCGTGTCGACGTGCGGGAATGCGCCGTAATTATTCCAGGCGAGCGCGGCAAAGTATACGGTCACGACGCAGATCAACGTTTGAAGGATGCAGACCAGGACGGTTGAAAAGCCGATGTCTCTTTCCGGGTTCAGCGTGTCTTCCGCAAGCGTCGAGATGGCGTCGAACCCGATATAAGAGAGGGCGGCAATCGATGCTCCCAGCATCATGGGCCGTACGGAAAAGTGGCCCGCGGGAAAAATTCCGACTGGGGAGATCAGGCTGGCTTTGCCATAATGCAATTCAACATAATGGATGGCCAGGAAGATAAAGAGTAGCGCGCACGTGGTCATGGCGGCCATCATCACGGTGTTGGCTCGCGCAAGAATGCGAATGCCTTTGACATTGATCGCGGTGATGCCGGCGGTGAAGATGAGAACCCAGACGAAGTAGGGGATTGCGGGCATAAATCGCTGGGCCGTCAGCGCGGCATAGATCACGCTCTCCAGCGGAATCAGAAAATAATCCAGGATCATCGCCCAGCCGGCCACGAATCCGACGGTGGGCGTGAATGATTGCTGGACGTAGGTGTACGTGGATCCAGCGGACGGGTAGACCGTCGCCATTCTTCCGTAGCTGGCGGCGGTGAACAGCATGGCGACCATCGCAACGATATAACTGAGCGCGGCCTGCCCATGGGAAACGGACTGGATAATTCCGTAGACCGGGTAGACCGCGGTGGGGCTGAGAATCACGAGCCCAAACAGGATCAGGTCCCACCGTGTAAGTACCCGCCGGATGTGCCCGGTCGTGGAGGGAACGTTCACGGTAGTCTGCGGCGCCGGTTCACTCATCAAAGTCCTCTCAAAGCGGGTTCACCAGATATATGTATCCTTTTGTGGAGATGGGGCAAGCGAGCGACCTTCAAAACAGAAGGTTGGAACCCGTTCACGAACACGGACCTGGGCGCGCACAGAGATTTCGAAAGGTTGCGATTGTGTCAGTGTTGCTGGTTTCGAAAGTTAATCATAAAGGAAAAAGAGCAGGGGTGCCATGAGGCTGTTCGCACGTGAAACTCGAAGAATATGCCTCGATTCAGTTGCCGCGGAAACGGACCAAGCGAAGACAAGCGGTTGCCTTATCAATGATTTTGTGAATAATGAGTGTGCAACGATAAGTATAGTAAGACCGGTAGCCAGTTCCTACCCGAGGCCAAAATAATGAATAATTTGCCGAAAAGTGGACACAATGCAAAGCCGGTTTCGAGCGATTCAGGAGCGAGTCCGGACGGCGATCCGATGCTGATTGAGGAGCGCAGGCAGCACATTCTGGCGATTGCACAGAGTGAGGGTCGCGTGCGCGTTCGTGATCTTTCGAAAGCCCTTGGTATTTCGCAAATAACGATTCGTAAAGACCTGGATCATTTACAAGGGAGGGGTCTGCTGCACCGCAGCCATGGAGGCGCGTTGCCGGCCCAGCCCGGGGCGCTGTTCGATCCGACATTGCAGGAAAAAGAGAAACGCCATCATAACGAAAAAGTCCGCATTGCCGCGGCGGCGGCGGAGATGGTGCAGGAAGGTCAATGCGTCATGCTTGACTCCGGCACGACGACCACGGCGGTAGCGCTGGCACTGAAAAAGTTTTCTCAGTTGACCATCATCACCAACGCGGTCAACATTGCAGCGGAGCTGACCGGAACACATTTTGATGTGATTCTTACCGGCGGAATCGTACGCAAAAATTCATTCTCGCTGGTGGGTCCGCTGGCCGAAGACATGCTGGCGGAGATGCACGCGGATATTTTGTTTCTGGGCGTTGATGGGTTCGATCTGGACATCGGCTTGACCACGCCGAATCTGCTGGAATCGCGGGTGAACCGGGCCATGGTCGGGGCTGCTACCAAAGTGGTTGCGGTGTGTGATTCGACGAAGTTCGACCGCAGAAGTTTGTCCCGCATCGTACCGGCGACCGCGATTCACCATGTCATCACAGATACCAATCTCCGAGAAGAGATTGCAGAGGCGCTGCGAAATCTGAATATCGAGTTGACGCTGGTCTGATTGGGCGGACTCACCGCGTTGGTTCTGTAAATGTTTTTTGAGTTGTGATCACGTCCCATCCATTGATGTCTCTGGATGGGACGTTGTATTTGGCGAACTAACTTCCAAGATTCTTCAAAGCGATGCGGGCCTGCCAGAATAGCGGATCGACATCGAGAGCTTGCTGGAAAGACCTGCGCGCCTGTTCTGCGTGGTTGCTGTACTGCTCGGCGGTACCGGCCGCGAAATAATCTTCGGCGGAAGGTTTCGGTTGCGCCGCGGATTGGATGCAAGCCTGCAACAGCTGCTGCGCTTGTTCGTCCTGTCCTAGCTTCTGATAGGCGAGCGCCGAATAGACAGCCGAGGCGTTCGTCTTTCCCTTGCCCTGGTCGGCGGCCTTCTGCCACGCAGATTTCGCCTCGGCACTCTTTCCCTGAGCCTCCAGCGCGTTGCCGATCCAGTACATTTGCTCTGCGGTGTCGGGATGGGCGGGCTCGCCGGTGCCTAGATTCTCCGGATACTCAAGCGCCTTGCGGAAGGAAGCCTCTGCGGCGTCGGGATGATGATTCCGGAGCGCCTGCTTGCCTTCCGCAATATTCGTGAAGACGAACATGTTGTGCATGACCACTCCGCCCTCCCACGGCTTGTAACGGTGGTTGGCGAAGAGGGCCATCGCATCATCGTATTTTCCCTGGTCGAGGAACAAGAGAGCGCGGCGGGCGCGAACCGTGTCTTGATCGAGCACCGCAGGCGGGGCGTTCTGGAACAGTGCCGTGCGGGTCGAGGTGTTGCCCTGCTCGGTGTAGATTTCATCCAGATCGGGGTAGAGGCGGTAATCATTGGGAGTCATCTGGATGGCTTGCGAATAATAACTGGCCGCGCTCGATAGATCGTGCTTCACATTCCATTGATAGACGCCGAGGTTGCGCAGCAACACCGCATTCTTGAATCCTTCGCCGAGCGCCTTTTCCCACAACGTCGCAGCTTCGTCGTATTGGTCTTTTGCGAACAGAAAATTACCGAGCGAGTATTGCGCCTGCGCGTCCGCAGGGTTGTGCTGCAAGGCTTCTCGCAATACAGCCACGTCTTCCAGACGATTCGGGAATGTGTTGGTGACAGTCGAGGCTGCGGCTTTTTTGGCGTACGCATCCGCCTGCTGGTCGTGTCCTAACTGGCGCGCGTTCGACGCCAGGTAGTAGTCGATCATAGGCGCAATTTCAGCGGCCGATGGATTCGCTTCGGCGAGGTGAAGAACAGCGTCCGAGGACTGCCAGGCTCCGATGCTGTGATACCAGGACGCAACGGCCAGAAAGTTTTGCGGATCGGCTTGGATGATGCTGGTCCAGCTCGGCTTTGACGACGAAGCTGCACCTGCAGATGGACGCTCATCCAGCCATTGTTCTGCCAACGCGTAGGGAAGCACGGGCATTTTCTGCACGGCTTCGGCGGAGTACTTCGCCGCATCGTGTTGGTTGCCGCTCAACCGTTCGGCCGCGGCAAGATCGGCGAGCGCGAAGGCATCGTCGGGGTTGTAGCCCACCGCAGACTGCAACAGGTCGACTGCCGGCGCGGGCTTTCCCTGGCGAAGGGCAATCTCTCCCAACTCTACATAGGAGGCGGCCAGGGTCGGCCCCGGCGCGATTGCTGCACCATAGTGGATCGCATTCCACAGGGCATCATTCGCGAGCGACAAACGTCCGTCGGCCCGATCGATGACGCCGTGGGTGTACGCGATGTATGGGTCTTCAGTGTCGCGCTCGGCCGCACGCGCGATCAGGGTTTCAGCTTTGTTGAAGTCTGCGGCGCTATAGCTGTACCACGCCTCCTTCAGCAGCGCTGGAACATATCCGGAGTCCTGCGCCAACACGCGATCGAAGAACTTGAGCGCTCCCAGCTGATTTCCTGTTTTCTCCAGGAACACTCCCTGAAGATAGAGCTGCTCGATGGGCGTATCCGCATTGATGGGGATCGGCTCAGCAATGGGCTTCCCGGCCAAAGGAATCAGATTCGGATTTCCATCGATCGGTTCCGCCGCCGACCACTGCAGCAACACTTTGTTTTGCGAGGAGAGGATTTCGACGTTGAGAGTTTTCTTTGCGTCCTCCACATTCTGTACCGGGATGGAGTAGGTGGCCGTTTGCAGCGGAGTGAAGTGAACGTGATGGAATTCGCGCAGCACGTTGCCCCCCTGCTTCACCACGACAGTCGCATCCGCAACGTCGGCGACAGGGCTGACGAGCAGTTTGATTTGCCGTTGCGAGGATTTGTCCGCTGGATAGACCGCGTTGATCGCGAGCTGATTGGTGGCTTCGACAAATCCGCCATCCAGTCCGCGCACCGGGTACCAGTACTCCGTCCAGTTTTCCACGCGGCGTGGATTCATGAATTCGCGATAGCCCTGGGTATAGAAACGTCCGCTTTGGATTTCGTTATACGAGCCGTCGTTATCACTCAGGATGTGGTCCCAGATTTTTCCGACGGGCGCGGTTCCCCAGGTCCATATTTTCTTGCCTGGATCCTGGCGGAAATCGGCCACATGGACCACGCCGTAGTTGGACGCGTGGTAATAAATGCCGAAGAAATTGCGCTGCACGTCGCGTCCAAACGCGGCCATGGCGCCGGCATCGTTCTTGTACCAACTTTGATCGACACCGTTCCAGACCGGCCAGCTTTGCGCGACGGCGAACGGATCGTCATAAATGGTTTCGCGCATCGGGTAGATATATTGCAGATCGTCGGTGGCCTTGACGGCGGAGTTGGTCCAGAAGAGATAGAGATGATTCCGCGGCGTGGAATTGAAGAGCGTCACACCTTCTTCCACGCGGGCCGTGTTCGGCCGCAGGGTGATGGAGATTTCCCAATGCATGTTCGAGACCCAGTCAACCGCACCGACAACAGAAGTCGCGCTGCCATCTTGATTGTGACGCAGCACGGAGTTCACCGATGACACGGTGTCGGTGGTGTGGGCGAAGGGAAAACTGAATTCCATGCCGCCGGAGATCCACGCGCCCCGCGGCCCGACCAGGCCATACTTGATGACGTTGTCGCGATAGAGGACTTCGCGATGATCGATCTTGTCGTAGACGGAATAAACGTGGCCGCCCAGGTCGGGCAGGATGGTGATCTTTAAATATTTGTTCTCGAGGTAGATGGCGCGATAGGTCATCGGCACGCGATCATTCGTAAGATCGTCGAGCATGGTGTACGGATACACGGGAGATTTGCTGACCAGCGGAAACGCTGGATTGGGATCGGCGGGGCCAAGCTTATAGGTCGGGATGGTAATTGTGCCTTCCCATCCGCGCACCGCATTGCCTGATTCCGGCGCGGCGGTTTTCGCCTGGCTGTGTGCCAGACCGGAGGACAGCAGGCAAGCAAGCGCAATGCAGGGCAGAAATACGCAGCGTCTCATTTTCATTTCTTAATTCTCCCGGATCATAGGTTCAATTCTTTCATGTTGCGGGTCTTTTTTTAATCTGCAGTTTTTGCATGGCAAGACTACGGATGCGATGGAGTCCGATTCGCTTCCGTAGCATTGGCCGCCAGCGTTTGGTGAACAGTCACATTGCCCAGGGCGTACCACCCATCGGCATCCATCCCTTGAATCGCCAATTTGATTGCGGGCTTGCGGGTCGCAGGGTCAATAATGGCGATGCTCATTTGATAGTCTCCGTCCGGCAGATTGGCCGGAATAAAGACGGAGTTGTTGTACAGATTGTCGCCTGGCATCCACGTGCGGATGTCGGCGCCTGTCATCATTACGGCGCTGGTTTGCTTGTTGCTCAAGCGCAAAGCCAGCGGAAATTTTCGATAGCAGGGTGCGTCTCCATCATTTTCCCACCAGGAAGTAAATGCAATTTTCCTGTCGGGTCCAATGACCGCTGGATAGGTAAACCGCCGCAGCGCGAAGCGGTAGCCCATGTGTTGCAGCCAGCGATTGACCTCCGGCCACAAATCTTTCGGAATCGCGGACGATTTTGCGTTGAACGACGAGACGTGCCACTTGATGGCTTGATCGATGATGTAGTGCACGTCCCAGCCGCGATCCTGCCATGTCTGCATTACCCAGCAAGCTTCCATGGTGACCGGAGCTTTCTTCCAGGCATCCTGCAAGCCGTCTTCAATGATTGCCTCAGGATAATAGTCGGTCATGTGGTTCCATTTTTTGTTGAAGCCGCCCATATCGCCCAGGCAGTCGGCGCGCCATCCAACATTGGCCTTCGACAGAGCGTACTCGTCCGTTTTGGGATCGGTGGGCTGCACGACCAGCGGAGTTTTGTGGAAGGAGTCGAGATAGCTGTCCATCAGGCGATGCATCACCTGGGTGGTCAGCATCGGAGTGCCGGCTCCTTCTCCCCATGGGCCGACGATGGAAATGTCGACGACGTTCAGGTCCGGGTCGCCATCATAACGGGCACCCAGCGCTCGAATCATCTCGCCGAAGAAGTGCGCGTACGCAGGGTTCATGGGGTCAACCATCCACTGCGCTTCATACGGAGCCCAGTCGGGCTGGCTGCTGGGCAACGGACGATACCAGGACGAATGGCGGCCATCGCCGGGCGCCTTGCGAAGGACTTCTCCCGTAACTTTTCTGTACCAGTCGGGAACATCGCTCTCTGGTCCGGTGCCGTACGGCGCGATTCGCAACATTAAAGTTTGGTGGCGCGCGTGCGCTGTTTGCAATGCTTTGTCGAGCATCGCCCAGTTGTAGATACCTTGCTTGGGCTCGACAAATCGCCAATAGATTCGAAAATAGGCGATCGTGGTCATAGGAAAATCTTTGGTCTCGAGCGTTCCATGGAAGGGCTGATACTCGACCGGGAAGCCCTCGGTCCACTTAGTACCGGAGTTCAGGCTGTCGCCGTTGAAGTGCTGAAACGTGGTGAACCCAATATCCGGATTGACCAGTGTGCCATCGAATGGTTTCGGCTTGACGGTGATCGTCTCCGTCGGCGATTGCGCGAAGGCGAGTCCGGAGTATCCCAGAGAGAAGTACCCGGCACAGAACAGAAGGACAGCCAATCTAAAGCAGCGCATGTTAGCAAGCTCCTGGACCCGGCAAAATACGGTCTCCTGTGGCCTCGCGACGACTTCCAACTCGAAAGCTTCATCGAACGCTGCCGAGTCAGAGCGGGTGAGTGACCCGTGGGATTACGATTTGCAGGCTATGGTTTTTCGTCGAACAGAATTCAATTACGTATACTTCCGTTCAAGAGTATTCTACTTCTACCTAGAATCCTAACGATTCGACACAACGGATTGCGAAACCGGGTTCGACAAGATTGAAGACTGAAAACCTGGAGGTTGACTGCTGCCGACCTCACTCCCATTCACCTCCGGTTCCCCAAAAGAACCGACCCAACCCATAAGGGAGAAACGCCTTGAACCGTAAAAAGTATGATGCCAGTCGGAGAGGATTTCTCCGCAGCGCCGTTGCTTCTGCCATGTTGAGCCCCGCTCTTATGGGGATGGGACAGTCCACCAACGGTTCGGGTGAAACCACTCCCACCGGACCGGACGCGATGGTGCTGGGACGCGTCAAGCTCGATCAGGAAGTGGCGAATCAGGATGGAGTGTTGAGCGGCCACCTGCGTTTTTTGCGGGCTGTCTCGGGTCCGGTGGTGGTGCGATGGATCGACAGCTTTGGTCGCGTGAGTGGCGAGCAGCCATTGTCAGTGGGGCCGGGAACGGTGACGGCGCCATTTTCGTTCAATATGGGGGCTGGCCTGACCTATGTGAACTGGATTCGGGTCACGGTGAATGGAGTTCCGCAGGTGGCAACCGCGAAATTCATGCTGTCTCCGGAGCATACGCCGTGGAACGATTTTCATACCATCAGCTGGGCCCACTATCCGGACGGATTTTACGATCAACTGCGCGCGGCCGGAATGGATTCGATCATCGCGTATGTCAATGATGATTTCGATCCCGTCCTGGACAATGATTTCAAGTTTTATGTGGAGCAGATGGCGTGGGAGGTCTTCTCGATTTACCACAAGAACCAGCCGGAATGGCGGACCTTGCTGACCAAGGTGAGTATGAACCGACAGGATCTGGAGTTGTGGGTTCGCGATCCTTGTGTCAACGATCCGAAGACTACGGAGTATCTGCGCGAGCACATTACTCGCTTTGCCCGCATTCACAGCCCCTAT
>Ga0307374_10014922_pt1 | contig 10524 bp, 6 predicted proteins | sample OX3MG_FD_202532 | JGI IMG/M metagenome (GOLD analysis project Ga0307374, IMG submission 202532) | Soil microbial communities from Risofladan, Vaasa, Finland - OX-3 | ecosystem: Environmental > Terrestrial > Soil > Coastal area > Acid sulfate soil | place: Finland: Risofladan, Vaasa | collected...
GCATGGGGCCGCTGGCGCCTCGAATGGGGGGCGCACACGTACATCATGGGCATTATCAATATGACCGATGATTCATTCTCCGGTGACGGGCTGGGCGTCGACGCGGCGCCCGCCGTGGCCCAAGCCCGTCGTTTCGTCGATGAAGGGGCCGATCTTCTGGATATCGGCGGCGAATCCACCCGGCCTGGGTACGTGGAAGTGGATGTCGCCGAGGAGACGCGGCGTCTGATCCCAGCTATCGCGGCCATTGCCGCCGCCGTGGCCGTCCCGATCTCGGTCGATACCCGAAAGCCGGAGGTAGCGCGGGCCGCGCTCGACGCCGGCGCCCACCTGATCAATACGGTCGAGGGCATCCTGGACGGCGGCGCGATGTTCCACCTGGCGGCCGAGCGCGGCGTGCCGGTGGTGATCATGCACAACAAGCGCGCCGCCGACTATGACGACCTGCTCGCCGAAGTGGTCGGAACGCTGGCCGAGGGGTGTCGGGCCGCCTCGGCGGCCGGGGTACCGGTCAGCCGGCAGATCGTCGATCCCGGCATCGGCTTCGGCAAGACTGGCACCCATAATCTGTTGCTCCTCCGGCATCTGGGGGCGCTGAGGGTTCTCGATCGGCCAATTCTGGTCGGCCCATCGCGGAAGCGCTTCCTGGGGACAATCCTGGGCACGGCGGCGGACGATCGGCTGGAAGGGACCGCTGCCGCCGTCGCCCTCGCGATTTCCGGCGGCGCCGATCTGGTGCGTGTCCACGACGTGCGGGCCATGGCGCGGGTCGCCCGAGTGGCGGACGCCATCTGCCGGGACATCCCATGAGCACCGTCTACCTCGCCCTGGGGGCGAACCTGGGCGACCGAGCCGCCGCCCTGGGGGCGGCGCTGGATCTCCTCAGGGAGTCGGGCCAGGTCACGGTGGATGCTGTCTCCTCGCTCTACGAGACGGCGCCCATGTATGTCACCGATCAGCCGGCCTTCCTCAATGCCGTGGCGCGGGTGGAAACACCCCTGGTGCCGGAGGCGTTGCTTGACCTGCTCAAGCAGGTCGAGGTAGCGCGGGGCCGGGTTTCCCGGTACCGCTATGGACCGCGGGAGGTAGACCTGGACATCCTCCTGTACGACGACCTCGTCCTTGACACTCCCCGGCTCAGCATCCCCCATATGGGGTTGAGGGAGCGGGCCTTCGTCCTGGCGCCGCTGGCCGAGTTGGCGCCGCGCCTGACCATACCGGGGACCACCGACACGGTCGAGTCGCTCCTCCCAGCGGCACGCCAAGCAGGAGCGGTACGGCTCGTGCGCGACGCGGGGTGGTATGCGCTCAACACCCCGGCGGAGTAGCAAGCGGATCCCGTACACTGACCGTATGCCCACCGACCCATACACCTCGGGAGGGACCACGATGGTCATGCCGCGTCAACTGAGCGAACCCGATTGGTTGTTGCAAATCCCCAATGACTCCGAGGAGGCGCCCTGGATGGTCATGCCCGACTATCAAATGCGGGTGATTAACTTACTGCTTTCCATCCTGGGCCGCTACCGCGACGAAATGCGCCTGCGTTGGTACATCGGCGCCGAATTGATGGTTGTCTTGCCACGCCCCGGCATGGCGAACCTGGAGGTCGCGCCCGACCTGTTTGTCGCCGAGGGCGATGACACATGGCGAGACTCGTGGAACGTGAGCAGCGAAGGGACGCCGCCGCGATTCGTGCTGGAAGTGGTCACCAAGGACAGTTGGGAACGCGATACCGGGGAGAAAGTCCGCCTCTATGAGCGGCTGGGGGTGGAGGAATACGCCATCTTCGCGCCCGAGCGGCTGCGGCGAATCCCCCGGTTGTCCGGTTATCATCGCGGTGTGCAGGGCACGTGGGAGCGATGGCCCCTGGAGGCAGGCGCGCTCAAGAGCGCCGCGCTGGGCGGTTTGACCCTGGAGGTGGAGGAGGGACGGTTCCTGCGCCTTCGCGACCCCGCGGGCCACCGCCTACTCTCCAACCTTGAAGCGGAACGGCTCGCGGCTCAGCGAGCGACGGAAGCCGAACGGCGGGTGGAGGCCGAAGTGCGGGCCCGGCATGAAGCGGAGCACCGCATCGCGGCCCTTGAAGCCGAGATAGCCCGCCTGCGCGCGCGAAAGCCCGAGCACTGATCCGAGGTTGGTATGGCTGGGATGTTTGGTCCCAGCCGGCAACAGTTGGCGAGGAGGAGAAGGACCATGGATTTCATCGAGCGTTGGTTTCATGTCTCGCCCGACGGTGGCAATGGATCGCTGGAAGTGCTCTACATCGTGGCCATCCTGGCCGTGATCGCGATGGTCCTCTGCCGCCGCCAGCTGGGCAACGTGGTGGCGCGGGTGGTGCCGATCCTGGGGAAACACGACAGCGAGGATAGGTAGAGAGGAACGGTCATGCCAGCGGGAAGCGGGACGGCCTCGGATGGCGTCTCACCGATCTTGAAGCAACTGGAATGGCGCTGTGTCGGCCCGCATCGAGGGGGACGGGTGGTGGCGGTGGCCGGCGATCCAACCAACCCAATGGTCTTCTACTTTGGCGCCTGCGCCGGCGGGGTCTGGAAGACCAGTGATGGCGGTACCTACTGGGAGAACATCTCGGACGGCTTTTTCACCACGGCGGCCATTGGAGCCATCGCGGTCGCTCCCTCGGACCCCAACGTCCTCTATGCCGGGACCGGCGAGGCATGTATCCGCGGCAATGTCTCGCACGGTGATGGGGTCTATAGATCCACCGATGGCGGCAAGACGTGGACCAATGTCGGCCTGCGGGACAGCCGCCATATCGCGAAGATCCGCGTACATCCTCACAACCCCGATCACCTCTATGTCGCGGCCCTGGGGCATGCCTTTGGTCCCAACGAGGAGCGAGGGATCTTCAGGTCGATCGATGGCGGGGGCACCTGGGAGAAAGTTCTGTATCGGAGCGAGCATGCCGGTGCCGCCGATCTCTCGCTCGACCCCCACAACCCCCGCAGCCTCTACGCGACGATCTGGCAGACCCGGCGGTCGCCCTGGAGCCTGGAAAGCGGCGGCCCGGAGTGCGGGATCTTCCGTTCCACCGACGGCGGTACGGCCTGGACCGAGATCACCCGGAATCCGGGCCTCCCCAAGGGCGTGCTCGGGAAGATTGGAATTGCCGTCTCCCCCGCGCGCGCCGACCGCGTCTATGCCTTGATCGAGGCCGAGGATGGGGCGCTGTTCCGCTCCGACGATGGGGGCGAGAGTTGGACGCGCCTGTGCGAGGATCCAAAACTGCGCCGCCGGGCCTGGTATTACAGTCATCTCTATGCCGATCCTCAAGATCCCGACACCTGCTGGGTACTGAATCTCGCCTGCTGGAAATCTATCGACGGCGGCAAGAGCTTCGATGCGGTCCCCACGCCGCATGGGGATAACCACGATCTCTGGATCGACCCCGTGAATCCATTGCGGATGATCGAGGGCAACGATGGGGGCGCCTGCGTCAGCTTCAACGGCGGCGCCTCGTGGTCCACCATCTACAACCAACCGACCGCTCAGTTCTACCACGCCACCACCGATACCCGCGTACCCTACCGGATCTACGGCTCGCAGCAAGATAACTCCGCCCTGAGCCTGCCAAGCCGGTCCCTGGTGGGGGCGATTGGCGAAAGCGAGTGGTTCGTTCCCGGTGGCGGGGAAAGCGGTTATATCGCGGTCCGACCCGATCAACCGGACATCGTCTACGCCGGAGCGATCGGGAGCGGCTTTGGCAACGGCCTGCTCTGGCGGCACGACCATGCCCATCAGACCGACCGGAACATCACCGTCTGGCCGGAGGTAACGGGGATGGGCGAGGGGGCCGACTCCCTCAAATACCGCTTCCAGTGGACCTTCCCGATTGAGATCTCACCCCATGATCCGAACGTCCTCTATGTGACCGGGAACCACGTGTTCCGCTCCACCGACGAAGGGGCGAGCTGGAACGTGATCAGTCCCGATCTGACCCGCGATGACCCGAGCAAGCAAACGTCCTCGGGCGGTCCGATCACCAAGGACAACACGGGGGCCGAGGTCTACAACACGATCTTCGCCTTCCGGGAGTCGCCGCACCGGCAAGGGCTGTTCTGGGCCGGCAGCGATGACGGGTTAGTCCACCTATCCACGGATGGCGGTCAAACCTGGGAGGACATTACCCCGTCCCAATTACCGGAGTGGGCGCTGGTGAGCATGATCGAACTCTCACCACACGACGCCGGCACGGCCTACCTGGCCGCTACCCGTTACAAGCTGGACGATTGCCGGCCGTATCTCTTCCGCACCCGTGATTACGGCAAAACCTGGGAGGCCATCACCGCCGGCATTCCCGACCAGGACTTTACCCGCGCGATCAGGGTGGATCCAGCTCAACCTGGGCTCCTCTACGCGGGGACGGAGACCGGGCTGTATGTCTCGTTCGACGATGGCGGGGAATGGGCGCGGCTTGGAGGATCCTTGCCGGTGGCGCCGGTCTACGATATGGTCCGCAAGGATGATGATCTGGTGGTGGCCACCCACGGCCGCTCCTTCTGGATCCTCGAGGACGTGGCGCTGCTGCATCAACTGGCCGCCGGCGCCAGGGTCACCGATCAACCCCAGCTTTTCGCCCCAGCACCCACGGAATGCTACCGCGTCTTTGCCTTCGAGAGCGCGTCACCCGGGATCAGCTATAGCCATGCCGGCCCACTGGTACACGGACGGCGGCTGAAGCAACGTCCAGATGGGAGCAGTGAGACCACCTTCCTTGACGCGGGGAAAAATCCGCCGGCCGGGGTGGCGGTGCGCTACTGGCTGCCCGCCAGGCCCGAGGGAGACGTGAAGCTGACCTTCCTCGACGCGGAGGGGAAGGAGATCCGAAGCTTCACCAGCAAAAAGGGGAAGCCCGCGCGCAAGCCCGATGACCAGAGTGCCGAGGAGCAGGGTCCGGCGCTTGAGCTTGGCGGCGAGGGCCATGAAGGCGGAATCGTCGCCGGGGAGGTAGCGGAAGAGGAGAAGCCCGAGGAGAAGCAGCCGGTGGTCACTAAGGAGGCGGGGATGAACCGCTTCATCTGGGACATGCGCGGCGCCGAAGCCCGGAAGGTCAAGGGCGACACCAGTATGACCTTCTTCCTGAATGGACCAACCGTGCTGCCCGGCCGCTACCAGGTACGCTTGCATGTGGGCGACGAGTCGTGGACGCAACCGATCGAGATCCTCCCTGACCCGCGAGGCCATGAAACCCCGGACGGAGATCGGGCACGGTATGACCTGCTGGTAAACATCAACCGGAAGATCAGCGAGGCCCACGACGCGGTCAACCAGATCCGCGACATCAACGAACAGCTCGCGGCCTGGAAGAAGCGGGTCAAAGGCCAGGAGAACGGCGCGGGGATCGGGGAGGCCGCCGATGCGTTGCGGAAGACCCTGATTGGCATCGAACAGGAACTGTTCAAGACCGAGCCGCATACCGACATGGATTACACGACGGTCCTGAAGCTGAGCGCGCGGATAGCCGCGCTCAAATTCGCTGTCGATTTCACGGATTACGCCCCGACCACCCAGGCCACGGCGGTCTACGAGGAACTGGCCGGGAAGATCGACGCACAGGTGGCCCGGTTACGCGAGGTTCTGGGGATCGATCTGGCGCGGGTGAATCAGCGGATCCGGTCTGCCGCGCTCCCGGCAATCGCGACCAGCCTGGAGGTGGCTAATCCGAAATAGAGTGCCGCAAGGGCAAAGCGGCAACCTGTTCGCTCCGGGGGCAGGATCGGACCGATCGGTCCGATCCTGCCAGGAAAGTGCCCGCTCCACGTCGGGTCAGGCGCGGACTACTGTATCTCGGCTCGTATATAATGCGAAGTGGTGCGTCATGGCCGGCCTGGTTGCCGGGTAAGTTCCCATTTGCGCGAGATTCGAGGTTGATGTGGCCACACCAGGCGACTTTATCGGAGAAGAGCCGTTCCCCGCCCTACAGCACACGAGTATCGCGGACCTCCAAGCCGAGATGGCGGGCGGGCGGCTGACCGCGAAGGCCCTTGTCCAACAGTATCTCGCCCGGATCGAGGCGCTTGACCGCGCGGGGCCCCGGCTGAACGCGGTGCTGGAAATCAATCCTGATGCCCTGGAGATCGCGGCGGCCCTTGATCGGGAACGCCGGGAGGGCACGGTACGCGGGCCCCTCCACGGAATCCCTCTGCTACTCAAGGACAATATTGATACCGCCGACCGGATGATGACCACCGCCGGCTCGCTCGCTCTGATGGGCGCGGCGCCGCTCCAGGATGCCGCCGCCGCCGCCCAATTGCGGGAGGCTGGAGCCATCCTCCTGGGGAAGACCACGCTCAGCGAGTGGGCAAACTTTCGCTCCCGGTTTTCCTCAAGCGGCTGGTGCGGGCGACGGGGACAGGGACGGAATCCCTACGCGCTGGATCGGACGCCTTCCGGATCTAGTTCGGGATCGGGAATAGCCGCCGCCGCTGCCCTGTGCGCGGCGGCGCTCGCCACGGAAACTGACGGCTCCATTGTCTCGCCGGCCAGCGCGAGCGGGGTAGTAGGGATCAAGCCGAGCGTGGGCCTGGTCAGCCGGGCCGGCGTGATCCCGATCTCCCACACTCAGGATACGGTGGGCGTGCATGCCCGAAGCGTGGCCGACGCGGCCGCCGTGCTCACCGCCCTGGCCCATGGATCCGTGGATCCGCGTGACCCCGCGACGCGCGAGGCCGCCGGCACCGACTACACGCGGTTTCTTGATCGGGATGGCCTCAAGGGAGCCCGGATCGGAGTGGCCCGGAATCTGGGCTCTGATGGCGGTCCGGCGGTCGAGGCGATGATGCGGCAGGCCATCCAGACCATGGAAGCCGCGGGGGCAATCGTGATCGATCCGGCGGTCATTCCCTCGGACCTTGACGCGGCCGCTCAGGCCGAGCTTGAGGTGCTCTTGTTCGAGTTCAAGGCGAACCTGAATATCTACCTGGCGACCCGCCAGGAGGTGGCGTTGGATCGAGAAGGATACCCTCGCACCCTGGCCGGTCTGATCGCCTTTAACCAGGATCACGCGGAGCAAGAGTTGCCGTTTTTCGGCCAGGATCTTTTTCTGGCCGCCGAGGCACACGGCCCGTTGACCGACCCAGCGTATGTGAGGGCGTTGGACACAAGCCAACGCCTATCCGGTCCCGAAGGTATCGACCAGGTGGTGCGTGACCACCGTCTTGATGCCTTGGTGGCGGCGACTGGCGGCCCAGCGCGCCCGATTGACCTGATAAACGGGGATGCTCGCGCCCTGGGAACCTCGTCGGTCGCCGCGCGGGCCGGGTATCCGATTGTCAGTCTCCCCATGGGATTTGCCGGCGGCATGCCGATGAACATCTCGATTTTTGGTCCGCGATTCAGCGAGCCAATTCTGATCCGACTGGCGTTCGCCCTGGAGCAGGTGACGTTGGCCCGCCAACCACCACGATACCTGCCCTCGCTTCCAGAGTGGTGAGGAGAGTCACACCTCGGCGGTCGCCGTCCCTCGCTCTGGGGCTATGGGCGAGCAAGAAGCAGCGCGGCCTGCTCGGGCAGGCACGTCCAGGATTGTTTCAGGGTCGTGGCGGATCGCGAAAGACCTTCCCCACGCCGGCAAAAGGAGCGATGATCCGGGTTCCAGGATCATTGGTCTGACCAAGAAGCAATCCCACCGATCGGGGCGTATAGGGTCCGGCAGGTGGGGGCTTCGCAAGAGGAAGATGTGCCTGAACACGCCCCTGGAGCAAGGCTTGCAAACAGTGGGGAGCCGTGCTATAGTGGCTGCAATTCGGGGGCTTGGCAACTTGCCAGACCAAAGGTGGCTGGAATGGCGCCGGGCGTGCCCCGTGTTACCCGAGATCGTATGTACCTACGAGCCACGGGTCGAGACCGATCGAGAAAGGAGTTCGCGACCGCGACCGCGCTCATCTATCAGGCCGATCCCGCCGTGGCGGCACTCGTGCTAGCGGCGACCCGGCGACCAAGAGTTGTTATCTGTTCGGGATCCACGCCGAATATCTCGCCCGAGAGGAGTACGAGCCGTGTTCATTCGTTCTCTATCGCGCCCGGCACTCATCGGACTCGCGTTGGCGGGGTCATTGCTCCCCGCTTCCCGCGCCTATCAAGCATCGGCCGCAATTCCCAGCGGCGGCACGGTGATCGCGGCCGAAGCGGATACGCCTGATTCCCTCAACCCCTACCTCAACCAGCAACTCTCCACCGCTGACATCGACTCCTGCATCTTCGATGGCCTGGTAAAGATCGACAGCAAGGGCGTATTCCAGCCTGACCTGGCTACCCACTGGACCACCTCGCCCGATGGCCTTCACTGGACGTTCTACCTCAATCCCAAGGCCACCTGGCAGGATGGAGTGCCGGTCACGGCAAAGGATGTGGTTTTCACCACCAATCTGGTGAACAATCCGCTGTTCCCCGCCACGGCGACCATCGGTTTTGATCACATCAAGAGCATCACGGCAACCGGGACCGAGCAGGTAAATATCGTCCTCAAGCAGGCATATGCTCCGTTCTTGCAAGACTATGCCTCCAGCTACATATTGCCCCAGCACATCCTGGGTCAGATTCCGGTCGGCCAGATCCGGACTGACGCCCAATACAATCGCCGCCCGCTTGGCTCCGGACCCTTCGAGGCCAGTGAATTCGTGGCCGGCGATCATGTGACTCTCACCGCCAACAAGTCCTACTTCCTGGGAACGCCGCACCTTCAGACTATCATCTGGCGCTTCGTGCCGAATGGGGCCACGGCGGTCAACCAGATGCAGACCGGAGAGGTCAACCTGGCCGGCCAGACCGCCGATCTCGATGCCCGCCAGTACAACCAACTGAAGCACGTCTCGGGATTGATTGGCTACGATACCCCTGGCTTTAACTGGCAGCACATCGACCTCATCCAGACCGGTTTTCTCAAGGACGTCAAGGTGCGCCAGGCCCTGCAGATGGCCACCCCCAGGGCGCGGGTGATCAAACTGGTGGCGCTCGGCTATGCCGTGCCGCAGTACTCCGACCAGTCACCCGCCAAGCCCTACTACAACAAGGCGGTCGAGAGCTACTGGCCCTACGATCTGGCCAAGGCTTCCGCCGCCCTTGCCGCCGATGGCTTTACCAAGGGGTCGAACGGTATCCTCCAGAAGGGCGGCGTGCCCTTCAATATCACGCTCTCAAGCGATGCCGCCTTCGCGGCTCAGGCGGAAATCAACCAGGTTGTCAAGCAAGCCTGGAGCCAGATCGGGATCAACGTGACGCTCCGCCAACTGGACCCGGCCACGATCTTTGGCCGGCGCGGCCCGTTGTATGACCCCAACCGGTTTTCCTCGTCGACCATGAATGGCGTGGAATACGAGTGGATCGAACCCGCCGACCCCGACGATCATTACTTCTGGAGCACCAGCCAAATCCAGAGCGCCAAGATTCTGGCCGGCGGCAACTTTGACGGCTACTCCAATCCAGTGGCCGACAAACTGATGCAGCAAGGTCTGCTCACGACCGACGTGAACCAGCGCAAGGCAATTTACGCCAAAGTCCAGGTCATTCTGGCCAACGACGTGCCGGATATCTGGCTCTACTGGGGTGACGTACTCACGGTGGCGACCAGCAAGCTGCACAACTACAATCCCAACCCCTTCAACTACCGTACCGGGTGGAATGCCATGGACTGGTATTTGCAGTAGGCTTACAGGCATGGAGCGCCCGCGGATCTCGCCGCGGGCGCCCCGTGTGGCCTGTCCCAATCGGTCGCGGAGAGATTGGAATCCCGCATGACTCGCTTCCTGGCCCAGCGTCTGCTGCAACTGCTCCCGCTCCTTCTGCTCACGACGGTCGTCTCGTTCGCCGTCATGCAGTTGTCACCAGGCGGGCCGCTCAGCGCCTACGAGCATAGCCCCAGCATCACCGCCGCTCAACTGAAGATTATTGCGCATGACCTTGGTCTTGATCAGCCCGCCCCCGTGCAATACTGGCGCTGGCTGAGCGGTTTGGTGCATGGCCAGTGGGGATATTCGCTGCAAAGCGGGGAGCCGGTGGCCACGCTGATCCTGGAGCGGCTGGGGAACACGCTTGAGCTGGTGGCTACCGCCTTCGCGATCTCCCTCCTGATCGCCGTTCCGCTTGGCGTCTTGTCATCGGTGCGCCAGTATTCCGGGTTCGACTACCTGGCGACCTTCTTCAGCTTTGTCGCCTATTCCATTCCCGTGTTCTGGGCTGGTTTGATGGCTCAGTTGCTCTTCTCGGTCAAGCTCGGCTGGTTGCCGGTGGCCGGACTGTATACCGAAGGGGTTCCGTGGACTTTCGTGGACGCGATCAAGCACCTGGCGCTGCCGGCCCTGGTGCTGGGCCTGGGCCTGATCGCCGGTTGGAGCCGGTATCTGAGGTCGAGCATGTTGGAAGTACTGCAACTCGACTATCTGCGGACCGCCCGCGCCAAGGGCGCCTCCTCGTGGTCGGTCGTGTTGAAGCATGCCCTACGGAACGCCGTTGTCCCCTTGGTAACCGTGATTGCCCTGGACATACCGCTCCTCTTTACCGGGGCCC
>Ga0307374_10014923_pt1 | contig 10524 bp, 8 predicted proteins | sample OX3MG_FD_202532 | JGI IMG/M metagenome (GOLD analysis project Ga0307374, IMG submission 202532) | Soil microbial communities from Risofladan, Vaasa, Finland - OX-3 | ecosystem: Environmental > Terrestrial > Soil > Coastal area > Acid sulfate soil | place: Finland: Risofladan, Vaasa | collected...
ACTCAACAGGCCCCTTCCCCAGCGCCATTTGCGGCGGGGCCGCGCCGATGGGTACGTTACCGCCGCCGGGCGCGGACCCTGGCCCCGGTCCTCCGCCCATGACGATTTGCCGGCGTACCATTCCTCTGCCCGTTGGTCCTCCCGGTCGCGGACCGGGCCCTCCTGCCATCCCGCCGCCCCCCGCGCCTCCATGAAACATCGGCACAGTCCCATGAAGCATTTCGTTGCGGAAGACGCCGCTGACAACTGCTTGCGTCTGCGCGACTGGTGTTCCCGGCTTGAGCCGGCCAATGATCGTCAGCCACCACGAAGCCACATCGTCCTGACGCTTCGACATCCCCAGCCGATCCATGATCTGTGCCCGTGGATCGATCCGTTCCCCGCCAGAGAGCGGCAGCCAAACATCGTAATTGCTCCCCGGAGTGATTCCCGTGAATTGCGCTTCGGCTACGCCAACGATCGTGAATGGAACGTTGTTCAGTTCAATCGTGCGCCCGATCGCGTTGCGAGAACCTCCAAACGCGCTCTGCCAGTAACCGTAATTCAACACGGCCACGGGTGCCGCAGACCGCGTGTCATCGCTCGGCTCAAACACGCGCCCCATCGCAGCTCTCACGCCCATGGTGCGGAAAAAATCCCCCGAGACGAGCTGGCCGTTGATCACCGTCGCCGGCCCATTGCCCGCCAAATCCAGCCGTCCCGAGTTGGCGAATGCGGCGACCCCCGAAAACACGTTCGTCTCCGCTATCCGCCGGAACAGCGGCTCCGAAAACGAGCAGCCGGAAGGATTGTGCGAGGACTTTTGTCCGAAACCGAGATTGTCAGCGCAGTCGCCCGACGACATGTATTCGTGCGTGTCAGGCTCGTGGCGCGCGCTCCACTTCAATACCACCAGTTGTTCCGGGTTCTTGACCGGCAGCGAACGCAGCATCACGGCGTCAATCAAGCTGAAAATTGCCGTGTTTGCGCCAATCCCCAGCGCGAGTGTCAATATCGCCACCGCTGCAAATCCCGGCGACTTCGCCAGCATCCGCAACCCGTACCGGAGATCCTGCAGCAGTGTCCCCATCGCGCCCTCCCGCCCAAAATTTCCGCCATCCTACGTCTTCAGACGCGCACCTGCAACTTTTGGTAGCTTCGCCCAGCGCCCGCTCAATCCGTGGCCGTGCATGCAGGCTTCGCGCTCTACATTCCTGACATTAGCTTGCCTTGAGCGTGTTTCGCGAAGGGAGCAACCTTCGCGAAACAATACGCTCTGCCATCCCATACACACTCACAAAACAACATACTGTAATCCCGAGCCGCTATGCGGCACCATTTTGCCCCCCGAATGCCAACCCAACGCGCTGGCATCCCGCTTGCCCTGAGCGTGTTTCGCAAAGGGAGCAACCTTCGCGAACCAATACACTCTGCCATCCCATACACACTCACAAAACAACACTCTGTCATCCCGAGCCGCTATGCGGCGAGGGATCTGCTTTGCTCTTTCGTTTTTCGCTTTTCGATTCTTGGCTTTCGATTTTGCGGGTGTCCCATCCTGTTTACCCTGACGAAGGAAGGGAGCGATGTTTGCGAAGGGTGGGGTTTTTCGAGTTTCGCTTTTCGACTTTCGTTTTAATGTTTATTGTCATCCCGAGGGACCCCGCGACAAGGGATCTCCTTTACTCTTTGCGTTTTTCGATTGTCGATTTTCGAGTTTCGACTTTCACTCGTCACTGGCCACTGAACACTTCCGCTCACTCCTCCTACGAAAATACCTCTCAGGCGGTTTGCGCAAGTGGTTCCAATGTGACTTTGTGGCCCAGACGCTCCAGCCGCCTCACCAGCGAACGACGGATGCGGCTGACATCGATCCGATCAAAGTGGTCCGCGCCCAGTTCCCGATAGTTCTCTCCGCGTTTGAGCATGTGAAAGGCAATCACCAATAAGGCATGCGCCACAGCCATCACTGCGCGTTTCGCTCCCCGCCGCGCCGCGATCCGCCGATAGAGGGCCGAGAGATAATTGTCTTTCTTCATCGAGACGGCCCACGCGGCCTGCGCCAAACAGCGCCGCAGCGACACATTGCCCTTGCGCATCTTCCCGCTCAACCGCTTCCCGGCACTCTCAAAATTCCCCGGGCACAGACAGGCCCAGGAAGCCAGGTGCGCCGCCGACGGAAACTGATCCATGTTCAATCCGATTTCCGCCAGCAACCCATGGGCGGTCACTCGATCGACTCCCGGAATGGTGCACAACCGAGCGACCTCCTCCTCAAAAGGGCGCATGCGCCGGGCGATCTCCTGTTCGATCTCGCGCAGCTTCCCTTCGGTGAACAGCAGATGGTCGTAGAGCTGCCGGAGCAAGAAGCGATGGTGCTCGTTCATGCGCCATTCCAACGCCAATTGCAACTCCGGCTTCTTGTTTCGCAGCAATCCTTTCGACATCTCCGCCAACCGAGAGGAATCCTCTTCTCCCGCCAACATCGCTTCCAGCATGGCTCTCCCCGAAGCCCCCAGAGCGTCGGTCGCGACCGAGGCCAGCTTGATGTTGGCGTCTTCCAACACCTTCTGCACGCGATTGGCGATGCGGTTGATCTCCTGCGTCAGACTCACCCGGTAGCGAGTGAGGTCGCGCAGTTCGCGCGTCGGTCGCGGCGGAACAAAACTCCCTCGCAGCAATCCGTGCTGCAGCAGGTCGGCGATCCACGCGCTATCCTTCTGATCCGTCTTCCGTCCCGGAACGGCCTTGATGTGTTGCGCATTCGCCAGCAACACCTCGAACTGCCCCTCCAGAATGTTCCACACCGGCTTCCAGCACACCCCGGTGGACTCCATGGCCACATGCGTCACCCCGCACTGGCGCAGCCAATCCGCCAGCCGTAGCAAATCCTGCGTGAACGTTCCAAAGCGCCTCTTCTCCAAGCGGCTCTTTCCCTTCTCCCCGGCCCACAACACACAGGCCGTAATGCTCTTCTTATGCACATCCAAACCGCAGCAGCACGGATAGAGAACTTCCATCGCACTACTCCTCTCTGCCACGCGGCGTCGGACGCTTCGAAAAGCGAAAATCTCCTACGCGTGCTCTCCGCAACTTCCGGAGGCTACTATTCGTTGTGCTTCCCAGCGTCCCGGCCATACTCGTACGCGGGCTTCAACCAGCGCCAGAGTGAGACGGCCTCTGTCGCCGACGCGGCGGCACAACGCTACGCCATCTCGACACCATTTTCATCCTTCGTTGTCGTCCCGCTAGGGACGGTGAGTTACTCGTACCTAAGCGCCGCCATGGGATCCAGCCGCGACGCCCGCCGCGCGGGCAAAAAACTCGCGGCAAACCCAATCCCCGCCAGCACAATCATCGCCAGCGCGAGCGTTAGCGGATCGCGCGCCTTCAGCCCAAAGAGGAGCGAACTCGCCGCCTTGCTTCCCGCAAGCGTCAGACCCGTGCCGACGACGATGCCAATCACGATGAGCACTCCCACTTCGCCCAGAATCAAGCGCACGACGCTCGCGCGTTGCGCGCCGAGCGCCATGCGGATGCCAATTTCGTTGGTGCGCTGGGCAACTGTATAAGAGATGACACCATACAGACCGATGGCCGCGAGGAGCACGGCCAGCACGCCGAAGAATCCGCACAGCGTCGCCATCAGCTCATCCTGAAGGAGCGATTCGCGAATCTGCGTGCGCAACACTTTGAATTGGATATCGATTTCCGGATTCACGCCGACAATCGTGTCCTTCACGGAGTTGAGCAGGCCAGTCATGCCGCCGCGCGAGCGAATCAGAAAAGTCAGGCCGGTAAATATTTCAGGATCACCGTTCTGGCTTCGCGGGTAGTACATCACCGGCACAAACGGCTCGTGCATGTCGTTATAGACCGAATCCTTCACCAGCCCGACGATGCTGTAGTAAGGCCGCGGCTTTCCCGGCGATTCCCACATGCGGAATTCCTGGCCGATGGGGTTTTTCGCGCCGTTGAAGAATTTGTTTACGAAGGCCTGGTTGACGATGACCACCTTCGGCGACGTGGCCGTGTCGTTCAAATTGAAATCGCGCCCGGCGAGAATAGGCATATCCAAGGTTTGGAAATAGCCGGGGCTGACGTAATCGAGCCACGCAGATCCGTTGGGATGGTTGCCCTTGTCGTCGAGGACCCACTGGTTGCTGCTGCTGCCGCTCACCGGCGAGCGGATCGAAGTGGCTGCGGCGGCCACTCCGGGGAGGGCGCGAACACGCGTGAGCAAATCCTGATCAAACTGCTCGCGCTGCGCAGCGGGCAGTTTGAGCCGCGAGGTATCCAGATTGGCGATCAGCACGCCATTCTGCTGGAAGCCGGGATCGCGCGTCATCAAGTTACGCAAGCTACGCGCGAAGAGCAGCGCTCCGGCGAGCAGGACAAGGGATAAGGCAACCTGCGAGGTCACAAGAATGCGCTGCAGGCGGAAGCGTTCGCGACCGGCGGTCATTCCGCGTCCGCCGGTTTTCAGCACCGCGCCCGGCGGAATGTTTCCAGAACGCAACGCCGGCGCGAGGCCGAAAAGAATCGTGGTGAGGAGGGCAAGCCCCGCGGCGAAGCCGAGCACGCGCCAGTCCGTGGGCATGTCGAGAAAAATGGGATTATTCGGCGTGCTGATGAAGGCGATCAGAAAACGGCTCAACCCGACGGCGAGAAATCCGCCGCACACCGCTCCGGCGATAGCCAACAGCGCACTTTCCGAAAGTAATTGGCGAATCAACCGTCCGCGCGTGGCACCGAGAGCCAGGCGCACAGCGATTTCGCGTTCGCGCGCGCTGGCGCGAGCAAGCATCAGGTTCGCCAGATTGGCGCAAGCGATGAGCAACACAAGACCAGAGAGTCCGAGGAGTAAAAAGAGAGGCTCGGAAGCGTCGCGACGCATCGCCGAAAAACCATTTGCAGCGGGATGCGCTTCGAGCTTGTAGCCGAGGTAATGCTTCACGCCTTCCGCGTCGTATTGCGGCGGAATGGTTTCATGCAGCGCAGCGGGAGCGATGACGGCAAGCTGTGCGCCGGCGTGGGTCAGCGTCCATCCTGGCTTGAGGCGGCCGAAGATCGACAGCCACCAGTCCCGCCGTTCCCCCGGGCCAGTTATACGGCTGAATTCGCCGTTGATGATCGGCTCGGCACAGACAGGCACAGCAACGTCAAAACGATCGCCGACCGAGACGCCGTAAAAACTCGGCGGCGTGACACCGAGAATCGGAAACGGATGTCCTTCGAGTGTGAGTGTTTTGCCGATCGCCGAAGCGGCTCCGCCATAGCGGCGCTGCCAGAACGAATAGCTGATGTCCACGCCGCCGGAGCACCCAGTCTGGTCATCCTGAGGACCGAGGAGGCGTCCGAGAAATGGCTGGACACCGAGAACACGGAAAAATTCGCCGCTGATCCAAATGGCGTTCGCATTGTCCACTTCGCCGCCGTTTGCGAGATTCAATTCATCCGTGCCCCAAGCGGCGATGGACGAGAATGCCTGCTGGCGCTGCTGCACCTGCTGCCACAAGGGAAAAGTGAATTCGGCGTACGGGCCGTTGAAGTTCCCCGAGCCCCAGTGATTGGTGTTCAAGTGGACGATGGCGAGGGTCTGCGGGTCTTTCACCGGCAAAGTGCGCAGGCGAACAGCATCAATCAGCTGAAAAATCGCCGCGTTTGCTCCGATGCCCAGAGCGAGAGTGAGAATCGCGACCGCGGCAAAGCCCGGCGACTTTGCCAGCACGCGCAGTCCGTAACGTATGTCTTGGAGCAATTTCCCCATCGCACCCTCGCATACCGTGAGTACGCGCACTCGGTAGCGGAAGTTCCGTCTCTATCTTTATCAAGACGCACGCCAGCGGGTTTGGAAAGCAGTCATTTGCAAAATTTCACCGCAACGATCCATGCCCCGCCCCTGCGAAAGCGATTCGGCCGCTTGGCGTTCGAAACACACCGTTGCTACTCCGGTTTGGCTACGCCGCTGTGAACCGTTTGCGCCAGCATGGCGCGGAGATTGCGGGCAACATCCGCGGCGATTGACTGCGCCTTGTCGCCGAGCGCGGATTGCTGGTCGCCGAGGGCCGATTGCTTGTCGCCCAGATCGGACTGCTGGTCGCCTATCTTCGACTGTGCGTCGCCAGCCTGCGATTGGACGTCTCCGATTTTGCTCTGCAAATCGCCAATCTCAGATTGCAGGTCGCCCAACTCCGACTGTGTCCCGCCCTGTGAGCTCAGGCGCTGCGCGTCGGCTTCGACTTTCTGGAAGTCGGCGTCCATGTCGGGGACTTTCACTTTCACATCGCGTTGCTGGCGGCCAAGTTCGCGCTGCTTTTCGCCGAGGGCACGCTGTTGCTGGCCTAGTTCGGATTGCTGTTCGCCAATCTTCACCAGGGGATCGAAGAGGGCACGCGCGCGCGCGACGGTAGCCGCATCGCTGATACTGTAGGATTTCCCATCGAGATGAAACGAAATTTTGTTCGGCGCAAGTTTGGCGCGCAACGAATCGGCGTCGTTCGTGCCTTCATCCCACAAAATGCACAGGTCATCGCCCATGCTGACGCCGACGCCACGATCATCGGACGTCGCAGCCCAGCAATGATCGCCGCGACCGTCGACGTGCATGTTTACGCGCCCGCCGTCATTGCGGCTGACGAGCATGTATGTGTCGTTCGCGTGATTCGATTGAGCGCGCACGCGCGAAGGCATCGCGGTCGCGGCAAGCAAAATCACCGCCGTGGTTGTTCCGATTCCTGCCCATAATGATTTGTTCATCGAGCTGGCTCCTTGTCGCGCATATGCGATTGTGACGCTATTCCGGTTTGGCGACGCCTTTTGCGATGGCATCGTCGAACATGCCCCGCAATTCGCGCGATGCTTTCCTGGCAATCTCGCCCTGCTGGCGGCCAAGTTCGCCTTGTCGCCGACCCAGCTCGCCTTGCTGACGACCCAGTTCGCCTTGCTGGCGGCCGATGGCGGATTGCTGCACGCCGGCATCCGACTGGAATCGCCCGATCCGCCGTTGCAATTGGCCAATTTCCGACTGAATGCGCCCAAGTTCGCGCTGCGTGGCGCCATTCGCCTGAAATTCTTTGAGTTCGGCGCGCACACGTTCGAGATCCGGCGTGATGTCGCGTATTTTCACTTTCACGTCTTCCATTTGCGCGCCGAGTGCGTCTTGTTGTTTGCCGAGCGCTTCCTGCTGGCGGCCGAGTTCCTCCTGCTGCTTGCCGAGAGCTTCCTCGGGCGCGAAGAGCGCCTTCGCCTTGGCGATGAACTCCGGATCCGTGATGATGTAGGATTTTTCATCGCGCTCGAACCAGATGAAATCGCCACTGATTTTCTTGCGCAGCTCGCGCGCGTGCGCGATGTCTTCCTGCGAGCCGGACATCGTGACGGCATCGGAATTGCCGGTCATGATGACATAACGCGGGCCGTCGTTCGACCAGCCGTAGCCGTACGAATATTGCCTTTGCTGCGCATCAACTGCAGATATCGCCGCCATGGGAGCGGGCGGAGTTGGGCCGGGATTGTAGCTTGCCTGCGCAGGGCTAGGGCTCGGAGCCGCAGGCGCGAGCGACGCGGCGGGCGCTGGCGGCATTGGCGGAACAACTACGCCCGCAACGGCGGGAGCGGCTGCAGGAGTTGGAGGCGTTCCCATGTTGGCAGGCGCGACTACGCCCGGTGCCTTGGGCGCAGCGGGCAGCGCGGGAGCGACTGGCCCTCCGCTCTGCAATTTGTTCTTCGCCGTATCTTTCGTGTTGCCCTGCGCGCGCGCAACGGACGGCTGCGCCGACGCAGCCAGAAACACGAGCGGCAGAGCAAGCGCGACGATTACTGCTAACAGAGACTTGCGCATCGATAAAGCTCCCTTCCACGCCAAGATTCGTTCAACACGGCGCTCCGCGCGGCAACCCTTCGCGCTCCTGATTCCCTTGGCCATCGAAACGCCTTCCCAGTGAATGCGCCCGGGCGCTGCCTCCAACTCGGCGAAAAATCCCAGAAGCGTTTCCGCGTAGCACGCCTGATCCGCGCCGCCGGCCAGCGCTGCTTCGTCGCTCGCCTCTTCGGCAAGTTCCGTGAGTTGGCGGTCCATCCACCAAGCGAGCGGACTGAACCAGAAAATGGCGCGGTGAATCAGCGAGAGGCGCTGCGTCAACGCGTCGCGGCGCGCCACGTGAGAAACTTCGTGCGCGAGCACCCCGTCGAGTTTCGATTGATCCCATTCGCGCCAGTCGGCCGGGAGCAAAATCACCGGATGCAGCACTCCCAGCGTCGCCGGCACCGAAAGCTTTTCCGTCTTCGCCAGGTGCGGCGTGCTTTCCAGGCCCCCCATGCACGCGCGCAGGCGGAGCAGTCGAAGAGCTTCGCGGTCATCAATTTCCTCCGATGCGCTTTCCAGGCGCCCGCTGAAAAACATGCCCAGAAGAAAGCGCGCGAAAAATACAAACGTCACCGCGGCGTAAATCGCCAGTGCAACTGCGGTCCAGGAAATCGGCGTGGGCGCCGCCGCGGGTGTTTGCGGAATGCTAACGGGCGCGTTGAACGCGGCGGATGTGGGGTTATGCGGCGGGGCAATGCTCTTACGAGCCGACGATGCAGCAGAGACTATTTTCCTCCGTGTACTTGAAAAAATGGACGCAGGCATAATCGCGAAGCTTGCGGCGCGAACCTGTGCTTTTGTTACCGATGTTCTTGTTATCGGCGAAGCAACCGGCGGCGAAGCGATCGTTTTTGGAGCAGGCCGCGAGATACGCTGCGTAACATACGCGGGGACAACAGCAGGAACGGCGAATGACAGCCTCGGCAACAACGATCCGAGCAGCGGCATTGCCAGGGCGGCGCAAAGAACGGTTGTCCACACAAACAGCCGCAGGGTGACGCGCTTCACGCGAAAAGCAGCCAGTGTGACTGCCGCCACGCAGCCGAGGGCAAGCGAACGTGCCGCAGGCTCCGCCAGATATTTCAAAAAGTCCGCGGACGCCTGGCCAACTGAAATGGGCATCATGACTTCCCTTCCTTTCGCTGCGCGATCTTATGCGCCAGCCGCTCGAGTTCTTTTTTGCTGAGCACTTGATTGTCCACCATTCCGATCACGAGCTGCTCCGCGGAACCGCCGCAAAAGCGGTCAATGATGCTCTTGACGGCGTGCGCCGCGACGTTCTGGCGCGCTTCGGCGGCGCGGTAAATGAACGTGCGCCCGCTGGTCGCGTGCGTGACGTAGCCCTTTTCCTCCAGGCGCCGCAACACCGTGCGAATCGTGGACTCCTTCATCGGACGCTCCTCCGCGAGGGCTTCGCGGCAGGTTTCCGAGGTACAGGGGCCGTGCGACCAGACGTAATCCATCACCGCTTGCTCGACGTCGCCGAGATTCCTGGGGCGGCCTTTTTTTGTGGATGTGTTTGCGTTAGTCATTGTAGCGTTACAGTGTGTAACAGATGGCGGATGACCGTGTCAAGAGAAAAATAGAATCTGTTACGGTCGGGCGTCTGCCCCGACTCGAGCCGAGCTCATGGCGGCTCTCAGGCTTTCCACTATCGACTCGCGACTGCGTTCACGAATTCCACGTCACGCGCGCAATTTCGCGCCGGCGCGCCGGCCAGGCGTCGCCGGAGAAAATTCGCGGCGTCACATCGATCAAGCGCGGGAACACATTGAAAATTGTAACCGCGCTCCACGGCTTGCCGTCGCGCGTCGCGCATCCCCGCCGGTTCAACTCTTCCGCCATCCGCGGCAGCGAAATATCCTGGACGATCAGCTCCATCATGGTATTGAGCGCGCGCATTTCTTCGGGATCCTCTTCCAGATGCGCGCAGTCGCTCGCCACGCGAAGTCCAAACGGGGGTTCTTCAAGCCGCCGCCCCATCGGTGCATCTTCACCTGCCGCCGATTCCCGCTCCCATTCGAGCGCCGCCAGCCGCCATCCCGCCGCATACTTCCGTTGCATGTCATCCAGGTCCAGGGTCCCATGAATCACTTCTCGCACCCGCTCCATCTTCGCCATACCCCCTCCTTATCTCGTCCCTAACGCCTCGCCGTTTCGCCTTGCGCCTTTGCTTTTCATTGCCATCCCACCTGCCCTGAGCAGCCTTCGCGAAGGGAACCGCCATGCGGCGATGGATCTGCTTTGCTCTTCGTTTTTCGAGTTTCGACTTGCGCCTTTCGCTCTGTGTTTTTTCGTTCGTCGCCTTTCGCTTTTGCGTGTGCCCCATCCTGTTTACCCTGACGAAGAAAGGGAGCGACGTTTGCGAAGGGTGGGGTTTTTCGCTTTCGCTCTTGCCTTAAGTTGTCATCACAAGCCGCCAGGCGGCGAGGCCTGCCTGCCGCAGGCAGGGACATGCTTTTGCTCTTCACCCGCCACTAGCAACTCGCCTTTCGTTTTTCGTCTTTCGACTCTCTCCTGTCGACTCTCAACTACTCATACCTCAGCGCCTCCATCGGATCCACGCGCATCGCCCGCCGCGCCGGCACATAACACGCCGCCAGCGCCACAATCGTCAACACAATCGCTACGCCCGCAAACGTAATCGGATCCGTCGCGCTCACGCCAAACAGCAAACT
>Ga0307374_10014926_pt1 | contig 10523 bp, 10 predicted proteins | sample OX3MG_FD_202532 | JGI IMG/M metagenome (GOLD analysis project Ga0307374, IMG submission 202532) | Soil microbial communities from Risofladan, Vaasa, Finland - OX-3 | ecosystem: Environmental > Terrestrial > Soil > Coastal area > Acid sulfate soil | place: Finland: Risofladan, Vaasa | collected...
CGGACCTGCCCCTCTATGTGGCAGTGCCAATGGCCGAGCCCGAGGTGATGGCCAGCTTCGTGGGGCGACAGCGGGAGCTCGGGATCCACCGGTTTCAATTGAAGTTGGGGGGAGCGCCTGAGCTTGACGCGCTCCGGGCTGCGACGATCGTGGCAGCCACCTCTGCCGAGGACGCCATCATCGCGGACGCGAACGGGGGCTGGCGGCGGCAGGACGCGATCGTCGCCGTACGCCATCTGGAGGGCTTGGAAAGGATTCTCCTGGAGCAGCCTTGTCCCACCCTGGAGGAGTGTCTGGCGATCCGCCATCTCACCAACCTGCCGATGGTGCTTGACGAGGTGATCGTGGACCTCGCGGCACTTACCCGGGCGGCCTCTCTGGAAGCGATGGACCATATCAATCTGAAGCTCGGGCGGGTCGGCGGTCTGAGCAAGGCTCGGCTCCTGCGTGACGCGGCCGTGGAGCTGGGGATCCGGCTCACGATCGAAGACACCTGGGGCGGGGACCTGACCACGGCGGCGGTCAGCCAGCTGGCGGCGGGGGTTCCGCCCGACTCCCTCTTCGCCGTGTCCTTCATGAACGATTGGACCAATGAGCACATCGCGGGCTACCAGCCGCGCTCTGATAACGGGAGGGGCCGGGTCGCCTCCGGTCCGGGGCTGGGAGTTGAGATTGACGAGGCGATGCTGGGCGCTCCCTTGTTCACAGTGACACTGTGAGGAGCCTTGGCTATGAAGGAGGCCTTTGAGTTGCCGTCGTTGAATGCCGCCGCCAGGACCGCGATTCTCGCCGCCGCCGGCAACCGGGTGACCGAGCGCTTCATGAACCGGTACGGGATGGGGCTGGGAGCCTCCCGCTTCGTGGCCGGTGAGACTCTGGACCAGTGCGTCGAGGTGATTCGCGGCCTCAACCAGCAGGGCTTCAAGTGCAACGCCACCGAGCTGGGAGAGGCGGTCTCAAGCGAGGCCGACGCCAGCCGCGCGGTCGAGGACTACCAACGCCTGCTCGACCGGCTGGCGGGAGAGAGGCTGCGGGCGAACGTCGCGATCAAGCTGACCCTGCTGGGGCTGGACATCGCCGAGGACCTGGCCGAGACGCACATGGCTCAGCTGCTGGACGTGGCCCGGGGCCTGGGGCTGACCATGCGAATCGACATGGAGGAGTCCAGCCATGTCGAGGCCACCTTGCGGATCTACCGCCGGCTGCGCGAGCGGGGCTACGAGAACGTGGGGATGGTGCTGCAGTCCTACCTGTACCGGACCGCCGCCGACCTGGACTCGCTGCTGCCGCTGGCTCCCAACCTGAGGCTGGTCAAGGGCGCCTACCTGGAGAGCCGGGAAGTCGCGTTCCCCAACAAGAGCGATGTCGACCGTAGCTATGTGCGGCTCATGGAGGCCGCCCTGCTGGGGGCCGGATACACCGCCATCGCCACCCATGACGAGCAGATGATCGAGCACGCCATCGACTTCGTGGCCGGCCGGGGGATTGGCAAGGACCGCTTCGAGTTCCAGATGCTGTACGGGGTGCGGCCCCAGTTGCAGCGCTCGCTGCTGGCCCGCGGCTACACGGTGCTGGTGGCCACGTCGTACGGGCCCCACTGGTATCCATTCTTCATGCGGCGGCTGGCGGAGCGGCCGGCCAACGTCCTCTTCCTGGCCCGCAACGCGGTGCGGCGCTGAGGCCGGGCCAGCAACTGAAATTCAAAGATCAGGAGAACGGCTGATGATCATCCACCCGTTTCGCAACGAGCCCGGCCTGGACTTCTCGCAGGCTCCCAACCGGCGCGACTTCGAGGCCGCGCTGAGGTTGGTCCACGACCGGCTCGGGCGCAGCTATCCACGCCTGATCGGGGGTTCCGAAGTGGCGACCGGCGCCTGGGTCGAGTCCTTCAACCCCGCCCATCCGGGAGAGCTGGTCGGTCGCCATGCCGCGGCCGGAAGAGAGCAGGTGGAGCTGGCGGTGGCTGCCGGATCCCCGGTGAGGGCCACCTCATCGAGCCGACCATCTTCGGCGGGGTCGCCCCCGATGCGCGCATCGCTCGGGAGGAGATCTTCGGCCCGGTGCTGGCGGTGATCCGGGCACGCGACTTCGTGGACGGCATCCGGATCGCCAACAGCACCGACTACGGCCTGACCGGCTCCTATTTCAGCCGCGATCCGGAGCGGCTGGCCTACGCCACAGACCGCCTCCACGTCGGCAACCTGTACCTGAACCGCCGCTCCACCGGGGCCCTGATGGGCGTCCATCCCTTCGGTGGCTTCAACATGAGCGGCACCGACACCAAGGCCGGTGGCCCGGACTACCTGCTCTTCTTCCTGCAGGGCCAGAGCGTGGCTGAGAGGCTGTAGGTGGTGGCTGTCAGGGATGTGGTGGCGATAGATCTCCATGCCGCCGGTGAGCCGGGGCGGGTGGTAATCGGAGGGGTGCCCGATGTCCCGGGCCGCTCGATGCTCGAGAAGATGCGCTACTTCGAGGCCAACTTGGACGCAGTGCGCCTCCGGCTCTTGCGCGAGCCCAGAGGATACCCAGCTGCCAACTGCAACATCCTGCTGCCCCCGACCGATCCCCGGGCGGCCGCAGGTTACATCATTCTGGAGCAGGTTGAGTATCCCCCCATGTCCGGCAGCAACACCATGTGCGTGGCGACCGCCCTGATTGAGATGGGGATGGTCGAGGTTCACGAGCCGGTGACCGAGTTCCTGCTGGAGTCACCGGCGGGCCTGGTGGAGGTCGAAGTCGAGGTCAGCCATGGGCATGCCCAGCAGGTCACCTTCCGGAACGTCCCCAGCTTTGTTATGGCGCTGGACCTGGAAGTACAGGTCCCCGAGTTGGGCCGGGTGGTGGTGGATGTGGCCTGGGGTGGCATGGTCTACGTGATCGCCGACGCCGCCGCCCTGGGTCTCACCCTGACCGCCGCCAACGGCAGGGAGCTGGTGCGGGTCGGAGAGATGATCAAGGCCGCCACCAGGGAACAGGCGCCTCAAATCCATCCTGACCACCCTCAGCTCATCGGCCCCACGATCGCCTTGCTCTCAGGCCCGCCGAGCGGGCCCCACGCGGACCTGCGCAATGCGGTCGTGGTCTCTACTGGGGTTTTGGATTGGCGCCGGCCGGACAGTTGGACAGGGGCCCTGGACCGGTCCCCATGCGGCACCGGTACCAGTGCCAAGATGGCCAGCCTCCATGCTCGTGGTGAGCTGGCACTGGGCCAGGCCTTCCGGCACGAGGGCGTCCTCGGCACCGTCTTCACCGGCCAGCTGGTGGCGGAGACCACGGTGCACGGCAGATCAGCGGTGGTTCCCAGGATCAGCGGGCGTGCCTACGTGACGGGCCATGCCCGCTACGTCTTGGATCCGGACGACCCCTTTCCCGAGGGCTATACGATCGGCGACATCTGGGGCTCGGGCGCGAGCAACCCTGAGCCCCCGTCCACAGCGCCGGACGACGGGGTACCTGGATGAGCGGACCCGCACCGATGCCCAGTTCGACCAGTCTGGCATCACCTTTACCGATTGACCTGACGGCCGTGCCAGCAGGTGGGCTCCCTGGGAGCCAGTTGGGCGGTCCGCGGCCTGGCTCGAGCGCCAGCGGCCACCGTCGCCCCACCGGCTTGCCGCGGGCCCGCACGGTGCATGAGCTACGCGAGAGACGTCGCAACTGGCGGTGGGGCGGGTCGGCACAGGCCTTTGCCTCCAGCCCTGACCGGCCCTGGCCTGTACGAGGTAATTGACATGGATCTGGGACTTGAAGGGCATACCGCGATAGTGGCTGGGTCGACGTCGGGACTGGGAGCAGCCGTCGCCACCATGCTCGGCAGGGAGGGTGCCAACGTCGTGATCGCCGGGCGTCGCCAAGCCCTGGCCCAGCGCTTGGCGAGCGAGTTGCCCAGGGCGGTCGGGGTGGGCCTCGACCTAGCCGATCCCACCTCGATCGAGAACACGGTATCGGCGGCGGAGCAGGCCTTCGGCGGGGCCGACATTCTGGTCCTCAATTCCGGGGGACCGCCGCCGGCGCCGGCGGTCGACCTTGCGGAGGGTCTGCTGCTGTCCGGTCTGGCCACCATGCTTTTCCGGCAGATCGACCTGGTGGCGCGTCTGCTCCCGGGCATGCGATCCAGGCACTGGGGCCGAATCGTCGCCATCGGCTCGAGCGGGGTCCAGCAGCCCATAGCGGATTTGGCGATTTCCAACGTGGCCCGAGGCGCCCTGGCCTCATACCTGAAGACCCTGGCGGATGAGGTGGCCAGCGATGGCGTAACCGTGAACATGGTCCTGCCCGGCAGAATCGACACCGAACGGGTCGCAGCCCTGGACCGGCTGCGGGCGGAACGTCAGGGAATCGACGCGGCGACCGTGAAGCATCGTTCGCAACAGACGATTCCCCTGGGCCGGTATGGCACACCCTCCGAGTTCGCTGCGGTGGCGTGCTTCCTGTGCTCGGAGCTCGCGTCCTATGTGACGGGGTCGCAGGTGCGTGTCGATGGAGGGTTGGTTCGTGGCTTTTGAGTTGGCGGAACTCGGCTGCCTCGGTTATGGATCCGAAGAGGTGCCGGTGCTGGTGACCACGCAACTGGGGCCGGTCCCGGCGCGACAGTTTGATCGAGACTTTGCCGGAGACGCGATGGAGCTGCTGGAGCCAACTCGCTACGAAGCTCTTAACGCCGCCGCTGCCCTGGCAGCGCCGGCAGGGGCAATGGCGCCCGGGAGATTGGGGCCACCTTATCGGCACCCTCATAAGATCTGGGGTATCGGTCTCAACTACCGCGATCACGCCCAGGATCTGGCCGCCCCCGAGCCCGATGAGCCAGCCTCGTTCATCAAGGCCAACCACACCATCATCGGGCCCGGCGACCCGATCGTCATACCCTGGCAGAGCGATCGCGTCACCGCTGAGGCGGAACTGGGGATCGTGATCGGACGCTACTGTCGCAACGTGGCCGAGGAGGATGCCCTCGACTACGTGTTCGGGGTCTGCCCGATTCTGGACCAAACCGCCGAGGACATCCTGCGGCGCAACCCTCGCTTCCTGACCAGGGCGAAGAACTTCCCCACCTTCTTCTCATTTGGACCGACGATAATTCCCCTCCCCAAGGTCCTGGCGAGGTGCCGTTCGCTGGCGGACATCGAGGTCAGCACGGTTTTGAACAATCAAGTTGCACGAACCAATCGGGTTGGCAACATGCTCTTCTCGGTGCCGCTGCTGATCAGCTTCCACAGCCAGGTGATGCCCCTCTTTCCCGGGGACATCATCTCGACTGGGACCCCCGGGGCGGTGCCGGTTCGCGCCGGTGACGTCGTCGAGTGTCGCCTCGGCACGCTCGCCACTTTGCGCAATCCGGTGGCGGCCCAGCCCGAGTCAGAGTTGGGGCCAAGGCACACCGACTCTGAATCTGGAGATTGATGCCAATGACTTCAGCGCTTCGCGAAATGACGCCGATGGACCAGACGAACCTGGCCACACCGTGGATCGTGCAAGCTGGAGGCGACCAGGTCGGCGTCATCACCGGGCTCGCGCTGTGCCTGGGGCGGCCCTATCTGTGCGGCCCGGCGGCCACCTTCGAGTGCTCGCCCAACGACAACCTCGGGCTCCATGCGGCCCTCTATCGCGCCGCTCCCGGGAGTGTGCTGATCGGCGCCGGAGGTGGTACTCAAAAGTTTGGCTTGTTCGGTGAGCTGATGGCCACGGACGCGGCAGCGCGCGGCCTTGGGGGCCTGGTGGTGGATGGCACGGTACGGGATCTGGCCGACCTGGATCGGATCGGCTTTCCGGTCGTCTGCGCCGGGGCGGCTCCCGCCCAATGTACCAAGAGCACCATGGTGTCAGCGGGGCGGCCGGTGACGATTCGAGGTGTCCTGGTCAGGCCCGGCGATCAGATCGTGGGCGATCGCGATGGGGTGGTGGTGGTGCCGTCCTGGTTGTGGGCAGACGTCGCGGCGGCGGCGCTGGCGATAGCCCGTCGCGAGCAAGGGTATCTGACTCGACTGTGGCGGGGAGAGCGGATCGCGGACATACTCGGTCTCGCGATCGCCGATCCCAGCGCATGACAGGGGCCAGCCAGGCGCTCGCGCATGCGCAGCCCAAGGGGCTGCCCGGGCTCGCTCGGCCCGCATCATGAGGCGCGTGGGGAGGCCTGGTCGCCGGGCGAGGACCAACGCGGCTGGCCCTTGCACGGCTGCGGCCAACCGGCTGCAGTCGGCGGATGCCGGTTGGCCGAGCCGGCCGACCCTCGGCCTTTTCAGCGACCCTGGTTGCCGGCCTTCGGAGGCCGTCCGCGCCGGGGAACCCGTCGCGACTCCTTGAGCCGCAGCAGGCAGAGCCCAGAGTCCGGCTGGAGACTGCCAGTGAGGGGGGCGCGGGGGGATAAGGTGGGGGCGGCGCCTGGATTTCCCTGGGTCGGCCCCTACCTCGGCACTTCCTGCGGCAAGTCGCAGGGTCATCGGCGGAGTAGCTCAGCGGCATGAAGGGAGTGGAATCGTGACTTTGCTTCAATCGGACAGCCCGGTCGTCCTTGACGGCCTCATCCTCACCGACCACGAGCTGGAGGTGCCCCTCGATCACGGGAGCGGCAGTGGGCCTCACATCACGGTGTTCGCCCGTGAAATTGCCGCCCCCGACGGCGTCGATCGGCCCTTCCTGGTCTATCTGCAGGGCGGCCCAGGGCATGAGGCGTTCCGTCCCACCCGCCACCCGTGGAGCCCGGGCTGGCTGGAGCGGGCCTTGCAGGACTATCGGGTCCTCATGCTCGATCAGCGCGGCACCGGACGGTCGACGCCCGTGGGCGACCTGGCGGGGCTGACCCCCTCAGAACAGGTCGAGTATCTGATTCATTTTCGGGCTGACTCGATCGTGGCTGACGCGGAAATGTTGCGCCAGGCCCTGGGAGTGGACCGATGGAGCGTCCTGGGGCAGTCCTTTGGCGGGTTCTGTACGTTGGCGTATCTCTCGCAAGCGCCTGGGGGCCTTCGGGAAGCCCTCTTCACCGGTGGGCTGCCTCCGGTCGGACGGCCGGTCGATGACGTGTACCGGGCCACCTACGAGCGCATGATCGAGCGCAACCGTAGGTACTACGAGACGTTTCCCAGGGACCGGGATCGAGTGCTGGCGCTCCATGCCCTGCTGGAGAGCCGCGACGTGCGGCTTCCCGGAGGTGACCGGCTGACCGGTCGGAGGCTGCGCCAGCTGGGAGCCATGTTGGGCATGAGCGATGGGGCCGAGCGTCTCCACTATCTCCTGGAGTTGCCGCCTGAGTCGCCCGCGTTCCTTCGAGATGTGGAGGCGGAGCTGGGATTCTCGCGCAACCCCCTCTACGCCATCATCCATGAGGCCTGCTACGCGGATGGGGTAGCCACCCGGTGGTCGGGGGAGCGGGTCCAACCTGAGCTCTTCCGGGAGCGGGCCGAGCTCTTCACCGGCGAGCATGTCTTTCCCTGGATGTTCGACGAGTACCGGGCCCTGGTGCCGATGAAGGAAGCGGCGGACACCCTGGCGGACCATCCCTGGCCGAGGCTCTATGACGAGGAGGTGCTGGCCGCCAACGAGGTGCCGGCCGCAGCTGCGATCTTTGCCGATGACGCCTACGTGGAGCGGCGGTTTTCCGAGGAGACGGCGAGTCTGGTGCGGGGCCTGCGACCCTGGGTTACCAACGAATACCAGCACAACGCGCTGCGGGTGGACGGCAACCGTGTCCTGGACCGGCTGATCAGGATGGCTCGCCGGCTCGAGTGATCGGGATGACGGCGGTCCTCGGCAGCCGCGCCGCTGTGAGGGCGCGAGCCTTGCCCAGGACGCGGCCGGCATCCGGACGCGCAGGAAGATCTCGAGACCATCACCGGTCGACCCTATAGCAGGCGCTCGCGCTCTCCTAACCCACGCCCGGAAGCTCATCGACCCTTGCCTGTCTTGGGTCGCCTGAATCTAATCCGTATTCGGGTATGAGCCGGACCAACCTGGTACCCGCGCCGGTCGAGGCCACGGCGATCCGCCCCCTGGGGAAGAGGTCGACGACGGCCCCGTGGGGGCCATCGTGAGAGGGGAGTGGAGACGAAGGTGGAAGGGGGGCCGAGTCGGCCAACAGTGCGAGGAGCGGAAGGGAGTCCGCTTTGTCCGGCGGGCGCCGGCCCCTTCCTTGGCCTGCTAGACTCCGGGCCATGACCGGGACTGAAGCGGGTCTGACCCAACGGCTGGCGGTCGACTACTGCCGTTGCCAGACGATGCTCTGTAGAGGCTGACCTCCGACCTCACGGTAGCGTCCCCGTCTCCCGGTCCGCGATGGCCTTAGTGCAGCCACTGCGACCCTGTCAGTTCTTTCGGAGGAACCAGCCATATCTGTCACCGACCAACTGCTGGACAACAACACCATTTATGCCCGCTCTTTCGATAAGGGCGACCTGCCCAGTCCCCCTCGCCTGAAGGTCGCCGTGGTCGCCTGCATGGACGCCCGGCTCGATGTCAACAAGATTCTCGGTCTGGAAGAGGGAGACGCCCACGTGATCCGCAACGCAGGGGGCGTGGTGACCGACGACGCCATCCGCTCGCTGGTGATTTCCCAACGGCTCTTGGGGACCGAGGAGATAATTCTGCTGCACCACACCGGTTGCGGGATGCTCACCTTCCGGGACGAGGAGTTGAAGCGTCAGATCGAGGAGGAGACCGGTATCCGTCCCGCCTTCTCGATGGAGGCCTTCCCGGACCTGGCGGACGATGTCAGGCAGTCACTCAGGCGGATCGCCCAGAGCCCATTCATTCCGAAGCAATCCAGCGTCAGGGGCTTTGTCTACGACGTGAAGACCGGCCAGATCGAGGAGATCGCGTCAGCGGGGGCGTCCCCAACGCCCCGTGGTACAAGGGAGGCAATATGAAATTTGACAGCATTCTAGGCAGCATCGGCGGTACCCCGGAGATCCGGCTCAACCGCCTCTTCGACCCCCGGATCGAGGTCTGGTTCAAGCAGGAGCGGGTCAATCCAGGGGGCAGCATCAAGGACCGCATCGGGCTGGCCATGATCGAGGACGCCGAGCGGCGCGGGATCCTCGGGCCGGAGTCCACCATCGTGGAGCCCACCTCAGGTAACACCGGGGTCGGGCTGGCCCTGGCGGCGGCGGTGAAGGGGTACCGGATCATCCTGGTTATGCCGGAGTCCTTCTCGATCGAGCGGCGCAAGCTCATGGCCGGTTACGGAGCCCAGATCGAGCTCACCCCCCGCGAACTCGGGATGAAGGGTGCCATCGCCAGGGCCGAGGAGATCGTGGCTGCCACGGCGGGCGCCTGGATGCCGATGCAGTTCAACAACCCCGCCAACGTGGAGGTCCATAGAAGGACCACCGCCGAGGAGATCCTGGCCGACTTCCCCGATGGCCTCGACTACCTGGTGACCGGAGTCGGAACCGGAGGCCACATCACCGGCTGCGCCGAGGTCCTCAAGCCCCGGTGGCCGGGACTCAAGGTCTATGCGGTGGAGCCGACACTCTCCCCGGTCCTGTCCGGCGGGACCCACGCGGCTCATCCAATTCAGGGGATCGGGGCAGGCTTCATCCCGGGAGTCATGCGCACGGAGCTGCTGGATGGAATCATTCAGGTGGCGGCCGAGGATGCCTTCACCTACGCCAAGCGATCGGCGCGTGAGGAGGGGATCCTGGTCGGGGTCTCCTCGGGGGCGTCGCTGGCGGCGGTCGCTTCCCTGGTGCCGGAGATGGCCGACGGGGCTCGGGTGCTGACGTTCGCGTACGACAGTGGCGAGCGCTACCTCTCCGTGGATGCCCTGTTTGGATGATGGAGAAGGGCGGCTCCTCCTTCGGAGTGCCACCCCAATGAGTTGCCTTGGGGCGTCGAGGTGACTTGAGGTGGTGCGCCAGAGGATGCTCCGTCGACCACCATGGCCCGGTGGCGTGAGCCGGTGGTTACCCGCATTCAGGTGGCCGGCCGGCTGCGGTACTCTGCCCTCGCCTTGGCGCCCATCCCCAGGCGGCAGGGCCCTCCGGCATGCCCCGGAGCCCCAGGGCATCATTCCCACCGCCACGGTGGCGGCCGAAACCGAGAGCTGATGGTAAATATGGGGGCGCCGAGCCGCAGGAGGCACCATGCCAGAACGGGAGCTTGAACTGGACCCAGAGCACCTTGCTCTGGTCGTCATCGACCTTCAGAAGGGGATCGTGGGAATGCCAGGGGCCCCCTACGACACGGCCTCAGTGGTCGCCAGGGCGGCAGCGCTAGCCACCGCTTGCCGTGCCAGAGGAGCCTTGGTGGTTCTGGTCCACGTGGGTCCATCTGCCGACGGCCGCGACGCCCTGCATCCCGTAGTCGACCAACCGGCGCCGTGGCCGAGCCCGCCTCCGGGGTGGGATGAGATCGTGCAGGAGCTGGGCCCCAGAGATGGCGACCACGTCGTGCGCAAGCGGCAGTGGGGCGCGTTCTACGGCACCGACCTCGATCTGCAACTCAGGCGCCGGGGAATCGGAACCCTCATCCTCTGCGGCATCTCGACCAACTTTGGGGTCGAGAGCACGGCCCGCGACGCCTTTGAGCGT
>Ga0307374_10014927_pt1 | contig 10522 bp, 8 predicted proteins | sample OX3MG_FD_202532 | JGI IMG/M metagenome (GOLD analysis project Ga0307374, IMG submission 202532) | Soil microbial communities from Risofladan, Vaasa, Finland - OX-3 | ecosystem: Environmental > Terrestrial > Soil > Coastal area > Acid sulfate soil | place: Finland: Risofladan, Vaasa | collected...
TGTGCCACGATCATTTTTCGCGCCCGGTCGTGCTGGCGATGTGGGTGGTGAGCGAAATCGCTGCCATGGCGACCGATCTCGCCGAATTCCTCGGCGGCGCTATCGGACTTTCGCTGCTGCTTCACTTGCCGTTGCTGCACGGGATGATCGTTACCGCGATCGTGACCTACGGTTTGCTGATGGTTGGAAACTTCGGTTTCCGGCCGATCGAGCTGATCATCGGCGGCATGGTGAGCGTCATTGCGCTCTGTTACGTGGTCGAGATGTTTGTCGTTCCAATCGACTGGGGCGCGGCGGCGATCCATACCTTCGTGCCGCAACTCCCCGACGGGCGGGCTCTTTTGCTCGCGGTCGGCATCGTCGGTGCGACGGTCATGCCGCATGCGGTCTATCTGCATTCCGGCCTGACGCAGGCGCGCATGCCGCTCCACGACGATGCCGAGCGGCGCCAAGTGCTGAGGTTTTCCAACCGGGAGGTGATCGCCGCCCTGACCATCGCCAGCTTGGTCAACTTGGCCATGGTCATGATGGCCTCTAGCGCCTTTCACGCCGGGCATGCCGAGGTCGCCGAGATCGAGACCGCGTATCACATGCTGACGCCGCTGTTTGGCGCCGGCGCCGCATTCGTATTCCTCATTTCGCTGATCGTGTCGGGCATATCGGCTTCTACGGTCGGCACGATGGCGGGCCAAATGATCATGCAGGGCTTTGTCAGCTTCCGCATCCCGATCTGGGTGCGCCGGCTGGTCACGATGCTTCCTGCTTTCGTCGTGGTCGCGCTGGGCGTCAACGCGACGAACGCGCTGGTCATCAGTCAGGTGATACTCAGTATCGCGTTGCCACTGCCGATGATCGCCTTACTGATCTTTACCGGCAGGACCGACATTATGGGGATGTTCGCCAACGGCCTGCTTACCCGCATTGCTGCGACAATCGGTACCGCCGTGGTGCTGCTGCTCAATTTCTTTCTGATCGCCCAGACTTTTGGAATCGCGCTGCCTGATTTCCCCGGCTTCCGTTAACGACCTGGTGATTAGACGCCGGCGCGCAATGTGTGCTTATTGCCCGTGGGTTGAAGTGCGGCATCTTTGCAATCCCCGAGGGAACGGCATGAGCAAATCGAGCTTTGCAGTTGCAGCAGCGATAGCGGCAGCACTGTTGTGGGGCACGGCCGCCATCGGCGCGCAGCAACTCGGCACCGCCGATGAAGCCAAAGCAATGCTCGATCGCGCAGTCGTGGCGTTAAAGGCCGACAAAGCGGCGGCGCTCGCCCAATTCAACGACAAGAGCAACAAACAATTCCACGAGCACGATCTTTACGTCTTCTGCTTCAACACCACCGACGGCAACACGGTGGCGCATCCGAATCCTGCGCTGATCGATACTGACATCCGCGCGTTCAATTTCAACGGCGATCCGATCGGGCAACGGCTTTTCGACGGGGCGAAGGGTCCAAACCAGACGGCGGTGGATTATTTGTTTCCAAAATCGGGAACGACCAAACCGGTCCCCAAAGAATCCTTTGTGACGCGGGTCGGCGAATTGGGCTGCGGCGTCGGCTATTACAAATAACCGGCGCCGGCGCGCGCGGAAATAAAACTTAAAGCGAGACCGCGATGCGGCCTCGCTGCTTCGTTAGACGGTCTTTAGGTTTTCGGCAGCCGACTTGCCGGTCTTGCGGTCCACGACGACCTCGAACGCGACCTTCTGGCCTTCGCGCAGCTCGCGCAGCCCCGCACGCTCAACGGCGCTGATATGGACAAACACGTCCTTGCCGCCGCCATCGGGCTGGATGAATCCATAGCCTTTTTGCGCGTTGAACCACTTCACGGTTCCGTTGCTCACGTGACACTCCTCTGCAGAATCAAAATAGGAGCCGCGCAAGCATGCACGGCCCGGTTCGTTCGAATTTTTGGTGAAGGATCGTAGTCAGGCGCGGTATCGTCGCTGCGTGGCCTAGTCGTTCGGCCGAAAAACTCGACGCGAGCATTTAGCCAGAACCTCGCGTCATCCGCAAGGGCGCACATGCCGGCTGGCGCGCGTCGCGGCGGTTACTGCGCCCAAGTTCCCGCCGTCACATTCGCGTTTAGAATCAAGCTGGAACGATCTGCCTGATCGGATCGCCATCATATTGAGTAAAACCCGGCGGCTGTCCTCACCTCACCGTGATGAAGCGCGCCGGGCCGCCGCCGCCCCCAACACCTCCGTGTCACGACTTTGCCTTCACGCCGTTCGCCGCCTGCCAGATGCGCGCCGGCGTCAGCGGCATATCGAGATGCTCGACGCCGCGTTCGCGCAGCGCGTCGAGCACAGCGTTGACCACGGTCGGCGGCGCGGCAATGGTTCCCGCCTCGCCGATGCCCTTGATGCCGAGCGGATTGGTCTTGGCTGGAATTTCGACCAGCTCCGACAGGAATAGCGGAAAATCGCCGGCCCGCGGCATGCCGTAATCGAGAAAACTTCCGGTCATGAGCTGGCCGGTTTCTCCGTCATACACGATGTTTTCGAACAGCGCCTGGCCGACGCCTTGGGCGATACCGCCGTGGATCTGACCCTCACAGATCATCGGATTGATTGCCATGCCGAGATCGTCGACGGCGGCGAAGCGGTCGATGCGCACGGCGCCGGTATCCGGATCGACTTCGACTTCGCAAACTTGGCATCCGTTCGGATAATTGGGCGCGCCGCCGGGAACGCCGGACCAGGTGCCGACGCCGTCAAGGCCGAGCCCCAATTTCAAGACCGGCCCGGCCGGAGCAAAAAAAGCGCGAGCAACGTCCGTAATCGACATGCGCTTGTCGGTGCCGATCACCGTAAACGTTCCGGCGTTGAATTCGATATCGCCGGGTGCCGCCTCCATGATCGCACCCGCCATGTCCTTGCCACGGGCGATAACCGCGTCCGCCGCCACGCGGAGACCATTGCCGCCAACCAACGAGCTTCGCGCCGCGAAGGTGCCGCGGCCGAACATCACCTTGTCGGTGTCGCCCTGAATGTAATTGATCGCCTCGAACGGCACGCCGAGCCATTCCGCGACAAGCTGCGCGAACGCGGTGGCATGACCCTGGCCGTGCGAATGGGTGCCGGCGACGATCGACACCATGCCGCCCGGATCGAATCTGATTTCCATGCGTTCGTTGAACACACCGCCGAGCTCGATGTAGGGCGTAACCGCGCGGCCGCGCAGTTTGCCGGTTCGCTCGCTGTCGCGCCGGCGCGCGGCAAATCCGTTCCAGTCCGCAAGCTTGAGGCACTTGTCCAACAGCGTTTCGAACTCACCGCTGTCGTAAACGTGATGGGTCGGCGTGTGGTAAGGCAGCGCCGACGGCTTGATGAGATTGCGCCGCCGCAACTCGACCCGGTCAATTCCAGTGACTTGTGCCGCACGCTCGACCAGCCGCTCGATCAAATAAATCGCCTCAGGCCGTCCGGCCCCGCGATAGACCGACGTCGGCGTGGTGTTGGTGAACACCGCGCTGGTCCTGATGTCGATCGTCTGCACGTCATAGAGACTGGGAATGAACATTAGCGACCAGAACAGCGGGGCGGTCGCGGCGGCCCACCAATAGGCCCCGAGCGCCTGATAGGCGGTCGAACGGATGGCGAGGAATTTTCCGTGCTCATCGAGCGCGAGTTCGCCGTAGACAACCTGATCGCGGGCATGATTGTCGCAAAGCAGGCTCTCGCTGCGGGTCGCGGTCCATTTGACCGGACGACCGCAACGCTTGGCGGCCCAGAGCACGAGGATATCGTCAGGATAAAGATTGGCCTTCATGCCAAACCCGCCGCCGACGTCGGGCGACGACACCCTGATCTTCGATTCCGGCAGGTTCAGCGCCGCCGACACCGCCGCGCGTACGCTGTGCGGGTCCTGCGAGGTGGTGTGCAGCGTATAGCGCCCATCCGCCGCCTCGTAGACGCCGACGGCGCAGCGCGGCTCGATCGGGCTCGCCGTCACCCGGTTGTTGATGAGGCGGACTTTCGCGACGTGCTTGGCCCGGGCGAAGGCTAAGTCGGTCGCCGCCTTGTCGCCGAACGCTATCGTCACGCCGATATTGCCAGTCGGACAGTCCGGCCATATTTTCGGCGCTTGCGCCTTCGCCGCCGCTTCGAGATCAATCAGCGCGGGCAACGGCCGATAACGCACCGCCACCAATTCGGCGGCGTCGCGCGCCTGCGCTTCGGTCTCGGCGACGACGAAAGCGACATAATCGCCGACGCGCCGCACGCGATCGCTCAGCAGCACCGGGCGGATTGTGGCAAAGCCCTTCGGCCCGCCCCAGGATTCCGGCATGAAAAACGGCGGTATGCCGTTGACCTTGTCGGCGAGCGCATCGGCTCCGATGAGGACGCAAACGACGCCGGGCGCGGCTTTGGCCGCACTCGCGTCGATGCCTTCGATCACGGCATGCGCGTGCGGCGAGAGAACCGCCACGCCATAGCATTGGTGCGGTAAAACAAGATCGCCGACATAGGCGCCGCCGCCGGTGGTGAAGCGCCCGTCTTCCACCCGGCGAACGGCCTGCCCGATACCGAATTTTGCCATCGCCCGGTTTCTCGCGCGGCATCCGCTCGCATACAGAAGGCGCCGCCGGAAAGATGATAGGCGAGCTTGGGTGGGTCCGTGAAGCCGACGCATGGTTGAGGATGGGGCGCAAAGTGCCGTACGTTCGGCCTCAACACAGGAAGTTGGGAGGAGGCCATGCGGATCATCGACCTTTCGGTTGCACTCAAGGCGGGAATTGCCTCCGATCCCCCCAACATGCTGCCGAGCATCGAATACCGGGACCACAAAGAGGGCGGCAGGGAATTCGCGGTGACCTTCCCGGGGCTCAAACCCGAGCAGCTCCCTGATAGCGAAGGCGCCGCCATCGAGCGCGTCACCATCACCACGCATAACGGCACGCATCTCGACGCGCCCTGGCATTTCGCCAGCACGATGGACGGCGGCAAGCCGGCGTTGAAGATCGACGAAGTGCCGCTGGAATGGTTCTTCGCGTCGGGCGTAAAGCTCGACTTTCGCGGCAAGCCGGACGGTTATCTCTGCAAGGCCGACGACGTACAGCGCGAGCTCGACCGGATCGGCTACGCGCTCAAGCCGCTCGATATCGTGCTGGTCAATACCGCCGCCGGCGCCGCTTACGGCCAGCCGAACTTCATCGACAAGGGATGCGGCATGGGCCGCGAAGCCACCCTGTTCCTGACCAAACAAGGCGTGCGCGTCACCGGCACTGACGGCTGGAGCTGGGACGCGCCGTTTTCATTCACCCGCAAGCGATTTGCCGAGACCGGCGATGCCAGCCTGATCTGGGAAGGCCACAAAGCCGGCCGCGAGATCGGTTATTGCCACATGGAAAAACTGGCCAATCTCGATCAATTGCCGCCATTCGGCTTCAAGGTCTGCTGCTTTCCGGTGAAGATACACGCCGCTTCCGCCGGGTGGACGCGCTGCGTGGCGCTGCTGGACGATTAGAAAAACAGGCCGCGAGCGAGACCGCGAGGAAAATCAGAAAATGAAAATGCATGTCCTATCCGGCGGGCGCCTGCGGGTGCGCAAGACGATGTACGACGCCGCCGCGCCCCGCGACGAGACCATGGATGTGCCGGTATCGGCAATCATGCTGCGTCACGCTCAGGGCAACGTGCTGTTCGACACCGGAGTTCATCCGGATGCGGTCGAAGATGCCGAGGCCCGCTGGGGCAACCTCGCCAAAATCATGAAACCGGTGAGCGAACCCGGCGACAACGTCGTCAACGCGTTGGCCCAAACTGGGCTTGGCTGCGACGACGTTGACGTGGTGGTGTGCTCGCATCTGCACGCCGACCATTGCGGCTGCAACGCTTTCTTCAACCGCGCGACATTCGTCATCCACGCGAGCGAGATCGAAGCCGCCCGCGCGCCGCGAGCCGAGCGGCAGGGCTATCTCGCCAGCGAATGGACTCCCCCCGGCCCGCTCGACACGCTTGCCGCCGAGCGCGATCTGTTCGGTGACGGCCGCATCGTGCTCATTCCCCTGCCCGGCCACACGCCCGGCACGACCGGCGCTCTGGTCGCGCTGGAGAGATCCGGCACGTTCCTGTTGGCGTCCGACACCGTCAGCCTGCGCTCGACGCTCGATACCGGTGTCATTCCCCGCAATACAATCAATCCCGGGGCACTGACCCGGTCGCTCGCCGAGGTCCGCCGCATCGAGGCGCAGGGCGCCACCGTGCTGTGCGGCCACGACGCCGCGCAATGGGCAACATTGCGCAAAGGCGCCGACGCATATGACTAGCGCGCCGGAAATATATACCCGGCCGAAAATCATAGGCGCGCGCATCAAGCGCACCGAAGATCCGCGGCTCTTGACCGGCGGCGGCGCGTTTACCGACGACCGGCATCCGGCCCGGATGTTGCACGTCGCCTTCCGCCGCAGTGACCGATCGCATGCGCGGCTTCGCGCCATCGATTGCGCGGCCGCGCGCGCGGCCCCCGGTGTTGTCGCGGTCTTCACCGCCGAAGATTTGGCCGAGCACGTGAAGCCGGTGGTCGCAACGTCGAAGATGCCGAACTATTACGCGACGCCGATCATTCCGCTCGCGCGCGGCAAGGTGCGCTATGTCGGCGAGCCCATTGTCGGTGTCGTCGCCGCGAACCGCTATCAGGCCGAGGACGCACTCGAACGCATCAGCATCGATTACGAGCCGCTGCCGGCGATTGTCGATGCCGAGGCAGCGGCCCGCGCCGGCGCGCCGCTCTTGCACGAGGAAGCCGGCACCAACGTCCTGGTGAGCCGCGAATTCAAGCGCGGCGACGTCGACGCCGCAATGTCATCGGCTGCCTTCCGCGTGCAGGGCCGTTTCCGCATGCGGCGCAAGACCACCGTCGCGATGGAGCCGCGCGCTTGCCTTGCCGAATACGATGCCGGCCGCGACGCACTGACGTTGCATTCGGCGACGCAGGTGCCCGGTATCGTCCGCGACGCGCTGGTTTTGGCGTTCGGGCTTCCGGCCGAGCGGATTCGGGTGGCGGCGCCGGACGTAGGCGGCGGCTTCGGCGGCAAGGGCTCGCTCTATGTCGAGGAATTGTTCGTTTGCGCGGCGGCGCGGCTGCTCGAACGCCCGGTGAAATGGACCAGCGACCGCCTGGAAGACCTGGCGACCAGCAGTCAGGCTTTCGACGAAATCGTCGATGCGGAACTGGCGCTCGACCATGAGGCCCGTATCGTCGGGCTGCGCGCCGACGTCATCGGCGACGTCGGCGCCTATTCGATCTATCCGTGGACGGCGGCGCTCGAACCCGTCCAGGTGGTGAGCTTCCTGCCCGGGCCGTACCGGGTGCCGAACTACCGCGGACGCGTGCAGGCGGTGGCGACCGCAAAAGCGCCGACCGGCCCCTATCGCGGCGTCGGCCGGCCGATCTCGACGTTCGTGATGGAGCGGCTGGTCGACATGGCCGCCGCCAAGATCGGCATCGACGCGAGAGACATTCGCCTGCGCAATCTCATCGCCGCCGAGGAATTTCCCTACAAAGTCGCCTCCGGTATCGTCTGGGACAAATCGGGTTTTCAGGAAGGCCTGAACGCAGCCTGCGCGGCGATCGGCTACGACGCGTTGCGTGCCAGGCAAAAGCAGGCGCGCGAAGCCGGCCGGTGGGTCGGCATCGGCATCGCCTGTTATGCGGAATTGACCGGCATCGGCTCACGGATTTCGGTCGCGCCGGGCATGCTGCTGAACACCGGCACCGAGACGGCCATCGTGCGCATGGACGAAACCGGCCACATCGCCGCTTCGTTCGGCATCGCCTCGCATGGACAAGGGCTCGAGACCACACTGGCGCAGATTGTCGCCGAGCATGTCGGTGCGCGCTTCGAAGACGTGCGCGTCGCGCAGGGCGACAGCAGCCTCGTTCCCGGCTCGACCGGCACCTATGCCAGCCGCAGCCTCGTGCTCGCCGGCGGCGCCGGCACGCTTGCCGCGCAGGCGGTGCGCGAAAAGGTGCTCAATGCCGCCGCGCACCTGCTGGAAGCTTCGCCCGCCGACCTCATCGCCGAGAACGGACACGTGACCATCGCCGGCACCGATCGTTCGATCACGTTTGCCGAGATCGCGCATGCGGTCTATTCGGACGCGACACGACTGCCGCCCGAAGCCCACGATGAACTGACCGCAACCAAAACCTACGACCCGGTGTTCGGCACGACGACATCGGCGACGCATATCGCCGTGGTCGAAATCGACCCGGAAACCTATCAGGTGCGGGTCGATCGCTTCGCCGTCGCCGAGGATTGCGGCCGGCTGGTCAATCCGATGATTGTCGACGGCCAGGTACACGGCGGCGTCGCCCAGGGCATCGGCGCCGCGCTGTACGAAGAAGTCATTTACGACGATGAGGGCCAGATCACGACCGCAAGCCTTGCCGATTATCTGGTGCCTTCGGCGTGTGAAATTCCCGCCATGCAGGTCGTGCATCTGGAGAGCGCCTCGCCGACGACGCTCGGCGGCTTTCGCGGCATGGGCGAAGGCGGCACAATCGGCGCGCCCGCGGCGATAGCCAACGCGCTCACTGATGCGCTCGCGCCACTCGGCATCGGGATCAACGAACTTCCGGCAACGCCGGAGCGTCTGTTCCGTCTGATCGAGGCGGCGCGCTTGCGAACTTCGGAAGCTGGCTACTAGGCCGAAACCTGAAAGGGCGAACATGGAACTGGGGCTGAGAGGAAAAGTCGCCGTGGTAACCGGCGCGACCAGCGGCGTCGGTCGCGAAATCGCGCTCAGTCTCGCCGCCGAAGGCGCGCACGTCGCGGTCAATTATCGATCGTCCGCCGCGGAAGCCGAAACGCTGGTCGGTGAGATCACGGCAGCGGGCGGCAAAGCCAAAGCTTATCAGGCAGACGTCGCCGATTTTGCCGCGGTCAAAACGATGATCGAAAAAATCGTCAAGGATCTCGGCGGCCTCAACATCCTGATCAACAATGCAGGCTTGGCGATGCGCCAGCGTTTTATTGAAACCAAGCCGGAAGACTGGCGCCGACAGATCGATGCCTGTCTTTATGGCGCCATCCACTGCTGCCACGCCGCCATACCGCATCTTGATGCCGGCAAGGACGGCCGCATCGTCAGCGTGATCGGCGATTCCTCGCGCGTCGGCGAATCGGGGCTGGCGATCGTCGCCGCCGCCCGCGCCGGCGTGGTCGCGTTGATGAAATCGCTGGCGCGCGAACTCGGCCGCGCCGGCACCACCGCCAACACCGTTTCGCTCGGCCTGGTGGAGACGCCGCACGACAAGGAATGGGTCGACGCCAACCGCGAGAAATTGGTCAAGCTTTACCCGGTCCGCCGTCTCGGCCTTCCGGGCGACGTGGCGCCCATGGTCACACTGCTGGCTTCGCCGCATTCGGGCTGGATCACCGGCCAGGTGGTCAGCATCAGCGGCGGCTACAGCATGGTGTAGGGCATGATCCCGAAAAGTGGACGCCGGTTTTCGGAAAAGATCATGCCCCAGGATATTCGCCCGTGCTGCATACCGATCTGATCGCGCCGATTGCGGAATTGCTGCGCCGACACGCCGCGGTGCGCGGCGAAAAATGCGCCTATCGCGACGCCCACGGTGCCTTACGCCGCGCTGCTATTGCGTACCGGCAACTTCGCCGGCCATCTCGCCGACCTCGGCGTCGCACCGGGCGATACGGTCGCGATCTTCCTGCCGAACTCGGTCGCGTGGGTCGAAAGCCTGCTCGCCGGCGCGCGCGCCGGCGCGATCAGCGTACCGATCAGCTGTGAATCAACGGAGACGGAGATCAGTTACCGGCTCGCTGACGTCGGCTGCACGGCGGTCATTACCACCGCCGAACGCGCCGACGTTGTCGCCAGGTTCAAGGCGTCGGCAGCCAATCTTGTGACGCTGATTGCGACCGATCGCGGGACATGCAGCACGGCGATATTGCGCTACGAGGATCTCGTGACAGCGCCGGCACGCTCGGCGTACAAGGTGCCGCAAATCGTGCAAACAATCGCCGAAATCCCGCGCACGGGTTCGGGCAAGTCATTCGCTATAAGCTGCGCGAATTACTGAAGGCTTGAAGTCGACGATCGGTCGGGCCGACCGTCAAATCGCCGCCGGGATCGGACTCGGCATATCGAGCATCGGCAAATCGACCCGCCGCGCGGGCGCCGCCGCTTTGCCGGCGCGCGCATCTTGCCGGTCATAGCCGCTGACGGATTGCGTCCCGGCGGCCATCGAAGAAATTCCGCCGATTATCGTGGCGCCCTGCTCAATGCTCAACATGCCGCAACTGACATTTCCTTCGACCCGGCTGGTCGCGTGCAGGATCAACAAACCCCGCACGTCGAGCTTTTCCAGCACCTTGCCGAAGATCTCCGCGTTTTGCGAAACGGCGACGCGGCCTTTAATGGTGCCGGTTTCACGCACCAGCAGGTTGGTGACTGTTATGTCGCCTTCGAGCAGGCCCTCAACGACAACGGTCTCGGACTGAAGCACCGCTCCCTTGATGGCGACCCCCGCGCCAACATAAAGTTTGTT
>Ga0307374_10014928_pt1 | contig 10522 bp, 9 predicted proteins | sample OX3MG_FD_202532 | JGI IMG/M metagenome (GOLD analysis project Ga0307374, IMG submission 202532) | Soil microbial communities from Risofladan, Vaasa, Finland - OX-3 | ecosystem: Environmental > Terrestrial > Soil > Coastal area > Acid sulfate soil | place: Finland: Risofladan, Vaasa | collected...
CGCCCACGACGAGCGCCAGCCGCTGACCCCGGGCGAGATCTACGAGCTCGACATCGAGATCTGGCCGACCTGCGTGGTCCTGCCGGCGGGCTACACCCTCGCGCTGAGCGTTCAGGGAGTCGACTACCGCTACAGCGATCGCGTCGAGCGGTTCGGCTGGTTCGAGATGTCGGGCGTCGGGCCGTTCAAGCACGACGTCGCCGCGGACCGCCCGGCGTCGGTGTTCGGCGCCGATGTCACGCTGCACACCGGTGCGCAGACGCCCGCCTATCTGCTGCTGCCGATCGTCCCGGCGGCCTGATCCACCAGCAGCGCAGCATCGCAGGGCAGGGTGACGCAGAAGATCGCGCCCGGGCGCGCGCTGCGCAGCGCCAGGGTGCCGTGGGCTGACGCCACCGCTTCGGAGACGAGGGCCAGGCCGATGCCCGGGTGCCCGTCCTTGGAGCTGTGGCCCCGCGCCAGGATCTCGCCCTCGGTGCCGGGTTCGATCCCGGCTCCCCAGTCGCGGACGGTGATCGTCACCGCCCGGCGCGTCTGGCTGATCCGGACCGACGCTCGCCGCCGGCTCGGGGGCATCGCGGTCACCGCCTCGACCGCGTTCTCGATCAGGTTCGCGAGGATCGTCACCGCTTCCGCCGCTCCCAGCCAGGGAGGGAGGGTCTCGATGCTGGTCTGGCGGTCGAGGCGGACCTCGACGCCGCGCTGCCGGGCGACGCTCATCTGCGCGACGAGCAGGCCGGCGAGGATCGGGTGATGGACGCGCTCGATGACCGAGGCGTAGTTGTCGTGGTGCAGCGTCATCAGCTGCGCGAGGAAATCCTGGGCGTCGGCGGTCTCGCCGAGGGCAAGCAGACCGGAGACGGCGTGCAGTCGGTTGGCGTATTCGTGGGTCTGGTCGCGGAGCACGTCGACCAGGCGCTCCAGCGCATCGACCTGCCGGCGCTGGGAATCGATCAGCTTCGCGCTGTGGATCGCGCTGGCGGCGTATTGCCCGAACGTCGCCGCCACCTCGATCTCGGCGCTCAGCCAGGGGCCGACGTCGGCGCGGTAGAGGTTCAGCACACCCGAGCTCCGGCTGCCGGCGAGCAGCGGCACCGAGACGATCGCCCGGTAGTCCTCGCGCAGGGCGAACCGCTTCCATTCGCGCGCCTCCGGACGGTTGATGCGCGGATCGTTGGCCACGTCATCGACGACGATCGGCTTCAGCTCATCCGCGGCGGCGCGTGACACGCTGCGCCCGTGGCTGATGAAGTGGCTCTGCAGGAAGCGCTCGTAGTCGCGGCTGAGTCCCTTCGACGCGACGAGATGGAAGATCTTGCCGGGGTCCGCGAGCAGGATGCTGGCGGCCTTGGCGCGCGTGACATTGCACGCCTCCGTCGCGATCACGTCCAGCACCTCGCTGAGCCGGGGCTGCAGCGCTACGGCGCGGCTGACCCGCAGCAGCGCCTCGATCTCGGGCCGGGTCCAGCCCGCTGTCTCGCGGTGCGGGCGCGAGCGGCGCGCAGGCCGCTCGTGGGGCTTGGCCCCCCGTGCCGGGGCGCTCTTCGGGCTGTCGCTCATCGTCTGTCGCTCGGTCAACTCAGCGGTCGCAACCGACCGCGAGCATACCCGGGCGCCGCCCTCGCGACGACGGATCCCCCGTCACGGCAGCGCCGCCGCGACCCGGGGTCGCGACGGCTCACAGCGTGCGGCCGCCGTCGACGTTGATCACCTGACCGGTGATGTAGTCACCGCCCGGTCCCGCGAGGAAGACGACGGCGGCGGCGACGTCCTGGGCGCGGGCCTCGCGCGCCAGCAGGCCCTGCGGGACCGCCCGCGCCCGCGCCTCCTCGCCGCCGTAGCGGGCGAGCTCGCGCAGCGTCTCGCGTCCCAGCTCGGTGTCGACATAGCTCGGGCTGACCGCGTTGACGTTGATCTGGTGGGGGGCGAGAGCGACCGCCGAGGACCTCGTCAGGCTGACCACGGTGGCCTTGCTCGCCGCATACACGGCCTGCAGCGGGCGTGCGCCGGTCGCGGCGGCCGAGGCGATGTTGATGATCCGCCCCCCGGGCGCCCCGGCGGCGATCATCGCGGCCGCGGCGGCCTGGATCCCATGGAGCACGCCGCGGACGTTGACCGCGAAGACGAGCTCGAACTCCTCGGCGGTGATGTCGAGCAGCGGCTTGACGTGTGCCACCCCGGCGGCGTTGACCATCACGTCAAGGCGGCCGCTCGCCCGCGCGGCCGCCGCCACGGCCGTCGCCAGCTCGGCCCTGCTGGTCACATCCGCCGTCACGGCGAGTGCGCTGCCGCCGATCTCCTCGACGGCCCGTGCCGAGGCCTGCGCCGCCTCGCCGGAGCGGTCGGCCACGGCCACATGCAGGCCCTGGGCGGCGAGCTCGCACGCGATCGCGCGGCCGATCGCTCCCCCCGCGCCGGTGATCAGCGCCGCGCGCTGCGCCGTCATCGCAGCGCCCCGCTAGGCGAGCGTGCCGGTGGCCGAGTAGATCGGCGCGACCACGCGCTTGAAGCTGAGGCCCTCGAAGTCCTCGAGGGCCTCGAACTGGTGCGGCACGTTCGGGCCGTGGTAGCTGGCCTGCCCCGGACCGATCTCATAGGTCTCGCCGCCCACCGTGAGACGGGCGCGGCCCGAGAGCACGTAGACGATCTGCTCCTCGGGGTGGCTGTGCTCCACGGCGCCGCCGCCCTTGTCGAAGAACAGCTTCGCGAGCTCGATCTCCACGCCGCGGAGCACCGGTCCGCGGGCGCTCGAGTACTGCTCGGTCACCGCGTTGTCGAGGTCTTCGTCGAACGTCACAAGGCCCATCGTCGATCTCCTTGGTCTTGGTTGGCGGCGCCGCGCCGAGGCGTCAGGCGTCCCGAGCCCCGGCACGCAGCTCCCAGGTGCGCCGGAAGCCGGCAAGCCCGGCCTCGAGCACCTGCCGGGGCGGGAGCTTCCACAGCGAATCGGCGTAGTCGGCGCCGTAGCGGCCGTCATCCGAGAACACCTCGAGGTCATACCAGCCGTCGTAGCCGCCGTCCTCGAGCGCCGCGAACAGCGTCGGCAGGTCGATGACGCCATCGCCGGGGAGCACGCGATCCATCCATCCCCGCGTCTCGCGGCGCCAGTCGCAGACGTGCACGCCGCCGAACGCGTCGGCGTGCCTGCGGGTCAGCTCGACGATGTTCTCGGTCTCGAACAGGTGGTAGACGTCGTAGACGATGTCGATGTTGTCGGCCCCGATCTCCGCGATGAGATCGAGCGTGTCCGGGATCGTGCTGACCAGCGACCGGCCCGGGAGTACGTCGACGCGCTGCGGCTCGAGGCCGAGGCGCAGGTTCTCGAGCGCCGCGACCCGGGCGACCTCGCGCAGGCTCTCGACGACGATGCGACGGGCTTCCTGCGGCGTGCGCTCGCGCAGGGCTCCGGTGATGACGACGATCGAATCCGGTCGAAACGGGGCAAACCGCCGGACGCTGGCGCACATCAGCTCAACCCGCTCGTCGATGTCGTCGGGGCCCGGGAACACCACGCCGGTGGGGAGCGGCGAGATGTTCGCCGGCATGCAGACCGAGGCCCGCAAGCCGCTGGCCGCCATCGCCGCGAGCTGCGCCGCCTCCTCGCCGGCGCGCAGCTTGAACTCGCAGATCCCGATGCCCTGGGCGCCGATCTCGGTCAGCAGCTCGAGGTCCTCCTCGAAGCTGGTGTCGGGCGTGGTGAACTGGCAGGAGGAGAAGAGCGGCGTGGCCGGCGTCGTCCCGATCGGTCCCGCGCCGGACATCGCTAGGCCTCCTGCTGGTAGTCGAGGATGACGCCGAAGGCGTCGTCCGGATGCTCGTCGAGCAACCGGTAGGCCTCGGGCGCGCGTTCGAAGGGGAACCGGTGGCTGATCAGGCGCGCGCTGTCGACCGCGGCGAGCTGCTCCATGACGACGCCCATGCGCCGCTCGGTATCCCAGCGTGGCTGCAGTCCCGAGCCGACCATCGCGTTCTGGCTGCTGACGATCTTCAGCCGCCGGATGTGGAACTCGGGTGCCAGGGTCAGCGACACCGGCTTGTTGCCGCCGTAGTACGCGACGACCGCGACGGTGCCCTCCTTGCCGGTGCCCTCGATCGCGCTCTGCAGGGCACGCGGCGCTCCGCTCGCCTCGATGTATATGTCGACGCCGCGGCCGTCGGTGTGCTCGTGGATCGCCGCCGGCGCGTCATCGGGGTGGACGACGGCGTCGGCGCCGATCCAGGCGGCCCGCTCGCGGCGGCTCGCGAGGGGATCGACGAGGATCAGCCGGCCGGCGGTCCTGCGCGCGAAGTGCCCGGCGAAGCTCCCCACGACGCCGAGTCCCGACACCGCCACGCAGTCGCCGATCCGGACCGGGACGTCGAGCAGGCAGGTCAGCGCGACGCCGAACAGGTTCGCGAACACGGCGTGGTCGTTGTCCAGTGCGTCGGGCACCGCGAAGAGCAGCGTGCGGCCGCCCGGCGCGAGCAGGCCTCCGCCGATTCGTCCGGAGGCGATCGTGAAGCGGCTCTGGTGCGGGTGGTAGGCGAAGACCCGGTCGCCGACGGCGAAGCCGGACCGCTCCCCGGCCTCCTCCACCTCGCCGACGATCTGGTAGGAGAACTTGATCGGAAACGGATACTCGCCGGCGCTCGTCGGCATGTCGGTCTCCTGGCGCGAGCGCGTTTCGCCGCGGTACACGATCATCTCGGTGCCCGCGCTGACCAGTGACGCGACGCCACGTACCAGCACCTCTTCCGGGCCGGGGCGCCGGACCTCCTCCGCCAACAGCTCCGCCTGCCGCGGGCCGGTGAACCAGACGGCGCGGGCCGGCGTTGGTCCTGTTGTCGGTGCGTGCATTCGCCGCTCCCTCGCCGGCCGGCTACGCGGCCGACTTGCCGCCGTCGACGGTGAGCACCTGTCCGGTCAGATGCGCGGGGGCGTCGAGGATCATCCACGCGCCCACCGATGCGACCTCGCTGGTCTGGCCCATCCGTCCCTGCGGGATGTCGGCGAGCAGTTGCCGTTCGCCCTTCGAGGGGTCCTCCGGATGCAGGCTCCGCATCATCGTGCGGATCATCCGCGTGTCCATGGCTCCGGGGCAGACGACATTCGCGCGGACGTTGCGCGTCGCGTACTCGAGCGCGATCGACCGCGTCATGCCGACGATCGCGTGTTTTGACCCCGAGTAGGCAGAGCAGTTGGCCTTGCCATGGGTCGCCTGGTAGGAGCCCACGTTGACGATCACGCCGCCACCGCGGGCCTCGAGGTGCGGCAGCGCGAACTTCATCGAAAGCCAGGTTCCGCGGACGTTGACGTGCATGACGTCGTCGAACTCCCTGACCGGGGTATCGACGATCGGCGCGAGCCGTCCCTCGACGCCGGCGATGTTGAACACCCCGTCGAGCCCGCCCCAGTGGGCGACGGCCTGCCCGATCAGGCGCTCCGCGTCGCCGGCATCGCCGATGTCGCCGGCCGCGGTGACGAGATCGCCTCCGGACTGCTCGGCGATCTGGCCGACGACCTCGGTCAGGGCGTCGCGGTTGCGGTCGATGCACAGCACGCTGACTCCGCGCTGCGCGAGAAGCGCGACGGCCGCGGATCCGAGCCCGCCCGCGGCACCCGTGACGACCACGACTTTCTGTCCAGAGCTCACGCTCTGACCCATCTCGGAGGTCGGCCCATCAAGGTCCTTTCGTCGTGCTCCATCTGCGGCTCTCTTGTCGCGTTCGGGCCGCGAACGAACGCGATCACAGATGTCCGCGACGAGTCGGCCAGCTCTCGCGGCTCGACCCGGCACCAACCTACCAGCTGAAAAGTGCGACCGGATTTGCGTGCCTGAGCCGGGACCGATACGGGCGAAAGCGCCGGTCCGGACCGGCGTGAGCGGGCCATGGCAGGTGGCGCGGGATTCACCGTCACGCGAATCGGAACACGCCGCGCGCGGCCCACCGACCGCCGCGGAAGGGGCGCCGGGCGCAGGCGCGCCCGGCTACAGCAGCAGGCGCTCGTCGAACGCGGTGCGCGTCAGCGGCCGGCCGGCGTCGTCGTCGACCACGATCGTGTCCTCGAGGCGCACGCCGCCGCCGCCGCGCACCCCGGCCAGCCAGATCAGCGGCTCCAGCGCGAAGGTCATGCCGCGTTCGAGCACCACCGTCTCGGCGCCCGCGAGCGACTCACCGACGTAGGGCGGCTCGTTGCTGCCGATGCCCAGGCCGTGGCCGATGAACAGGCTGATGAAATGATCCTCCAGGCCGTGAGCGCGCGCCGCCTCGGCCACGGCGGCGGCGACGGCGTCGTTGGTGTTGCCGACCTTCAGGGCGGCGGTGCCGGCCTGCAGCGACGCGTGGACCGCCGTGTAGATCTCCTGCTGGCGGCGGCTCGGGCGCCCGCAGATCGTCGTCCGTCCGAGGTCGGCGTAGTAGCCGTTCCAGGCAGCCCCGATGTCGATGAAGACGACGTCGCCCTCGCGGATCAGCTTGTCGGTCGCCAGACGCGTCGGCGGGGACATGCGCTCGCCGGAGGCCACGAACGGCGTCGTGACGTGCGCCATCTCGCCGCCCAACCTGAACAGGGTGCGCATCGCCTCCGCGACGACCTCGCACTCGCGGACCCCGGGAGCCACCGCCCGCAGTGCGGTCTCGGTGACCGCCTCGGCGATCGCGGAGGCCTCCTGCATCTGGGCGAGCTCCTCGGGGAACTTGACGCGACGCGCTTCGAGCATGATCGCGTCCCCGTCGGCCAGCTCGAGGCCGGGCAGCGCGCGGGCCAGATGTTTGAGCAGGCTGATCGGCGCCTGGTCGATCGCGAGGGTGCCGTGCTCGACGCCGGCCTCACGCAGCAGCGGCTCGAGTGTGCGCTCGACCGTGCCTCCGATCAGCCCGCTCGCCTCCTGGATCGGGATCGGATGGAACTCCTCGATCCACGGCATGCCGACGCGCACGCGCGCCAGATCCCCGCCGGAGCAGAGCAGGATCGGCGGGCGTCCGGCGAACATCAGACAGCCGTTGAGGACGGAGCTCTTGCCGGCGATGATCTGGGCGCGCATCCCGGTCAGGTAGCGCACGTTCTCGTCCTTCCAGACGAGCAGCGCGTCGGCCGAGGAGCCGCTCAGCAGCTCGGCGACGCGGGCGACGCGCGCCTCGCGCAACGCCCCGGGGTCGGCGCGGGCCTCCCAGTCGACGGTTGCGGGACCGAGCGCGAACGTGCCGAGATCGCTGCGCGCGCGACCGGCGCACGCCCCATGGCGCGACGCTACCATGCCCGGACGCTACCAGCCGTGTCGGGCCTGCTCGCCATTGCGAGCACCGATGTGGTCAAAACGTCGGCTCGCAACGACTGGCGGAGCCGTGTGACGTCCGGTGCGGTGTTCGGGGAGTGGGAGAGAGGGGAAATGGCGCACGACAACGACAGCGTGGAGGCTGGGCCGTGGCAGGTGCTGATCGTCGAAGACGATCCGCAGATCGCCTCGATCTACCGGCGAACGATTACGGGCATCGACTGCCTGGAGGTGGCCGGGACCGTGACGCGGGGCGAGGACGCGCTGCAGTTCCTGCGCCACCGCCACTGCGATCTCATGCTGCTCGACCTGAAGCTCGCGGGCATGAACGGGATCCGGCTCCTTCACCAGCTGCGCGGCGAGGGCCACGGCGTCGAGGTGATCGCACTGACCGCGACGCGAACCTCGGCGGCGGTCCGCGCCGTGATCCAGCGGGGGGCGATCGACTATGTCGTGAAGCCGTTCACGGTCGAGCGGCTGCGCCAGTCGCTCGGGCTGTTCCTGAACCGCGCGAACGCCTTCCGCGATGAGCAGCTCGACCAGGAGGCGGTCGACTGCGTCTGCGCGAGCGGCCGGATCCCCCGGCGCTGGCTGCCGAAGGGGCTGACGGAGGAGGGCGTCACGCGTGTGCGCCGCGTGCTCGACGCCCAGCCGCGGGCGGTGTGCTCGGCCGAGGTCGGCGCCGCCGCCGGACTGGCGCGCGTGACCGCCCGCCGCTACCTCGAATACCTGGTGACGATCGACCAGGCATCGGTCGAAGCCGCCCCGGCCGGCCCGGGGCGCCCGCGCAAGCTGTACCAGTCGTTCACCTGACCACACCTCCCGGGCCGCCGCCCCGGGTGCCATGACTCCCTCCGTGGCCGGGCGCGACCCGGACTGCCCGGGGCGTATCGGTCGCGCGCGAAGTTCAAAAGCGCCTCGGCCCGGATGGCGGCCGTAGTGTTGGCCGAGCCAACCACGGTGGTTATTGCGTCACGCCCGCGCACGCGGACGGTCGTCGTCGGTCTGGGTCTGAACATGGTCACGCTTCCACAAGACTGATCGGAGTAATCGAGATGGACATCACGACGTCAACGGCTGTCGGCGCAAACGGGCATGGGCTCACCCCCGTGGGGAAGAACATGGACCTCTCGTTTATCGGCACCCCGCACGAGCACGAGCCGCGGCGCGTCTTCAGCACGACGTCGACCGACTGGCAGGCGCGTGTCGACTTCGACCGCCTGCGCAGCGACAGGCTTGCGCGCGCCCGGCTGATGATGGAGAAGCACGACGTCGGCGCACTCGTGTGCTTCGCCGGAGAGAACGTCCGCTATATCACGAGCGTGTTTCAGGGAAACTGGAAGAACAACATCTTCATTCGCTACTGCGTGCTCCCGCGTGGCGGTGAACCGATCCTCTTCGAAACGGCCGGATCCGACTTCGAGTGCGCCAAGATCGACGCGCCGTGGCTCAACGGGAACATCCGCCCGGCCATCACCTGGAAATGGGCCGAGACGGCCGAGCAGATGATGGTCGAGAAGATGGTCGCCTCGGTGATGAACGTGCTCACCGAGAACGGCGTCGAGCGCGAGCGCATCGGGCTCGACATCGCCGACCCGGTTGCGCTCGCGGCGTTTCAGGCGGCCGGGCTCAACATGGTCAGCGCCTGGCCGGCGATGTCCGGCGCGCGCGTCATCAAGACGCCGGACGAGCTCGAGTGCCTGAAGATCTCGAGTGCCATCGGTGACACGTCGTTCTGGAAGATCGAGAACGAGTGGCTGAAGCCGGGAGTCAAGGAGAGCACGATCACGGCGAAGGTCAACGAGTACCTCTACGAGAGCGGCTTCGACTTCGTGTACGACATCATCGTCGCCTCGGGGGGGAACACCAGTCCCTACCGGCGCTGGCACACCGACAAGGTCATCCGCCAGGGCGATCTGGTGATCATCGACCAGAACGCGATCGGCCCCGGCGGATACTTCGTCGACTTCGTGCGCTGCTTCAAGGTCGATGGAACGCTGACGCCGAAGGAGAAGGACCTGTACAAGGAATGCTACGAGTCGATGTACGCCGCGATCGAGCAGATGAAGGCCGGCAACACGACCGCCGACGTCGCGGAGCAGCTGCCCAAGTACGCCGACGACGAGCACGGGACCGTGACACTGCAGCAGTTCGCCCACTCCATCGGGCTCTCGCTGTATGAGGGAATGTGGATCTCGCGCGCCTACTCGCTGGAGTATCCGGTCGAGCTCGAGGAGAACATGTATTTCGCGTGCGAGACCTTCGCCGGCCACCCCGGGCTCGAGCAGACCGTGCGGCTCGAGGAGAACCTGCTCGTCACCAAGGACGGCCCCGTGATCTTCACCAAGCACCCGTTCATCGAGGAGGCACTCGCCTAGTGTCGCTTCCACGCCGTGGCAGCGGGTACCGGCGCGCCACAGCCGGCCTGGGCGATGGCGCCGGCTCCGAGACAGGTGGCCGACGCCGCGCTCTGCCACGCCGGTGGTGGATGACCGAGGGCCGTTGATGGGCACGCAGCCGGCTCTGCTTGGACCCGCTCAACCGGTCTCGGCCAGGCGCCGCAACCGGCTTTCCGCGCTGGTGCGAGCCGAGGCGGCACGGTCTGTCGTGCTCGGCGCGCTGGGGATCGGAATTGCCATCTGCGCGATGGAGCTGGTGACGAAATCGGGCCTTGTCCAGTCGCGGGACGTGCCGCCGGCGTTCGACATCATCAATCTGTTCTTCACCAACGTCGGCACGTCGTACTTCTGGACGGTGATCGGGCAGACCATGGTCCAGTGGGCGATCGGGTTTGCCATCGCCCTGGCCATCGCCATTCCACTCGGCATGGCGATCGGCGCCAGCGAGCTGCTGTGGCGCGCGCTCCGGCCGACCATCGAATTCCTGCGGCCGGTTCCGCCGGTGGCCTTCCTCGCGCTGCTCATTCTTCTCTACGGCCCCACAGCCAAGAGCGCGATCATCCTCGTCGTCTTCGGGTCGATGTGGTCGTTGCTGATCCAGGCCATCTACGGGATGCGCGACCGCGACGAGGTGATGCTCGACACGGCCAGATCGCTGGGCATCGGAGCGTGGCGCCGCCTGCGTTCGGTGACGATTCCGAGCGTCCTCCCGTATCTCGCCACCGGCGTGCGCCTGGGTGTGGCGTACGCGCTGATCGGATGCATCTCGGCCGAGGTCCTGATCGGCTCTCCCGGTCTCGGCAAGGAGGTCTGGCTCGACTTCGAGAACGGCGCGACGACGCTGGCGTACTCCTACATCCTGGCCTC
>Ga0307374_10014929_pt1 | contig 10522 bp, 10 predicted proteins | sample OX3MG_FD_202532 | JGI IMG/M metagenome (GOLD analysis project Ga0307374, IMG submission 202532) | Soil microbial communities from Risofladan, Vaasa, Finland - OX-3 | ecosystem: Environmental > Terrestrial > Soil > Coastal area > Acid sulfate soil | place: Finland: Risofladan, Vaasa | collected...
ATCACGGCTCTCAGCGCGTCCGGTCTGCCTCCGGGGCGATTCGTGTTTGAGGGGTTCTTACCCCGTAAAAAGTCTGAGCGGCTTGCGGCGCTGGCCCGGTTGAGCGCCGAACCCCGCACTATTGTCCTGTTCGAGGCGCCTCTGCGCATTCCACAAGTATTACGGGAGCTGGAGGACGCGCTGGGGCCGCGGCCGATCACTATCGCGCGGGAGTTGACCAAGCTCTATGAGGAAATCTGGCGCGGCAATTTGAAGGAGGCGCGGGATCGATGGCCGAAAGCAGGAAGAGGAGAATTCACGCTTGTCGTGGGTGGGGCGCCAACCGGTTCCGAGCAATCCGAAAACCGCGCGAGAGGTTCAACCGCCGCTTTCGATAGACTATCTAGTGGCGCCGGCGTGGATCAGTTGGACGTTGAGGCGCTGTTGGCCGCTCTGTTGGACCAGGGGCTGAGCCGCCGAGACGCGGCTCGACAACTGAGCAAGGCATGCGGACTCCCGTATCGCGACGCTTATCGAAGAGCGATGGATCGTAAATCGGGAAACCGCCGAGGCGCAGCAGCGAACGGCGTCGTCGAATGATTCGCTGCGCACGCGTAATAGTAAAACAAACGTCTGACGCTCTGGAGCGGGACTCAGGCGCAATATTTGGAAAGCAAGTATGTGGACTACGGGATTACTTCTGGCGGTGGCGCTGATCCTTACAGCGGCCGCGATCGGCATTTTCGTCTGGGCAGCGCGCGCCGGGCAGTTTGAAGACGTGGAAGAGGCGAAGTTTACGATGCTGCGATCCGAGGAAGATCGCTAACAGAAACGGCGCGTCGTCGAGGCGCGCAAGGCGGAGCGCCGAATGTGGGTGTGGCTTCGGCATTCGTTAGATGGCGCTGAGTTCGTTGACAAAGCCTCAGTCGCTGCCTATACTGGGAACCGAATGAGGGTATCCGGTCGTTTTCGCCGTTATCATACCATGCCGCGCAAATGGTTCCGGTTCCCCGCGCGGCGCCAGCGGAGCCGCACTGATTCGCAGGTCCGAAATGCTCGCTATTGAGGGCGCTGGAAGCGAGCCGGCCGCGATGTATCCCGCTGGACAACGTTTATTGCTTCCGCCTTGAATCTCGCCGCATTTCCCGTTTCAATCGCTTGATCTGACTCGTAAATCTCGTATTGTGAATCAGTTTGTCGGGATCGCGACGATTAATTTGAGAGTATTGCAGGAAATGCCGCTGCATTGCGGAAACGGGTTTTATGCTTTCGAAGTTGTAACTGCTCAGTTTCTCCGCGCCGCGCGTTTTATGACCCCGGCGTGGGGAACGGATGCGGATTGATGGAAAGGGACTCCTCGAGACCATGCTAGCGCGTATTTGCAGCGACGAAGACTTTAGCTCCTCCAAGCACTGGCTTTATTCGTCGGCGTTTTGGGGCATTATCGCGATGTCCTTCGGGGTTTTGCTCGCCATCAAATTCGTGGCGCCGGACTTTCTGAGCAATCTGCCCCAGGCGAGCATCGGCCGAATCCGGCCGAGCCACGTTCTCACGGCGCTTTTCGGTTTTGTCTCGATGGGTCTCGTCGGCGCCGTGCTCTATATTGTCCCCCGGCTCACAGGCGTGAAGCTTTGGAGCGAACGACTCGGCAATTTTACGATGGTCGCGTGGAATCTCGCGGTGCTGTTTACCGACCTCACTTTACTGACGGGCCACACCGAGGGACGGGAATACGCCGAGCAGATCGCTCCTATTGCCGTAGTCACAATGATCGGGCTCGTCAGCGTCGCCATCATCGTTTTTCGAACTGTTCAGGAGCGCAAAGAGAAGCAGCTTTATATCTCGCTCTGGTACTTTATGGGAACCTTTCTCTGGTTCCCGCTCGTGTATCTGATCGGCCATCGAAGCTTCGTGCGTCTTAGCGGGCTTAACGACGCAGCGGTGAACTGGTTCTATGGACATAACGTGCTCGGCCTATGGTTCACCACGCTCGGAGTAGGGGTGGTTTATTACCTCATCCCGATTATCAGCCGGGCGCCGCTCTTTTCCCACAAGCTATCCCTGATCGGGTTCTGGAGCATCGCGATGGTTTACGCCCCCACCGGGGCGCACCATCTCCTTCAGGCGCCGATCCCCGAATGGCTTAAGAGCGCGGCCATCGTGAGCAGCCTGCTGCTGCTGATTCCGGTATTCGCGGCGGTCACCAACTTCCTGGTGACGGTGCGGGGCCGCTTCGATATCGTGATGAACAACCTGGCGCTCCGGTGGACGATCACGGGTGTGATCTGTTATCTGATCACCTGCCTGCAGGGACCGTTTCAAGCTGCCCGGCCCGTCAACTGGTACATCCACTTCACCAACTGGGTTGTGGCCCACGCGCACATCGCGCTGCTCGGATCGTTCGGCTTCTTCGTATATGGCGCCACTTACCACATGATTCCCCGTATCACCGGCCGACGGCTCTACAGCGTTGCGCTGGGTGAAGCGCATTACTGGCTGGTGACCATCGGGTTCATTGGCTTCTTCTTTGCCCTTACGATGGCCGGGTTGGAACAGGCTTCGATGTGGAACCTGGGCGTACCGGAATACCAGGTGTTCGTACAGCTTTATCCGTTGATGGTGCTCCGGTTCTTGAGCGGTGTGATGATGCTGATCGGTCACTGCATCTTCGCGTGGATGCTGCTTCGGACGGTAACGGCCCGGGAGCCGGCGACGCCGATGGAACGAGCGATTGTGGATGCGATTGTCCCGCCAGCGGTCGGCTCATAAGCCCGGCCCAACGTAAGAGAGACTTCTGTGAATAACTCGCCTATAAATTATCAAGCGCTCGGGGTCGGCCTGGTGAGCCTCCTGGCGGTGACCAGCTACGCGTTCATGGTGCTGAGGAGCACAAAGCATCCGGTAGTCTCCACACTGGTCATCGGCGCTGCCGCTGCCTTTGTGGCCGTGGTCTTTGGAGTTGTCGTGCTGCCGTACGTCACTTTTCAACCCAAAGTGGCGCCCGGCGTCCGGCCATACACAACGCGGGAGCTCGTCGGCCGGGCTGTCTACCTCCGGGAAGGGTGCTGGTACTGCCACAGCCAGTTTGTTCGGCAGCAGGATCGAGACCAGGGCCCCCTCGCTGAAGCGGGCCAGTACGTTTATGACAGCCCGGCCGCGCTGGGCACGGAGCGAACCGGCCCCGATCTTTCCAACGAAGGCGGCAAGTTTCCGGACGAATGGCATGAAATTCATATCAGCCATCCGCGCAGTGTCCGGCCCGGCTCTATCATGCCCGACTTCGCGTACCTGATGGATCGTTATCCCGTCGACGCGAACGGCCATCGCTTTAAGTACTTCGACGCCAAGTATCAGACCTGGCGGGACGCGACGGACATGGACTGCCTGGTACTCTATATCCAGTCGCTCGGCCGCCGCAACGCCGTGACGAAAGAGACCCAGCCGGATGTGCCCTGGGAATACCGGTTTGTGCTGGACCCGCACTCGAACAAGTACGTTCCTCGCACGGAGCCGACGGCCATCCCCTATGCGACGCGGCAGATTATTCAGGCCGAAGGGATGTTTGACCAGTTCTGCTCTCCCTGCCACGGACTCAGCGGTCGAGGCGATGGCTACGCGGGGCGCGACATGTGGGTGCCGCCGGCCAACTTCACGCTGCCGAAATACGCCAACTATACCGAGGCGAAATGGTTCTGGAGAATCAGCGAAGGCATTCCAGGCGCGCAGATGCCGCGCTGGATGTTCACGCTCACGACTGAGCAGCGATGGTACCTGGTGCGGTTTCTGCAGTATGTGAACGCCCAGGCGAACCCGACGCTGCATCCGCCAGATGAGGAGTGGAAGGTTCTCGACAAGAAGACAGGCCGGCTAATCGGATGGCAAACCCCCGAAGAGGTCCGGCGCAAGGCGGACATGGCGGATCGTTACGAGATCGACGCGTCAACGGGCAAGCCGCTCATCGGTAAGAACGGCAAGCCGATGGTGGACGCCGCCGGTCATCCGCTTCTTAAACCCGGTATGGAAGGAATGCCGCCGCTTGGCGCGCTGCTCTTCTCACCGGCGCCAGCGGGCGCGAATCCGGGTGGCGAGCAGCCGCTGACGCTTCCGGTCGATATCGTGCCCGCGGCGCTGCGTCATCCGGGAGCCCCGGCGCCGGCCGGGCTGCGTCCGTCGGTCAGTGGGCCCATCGGTGGGCTGGGGATTGTGCCTGGCGGTGTAGCGGCTGCGGGCGCCCCGGCGGTCTCGAAGACGAGCGCGGGACCGTCGTCGCTCGTGCGGCGCTCGACGCCAAATTCCATAACCACCGGGATGCGGCGTGGTGGTCTGCCGAATTATCGTCGGGTGACGCCGCGGTAGCAAACGATCTAGCGCCAGGACGCCGCGGTCGCTTCGCGGCGTCCTGGCGCGCCCAGGAGATTGATCGAGTTGGTCCGGACTGGACCGGCTCGGAGAGTAGGAAAAGGTTTTTAAGATGCGCGACGTGATGGACACCATGCGAGTTATGGCGCCAGCGGCGGCCAACATCATCGTGGTGATGATAGGAATTGCATTCGCTATAACCGCGGTTCTCTGCCTGTTCTACGCCATGAACAGCGGGCAGTTCCGTGAAATCGAGGAGGCGAAGTATCAGATGCTGGACGCAGAGGAGCCGCTAAAGATCGGCGCTTCGGAAACGTTCGCCCTTGGCAGGAGAGATTAACATGACGGATTCCGGGCCGGCTGAAAAGACTGCGCCGCCGGCCGAGCCAACCCCTGCGGAGGCGCCCGCCTCCGGGCCAGCTCCAAACGTGGTCGCGGCGGCAAAAACGGCGCCGGCTGCGGCCGGCTCGCCCGCTCCCGCCGCGCATGAAAACCCGATCAAGGCTGTCAGCCGGGAGATCACGGATGAGTTCGTCAATCCTGATCACCCACTGGGCCCGTTCCAGGAGCCTCATTCCACGATGATCGCGGGAATCGAGGAGCACGTCGGCTACGTTCCTGGCTGGCTGCTTGGGCTAATGATTCTCGCCGTGGTTCTGGCGATGATTATGTGGTATCCAACGAGTTATTGAGATTCTAATGTCAACCTTGATTCCTATGCCAAATTCAGGTCACACTTTTTTACGCCCACTGCGAAAGCGCGATTCCGTATTCTCGGGGTGGGGACGTTTTGTCACTGCGCTCGCTGCTGGTCGGGGTCGATTCATCGTCGTCTTAGGGATGGCGCCGGCGGCCCTGCTGGCGGCAGGCTGCCAGCCTTCCATCAACAATGCCACCTCAATTCCGCCTCTGCCGCCCCTCGAGCAGACTCAAGGGCCTGCGTATGTCGTAAACACGGTTTTAGCGGCGCCGAGCAGTCAGGTGGACGCGGGCCGGGATGAGACTGATCCTATTACTAAGATCAAGGCCCCGACGTTTGGAAAAGCGACGTACGAGGCGGATTGTCAATCCTGCCATGGAATAGCTGGTAAGCCGACGAGGCCAGGAATCCCGGACCTTTCGGATCCGGTTTTCACCTGGACGAAGACACCGCAGGAGTTCTACAAAGATATGTACGAGCCGGCCGCCACGGACGCAGCCCACTGGGGGCACAGCAATGTGCTCAAGGCTGTCATCAGGTCGACCTCGGAGAACAAGAACCTGGCCGCCAGCGCGACTCCGCCGCAGCAGTCGCTCTGGAATGCGGTGTTTTATTGCTGGACATTCCATTCCACGCCGCAGGCGCTGGTGCAGGGCGGGCTTACGTTCGGAAGGTATTGCAGCGTTTGCCATGGAACCAAGGGATTGGGTGATGGAAACCTGGCGAATTCAATCAACCCGCCGCCGCGCGCCTTCAATGACTTCGGTTGGATGGTGGACAAGACCGATCAGCGGTTCTATATTAGTATTAGTGATGGTCGACCTCCCGCCGCTATGCCGGCGTGGAAAGAAGAGCTCTCACCCACGCAGCGGATTGAGATTATCAATTACATCCGTGCGTTCACGTATAATTACCCGGCCAATATTCAGAAGTTGATCGCCGAGCAGCCTCCGCAAACTTAACGAGGGTGATTGACGGTCAAACAGCGGCCGGCAGCGTCGATTTCGGCCTGGCCAACGAGAAATGTTTGTAACCGTGACTCCGTGGGCAGACCTAGAGTAGTCCGTTCAGGAGTCTGCCGCCCCGAGAGCAGGCTTTACCGGACGAGAGGCAGGACTGAGGATTATCATGGCAGATGACATTTCAAGAAGAAGATTGATAGCGCGAGGGTTAACCTGGGCTGCGGGAATACCGCTGCTGGGCGCCGCGATTGAGGCAAGCTCACCGCTGATAAGAATGCTTCGCCCCACACTGGGGCCTTATGACTATAACCGGCCGCCGGATTCCCCTCCTGCGCTTCTATCGATTGCGGCGAAGGTCAGCGATCCGGAGCTGTCGTACGTTTGGGGCGCGAAGAGCTTCGTCTATAATCAGATGAACGTGGAGTATACTCCGGAGCATCTGAACAGCAGCACCATCCCCGGGTTTGTCGTCAAGCTTCCTAAGGAGATAGCGGTTAAGTACGCGAACTATTTCCGGACGGGACCGGGCGTTGCATCGGACCCGGCGGCGCCGAAGACCGCCGAGGGCATAGAAAAGGCTGAGATCGCGGTTTTCAGCCGGATCTGCGTGCATCTTGGCTGCGTGTTCAACTATTTTGGCCCGCAGCCGATGCCGGGCGCGCCCAAGGCGGCGATTGAAGCCGGTCCGAATCCCAGCACCGACCAGTACTGGAAGCAGTACAACACCGTTGTGCAGAGCAACTACAACTATCCGGGCGCCAAGATTAATCAGGGGTATTTCTCGTGCCCCTGCCACTTCAGCGTTTATGATCTGGATCAGTTTGATCCGGCGCATGACAATAAGCTCGGTAAGGTGGTCAGCGGCCCGGCCCCGAGGCCCCCGCGGTTCTTCTTCTTCGAGTTGACCGACGCGGGCGAGGTGATTGCTAAGGGAGTGGAGTCGGGCGGCGTTGCTTAGCTGCCGGATCACCGCGTCTGATGGTTCTGTTAACACTGTTTCGCGCGCCGGCAGGCCCGGGCGCGGTCCGGAGGGCAACGTATGGCGGCCGTAACTGAGTGGCTGCAAGAGCGTGCTGCGCACTACGACCTGTTTGATGAGACCGAGGTGGACCAGCAGAGGTATACTCCCTGGTTCCTCCTCGGCCCGATGCAGTACTTCTTCTTTCTGATTATTCTCTTCACCGGTTTTTACCTGGTGATTTTTTATGTGCCGACGCCCTACCGGGCGTACGACACGGTGCAGGACATCCAGAATATCGTGCCGCTCGGCTGGCTCTTCCGCGGGCTGCATAAATACGCCGCGGACGCATTCCTGATCACGAGCACGATGCGCGTCTACCGGATGTACTTCACGGCCGAGCTTCGTAAGCCGAAGGAGTTGACGTACATCACGTCGGTCGGCCTTTTGGTGTTCGGGATGTTCTCCGGGCTTACCGGGTATCTGCTGATCTGGAACCAGCGAGCGTTCTGGGCCACGAAGGTGTTTGCAACTTTCCCCACCTATCTGGCCGACCCGTACTTCGCACAGTATCTCCACATTCCCAACTTCCAACTTGGCAGGACCATCTCTGAGGTGATGCTCGGGGGAGCATCCCTCGGCCCCGGGACGCTGACCCGGTTTTACGCGGGTCACTACGCGCTCTCGCTGATCTTGATGATCCTCGCCGAAGTCCATTTTCAACGGATGGGTTCCCGACGCCTGAATATGGGACGGTTCAGCCAACTGCTTTTCCTTGGAATGCTCATCTTTGTGGCCGCGGTGCTTCCGGCGACGATGGGCGCTCGGGCTGACCCATTCCAGACTCCCGAGCGGATGTTCTCGGATTGGTACTTTTTGGGCCTTTATCACATGTACCGGCTGCAGGATCCGTTCTGGGCGACCATTATTACCGTTGTGATCCCGGTGGGCGCCATGGCGGTGGCGTTCTTTGAGCGGGGGGGATCGCGACGGGTGCTCGATCGACCGATGACATTTGTCTTCGGGATGCTGGCCATGTTCTACTGGCTGCTATTCTCGCACCTGTTGATCACAAACCACGCGGATATTCACAAGGATCCGTACTGGATCATGTCACTGGCCGGCATCTTCTGCCTTGTGGGGATGTTCTGGCACATCGCCCACTTTAAGAAGAAGGGGTTGATCCGCCCCTTCCCGGACATGGTTGATGGCGTGATGCTCTCCTGGGCTGCCGCGGGGTTTATTTCGTTCATGCACTTCGCATGGGGCGCGGGGCTCGTGAAATCCTACGGACCGATCTTAAAGCCCCTCAGCATCTGGGGCGGCTATGAACCGGTGTTCTTTACGATTCCATCCGGCAAGATCGAGTGGTGGAGCGATAAGGTTAACACTCAGATGCTGCTCATTATCGGCGGTGTCGCCCTTATCATGTTCCTTTACGGGACGCTGAAAGATCTGCCGAGTCGCTGGGCGAATCGGAAGGCGGCCTGGAAGGACGAAATACCTCCGCCGGTGACGGTGGGCGTGGACCGTCGGTACGCGCTCTTCTACGTAGGCTTTTTCTTTGTGCTGATTTATGTGGCTTGCTTCGGGCTGATTTCGTGATGGATCACGGGACGCGCTCAAGCTGGTGAGACAGATTTCCCCACCTGCGTGGGGGCGAACCGCCGGTGAGTTAGCTGGAATTGGAATAAGATGTTCGCATTGCTGGTAGCGGTGGTTGGTACGGTAGCGCTCTTCCTCCTGGTGGGAGGGGTGCGATCTGCGGCCCGGGCGCATCGGGAGAATCCACGATGGCTCCGGTTCCAGGCGCTCAACGCCGGGCTCTGGACAGCGGCGATTCTATCGCTGTCACAATGTTTTGCGGTCTTTCGCCGGGTGTCCGGCGAGCGGCCAAATCCGTACCCGCTGCTGAATCTGTTTGGAGGAGCGTTAGCGGTCGCGCTCTTGCTGGCTTGTTGTGTCGCGTTGGGCTTTTTCATGTATCGCGAGGACAGCCGGACCGGTAAGTTGAAACGAAGGTTGGGGCTGTATGACCGCTTTCTTTCGGCGCGCGACCGGAGCGGCGCCGGAGCGGACCCCGCGACCCCCGATAACGGGGGAGCTGTTGAGCCGGGTCCGGCGTCCGAACTGGTGGGTTCATCGGCGGGGCAAGGCGCCAGCAAAGGATCTTCGCATGGGCGATCTCGTAGGAAGTCTCACGGGTGATGAGCGAGGATAATCGGTGTATCGATCGACAGTTGAGCGGTTCTGGAATGAGTGACGGATAAGATGATACAGAAACTTCGCGATTTTGCCCGGGAGCTCGACACCTTCGGGGCGGCTGCCCTTATCATTGCGGTTGTCGGCTTTATCGTCCTTATTTGTATCCTCTTCTGGATCTGGTTTGTCGAGGCGTTTTCCTTTGGCGCAGCGCCCGGGCTGCCCCCGCAGGTCACTCCATCGGTTGTGGGAAAAGGCGGCACGAGCACCCTGGTGGTACCAGACGTGGTGAACGGTATCGACAAAAAACTCATCAACACACCGGTGCTGGGCAGCGCGGCGAACGCGTTGCTGAACACCGAGCTTGACGTTCGGAACATTGATCAGGGTCCGCAGGCGATCTGGCGTGATGAGATCAAGTGGTGGGGCATTTTGTTCCTTCTATCCGGTTTTGTGATGCTGATTGTGAAGCGCTTCGTTGAGCCTGTGAACGATGAAACGACTACGATGCATCTGAAGGGCGATACAAACATCGCTCTGCGGGCGAAGGGGATGCGCGGCTGAGTTCGCGCTGATTTTGTGGTATCGCTGAAAGAATGATACAGCCGCTCTTTTTCAGCTGCTGGGGAACGGGAGTTATTACCGGTGTCGGAAGCATACGTCAGCTTTTGTAACGCTTACAAGCGATTTATTGTCGGAACGTCGCGCCTCTGGCTCTGGTTCGATCGCTTCTGGAATATTCTTTTTCCGAACCAGTACAACTTCAACTATTACCTGGGCGGAATCACCAATCTCTTTTTATGGGTTTGCATGCTTTCGGGCGTGCTGCTGTTTGCGTACTTCGTGCCGAACCTCCAGAACGCGTGGGCTACGGTCAACTACCTGACCGGTCCCGAGGTTCCGTTTGGCAACGTCGTGCGCGCGATTCACCGGTACGGCGCGGATGGGATGATGATTGCGGCGCTGCTGCATGGTTTCCGCGTCTGGTGGACGGATCGATATCGCAAGTTCCGGGCGCTGGCGTGGCTTTCGGGCGTGATTCTGATCACGTTCACGCTCTTCATTGGAATTACCGGTTATCTGCTGGTGTGGGATCAGCGGTCGTACCTCCTCTCGCAGGAGATCGTCCGGATGCTCCGGTCGCTCAACAGCATCATCCCGGGTGTGGGAAGCTCGCTCGCGAATTTCTTCCAGGGCGGAAGCCTTATCACCGACTTTACGCTGACCCGGTTCTTCTTCTTCCACATCGGACTGCCGTTTGCGCTCTTCTTCTTCCTCTGGATGCACTATCTCCGGATCAATCGTCCGGTAACGTACCCGCCGCTGCTGCTCAATCTCATGCTGATTGGGACGGTGCTTTTG
>Ga0307374_10014933_pt1 | contig 10520 bp, 9 predicted proteins | sample OX3MG_FD_202532 | JGI IMG/M metagenome (GOLD analysis project Ga0307374, IMG submission 202532) | Soil microbial communities from Risofladan, Vaasa, Finland - OX-3 | ecosystem: Environmental > Terrestrial > Soil > Coastal area > Acid sulfate soil | place: Finland: Risofladan, Vaasa | collected...
GCCGCATTCTGCAGTCACCGCTGGACTGCCGAAGGATCGGGACATGACCATTTCGAACTGCCCCCGATAGCGATCGTCACCTCCCACCTCCTCGGCACGTCCCCGCAGCACCTCGACACCATCGCCACCGCGCCATGCCGTGATCTCCTCCACCAGGAACTGGGTCCTCCGCTCGCTGGCATCCAGCAGCACGAGTCGGCAGTCCGGCCAGCAGGACAGGAGGATCAGGCCCGGGACTCCCCCGCCCGTTCCGAGGTCAACCACGCTGTGCGGCGGTCGCCCCAGTTCACGCTCGGCCGAAACCACGAATCCCAATGCGTGATCGATCTGCTCGGTTACGGGCATCCGACCCAGGAACCCGAGCTCGACCGACCGGCCGAGTATGGCTTGGACCGGCTCGGCGACCCGCGATCGCTCTTCCAATGCGGTCGTCGACGCGTCACTGAACCCGGTCACCGCACTCCTCGACAGATGCGGGGTCGGTCCGAACCGGGTCGGCGGTCGATGTTCAGTGTCCCTGTTGTGGCCGGGAATGCAAACGGCACCGGGCCTAGCCCGGTGCCGTTGACGAGGAGTGCGGAACTCTCGACCACCGTCAGTTCGACGGCTGGATCACCACGTATCTCGAGGGCTCCGTGCCGGCAGAACGGGTCTCGACACCCTCGATCTCGTTGACGGTGTCGTGCACCACTTTTCGGTCGGCCGGAGACATCGGTTCGAGGGCCCTCTCCTCCCCCGAGCTCTTCACGTCGGCGACGATCCCCTCGGCAAATCGGCTGAGGGCAGCGGCCCGCTTCTCGCGGTACCCGCCGACGTCCACCAAGATCCGATCGGTCCGCGCTTCCGACTGTCGCTGGACGAACGTACGCGTGAGATCCTGCACGGCCGAGAGTGTCGCCCCCCTCGGGCCCACGAGAAGTCCGAGGTCGTCTCCGGCCGCAGCGACCTGAACGGTATCCTCGTCGAGCTCGGTGAACCTGACGTCGGCATCGAGGCCGAACTCCCTCACCAGACCGACGACGAACTCTCGCGCCGCCTCCCCTTGCTGCTCGAGGGTCAGTGACTCTTCCATGGTTTCCTCACTATCTCCGGACTTCTGACCGGATCCTTGCTTGGCCTGCTGGTTCGGCTGACGGCCGTCCGGTTCTCCGCTCCCGCCGCGGGACCCCCGTCTGCGTCGACTCGATCGACTCTGTCCCCCGCCGGCGCCGTTCACGCTCACGTCCGCAGCGTTGTCGGCCGCCCGGTCGGTCCCCGCCGACGAGCCTCGCTCCCGGCCCTCGCCGGAGCGTTGCCGGCCGCCCTGGGACTGCTGCCCGGTTCCCCCTGTGCCGTTCCGTCCGGACGAGCCCCCGTTGCGCGAGCGATCCCCGTTGCCGCGCCCCCGGTCGGGTCGCTGACGACGACCGCGTTTCGGCGGGGGAGCGACCGGCCGCACGCGGGCCTGGACCCGAGCCTCACCCCTCAGTCGTCCGAACAGTCCGGCCTTCGGCTCGCTGAGTACCACGAATTCTGCATCGTCTTCGGCCACACCCAGGAGATCGAGCACGATCTCCTTTGCTTCAGGAAGAGACTTGCCACTTGCTTCTACCCACTCCACGCCCTACCGATCCTTTCGATCGCGCTTCGCCTTCGAGCGCGGATGCTGCTTCGGCGCCGTTGCACTGCTCCCATTGGGATCCACCGCCTGAGATCCGCTGCTCCCGTTGCCGGATGCCCCCGCACTGGGTCGCTTCGACCCGTTCGAGGCACTCGGGCTCTTCTTCTTGCCCGATCCGTTGCTCGGCCCTGCCGCCTTCTTCGGCCCTGCACCCTTCTCCGAGGCCTCGGCATCGACGGGCGCTCTGGTCGATGGTCCCGGGCGCCGTGTCTTTCCGCTGCCCGTGGATGCACCGCTCCCGTTGGATCGGCTGCCGCCGGCCTTCGCTCCCCCTGCCCCTCCCGAGGTCTTCGGTTTGGGAAGCGCACGTTCGGTCCGGTCGACGACCGGTCCCTTGGGCTTCGGCTTCGGAGTGGCCGAAGCGTCGATGATCGGGGGCGCGGGTGGGCCACCCACCATGCCTCGGCGGAACAGGATCTCCTGTGTGAGGATGCGTATTGCGCTCGAAACAATGAAATACACGTTCAGAATTGCCGCCACATTTATGTAAATAAAACCAAAGATAAGTGGCATGTATTTCTGGAGCATGGCAGCTTGCGGATTTGCCTGTGATGCGCCGGGGTTCCTGGCATTGAGCCTGGCCATCTGGAGGTACTGCAACCCCACCGACGCCACCACGAGTAGGAGGTACGGAATTGCGATGAAGATCGAGGAGTGTTTGGAGAGCAGCTTCTCCGAAAAGTCCATCCCGAACGAAATCAGCTGGCCATGGTGGATAAAGATGTTGTGGTACATAGCGCTGTCCTTGGGGATGTACCGGGGTTCGGCCACTACCGTTGGCAGAACCTGCAGGCCCCCCACGGTGTGGCCGGGAATGGTCACGGTGTTGGTGATCCCTCGGATGACGCTGTAGAGAATGAAGAATGCAGGCATCTGCAATAGCATCGGGAGGCAGCCCGAAGCAGGGTTCACATTGTGCTCTTTGTAGAGCTTCATCATTTCTTCGTTCATCAGGGCTCGATTTTCCGTGCCCTTGTACTTCTGCTGCAGCTTCTTCATCTCGGGCCCGAGGGCCTGCATGGCCGCCATGTTCTTGGTGCTCTTGACCGTCAGTGGCGTGATCAGCGCCATGATGAGGATGGTGAGCAGGGCCACGTCGATCGGGTAGTTGGGGATGACGGAGTAGAAGAAGGCCAGGATCGCCCCGACACCGTCGAGAATGGGCTGGAAAATCTTGCCGATCGGCGTGGTCAGGGATGCGTACATGAGTCCCTCCGGTGGGGAACGGGATCGATGCCATCTCCACCCCAGGGGTTGCATCGCGACAGTCGCCGAAGGGTGAGCGCGGTGCCACGGACCAACCCGTGCTGGTCGAGGGCCTCGATGGCGTACTCCGAACAGGTCGGTAGGTACCGACAACCCGTCGGCCGTCCGGACCGCAGGAGTTGGTAGCCGCGCACCCCTGCGATCATCCAACCGGTCAGGCCCCGGGGGCGCTCCGTCTCGATGCCAGCCGGCGCCCGGTGGCCTGCGATCGACGGTTCGTCAGGAGCGATCAGATCGACAGCGGACGTCACTTCGTCGCTCCGGGGCGATCGGGTCGCGGAGCCGAAGGAGGGACGTTCGCATGACGTGTGGCCTTTTCCAGTGCTTGGCTCATGGCCACCTTCAGTTCGTCGAATCTCAGCGATGGGCCACTGCGCCCTGTACGTACTACGTAGGCGCCATCCGGCAAGGATGGCGCTTGTTCGCAGATGATGGAACGCAGCCTCCGGCGCACTCGGTTCCTCACTACTGCATTTCCTACCTGGCGACTGATTGCATACGCCACTTGCAACCCTGACCAGGAGTTTTGCTGCACATACGTCACCGACAGCGGGCCGGATCGGCCCCGAAACGAACTGTGTCGCAAGGCCGCGAACGTCTGGCGCGACCGGATCGGCCCGACACCTCTGGCCGCACGTCGCACCGTCGGATCTCCATCGGTCACACGGACAGGCGGTGGCGTCCCTTCGCCCGGCGCGACCGAATCACCGCTCGTCCAGCCTTGGTCGACATCCGCTTGCGGAAGCCGTGTGTCTTGGCCCGCTTGCGCACGTTCGGCTGATAGGTCCGTTTCATCCATCCACTTCCTTCCTCGCCCTGAACCGGGGACATTGGTGTCGCGTTCGGCAGGGGGCCCGGTCACTCGGATCAGGGCATTCCCCTACATGGTAGGCGCGAAACCACCCGCCGCTCTAGTCGATGGCCGGGAGGCACGGCAGGTGGGCACGGTGTACCGTTCCGAACACAGCAGACGACTCCGTCGGGCCCAGCACCTGCGACCCGACGCCGTGCCTGCGGTAAACGAACGACGCAGGATGACAAGACGCAACAGCGCCCGGCCCCGACATGCAGATCGGTGCGCAGACAGATCGGTGCTCGTCCACAGCTGTGGATATCTTTGTGGACCGATCGCACAGTCCAAGGGCGGAGGCCCATGTGAACGACACTGAAGGGTTGTGGAAATTGTGCTCGGAGGCTTTGCGCGAGCAGGTCTCCGATGCCATCTGGCAGGCCTACTTGTCCGGAATCACGCCTCTTACGATGAAGGATGACCAGATCGTGTTGGGCGTTCCCAATACCCTCATCCGCGATCGGGTCGAGTCCCGTTTCCTCGGCCTGATCCAAGACACGGTGGCCGTGACCGTCGGTCGGGATCTCGTTGTGGAGCTCGAGGTCATGGCTCCCGTCTACGAACGTTCGGACGAGCGACTCCCGAACGGTGGGGTCGACGTCGCTGAACCGGCGTCGGTGTCGAGCGATCGCCCGGTGTCTCCGTGGCGCGAGGCCTCGTCCCGCTCCGGGGCCGTAGGCCGTCCCGGTCCCGTTGGTTCCCCGGTCCTCGACCCCCGCTATACCTTCGACACCTTCGTCATCGCCGCATCCAACCGCTTCGCCCACGCCGCGGCCCTGTCGGTGGCCGAATCGCCGGCCCAGTCCTACAACCCGCTGTTCATCTATGGCGACGCCGGCCTGGGCAAGACCCACCTGCTCCACGCCATCGGCAACTATGTGCTCGAGAACTTCAGTGGGCGTCATGTCCGGTATCTCACGACAGAGACCTACATGAACGAGTTCGTCGATGCCATTCGGACCAATGCCACCACCGCATTCAAACGTCGTTACCGGGAATGCGACGTGCTGCTCATCGACGACGTGCAGTTCATGGAACGCAAGGAATCACTCCAAGAGGAGTTCTTCCATACGTTCAACTCCCTCTACGGGGCCTCCAAGCAGATCGTGCTCACGTCCGACCGGCCGCCGAAGTCCATAGCCACGCTGGAGGACCGCCTACGCAGCCGTTTTCTGTCCGGTCTGATCACCATCGTCCAACCCCCTGATCTCGAGACCCGCTTGGCCATTCTGAAGGCCAAGGCCGAGCACGAGCATGTGGACGTCCCCGACGATGTCCTCGACTTCATCGCCACCCATGTGAAGGAGAACATCCGCGAGCTCGAGGGCGCACTCATCAGGGTCACCGCCTTTGCCAGCCTCTACCGTCAACCCATGAGCCGAGAGCTCGCCGAGCAGGTGCTCTCCGACATCGTCTCCGCCGACCAGCCCCGTCGGATCACCCCCCAGGTCATTCTCGACGCCACCTCGGACACCTTCGGATTCTCCGTCGATGAGCTGTGCGGTCCGAATCGACGGCGCCCCCTGGTCACCGCGCGCCAGGTCAGCATGTACGTCTTCCGGGAGCTCACCGACTTCAGCTATCCAGCCATCGGCCGTGAATTCGGCGGGCGCGACCATTCGACGGTGATGCATGCCGTCGAGAAGATCGGTGGTTTGATGAAGGAACGGCACCAGATCTACAACCAGGTCACCGACCTGATCGTCCGGATCAAGAGCGGTTCGTGACCTGTTCCATTGGACTGCGTCTATCCGGAGGTTGTGCACTATCTGTGGATATCTATGGCTCAACCTGGGGCAATTCTGTGAACTCAAGTGAACTTGTCCATAACCTGTCACCCTCTGCCCCCCAATCCCTACACATTGGTGACATACAGGGGATGATCAGGGGATGAGCATCACCAGCTTGAGCTGGGACAACGTTGCTTTCTCCACAATCCACAGGGCTTATTACTGTCACTATTCAATTAGACCTATAAAGCAAAAGCGAGAAAGGACCTCCTGGTGAAGTTTCGATGCGAGCGTGACTCCCTGGTGGAAGTACTTACCACCGCTGGCCGTGCCGTCAGTTCACGCACATCAACCTCTATGGCACTGGGGGGAGTCAGGATCGAGTGCTCTGGCAACCATCTGGGGGTCGTCGGGACCGATCTCGATCTCACCGTGCACGTCTCGACCGAGGCCATCGGCATTGCCGACGGAGTGTGCGTTGCCCCGGCAAAGTTGGTGGCCGACATCGTTCGCTCCCTCGAACCGGGGGCGGTGACCATCGAGTCCGAAGGGGACAAGATCGAGATCGGCGCGGCGCGGTCTCGCTTCAGCCTGCGCACGTTTCCAACGGATGACTTCCCCTCGCTCCCCGAGCCACCCAAACCGGACACGTTCCTTCCGGCGCCGGCGCTGGCCGGTGCGCTCCGACAAGTGGTGCGGGCCGCATCCGGTGACGACGCCCGCCCGCTGCTGACCGGCGTGCTCATCGCCACTGAAGGAAGCGGCATCCGGTTGGTCGCCACCGACTCCTATCGCTTGGCCATGCGGGACATCGATGGAAGTGACGCACTGTCGGACAGCACGCAGATCCTCGTGCCTGCTCGGGCCCTGGCCGAGTTGCAGAAGCTGGCCGTGCTGGGCTCGACGGCCAAGGAGAGCCGGGCGACGGCGGCCACCGCGGACGGCGTGCAGGCGGGCGGGGACGCTCCGACGGTCGGTCTGTCGGTGGGGGATCACGACGTCACGTTCACCGCCGGCGACGTCCAGGTGAGCACACGGCTACTGGATGGGAGCTACCCCGACTACCGCCAACTCATTCCGGCGGACTATCCCAACCGGCTCCACGTCGGCAAGGACTCCCTGCTGGACGCTTTGCGACGAGTCCGGTTGCTGGTACGGGACAACACCACGCCGGTCCGACTGTCCATGCGCCCGGGCGGCGTGGATCTGACCGTGGTGTCCCAAGAGGTGGGGGACGCCAGCGAGACCGTCGATGCCGACTTCGAGGGTTCGGAGCTCACGATCGCGTTCAACCCGACCTACCTGATCGACGGCGTGGAGGCGGTCACCGGTGACGAGGTGTTGCTCGAGACCGTCGATGCCACCAAACCTGCCACCGTACGGGCGGCCGAGGAGACCAACTTCCGCTACCTGCTGATGCCGGTACGGGTCTCGTAGTTCCTGCCCGCACCCCGTCGCTGTGCATCTCGTGTCGCTGGCCATCTCCGATTTCCGAAATATCGCCGAATTGACGATCGAGCCGGACCCAATGGCCACCACGGTCATCACCGGCCTCAATGGTGCGGGCAAGACCAGCATCCTCGAGGCGGTCTCCTACCTCTCCACGCTGCAATCGTTCCGCGGCTCGCCCCGCGAGGCCATGGTGCGCCGGGGAGCGGAGCGATCCATCCTGCGCGCCGAGACCCTGGTCGAAGGACGACCGGTGACCATCGAAGCCGAGGTATCGGTGTCGGGCCGGTCACGGGCCATGGTCAACCGGCAGAGCGTCCGGCGCCGCGGAGACCTCCACGAGGCGCTGCGGACCACCGTGTTCTCGCCCGAGGACATCGGAGTCGTGCGCGCCGGACCGGCTGAGCGGCGTCGGTTCCTCGATGAGACGCTGGCGGTGGTGGATCCGAAGGCGGCCCGATCGGTCGAGGAGGTCGAGAAGATCCTGCGGCAGCGGTCGGCACTTCTCCGCGGCGTGGGCCGAGCCCTGACCTCCGAGGTGGCTGCCACGCTCGATGTGTGGGACGCACGACTGGATGTGGCCGGAACCCTGGTGGTCGAGGCCCGCGAGGAGTTGGTGACGGCGCTGGCCCCGATCACCGAGGCCCACTACTCGCGATTGGCCGGTCATCCGACAAGCCTGGGTTTCGACTACCGCCGATCGTGGTCGGGCCGACTGCTGGACGCCCTGGGAGAGACGCGCACGAAGGATGTGGCCCGGGGCGTGTCGTCCATCGGCCCCCACCGGGACGAGCTGGAGCTGTCGTTGGACGGCCTTCCGGGTCGTACCCACGCCTCGCAGGGGGAGCAGCGATCGCTCGCCTTGGCCCTGCAACTGGCCGCCCACCAGCTGGCCACGGAACGACTGGGCTCCGCGCCCGTGCTCCTTCTCGACGACGTGTTCTCCGAGCTCGACCCGTTCCGCTCCCAGGCCCTGTTGGCCGGCCTACCGCCGGGGCAGACCTTGTTGACGACGGCGTTGCCGGCTCCTCCCGAGGTGGCTGCGGCGAAGATCTACGCCGTCGGAGAGGGCGGACACGTGGCCTCGGTGGCCACGCCGGGCCCCCGGTAGTGCCACGCTCGGCGAACGATCCGGACCCGGGCCCACGACCGCTCGACGCATCGCTCGACGCCGTTTCGAAGAAGCTCGGGATGGTGGACTCCCGCGGGCTGGGACGCCTGTTCGCCCACTGGCCCGAGATCGTCGGCCCGAGCATGGCCGAGCACGTGAAGCCAGTTCGACTCGATGCCGAAGCCCTCGTGGTGACGGTCGACCATCCGGCATGGGCCACCCAGGTGAGGCATCTGGGGGCCGGTCTCCTCGATCGGATTGCGACCGAGGCGGGCGTCGAGCGACCGGGCCGCCTGGAAGTCCGGGTTCGGAGATAATCGAACGTTGGAGAGCGGCAACCATCGGTCCGCTACGTCGCACCCGAGGGCTACACTGGGGACTTGGAATCGGGGGACCGCCACCGCCTCGGAAATGCGCCAAGCGCAACGCAGACGACCTCGTTGCACTGGTTCCCGATCAGTCAGTCGATGTTGGAAAGGGCGCGCCTGTGGCGCTGAAAACTGAGGACGAAGAGGTCACGTACGGGGCCGAGGACATCACGGTTCTGGAGGGTCTGGAGCCGGTCAGGAAGCGTCCGGGCATGTACATCGGATCGACGGGCCCGACCGGCCTCCACCACCTGGTGTGGGAGGTCGTCGACAACTCGGTGGACGAGGCCATGGCCGGGTTCTGCACGCAGATCGACGTGACGCTGCTGAAGGATGGAGGTGTCCGGGTAGCCGACGACGGGCGGGGCATTCCCACCGGGCCGATGAAGGAGCAGGACGGAAAGTCGGCCGCCGAGGTCGTGCTCACCGTGCTGCACGCCGGCGGGAAGTTCGGCGAGGGCGGAGGGTACAAGGTCTCCGGCGGCCTGCACGGCGTCGGCGTCTCGGTGGTGAACGCGCTGTCCAGCCGACTCCTGCTGGAAATCGACAGCGAGGGCGACCACCACGTGCTGGAGTTCGTGGACGGGGGCAACCCGACGGGCAAGCTCGAGGTCACCGGTAAGGCGCCCCGCGGGCGGACCGGGACGACCATCACGTTCTGGCCGGACGCGACGATCTTCGAGGAGATCGAATTCCGGGCCCAGACCGTGGTCGAGCGACTTCAGGTGATGGCGTTCCTGAACAAAGGCCTCGAGATCCGATTCGTCGACGAGCGTCCCGACGGCAAGGAATCCCAAGTCTTCAAGTACAAGGACGGCATCATCGACTACGTCCGTCACCTCAACGCCTCGAAGGAGGCGCTGTTCCGCAAAGTCAGCTCCTTGGAGCAGCGGGAGGAGACGATGGAGGTGGAGATCGCCCTCCAGTGGAACACGGGGTTCTACGAGAGCATCCACTCGTTTGCCAACGGGATCTCCACCATCGATGGGGGTATGCACGAGGAGGGATTCAAGAAGTCCCTCACCAACGTGGCCAACAAGTACGCCCGCGCCAAGGGAACGCTGAAGGAGAAGGACGACAACCTGCTCGGCGAGGACATCCGCGAGGGACTGACCGCCATCATCTCCGTCCGCCTCGAGGATCCTCAATTCGAGGGGCAGACCAAGGCCAAGTTGGGCAACGTGCCGGTTCGGTCGTTGGTTGAACGGGCCACCAACGAGAAGCTCGCCGAGTGGTTCGAGGAGAACCCCCGCGAGGCGGGCCAGGTGATCCAGAAGGGATTGCTGGCGGCGCGGGCCCGGGTGGCGGCCCGCTCGGCCAGGGATCTCACGCGGCGGAAGTCGGCCCTCGACGGGGCAGGCCTCCCCGGCAAGCTGGTGGACTGCTCGTCCCGCGATCCGCGCGAGTGCGAGCTCTTCATCGTCGAGGGGAATTCGGCCGGGGGATCGGCCAAGGACGCCCGGAACCCTCGCTCACAGGCCATCCTCCCCATCCGGGGCAAGATCCTGAACGTCGAGCGGGCCCGGATCGACAAGATGTTGAAGAACACCGAGATTCAGGCGCTCATCTCGGCTATCGGTGCCGGGTTGGCCGAGGACTTCGATGTCACGAAGATCCGCTATCACAAGGTCATCATCCTGGCCGACGCCGACGTCGACGGTTCGCACATCCGGACTTTGTTGCTGACGTTCTTCTTCCGTCAGATGAAGCCCCTCGTGGAGGGCGGGTTCGTCTACGTGGCTCAGCCCCCCCTCTATTCGACGTTGGTGGGCAAGGAGAAGATCTACCTCAAGGACGATCAGGCCAAGGCGGCATTCCTCGTCGAGCACCCCACCCACAAGGCCGATTTCCAACGCCTTAAGGGTCTCGGGGAGATGGACTTCGGCGAGCTCCGCGACACCACCATGGACCCCGGCCAGCGCTCCCTCCTCCAGATCGCGGTCGAACAGGCGGCCATTGCCGACGAGGTCTGCTCTGTCTTGATGGGCGAGGACGTGGACCTCCGCCGTCAGTTCATCCAGACCAATGCCAAGGACGTTCGCTTTCTCGATATCTGAGAAGGCCCGAACCGTTCGCCCGTAGCCCG
>Ga0307374_10014936_pt1 | contig 10518 bp, 12 predicted proteins | sample OX3MG_FD_202532 | JGI IMG/M metagenome (GOLD analysis project Ga0307374, IMG submission 202532) | Soil microbial communities from Risofladan, Vaasa, Finland - OX-3 | ecosystem: Environmental > Terrestrial > Soil > Coastal area > Acid sulfate soil | place: Finland: Risofladan, Vaasa | collected...
CTGGTTGTCGAACATGAACACGGTGGCCAACGCCGGAGTGTTGTAGGTCTGGTCGAGCTTGGAGTTGTCCAGGGCGATGGTCAGGTCGAAGGAGGCCGGCACCCAGCGGCCGGAAGCGTTGATGCGGGCGATCCGCTCCTGGGCGGCCGGGGACACCAATGCCACCCACAGGCCGCCGTCGGACCCGAAGCACTTCTGGGGCGCAAAGTAGTAGGCGTCGAACTGTCGGGGGTCAACCGGGAGCCCACCGGCGCCCGAGGTGGCATCCACCGCCACCAGCCCGCCCCCGTCGGCCGGCAACACCGCGCCGGTGGGCCGGGTGATCTCCATCATCACCCCGGTGGAGGTCTCATTATGGGTGAGGGCGTAGAGGTCGACGTCGTCGCGGGCGACGGCGGTCGGGTGGGTCCCGACCTCGGAGGAGATGATCTCCGGTTCCCCCAGGTGGGGGGCCTCGGCGGCGGCGGCGGCGAATTTGGAGGAGAACTCCCCGAAACTGAGGTGCTGGCTCTTGGTCTCGATGAGGCAGAAGGTGGCGGCGTCCCAGAAGGAGGTGGTGCCCCCGTTCCCGATCATCACCTCGTACCCGTCGGGCAGCGAAAACAGCTCCCGGAGTCCCTCCCGGAGGCTGCCCACCACCGACTTGACCGTCTTCTGGCGGTGGCTGGTGCCGAGGAAGTGGTTGGCCGCCTTGGCCAGGGCCTCGACGCTCTCGGGGCGGACCTTGGATGGTCCCGAACCGAACCGGCCATCGGCGGGGAGCAGGTTGGCGGGAATGCTGATCGCTCGGGTGTCAGAAGTCTCGGTCACATATGGAATCATGGCACCCATGGCCCACCCGACGAAAAACCGTGTCTCGGCTCGCATCGCCGCGGTCTCGCCGTCGGCCACGCTGGCGGTGGATGCCAAGGCCAAAGCCCTCCAGGCGCAGGGGGAAAATGTCATCGGCTTCGGGGCCGGTGAGCCCGACTTCCCCACCCCCGACCACATCGTGGCCGCAGCCGTTGCCGCCTGCCGGGACCCCAAGTCCCACAAGTATTCCCCCACCGCCGGCCTGCCCGAGTTGCGGGAGGCGCTGGCCGCCAAGACCCGCCGCGATTCGGGGCTGGTTGTCACCCCTTCGCAGATCCTGGTCACCAACGGGGGCAAGCAGGCCATCTCCAATGCCTTCGCGGTGCTCTGCGATCCGGGCGACGAAGTGCTGGTGCTGGCGCCGTACTGGACCACCTATCCCGAATCCATCGCCCTGGCCGGAGGCGTGCCCGTGGTGATCTCCACCGACGAGTCGACGGGATTCCGGGTCTCGGTGGATCAGCTGGAAGCCGCCCTGACTCCCCGAACCAAGGTGCTCCTCTTCGTCTCTCCCTCCAACCCGACCGGGGCGGTCTACCCGCGCCCGGAGATCGAGGCCATCGGGCGCTGGGCGGTGGAGCACGGCCTGTGGGTCGTGACCGACGAGATCTATGAGCATCTGGTCTACGGGGGTGCCGAGCACCACTCGATGCCGGTCGTCGTCCCCGAACTGGCCGACAGCTGTGTGGTGGTCAACGGGGTGGCCAAGACCTACGCCATGACCGGGTGGCGGGTCGGATGGATGATCGGCCCCAACGACATCGTCACCGCCGCCACCAACCTCCAGTCCCACGAAACCTCCAACGTGGCCAACGTCAGCCAGCGGGCGGCACTCACCGCGGTGTCCGGAGATCTGGCCGCGGTGGCCGAGATGCGCTCGGCCTTCGACCGGCGCCGGAAGACCATCCACCGGATGCTCAACGAGATCGACGGGGTCACCTGCATCGAGCCGGACGGCGCGTTCTACGCCTTCCCGTCGGTGCAAGGGATCATCGGCCGGGAGGTCGGGGGCCGCAAGATCTCGTCGAGCGCCGAGCTGGCCGAGGTCGCCATCGACGAGGCCAAGGTGGCCGTGGTGCCGGGGGAGGCCTTCGGGGCGCCCGGGTACTTTCGGATGTCGTACGCATTGGGCGATGAGGACATCGTCGAAGGGGTCACCCGCTTGGCCAAGCTCTTCAGTGACGCCCACTAGCGCGGCTGTCACATGACCAACGAGATCCCCGGGATCTCTGCAAGGAAGGAATCACATGGGTAGGGTGCTCGTCACCGAAAAATTGGCCCAGACCGGTCTCGACCTGATGGCCCAGGCCGGCCACCAGGTCGATGTCCAGCTGGACCTGTCCCCCGAGGACCTGCTGTCGGCCGTGGTCGGGGCCCAGGCCCTGGTCATCCGCTCGGCCACCACCGTCACCGCCGAGGTCCTGGGGGTCGGCACCGACCTGGTGGTGGTGGGGAGGGCCGGCATCGGCCTCGACAACGTGGATGTGCCCGCCGCCACCGAGCGCGGGGTCATGGTGGTGAACGCCCCCCAGTCGAACATCCTGTCCGCCGCCGAGCAGGCCATGGCCCTGCTGCTGGCTCAGGCCCGGAACATCCCCCAGGCCCATGCCGCCCTGGTGGCGGGGAAGTGGGAGCGCTCCAAATGGGAAGGGGTGGAGCTCTACGGCAAGACCCTCGGCGTGGTCGGGCTGGGCCGGGTGGGCGCCCTGGTGGCTCAGCGGGCGCTGGCCTTCGGCATGCGCCTGGTCGCCTATGACCCGTTCGTGTCGGCGGATCGGGCCAAGCACATGGGTGTCGAGCTCATGGATATCGAGGAGCTGATGGCCCAGTCGGACTTCGTCACCGTCCACCTGCCGAAGAATGCCGAGACCCTGGGTCTCATCGGCAAGGACCTGTTGGCCAAGTCCAAGCCCGGGCTCCGCATCATCAACACCGCCCGGGGCGGCATCGTCGACGAGGAGGCGTTGGCCGAGGCCATCCGTTCCGGCCAGGTCCAGGGTGCCGGCCTCGACGTGTTCGCCAAGGAGCCGACCACCGAGTCTCCGCTGTTCGAGCTGTCCTCGGTGGTCGTGTCGCCCCACCTCGGTGCATCGACTGCTGAGGCCCAGGACAAGGCCGGGGTGACTATCGCCGAGCAGGTCATCCTGGCCCTCGACGGGGACTTCGTCCCGTTCGCGGTCAACGTGTCGGCCGGGGACGTCTCCGAGACGGTGCGGCCGTTCATGGGCCTGGCCGAGCAGCTGGGACGCATCTTCTCGTGCCTCAACGACGGGCTCCCCGACACCCTCGAGATCGAGTACCAGGGCGGCCTGGCCGGCTCGGGTACCGGCATCCTGACCCTTTCGGTGCTGAAGGGGGTGTTCGCGGCCGGGACCGCCGAGCCGGTGTCCTACGTGAACGCGCCCCAGCTGGCCGCCGAACGTGGACTCGAGGTCCGGGAGACCTCGACCATCACCTCTCACGACTTTGTCAACCTGATCACCCTCCGCTGCGGCGACCACTCGGTGGCTGGCACCCTCACCGGGCCGCGCACCGAGCCCCGGTTGGTGATGATGGACGACCACACCGTGGAGGTGCCGCCGGCTCCCCACATGCTGGTGGTCCGGAACGACGACCGGGCCGGCATGATCGGCGTGGTCGGCACCATTCTCGGCGACGCCGGGGTCTCCATCTCGTCGATGGCGGTGGGCCCGTCGGCGACCGGCAACACCGCGTTGATGGTGCTGTCCACCGACCAGCTGGTTCCGGCCGACGCGCTGGAACGCCTGCGCGGATCGGCCGGGATCAGCGACGTGCACACCGTCGAAACCTGAGCCGGTGCCGAACCCAGATTTGCGCCCGGGGCAGGTCGTCACCGTCTTCCGCTCGCGTCTGCGACCCGACGCCGACCCCGCCTACGGGGAGGTGGCCGAGGAGATGGAAACGGCCGCCCGCCAGATCCCCGGTTTCGTCGACTTCAAGGCGTTCACCGCCCCCGATGGGGAGCGGGTGTCGGTGATCACCTTCGCCACCGCAGCCGCCCAACGCGCCTGGCGGGATGATCCCCGCCACCGAGAGGCGCAGCGGCGGGGTCGGGAGGACTTCTACCAGGAGTACTCCATCCAGGTCTCCAACTGCGTGCATGTCCAGCAATGGGCGTCCGGGTCGTAGGCCACCGGTTCCCTCGACTCGAGCCACCACCCGGTTTCTAGAGAGCCTGCGTTGCCACCCGGTAGTCCACGTGTTCGGCGTCAGCGGCAGCTCGTATCTGTGGAGTGTCGATCTCTACTTCGATCGATGTCTGCAGATAGGACGCCGCGGCGACCGCCTCGGCCGCGAGTTGGTTGACCGCATGGTCGTGCGCGAGCACTCCCATCGCCGGGATGAGCAGTCGGAGGTCGACGACCTCGACGTGGGCGTCCAGGGCCTGCACCGTTCGGCGGAGGGCCGAGGCGATGCCGGGCTCGAGGCTGTTCAAGCGTTGGGTGAGCACTCCTCCCCGGTGTCCAGCGAACGCCGAAGTGAGCCTCCACCACCAGGAGCATGTCGTCGCGTACCGCCCTGCCGGCGGTTCGGGTGCGGTGAGGAGACTCAGCAGCCGGTGATCATCGATGACGGCTACGACCACGCCTCTTCACGCTCCACTTCGGCGGACACCTGGCGATAGGTGCCGTCGTCGATGACCGAACGGATCTCCAGGCGGACGTTGCGTGCCAGGTCGGCGGCGAGGCCGGCAAAGCTGTCGTTGGCTTCGATGACCGCATCGTGCAGCGCCCGGTCGACGAAGGCGGTGACGGTCATGCCCCTGTCGGCCGCGGTTGAAGCGACCGCCGAACGAAGGCCCTTGGGCAGACGCACTGATAGCTGGACCTCGGGACCTTCATCGAGCGAAGTGCTTGCCACGCGGGGTTGGATGGGCGCGCCATGGCGGGCTTGCTCGATCGCCTTTTCGAATCTGGACACCTTCTGATGCTAGCAGACTCTGTATTTTGCTAGCACGTGCAATCGGACACCAGCAGCCGGAAACCAGCGTCGAAGCTGGGCACGTCGGCCAGTGCCGCGTTGCGCCGGGCCCAGGCCCCACTCCGAAGATCGTCGCCCAGCCGGGCCATGGCCGTGTCGACCACCGAGGGGTCGATCTGGGCGAAGCCCGACATGTGGCTCCGCACCTCCGGGTCGAGATAGGCGTGGGGGCGGCACCAGTAAGCCCCGATGACGCCGTCGCTGAACTCCCGGGTGAGCGGCAGCACCGTCACATCGGCGCGGAGCCGGTCGACCACCTCATCGAATGAATTGCGGCTGGCATCGAGATCGCCGATCTCGGGAACGTAATCACGGATCAACCACTGCTGGTCGTGGTGCGACGGGTCGAAGTGGACGACGACCCGCCGCCGAGCCACCCGGCACAGCTCGTCGATCCCGATCCGCCAATCGTCCCAGTGGTGGACGGTCAACACCGCCAACGCGGCGTCCGCGGCGTGGTCGACCAGGGGAAGGCGCTCGGCCACCGCTCGGATCGCCGGCGCGGCACCCGGCGGACGTTGGTCCAACATCACCTGCGACGGTTCGACCGGGATCACCCTGCGTCTGCCCGACTCATAGGAACCGTGCCCGGCGCCGACGTTGACCACCGAGGTGGCCTCACCCAGCGCCGCGTCGATGGCCGCCGCCCAGCTGGGATCGGTGCGTCGGCCATCCGAATAGCCGATGCCGATCCGGTCGTAGACCGGCGACGGGGACGTGGGTCAGTCCAGGCGGTCCGGATTCACGGGCACCGGCGGCCACGTGTCTCCGCCGATGGTGGCGATCGGCCCACTCGTCCCGTCGGTGCCGGATTTGGATCCGAGAGCCCGGGACACGGCCGTCGCGACTGCAGCCACCACGGCCAGCCTGACCGTCCACTTCAGGAGTTTCTTGAACATGCCCCCAGCCTAGATCCGCTCCTCCCGATTCTCACGACCGGCCGCCGGCCCGCGCCTACCCTGGCGGGATGGAATCGGTCGATCCGGTACCCGATGCCACCCGCCGCCGGCTGTCCGTCGTCCTGGTGGTGGTGGCCGCCGTCACGGTCTTGTACTGGGTGGCCTGGTTCGGCCACCGCTCGTTGGTCGCCTCCGTGCACACGTCGGCCTACTACCAGTTCGAGAACGCCTTTCCGTTGGCCGACGGCTGGCTGGTGGTCTGCCTTCTGGGCGCCGCATTCACCCTGTGGACCCGCCGCCCAGCGGCGCTGTTCTGGCTGTTGGCCGGAGGGGGAGCGGGCCTCTATCTCTTCGCCATGGATACCTTGTACGACATCGAGCACGGGATCTGGGGGAAGGGCGGCAACGGGATCGTCGAGTTGGGGATCAACATCGTCACCCTGGTGCTGTCGGTGGCCATCCTCGGGTGGTCGTGGACCCGCCGCCACCAGCTGTTGCCATCGGCCGGGGCCTGAACGATGCCGATAGGCGATCTTCCCGAATTGACGGTTGCCGACCAGGCCGCCTGGCGGAGATGGCTGGGCAAGCACCACGCCGACGACGACGGGGTGTGGCTGACCCTGGCCAAGCAGGGCACCACCGAACCGACCCGCCTCACCTACCCGCAGGCGCTTGAGGAGGCGCTGTGCCATGGATGGATCGACGGGCAAAAAGGCCGGCGCGACGAGTCGACCTTCCGGCAGCTCTTCTCCCCCCGACGATCCCGGAGCCGGTGGTCGAAACGGAATGTCGATTCCGTCGGTCGGTTGATCGAACAAGGCCGGATGCACCCGGTCGGCATGGCAGAAGTGGAGCGGGCCAAGGCCGACGGTCGGTGGGAGGTCGCCTACGAAGGGCAGAGCAGCATCGAAGTGCCGGCCGACCTCGCCACCGCCCTGGCCGGCCAACCCCGGGCCCAGGCCATGTTCGAGATCCTCACCAGCCAGAACCGGTTCGCCATCCTGTTCCGCATTCACGGTGCCAAACGGTCCGACACCCGGGCACGACGGGTCGCCCAATTCGTCGGGATGCTGGCCCGGGGCGAGACCATCCACCCGCAGAAGCGCGGCCTCGAGGATTGACGGCTGAGAGCCGGGAGAGTTGTCGGACGCGACCGATCAGCGGGTGACGGGCAGCCAGTCCGGCCGCTCCGACTCGTACCGGTCGATCTCGTCGGAGTAGCGCAAGGTGAGCCCGATGTCGTCCCAGCCGTTGATCAGGCGTTCGCGGGTGAACTCGTCCATCGGGAAGGTCGTCTCGATACCGGCCGCCGGCGCCCCGAGGGTTCCGGCCACCACGTCGATGAAGATCTCCAGGGACGGGTCGGCCACGATGGCATCGAGCAGGTCCCGTCCCACCCGGGCGTCCACCTGGACCGGCACCAGGCCGACCTTGGTGCAGTTGTTGCGGAAGATGTCGGCGAACCCCGGCGAGACCACCGCCTCGAATCCGTAGTCCTGCAGCGCCCACACCGCGTGCTCCCGGGACGAACCGGTCCCGAAGTTGGGCCCGGTGACAAGCACGGTGGCCCCGGCGTACTCCTCCTTGTTGAGGACGAAATTGCGGTCGTCGCGCCACTCGGCGAACAGCCCGGCGCCGAACCCGGTGCGTTCCACCCGCTTCAGCCAGTCCGAGGGGATGATCTGATCGGTGTCGACATCCGACCGATCGAGCGGGACCCCTCGCCCGGTGACGACCCTCACCGCGTCCATCAGCTGAGTTCCTCAGGAGTGGCGAAATGCCCGGCCACCGCGGTGGCCGCCGCCACTGCCGGTGACACCAGGTGGGTACGGCCTCCCCGTCCCTGGCGCCCCTCGAAGTTCCGGTTGGAGGTGGATGCCGCCCGTTCTCCCTGGGCCAATTTGTCGGGGTTCATGGCCAGGCACATCGAGCAACCCGGCTGGCGCCACTCGAAACCGGCGGCGACAAAGACGGCGTCGAGCCCCTCGGACTCGGCCTGGACCTTGACCCGGTGGGACCCGGGCACCACCAGCGCCCGCATCCCCTTTCGCACCACGCGTTGACGGACAACATCGGCGGCCGCCCGCAGATCCTCGATCCGACCGTTGGTACACGAGCCGATGAACACGGTGTCGACCGGTATGTCCCGGAGGGCGGTGCCGGCGGTCAGCCCCATGTACTCGAGCGCCCGGACGGCGGCCTCGCGCTCGGCCGGGTTGGCGAAGGAATCGGGATCGGGGACCGAGCCGTCGATGCGGGCCACCTGGGCCGGGTTGGTCCCCCAGGTGACGTGCGGGACCAGCCCGCTGGCGTCGATGGAGACCTCCTTGTCGAAGACGGCCCCGGGGTCGGTGGCCAGGCTGCGCCAATCGGCCAGCGCCTCCTCCCACTCCGCCCCCTTGGGGGCGTGGTCCCGCCCGGCCAGATAGGCGAAGGTGGTCTCGTCCGGGGCGATCATCCCGGCCCGCGCCCCGGCTTCGATCGACATGTTGCAGACCGTCATCCGTCCTTCCATCGACAATGCCCGGATGGCCGCGCCCCGGTACTCGATGACATGCCCCATGCCGCCGCCGGTGCCGATCGCTCCGATGACCGCCAGCACCACGTCCTTGGCCGTCACCCCGGTGGGGAGTTCTCCGTCGACGGTGACGCACATGGATGCCGGGCGGCGCTGGGGGAGGGTCTGGGTGGCCAGCACGTGCTCGACCTCGCTGGTGCCGATGCCGAAGGCCAGGGCGCCGAAGGCACCGTGGGTGGAGGTGTGGCTGTCGCCGCAGACGATGGTCATGCCCGGTTGGGTCAGTCCCTGCTCCGGCCCGATGATGTGCACGATCCCCTGGTTGGCGTCGCCCATCGGGTAACAGGTGATCCCGAACTCGCGGCAGTTGGCCGCCAGCACCTCGAGCTGCTTGGCGGAGATGGGATCGGCGACCGGCTTGTCGATGTCGGTGGTGGGGACGTTGTGATCGGCCGTCGCGATGGTCAGATCCGGGCGGTGCACCCCCCGGCCGGCCATCCGCAGGCCCTCGAACGCCTGCGGGGAAGTGACCTCGTGGACCAGATGGAGGTCGATGAAGATGATGTCGGGATCCTCACCGTCGCCGGCATGGGCGACGTGCCGGTCCCAGACCTTCTCGGAGAGGGTCCGCGGGGAATCGGGTACGGGCACCTGCACAGGCATCAGTCACTCACCTATCTTCACGATGTGGGCCCGGAGGGTGCCACCCGGAGCCGCGTACTCGACGGTGTCCCCGGCGGCATGGCCGATCATGGCCGAGCCCAGGGGTGAGCCCGGCGACACCACCGTGAGGTCCCCCTGCCGTTCCTCGATGGACCCGACGAAGAAGCTCTGGGTGTCGTCCTCATCGTCCCCGTCGTAACGGAGGGTGACGACCGAGCCCGGGGCCACGGTGCCGTCGGACGGCCGCTCCCCGTCCACCACTTCTGCGGTCTTGAGGAGGGCCTGCAGCCGGCGGATGCGGGACTCCATCTTGCCCTGGCTGTCCTTGGCCGCGTGGTAGTCGCCGTTCTCACTCAGGTCGCCGAGTGCCCGCGCCGTTTCGATGGCACCGGCGATCTCCACCCGACCGCGGGTGGTGAGATCCTCCAGTTCCGCCCGGAGCCGTTCGTAGGTGCTGCGGGTCAGCTGGGTGGCAGAGGTGTCACTCATGGGATACAAGGCTAACGGGTTTGGGTTGGGCCTCTGTCCGGCGAACGGCCTGATCACCGGTCCCGCCCGCGGACCGTCACCGGGCCCGCCGACTGTCGGCGATCGGTCATGGATGGCAATATCGTGGCCGAGCAGATGGAGAGGGGGGCCTACCGATGGCCGACATCCAGGGCACCTGGGACAAGCGGTACGAGGGTGTGGCCACCACGCTTTCGAAGAGCCTCGATGATGGGGGCGATCTCGGCGCCTCGGTGGCGGTGATGGTGGGTGGCGACCCAGTGGTGGACATCTGGGGAGGTTTTACCGACGAAGACAAGACCACGCCCTGGGAGCGGGACACCATCGTCAACGTGTGGTCCACCACCAAGACCATGACGTTCCTCTGTGCCCTGATGCTGGCCGATCGGGGCCAACTCGACTTCTATGCGCCGGTGGCCGACTACTGGCCGGAGTTCGCCGCCGCCGGAAAGCAGGCCGTCGAGGTCCGCCACCTGATGAGCCACACCGCCGGCCTGCCCGGCTGGACCGAGCACCTGGAGACCGAGGAGCTCGCCGACTGGGAGAAGTGCACCTCGCTGCTGGCCGCCCAGGAGCCGTGGTGGGAGCCGGGGACGGCGTCCGGGTACCACGCGGTGACCCAGGGCTACCTCATCGGTGAGGTGGTCCGCCGTATCACCGGGGTGTCGATCGGCACCTGGTTCGCCGACGAGGTGGCCGGCCCCCTGGGGGCCGACTTCCATATCGGGCTGCCGGCCAGCGAGGACGCCCGGGTGAGCCCGGTCATCCCGCCGCCGCCGGTCGACCCCGAGGCCATGGGTCTGTCCGACATCGCCATGCGGACCCTGGCCAATCCGGTCCTGGACGCCACCTGGAGCTACAACGACTGGTGGCGCCGGGCGGAGATCCCCGCGGCCAACGGCCAGGGCAACGCCCGGTCGGTGGCCACCGTGCAGTCGATCATTGCCGGGGGAGGCGAGGCCCGGGGGACCCGGCTGCTGTCGGAGAAGACCTGTGACCTCATCTTCGAGGAACAGGCCAACGGTACGGATCTGGTCCTCGGGATCCCGATGCGGTTCGGCATGGGATACGGCTTGA
>Ga0307374_10014938_pt1 | contig 10517 bp, 7 predicted proteins | sample OX3MG_FD_202532 | JGI IMG/M metagenome (GOLD analysis project Ga0307374, IMG submission 202532) | Soil microbial communities from Risofladan, Vaasa, Finland - OX-3 | ecosystem: Environmental > Terrestrial > Soil > Coastal area > Acid sulfate soil | place: Finland: Risofladan, Vaasa | collected...
TCCCGGAAGGATCAAGGTGCTTTTCGAGGCACTGGCTGATCGTCTCCGTCGCTGCTGTCCAGAGCGCGATGAGTTGCCGTGCACGTTCTTCCCCAGAAATGGTGCCGCTGGCATAGGCCTGCTCGACCGCGCTCGCCTCTGCCTCTGCCTGGGCCAGGAGTTGCCACTTTTCCGGCGGCACCGTGATGTCGCTGAGAGCAAAACTGATGCCGCTCCGTGTCGCGTACTGAAAACCCAGGTCTTTGAGCCTGTCGGCAAGCGCTGCCGTCTGCCCCTCGCCGCACTGTTCCAGGCTGAGCGCCACCAGTCGTTTGATCTGCTCTTTGGTCATCGCATAGTTGCGGAAGCGGAGCGCCTCTGGCAGGGCAGCGTTGAAGATCAGGCGCCCCGGCGTGGTGTCGAGGATGCCCTTGCTCACCGGACGCGGCGGCTCATCGGCAGCCGGGGTGACAGCAACGTCACCGATCCGAACCGCAATCGGCGATAGCAGTGTGATCACGCGCTGGTCGAGTGCCAGCATAACCTCCTCGACAGAGCTGAACGGGCGTGGGCGTGATGGTGGAGTGGGGCTGGCCTGCGTCAGGTAGTAGAGGCCCAGCACCATCTCCTGGCTGATACTAATGGCGGGTTCGCCGGTGGCCGGGCTGCGCAGATTGTGTGTCGAGAGGAGGAGCATGCGTGCTTCGCGCTGCGCCTCAGCCGAAAGCGGGAGGTGGACGGCCATCTGATCACCGTCGAAATCCGCGTTAAAGGCCGAGCAGACGAGAGGGTGGAGACGAATGGCGAGTCCGTCGGTGCGTACCACCTCAAAAGCCTGAATGGAGAGTCGATGCAGTGTGGGGGCGCGGTTGAGGAGGACGACCTTGCCGCGCATGACGGCATCAAGGTGAGCGAGAAGTACCGGGTCGTCCTCCCTGCTGCGGTCAATGAGATGGAGCGCTGCCCGCGGCGTCGCGACATCGCCACAGGTGATGAGCTGGTGTACGAGAAATGGTTTAAAGAGTTCCATGCACAGGCGCGTGGGCAAGCCGCACTGCTGCAGCGATAGGTCGCGCCCGACGACGATCACGCTACGCCCAGAGTAATCCACACGCTTGCCCAACAGGTTGCGGCGCAGACGCCCACGCTTGCCCCCGAGTGCATCGGAGAGACTTTTGAGGGGCTGGCCCTGTGGCGAGAGCGCCGGGTGGCGCACGCGGCGATTCTCGAAGAGCGCGTCACAGGCCTCTTGCAGTAATCGCTGCTCGTGATGCAGGATCACTTCCGGCGCACCGCGTTCCTGGAAGCGTCGCACGCGGGCGTTGCGGTGAATGATCCGGGCGTAGAGGGCGTTCAGATCGCTGGCAGCCAAGTGACCATTCTTCAGAGAAACGAGGGGACGCAGTTCGGGTGGCAGCACCGGGAGGACGGTGAGAATGAGCCACGCCGGTTGCACACCGGAGGCCCGGAAGGCCTCCACGGCGTGCAACCGCGTGCTGAGGTGCCGCCGGTCGAGGTCGGTAAGCCCTTCCGCGGCGAACGCCTGCCGTAGGTTCACAGCGATTGCGTCGAGATCGAGGACCTCTAACCGCTCGCGCAGCGCTGCTGCCCCTGTCTGGCCGCGAAAACCGGCACCAGAGCGCTGGAGGAGGGCGTGATAGGTCGATGCGTCCAGCACACAGCCAACGGTGACGGTCGGAAGCTGCTCTCGGCTTCCCCGTTGGCTGGCGTCACCTGATGACGATGTTGCCTGAGCCTGTACAGAGCGCGTGTGCTGCTCTTCATCGAGGGCAAGGACCAGGTAATGCGAATACGACAGGACGGCGCGAACCTGCTGCAAAGAAAGGTCGAGTAAGAGTGGCAGGGCCTGGGATGTCGTACTCGCGTACCAGGGATGGGCGACAGGCGTCACCAGGGTAATGTGTCCCATGCGTTCTCGCCGGACAGACGAAGGGGCCAACTCGACTCCGCAGGTTGCACACACCAGTCCGGGTATGACCCGTTTCTTGTAGCGACCGCACGCGCACGTCCAGTCACGCACGGGACCGAAAATGCGCTCGCAGAACAGGCCGTTTTCCTCAGGCTGCAGTGTCTGGTAATGCAGCGTGGTCGGTTCGGTCACCTCGCCGTAACTCCATGCATGGATCTGGGCGGGAGAAGCCAGCGTGAGGCGCAGTGAGGCAATCGGCGTCTCCACTGGAATGGGTGTCACTGACATATCGCTTCCTTTCTCGTCACAACGTGTCAAGCATCGTCGTGTCTTTTTCTGTGCGATAGTGCGTCCCGGTCGTAAGGGACGCATCGCGAGTGCGACCACATCATCCCACGGCACTCATGGTTTGCACCGGCTCCTGCAGGACTATACCTGCTTACACCACGCATGCTCAGACAGAGGGGGAGTTCTCTGCTTCTCTCGAACGTTCCGACGACGCAGGAGCAGCAGTATCGGTGAGACGGAGCAGGGCATCCGTTTCTGTCGGTCGTGGAGCATGGTCCCGGTGCATACCACGGGAACGGGTCCGGGTGTGCGTGGATGGCTTTTGTACCTGTTTGAACCCTGGCTCCGCCATGTCCTGCGATCCTGAGAGCGCGTGTGTCCTGTGCGCTTCCTTGTAAGCATGCAGCGAATTCGCTGCAACGGGTCCCACCGTGGGTGCTGCTGGCAGCGGGATGTCCTCCTCCTGGCGAGAGGAGGCTGCTTCGAGCAAAGTCTGTTCGGGCCAGCGGCTTTGCACTGGAGGAAGAGCGGCACTGGCGGCGAGGACATCGGCTGCCTCGAAAGGAACAGGATCCAGGCAAACGTGCGTGAGGTGTCCGGCGGAGGTGATGTAGCACTCGCCGTCTGGAAGGGATTGCAAGGCGGTGCGTGGCACATGAGAGCGCAGCGGCCATGCATCGCCGCCTCGGTGAGCAATGACGGTGGTGGCGCTCCCGAGCAGGCGTGGGCCTTCATCGCCCAGGTCATGAATGGACTGCTCTGCGAGAAAGAGACTGCCACTGTGCTGCTCCAACCAGGAAAAGAGCGGGGCGATCTGCGGTAGCGGTAAGACCTGCGACGGCTGGTTGAGCAGGAGAAGCACGCGAGGACGCCCCACCGCACGTTCGGCCAGAAAGCTGGCAAGATCGGTGAGTATGAACTGCGCAAGCAGGCGTGCCTGACCAGGGTGATGCCATGCAGAGAGATCGATGTAGGCGGCGTCGGCCGAGTCGAACGACCACGAGCCATGCAGGGCGTTTCCCAGCATGTCCGCCACCGCATGCAACCATGCGAGGGGTCCGTCCATGTCGTCAGCGGAGAGAACGGCCAGTGCCGAGGTATGATATGGAGCCGGGAGACGGTATCCTGAGCGTTTTGCGGAACGCAGGTGTTCCAGTTCGGCGATGATCTCGTGAAGCGGCTGAAAAGAGGTCAACTCCATGCGGAACACGACCGAGAGGCACGCCGTCCAGATGGGCAGTGTGGCAAGATTGCGTGCCGGAGTGAGGGCGAGTAGGCGTTCAAAAAGAGCAGGTGGCGTTCCTAGAAAACCGTCGAAGCGCTGGTTGGGAAAGGCGTACACGGCCTGGCACCCGGCTGTACGCATGGAAGCAACGAAACGCGCAGCGCAAGCAGGGGTTCCTTGCGCATCCAGGTAGAAGATCTTCCAGCCGCGCCAGGCAGCGTTCGCCGCCAGGCGGAACAGGCTGTGTTCTCGCGTCTGTCCAGCGCCGAGGATGATCCCACGCTGGAGGGCTGGATTGAGAGAGAATGGGGCGGCGGACAGACGCAGCCAGCGCTGCCACCAGGTAGGAGACACGCTCCCGAATTGCCAGAGGGAGCGTGTCTCCAGGTCATCGGGGAGGGAGTGTCCATCACTAGCGGATGGCGTGGTTGAGGAATACGTCGAAAAGCATGACATAGCAGTATCCTTTCTTTTTCGTCCAGCGTGGCATGACGCTTCAGTCAATTGAGCCGGGCCAGTATGAGACCTGAGTGATCCCAAAAGGGAACTCACATGTGTTGCTGCCACATGGTCTGGCGGCAGCGAAGAAAGCGCATCGTTTTGCAGTCGCTGCGCATTGTCCTGGCTCACAGTGTAGCCAATCGATCTGAGCGAAACGTGGGCTGGAGGAGGGAAGAGCGCGGGAAGTCGGCGGCACGGGAACGGGAAACCAGGTGCGTCCCGTTCCCTTCCCGCTAGAAAAGCACACAGGATTGACGTATTCTTGGTAAATGCCTTGGCAAGTGAGCACTTTCCCAAAGAGACCTGCGCTCAGTGCCCCTTAAAAGAGCAATGCACCACCAGTGCCAAAGGTCGGAGTGTGAGCATCTATCCCGATGAAACCTTGTTCATCGAGTTACGCCAACGGCAATTGACGCCTGAGGGACGAGCCAAACTGCGCGAACGGGTTGCGGTAGAGCATACCCTGGCCCATGTGGGTCGGTGGCAAGGCCGACGCGCACGGTATCGCGGGTTGCGCAAAAACCTCTTCGATCTGCGCCGTTGTGCCGTCGTCCACAATTTGCATGTTCTGGCTCGCTCCCAGTCGCTTTCGACTGAGTTTCAGGCTGTTGCTTGCTTTCTTGACCGACGCTCTAGAACATTTCAAGACGCAAGGACTCCTCAAGCCGCGGGGGAAGCAACGAACAGACTCCACACATGTGCTTGCCGCCATTCGTACGCTCAACCGACTCGAAAGTGTCGGCGAGACGGATGCCGAGCCGCTCTCAATGCTATTGCAAGCGTAGCTCCCGACTGGCTTCGTGCGTGTACCTCGCCCGCATGGTTTGATCGCTACAGCCATAGTATTGAAGAGTCCCGCTTACCAAAGGGGCAAGCAGAACGCCAACAGTATGCAGAGCTGATCGGTGCAGATGGTTCTTCCCTTCTTTCACTGGTGTATGAGTCATCAATCTCTGCGTTTTTGCACAAGCTTCCTGCAGTTCAACTCCTCCGACAAACCTGGATATTCCAATACGACGCTGATGAAGGTCGCCTTCGCTGGCGCAAAGCAGAAGATTTGCCGCCGTCTGGATTGCGCTACGACTCTCCGTATGATCCAGAAGCCCATGATGGCAACCAACGCTCAATCATCTGGACAGGCTACAAACTTCACGTCACCGAAACGTGTGATGACAACGAGCTTCACAGTATCACTCACGTAGAAACGACGTCGGCTGGAGTGACCGACAGTGAGCTCTCTGCCCCAATTCATGATGCGCTCGCGAAGAAAGCTCTGCTGCCACAGAAACATTTGATGGATTCAGGCTCTGTGGATGCGGACCTGCTCGTGAAAAGCCAGCGCGAGTGAGGCGTCGAAGTGATTGGTCCAGTACGGCCTGATTCGAGAGGGCCAGGCACAAGCAAAGCAGGGGTATGATGTGTCTCACTTTACCATCGATTGGGAGACCCATCAGGTTGTCTGTCCACAGGGAAAGCTGAATACCTGTTGGACTCCTCATTCGGATGCGTATGGCAACCCGGTTGTCAGTGTGAAATGCTCGCGCACCGAGTGTTGTCGCTGTCCAGCACACTCACTATGTACCCGATCGGTCGAGGCTCCTCGCCATGTGACGTTGCGGATGCAGGCAGATCACGCGCATCCTGCAACGCATCCGTGTGCAACAGACGACACCAGAATGGAAAGACCAGTATCAGCGACGAGCAGGAATTGAGGAAACCATTTCACAGGGAACTCGCGCCTTTGGGCTCCGTCGCTCTCGCTCTATCGGACAAGAGAAAACGCATCTGCAACATATCTTGGCTCTGACGCACCCTCGCTGAGAGTGGAGTGTGGATTGGATACGTCCAAAATTGGGCAAGACCTTGATTGAGTATGCAATAATACAGACAATCGTCTTCTAAATAATGCTGGTAATCGTCTTCTCTGGAGGATGCCTTGTCTGGACACGATATCATTGTGATTGGAACTTCGGCTGGCGGGGTAGAAGCGCTGCAGACGCTGGTGCATGCGTTGCCTGCCCATTTTCCCGCGTCGGTCTTCGTCGTGCTGCACATCCCGGCGCACAAGTCGAGTGCGCTTCCGACGATCCTCTGCCACGCAGGACCACTGCATGCTTTCCATCCCATTGACCACGCGCTGATCGAACAGCAGCTGATTTACGTCGCTCCGCCTGACAGCCACTTGCTGGTCGAAGTCGGGCAAGTTCGTCTGAGCAAAGGCCTCAAGGAAAAACGGTCTCGGCCAGCCATCGATCCATTATTTCGTTCAGCAGCCCACGCCTATGGTCCTCGCGTGGTAGGAGTGATCCTGACTGGGGTACGCGACGACGGAACCGCTGGACTGCTGACGGTGAAGCGCAGCGGCGGTGTGGCGATTGTACAAGACCCGGACTCGGCCCGTTTCCCCGCTATGCCACGCAGCGTCCTGGCGTCTGTCGCTGTCGATTATACCGTGCCATTGTCCAGCATTGCGCCTCTGTTGGTCCGCCTTGTGGCCTGTGATGACTAAACGGTGTTTCCCCTGCAATCGCAAATGTCGGCGTCTTTTCCACACGTCTTGTCCCATTTTTGAAGCGGACCGCAAGCCCGGTGGCCTGACACCTTGAGCGCGAGGTGCAGAGTAGGGCTGTGCTTTTTCTACTATTACTAATAGTACAGTTTTACTTATACTTGACAGATACGCATTGATTGTGGTATACTGTAGATACGAGAAAAGAAGAGGCAAGCTCTTCGTTCCCCACAGGATCAGCTTCGGTACTTCCCTGCTTCTGTCGTCGCGTGTAAGGCCACTGGACATCCCCTCGGTCGATGTGACGAGGAGCAAGAGATGCGACAACGGTGATCTGATCGGTCAGCAACCGCACACACCCCTTACTTACAGCTAACAGGAGGCCGTATGTGGTTCATGAAACAACTTATTCGCTTGCTTGGAGGAGTCTTTCAGGTTGATTAAGAGGGCCCGTAAAGACGGGCATCCTGACCCTCTGAGCGTCTGACCATATTCAATTATGAGGCTGCATCTCGACGCGAGAAACGTCCGATTACGGATACTGCACTGTCTGAAGGCGACATCCGCCACGAATTGGCAGAGGTACACAGAGGACACACCCAACACGAGACATACGTTCTGATCGATGGAGATGAGGATGTGCGTAGTGTCAACAGGAGATGTGTCATATGAAAAAATTGAGGCCCAGGTGCATACCTGGGCCTCAATTTCAATACCGGACAAACCGCTTCTCGTGAGACATCACTGCTATTTTCTCCCTATTCTGGCATTTCATCCCAGATTTGTCCATCAAGAAGCCGTCACGCTGATTGTCATTTTACATCCCGAGATCAGCTACAATGCTCATTGTATTTTTGTGCTTTTTCATCGTTTATTTTTGATAGAATGGTGAAGAATTGATTAAGGAGAAAGCCCATGCCATCTGAAAATAAACTTTGGCTGCCTCCTCTTTCTCCTAAAGATCAGCAACGGATAGATCAGCACGCGAACGAGAGAAACAGCTTCAACAGCTTCAAAAGAAGAGTTACTTTACCTGGACTGGCTTCAAGAGTAAAACACTCTGGGACTGGCTTCAATTACTGGCTGCTCTTGCCATTCCTGTCGCCGTTGCTTTGGGAACGCTCTGGTTTACTGTGGCACAGAGCCAAGCGAGCGATAGAGCCAGCCAGCAGCAACACCAAACGGATATTCAAATCGCTGCCGATCAACAACAGGAAACTGCACTTCAGACCTATCTTGACCGGTTGTCGGAGTTGCTACTCAACGATAATCTCAGAATATCTAAGCCAGGGAATGAAGTACGAGAGGTTGCACGAGCGCGAACGTTAACTATTCTACCGCAGTTAAACGGCACACGAAAAGGAGAAGTCTTGCATTTTCTCTTTGAAGCAGGTCTCATTTACGTTGGTTCTAAGAACAATCATTTTGATCCAGTAGTTAGTTTAGATGGTGCTGACCTGCGCGGGGCTGACCTAGAGAACGCCAACCTGGGTGGCTTTGTCAATATGGTGGGCGCTAATCTGGGCGGCGGTGCCAACCTGGAGAACGCCAACCTGTACATGGCTGATCTGCGCGGGGCCAACCTGGTAGACGCCAACCTACAGGGTGCCGACCTGCTCTATTCCGATCTGCGCGGGGCCAACCTGACGAATGCCTTGTTAGACCCCGCCAATATGGATGGTGCCGATCTTAGCGGTGTCAATCTGAGCAAGGCCAATCTGATCGGTGCCAACCTAACTGACGCAACAGTGACCAACGAGCAACTTAGCAAAGCAAAATCTCTCGAAGGAGCCACTATGCCCGATGGATTAAAGCACCCATAAGTGTGACAAATATCATGATGAAAAAGACGACAAATAGTGCGAAAGAAAAGGTGGCGTTTATCGAGGAAGTTTACACCGATGGCGACGATCATACAGCCATTTGCAGTCTAGAAAAGTTTTAGGACAGAGCCGCCAGCAATTATATAGCGTTGATTAGTCTGCAAAGCGGATCGCAAGCCTACCAGCGAAAAGTTATTCGTCCGAAAAACGAAGTTTATGGCTCATGACCAGATTTGGTGAATGTTGGGTTTATCAGCCTGACCTCTTGCAGACTTTGAGCTTGCTCATAAGATCAAGATAACTCATCATTTCACCTTTTCACCAAATCTGGTCACGAGCCGTTAATTTCGTCAAACAACACTCCCACGCATTGGTAGAAACCGTAGGTGCTCGCCGTGTCAATGAGATACTCGCCCTCTTCTGTGCATTGGGTCTTGAAGTCTGCCTGTAAATAATGGGATTCGATGAGGTACTCTTTTGGGCACTCGTCTTCGGTAATCTCTCCATGGGAAAAGATCCCGAAGGGCCTGTGAAGCGGTTTTTCTTGGGTGATGCGATTACCTCAGATACTTGTCGCGCATTCCCTCACGGAATTTCACTATTTACAGGCAAGAAACATTGGTCTTCACCAGAACATTCCATACGTTCTGCTGAAGGCGAATAAAGGGGTAGGGTGATGTTCACCAGATGGAGAAACGTTCCAATGCCATATGAGGCACGCTAGCCGGTTTGCACGTCGCCCGCCCGCTCATAGGTGGCGATGATGACACCGCGCGACGACGCTTTCACGTCGCGCAAGCTGAAAGCTGCCGGAATGGTGCCTTCGCCGAACACGCGCTTGCCCATGCCCAGCGTGATCGGGCAGATGTACAAGTACAGCTCGTCTACCAGATCGTGCGAGAGCAGTGTCTGGAGGAAGTGACTGCTGCCGCTGACTTGTAAGACCGGCCCGTCTTGCTGCTTGAGCTGTTGGATCGCCTTGACCACATCGCCCTCCAGAAGCGTCGAATTGTTCCAGTCGAGCTTCTGGAGGGTGGTTGAGGCTACATATTTCCTGGCGTGATTGATTCTCTCCGCCAAGGGGAATGTCTCGCTGGTCTGGTGCGGCCAGAAGGCCGCAAATTGCTCATAGGTCTTTCTGCCTAACACGAAGTCAAATGGTGCGCTTTGGTGCTCGGCCAGGGTCTGTTCCAGGAAGTCGTCAAAGTACGGCGTAGACCACCCGCCATACGTGAAGCCGCCGCTGGGGTCTACTTCCGGGCCATCATCTGACTGCATGACGCCGTCAAGGGTGAGGAAAGAGAGGACGTAAAGTTTTCTCATGGGTTCAATATCTCCTATGATGATTTCGTGTGACTTCTCGAACGAGAAGTCAGAACTGGTGACGCGTTTGGCTGAAGGTGCCCTCGGCATACGCGAAGACCTTAGTGGGCGTGACCGAGAACATAGAGAGCGTCTCTTTCTTGTCTACGACTTTAGCATAGCATGCGGAAGAGAAAAAACTTCTCCTATCTTGCTCTTTTCTGGGGATGTGTGATTTGACATTGTTTTTGCCTCTTAGTCAAGTTTGATGAAGAAGAGAATTGATGTGGTATCTCGACCTAATGAACAAGCACAAAGGTAGAGGTAGATCAAGCCGATAAGCACAGCATTCACCAAATCCGACCATGAGCCCACACGGGGGTCTTCCGCGCTTTTGATGATACGGGATAACGCCTCCCTGAGAGGCTCTTGTTTTGGAGAGAGAAGCGACCCGCAGATGGAGCAAAATTTCTCCCACGGCATTCCCCAATGTACAGGTAATTGCCAGAAGCGTTCGAGTTATGTACAACTTTCTCTGATACTGCCATGGAAATGGAGCGGTTTTTCCAGGCAGCAAAGCGTCAAGTTCCACCCTTCCGTGCAAAATCGGTCAACCTTTCAGTTAATTTACCACCGGGACGTGCGATGGGGACTTTCAGCATTCGCGTTCGCTCAAATCCAGGCCTGCTAGGAACGTCAGGAGACCACTGCTCTTGGTGCTGTCGGCGAGCAGGTCCTGTTCGAGCATGATTGCTACCGGTACGTCCTCTGCCCCGACAGCACGGATGGCCCGGCGGATGATACGTTCGGATGCGGGAAATTGGGTGATGACCAGAACAGGTGGCAGGGTTGTGCGCGTCGTACGTTGGTAAGCAGAATAGGCTGCGAACTTGCGCCGGTACTCGCGGGCGCTGCTGGTACCACGATCATACTCGATGAGGACGCGTCCGGGGAAAGTGC
>Ga0307374_10014941_pt1 | contig 10517 bp, 15 predicted proteins | sample OX3MG_FD_202532 | JGI IMG/M metagenome (GOLD analysis project Ga0307374, IMG submission 202532) | Soil microbial communities from Risofladan, Vaasa, Finland - OX-3 | ecosystem: Environmental > Terrestrial > Soil > Coastal area > Acid sulfate soil | place: Finland: Risofladan, Vaasa | collected...
CATCTTCTGGGTGCCGGGCGGGATCGCGGGCGGCATCGGAAAGCGCAATTGCCAAACGGTATCCGCGCCGAGCGAGGCGGCGACGCCGAGCCCGCAATCGGCCGGCGCGGCATTGCCGCCCGACCCGACATAGATATTGGGAAAAGCGTTACCGCTGGTATCGGAGGTATAGGGAGGAAAATGATAAATCGGTCCGCCGGGCATGGTCGCTCCTTACGCGCTCGGCACGGTGAAAGTGAAGCTGGTGACAGCGAAGGTCGCGCCGGCCGCAAGCGCCGTGCTATCCAGATTCAGATCGCACCCCGACGTGCCGACGCTGCCGTCCATGATGGCCGTGCTTCCATCCGACTTGAACAGCCGGAACCACGCGGCCGTGCCGGAGGCGGCAACGGTCACATTGGCAATCGCATTGGCACTGATGACGCCGTCCGCCGCCGCGCCGAACGCCGGGCTCGCCAACGTCACGGTCGCCAAGAGATTCTGCGTCGTGATCGCGGTCTCCGGCGTCGCAGGCTGCGTCCCGTCATAAATTTTCAGCAGCGCGTCGTCGGTGAAAGCGCCGACCAGCGCATTCGCTTCCTGCGAAGCCGCCGCCTGCGCGATCTTCAAATTCGAGGGCATTCGTTACGTCTCCAGAAACTCAAAAGATATTGCAGCGAGCGCGTCGTTCCCATCACGGCGCAACCTCGCCACTTGCGTCCTCCCCCCTTGAGGAGGAGGACGCGAAAACTTGGGCTTACGTACGCCGAAGGCGGGCGTAAGCCTTAGTTTTCGCAGGAGAGGGGGTCACTTCACGCCGTCGCACGCCGTCATCGCCGCCGTCGCCTCATCGATAAATCCGCGATCGAGCAAACTCTGCGTGAGGCACGCTTTCATGCCCCGCGCCAGACCGGCATCGGCCGGCAGCGCGGCCATGAAATCGCGCGGCGGGGCAAGCGCCGGCATTTTGCACGGCACCATAACCGGCATATCGACCGCGACCGGCGTATAAACCGGCGGTTGCGCGGCGCACGCCGCCAGCGCCAGCAGCAATAAAACCGCGCCTCTCACTTTTTCATCCCCGGCCGCCGCGCCTTCAAATAATCGCGCAAGATCGCCTGCGCCGCGCGGCAATCGTCGCCGCCGGTTTTCTCTTTCCCGATGTGCGCGGCCAAGATTTCATCCTGCCGGGCTTGCGCGCGTGCCCGCCTCACCGCCAGCGCCGCGCGCCGCGCCCGCACGGCAACCGCCGCCCGCCACGCCGCCAATTTCTCATTCTGCGCCGCGGCCGCATCCTTGAAACGCGCGTTATCGGCGCTCAAGGACGCATTGATCGCCCGCAAATCGCCGTAACGCGCCGCGTCGGCGGCGATCTCGCGATGCTGCACATAAACCGCGAGTCCCAACGCCACAAAGGCTGCAAGAACCACGCCGATTACCAAACCCTGCAAAGCCGACATCAGTCATTCTCCGCTTGCTTCGCTTCCGGCTCCGTCCCCGACTTGGCCCACACGCCAATGCCACCGCCGCCCATCGCCAAGCCGAACCCGGCGCCATAGCCCTGCGCGTCGAACGCGCCGCTATGGAACACGGTCCAGCCGGCATTGTCCTTGCCGGTCAGGCAGTGCTTGATGAATTTCTTCATGCCGACGCCTCGAATCCTGTAGCGTCATTCCGCACGAGGTCGAGGCCCTTTTGGGGCCGAGGCCGAGATGCGGAATCCGATTTGTTTTTGAACGGATAGAAAAAATCGGATTCCGCATAAATTTCCTTTCGCCAGAAGGCGAAAGGAAATTTTGCGGAATGACGTCGCTCATTAGGGAAAAATTCAAGCAGCTATATCCCCACCGTCCCGTCGCCGACCGGCCGGTTCCACAATTGCCCCTCGGCCGCGCGCCGCCGCGCCAATCCGCCCAGAATTTCGCCGCCCGCGCGGTTCCAGCGCGTCAATTGCGCCGGCACCTGCTCGTACCAACCGCGATTCAAAAGCCGCAACAGGGTGCTGCGCTCGAAATTGGCGATGCCGACATTGAAGGCGAAGCTCACCAAAGCGGCATACTGGTTATCGTTGAGCGGCACGGTGACGAGCCGCATCACCGCGCGCCCGGTCAGGCGCAAGTCTTCGTCCAAAAACCGGTCGGCCTCTTCGGGCGTAATCTTCATGCCCGCCCGCACCGTGCGCGTATGGCCATAGCCAATGGTCCAAACCCGCGACGGGCACAAATAGGGCACGAGGTGCAAGCCCTCGTAATACTTGACCAGATCGACGCCGGCGGCATCGACCGGCCGCACCACCAGAAGCGTATCGAACGAAGCTTGGGTGCCGTCCATCACGGGCGCGCCGCGCCGAGTTGCTTCTCGATGCGGCCAAGCGTGCCGGCTTCCTCGTCGACGCGCTCCTCGATGCGGGCCAATCTCTCCAAGACGCGCGTTTGGCGGTCGTCGGCCTGCCCCATCGCGGTTTCCAGAACGGTGATGCGCTGCTCCTGATACTGCACCTCCTCGTTCTTGCCGGCGGCCCACCACACGGCCGTGCCGGCCTGCATCAGCAAAGCCGCGACAATCGCCAGCGGCACATGCCGGTCGCACAAATTGCCAAGATCCATGGTTTCCCCGGAAGCCGAACATTAAATAACAGCGTCATTCCGCAACCCCGCCTGCAAATCGACGGGCCCTTCCCGCAAGGACGATGATTGCGGCACGATTTGCGGCGGGGTATGCGGAATCCGATTTGGTTTGTGACGGGATCGAAAAGGAAATCGGATTCCGGATCAAAAACGATTTTCCGAAGAAAATTGTTTTTGTCCGGAATGACGATCCTTTTAATCGAGTGCGTTCCTTACGCCTTCACCACCCGCACCCGCCACGTCCCCGAGCCGAGCGTCACCGACGATCCGGTCAGATTGGCAAGCTGGATCTTGGCGGTGTCGCTGGCCGACACATAAGCGGTCGCGCTGATGCCCTGCAAATCGTAAGGCGCGGCGACGATGGCAAGGTCGCCAAGGGCAGCGCCGGTCACGGTAACCGAAGACGATGTCAAACCCGCGCCGCTTGTGATAGCGCCGGGGTCCCAGCTCAAAGTTCCATCAAGGCAAGGCACCGCCAGAAGCGCCCATGCCGATCCGGTATAATAAAGTAACCGATTGCCGTTCTGCGTCCACGCCACCCAGCCGGCTTGCGGCGGTTTGATGCTCCAGCCGGAATAATAACCGGCGACGGCATGGGCGCTGCCGGCCCACGCGCCGGTCGGCGACGATCCTATAATATAAGTATCGCCGGTCGCGGGCGACGAAGGCGGCGTGCCGAGCGTGTAATCGATGACCGAAAGCTTGGCCAAAAAATCGAGATCGTTGAGCGCGCCGTTATGCGTCACTTCCTTCTGCGCCTGCGAGGCAACGATATAGCCCAGCGCCAGGTTCGGCGTCGCGGATGAAGACATGGATGCTCCTGATATTTTTCAAACGTTTAAGAGGGGCGTCATCCCGGAAAATTTTCTTTCGTTCGTCAAGCGTGGCGACGGCACGCGAAAGAAAACGTATCCGGGGCCCAGTGGGCCTATCCGCAAGAAACGCAGGAATAACGGGCGTGCCGTGCGACAACTATTCTAGGTGAGCAAGGCGCTATTCGCTTGCTTTCGAACGTCCCCCATAGCCATCTTGACGGTCGAAACAACCGCTCCGGGGAAAACCCATGCGTGCGCCGTTCAGGAACATTGCCGCCGGCCTCCTCGTGTTCCTCGCCGCGACGCCCGTTGCCGCGCAGGAAATAAAACTCGAAGGCCCGCACGCAGCGTCCGCCGAGCTAAGAACGCGGGATGGCTTTGCAAAGCTGCAAGTCGACTGCGGCACTCATTCCCGGCTTGCCTTATCGATCGAGAAAGGCTCCGGCCAAGGCCCGGGCCGTACGAAGAACAATATCAATATCACGGGGTCTGACGGAGCGATGGTCCAAACCGACAATCTTGCGCTTACCTTCCCGCAGGATCTCTGCAACGGAAACAAGCCGGACATTCCCGCAATCGGGCGGGTTTTGAAAACCGCCCTTGCTCCCACGCCGCCATGACCCGGCCATCAAATCGTCGCCCCCACCGCCTGCCCGCGCCCATACCTTGAACTGATCTGATAAATATTCAGCGAAAAGCTGGAAGGAATGCTCGTTCCCCAATCGGTCGCTTGCTCCGCCGCCGTATAAACCGCCGAAGGCGAGGTCAAGGATGAGAAAGTCCGCACCGCCGACGTGCCGTCCATCACATCGACGTCGTATAATTCCGAAGGCTCGTCCAAAGGCACGTCGATATAATCGACCCAGTCGGCGTTAAGCCGCGCGCGCCGCACCCAGCCGATCGTCAAATCGCCGCTGGAATAATTTCCGCTCACATGCACCGGCGAAAACGGCGCGATGGTCTTCAAGCCGTAAGTAAAATCCACATCCTGCGCGTCGCCCAAGGCCTGCCCGTTCGAAAGCGCGCGGAATTCATATTCCCGCCCGCGATCCGTGAGCAAGGCGGGCAGGAAATCGACCGCCCCCGGCACCAGCAACACGAAATTCTCGCCCACCACATGCGACGCGACAGCACTTTCGGTCGCACGCCGCCCGCGCAACAGGTTGCTCAGCGTATCCGAAGGCGCGGCGGTTTCCGAAATCCACTGCGCTTCCGGCTCGTTGGTGTCGCGCAGCATCTCGATCGCTTCGGTCGAAATCGTCATCACCGTCGCCACCTGGCGCATCGGCGTGGTATCGTATTGGCGCGTGACGATGCGGTTGGACAATTCCGGCGGAATCATGAAGCCGCCTTCCGCCGCGTCGATCACTTCCATCGCCTTGCCCTGCAAGCCGAACAAATCCTGCTCGGAACCCTTGGTCAGATAGCGCAAAAACGCCTGCTTATATTCGCTGTTTTCAGGCAACGCAGCCGAAGCGCCCTTGCCGGGCCGGCGCATGGCGGTTTTCACGCTCGTCACGTCGTCCTGCAAGCGATTGATGACCGTATCCATGCGGCCGAGTTTCTCGTCCAGCAAAACATCCGCGCCGCCCTTGCGCTCGATGTCCGTCAAACGCCGGTCGTTGACGTCCTTATAGTCCTCAAACGCCCGCGCCAGCGTTTCCGTCGCCGCGCGAACCTCATTCATCTCGATCATGCGTCTCTCCTTGTTGGTGGTTGGTAAATTAGGGACTAGGGGCTAGGGGCTGGGGACTAGGGGCTAGGGGCTAGGGGCTAGGACTTCCCGATTAAGTCGGTAAATCGCGGCGAGGACAGGCCTGTCCCCCTCCCGCTTGCGGGATCAAATCCGAAAGGATTTGATGCCCGAAGGGATTGGGTTAGGGGAGGGCTGCCTCCAATCTCACGCACTTGAACGAAAAGACTCCCTCTCGCCCCTAAGGGCCGTCATTCCGCAAAATTTTCTCTTCGGCTCGCGTCAGCGAGACGAAAGAAAATTTATGCGGAATCCGATTTGGTTTTCTAAACCGCCCTCAAGCGCCGCGCCGCGTTCTGCAACCTCGCCGCCGCCGCGCGCAATTCCCGCCGCAATCCAACATCGCCCGTCCTCTTGACATCATCGACCCGCGCGGCTTCGTTGGCCGGGAAGGTGACAAGGGAAATCTCGAACAAATCGACGTCGGTCAAAACCCGCGCCTTGCGCGCGGCATCGATGCGCGAAGCAATCACGCGATAACCGATCGAAAGCCCGGTAAGCGCGCCCATCTTGAGCAATTCATAAGCCTCGCCGCCCTTCTGCGTGCGCAGCGCCAATCGGCCATCGACCGCCAAGCCGTTGCTGTCCTCCTTGACGGAAAGCCACAAGCCGACCGGCTGGGTGGGATCGTGCATCCACAGCATCGCCGGCAAGCGTCCCTGCTTGCGCCATTGCCCAAGCGAACGGGTGAAAGCGCCGGGCGCCACAATCTCATTCTGCTGGTCGAGCGCGCCGAACACGCTGGCGTAGCCCGAAAAAACCCCGCGCGGATCGAGCGCCTTGACCCGCAAGCCGCATTCCATGTGCTTGATGTGCATGTCGCTCCCGCCTGTGAAAGGCGTCATGGCCGGGCTTGGCCCGGCCATCCACGTCTTAAAAAACGTGGATGCCCGGGCCAAGGCCGGGCATGACGAAATCGTTTAACCCTGCCCGTCATCCGGGTCATCCCCCGGCTCGTTATCATTCTCGGCCCCCTCGTCATCCCCGGCCCCAACCGCAAACCGCCCAAACTCGTCGCGATGCGGATTGAAACCCGGCAAAGCCGGCGGCGCATTGCCCGCTACGGCGGCGACCGGCGCCTTGCCGCCGGAAGGGGCCAGCACATCGCCGCCCGCAAGCGGCCCATAGCCGACCGCTTCGCGCTTTTCATTGACGGTCAAATAATCGGCGTTCTGCAATTTCGTCCATTGCACGTCGCGCTTAACCGCCAATGCGCTGATGCCATCCGGGTCGTAATCGAGGCATAGGTTTTCGTCGAACATCGGCGTCAGCCAGTGATCGAAACCGGCGATCACCCGCGTCAAGAGCGGCAAAACCGTTTCCTCGTACAAAGCGAGCCGCGCCTCGGCGACATTGGCGTAAGTCTGGGCGTCGGGAATGCCGATCAATTGCGCCGGCACGCCAAACGCAAGGGCGATGTCGCGCGCCGCCACGTTGCGCCCGCCGAGCCAATCCATATCCTTCGGCGAAAGGCTCATCTCGCGCCAATCGAGCCCGCCTTCGAGGATCAAAGGCCGCCCGGCGTTGCGCGAGCCCTGATAAACGGTGCCGAGTTCCTCGCGCAAACGCAAAACCTGCTGGTCGGTCAGCGTCGCCGGGCCTTCTTTCGGCGCGAACACCAAAGCGCCCGACGGCCGCGCGCCCTGATTAAGCAAAGCCTGGTTCCACGCGCCGGCGGCGTTATGCTGATCGATGGAAAGCAACGCCGCCTCCAAAGGCGCCATGCCGTACCAATCGTCCAAAGGATGAAAGGTCTTGAGATGCAAAATATTGCTGGCGCCGGTCAAAGGATCGGCCGGCCACTTCGTCACCTGCCCCGCGACTTCATATTGATAACCTTCCGGCAAACCGCTCTTGCCGGGGATCACTTTCATGCGGTCGGGACGCAACGCATAAAGCTCGACCGGCGCGCCGCCGCTGTCGGGCCGCACCGCCTCGATATAGGCGTTGCCGGCGATTTCCAGATACGCATAAATGCTTTCGATAAAGCCGATGCCGTCCTGCATCGGGTTGGGATGGCGCAGCAAATCGAGCAGCGGATGCGTATCGGCCTCGCCGCCGTCACCGTCGTACAGCAGCCACGGCACCGATGACGCCGACGTGGCGATCTGCATCACACATCGATAAGCGATGACGTTTTTCCGAAACCCCTCCTCGGCCAAGGCATCATAGCGCCGCGGCGTCCATTTCGGCTGCCCGACGCTGCTCCACGCAACCAGAGGCCCCGCCCGGCTGGCTTTCTCCGCCTTGGCATGATCGGCGCGCAGAAGTTGCGTCACGCGGTCGATGAATCGCATGGTGGCTCCTGCCGATTGACGATGAGTCTATGTTTTCATAAGATCGCCGCTTCAGGGGTCAGGAGCGGCGATGAACAGGAAGTTGTGGTTGTTGAGCGTCTTGGTGTTTCTCGTCGGTTGTTCGCCGGTCATGGAAGCCAACCGGCCCGATCCGGTCGATATGTCGCAATTCGTCATTGGCGAGAAACGAATCAAGGTTCTCTCCGCCATCGGCGCACCGACCGCGACGGTCAAGGATGGCAAAAATTCCTGCGATATTTATAAGCTCTATGTCGAAGGCCATAGCGGTGCCGAGAAAGGCGCCATCGCCGCCGGCGAAGTCGTCGCCGATGTCTTTACGCTCGGGCTGTCCGAAGTTGTGTTTACCCCCGCCGAAGGGGCTACGGGAGACGAAAAGCAGGCCGTTACTTTTTGCTATAAACCGAACGACACGCTCGTGTCGATTGACCACCCCGACGCGGATGCCGACACAGGTTCGAAAAGCAAACCGGCTCCGAGTTCCAAAGATAGCGATTACCCGGACTCGAATAAAAGATAGATCCGGCCCCCGCGCTTACAACACCCTCACCCGTGGCTCCCCCCGCGCCGTCTCGCTCAACTCGGTCAAAGCCCAAACCAAGGCATCGACCCGGTCGGGCGAACCGTTCTCGCTTTCCTCGCCGCCGAAGCGGCACATCTGGTCTTCAAGCGCCGACAAAGCGCCCACATGCCGCACGCGCCCCTGCTCGTAAAGCGCGGCCACCGGCAAAGCGCGCTCGATCTTGCCGCGCAGCGCGCGCACGGGCTTGAACAAAATCTCCGGCGCGCTCTGCCTTAAAATCCGTTCGACCAACTCGCCGCCGGCATTGACCTCGGCGACGATCATGCCGGCCTGCAATTCGCGATAGAGCAACGCCGCCCGCATCGCCCATTGATCGGGCGCATAGCGCCCCGACCAGTCGGCCAAAACATAAAGCAATCCGTCCGCGCCGCGCCCGGCCGCGACAATCCCCGTCTCGTCGCTTTGCTTGCCGCTGGTCATGGCCGGATCGATGGCGACCACCACGCGCTTCATCGCCGGCGCTTCCGCAACGCGCGATAAATCGATGCGCGCGCGCTGCCATAAGGCACCCTCGCTGTCCTGCAATAATTCGGCGTCCAGCTCCTGCCGCCCCAATCTTGTGCCGGCATAGCGCGACGTCAATTCCTCCAAGACGCGGGCGGGCAAATGCTCGGCATTGTCGGATGTGCGGCCGTGGGTGAGGATCACATCCTCCCCTGCGCGTTTGACAAGCTCGCGGATCAATTCGGTATTCCTTGGCGTGGTGGTGACGATAACGCGCGGATCGCTGCCCAATCTCAAACCGAACGATAACTGATCGAACGCGGCGCGCGACGGCCACGCGCCCAACTCGTCGCACCACACGCGGTGATGCTGGGGCCCTCTTAAACGCTCCGGGCAATCGGCCGAGAATAACTTGATCCGGCTGCCGTTGAACAACAGCACTTCGCCGATACTACGGTTCCAGCGCAAAACGCAATCGGGCGGGATCGCCCGCAACAACCCGCTCTCGCCCTCGACGCATATGTCGCGCGCATCGGCGAAAGTCGGCGCGACCACGCCGATCCGCACCCGCGCATTCCACAAGGCGAACGCCGCGATGTCTTCCGCCCCGGTCCGCGTCTTGCCCCAGCCGCGCCCGGCGAGGATCAGCCAGATGCGCCAGCTAAAGGCACGTCCCGCAACTATCCCATCCGGCGTCACTTGCGAAACCCGCGCCGCCTGAATCCACCGGCACCGGCTCAGGAACGCTTGCAGATTTGGCGGCGGCAAACGCGGCAAGAAATCCGCGCGCTTCCGTAATGGCGGCTTCGCGCTCGTCCCGTTCCCTTTGCCGCGCGTCATCGGCCTCGCGTTCCGTGGTATCCCGTTCGAGCAGGAGCTTGATCGCCGCGATGCGCGAATGGTCGCTGTCGCCCTCGAACACGAGGCGCAGCAATTCTTCGCGCAGGCGGTTGGCGATCGCGGACGGGGCGTCGCCGCCGGCATCGGGCGCTTTGCGGCGGGAAGGCATAGCGAACAATCGCGGGTTTCGTCATGGCCGGCCTTGGGCCGGCCATCCACGTCTTACGAAAAAACGAGATGCCCGGCTTGAGGCCGGATAGGACGCAGATGGAAATTGAGGAAGAAGTCCGGGCGCAAATCGCCGTGGCACTGTCAATACGCCAACGCCCACCCCGCGTCAAGGACTATTTTCCTATTATAGTATAATAGTCGCGATTATATACTTGACGTACCGGAGGAAAATATGCCTAAATCACAGGGACAGGCCGACAAAGGCAAGAATATTGCGAATTTTATCAATCCTTCGACGATTGAAGAGGGGGTAAAGTTTTTGCGTGAGTCTGGGCGACTTTCGTTTGAAGCCGAAGGATTAGATCAGGTGCTTGTAAAGGGACTTTTGGAACACCTTCTTTTAAAAAAGCCGCTCTCTGAATAAACCAATATATTGCAGCCGCCAACTCTTGGAACGATTGAGTTCTTTCGACAATTTCTTTTGGGGATAGGCCGTTCTTTGCTTGTTTTCCAATTACAAAATAGGGAACTAACTTTGAAACGTTATCAACGTTTACAAGAGTTGAATGAACAATCTCATTTCTCTTTTTATGCTTTTTGCTAATCCTATTCCCCAATTCACCCCAGATGCTTTTCAAATCATCATCTTGAATAGCTATATTAAACGCGGCATTTAATGCGTTTAACTTTGCTTCAAAACTTATGACGGAGTCCCATACTGCAAATCCAATTAAATTTTTCATTCCTGTAATCTGCGAAAATAACATGCTAAGATATAGTTCAACGGTGGCCCATGTCGTCAGACATTCCCCAATAGCCATTAAAAATTCCTTTTGGGGAGAATTCATCTTTTCGAAATGAGAACTGGTCATGAAACCATCCGCCGAAGAAAATGATGCCAAACGCGATGCTGTCTTGAAGCGGCTGCTTGCCATGCCGCCGAAGCCCAAAAAATTACCTAAAAAGAAAAAGAAGAGAATGGTTAAATCG
>Ga0307374_10014943_pt1 | contig 10516 bp, 9 predicted proteins | sample OX3MG_FD_202532 | JGI IMG/M metagenome (GOLD analysis project Ga0307374, IMG submission 202532) | Soil microbial communities from Risofladan, Vaasa, Finland - OX-3 | ecosystem: Environmental > Terrestrial > Soil > Coastal area > Acid sulfate soil | place: Finland: Risofladan, Vaasa | collected...
GGCCGCGATGGGCACCGTGCTCCGCGCCCTCGCGCGGGGGTGGCGCGTCTGTGTCGTGCAGTTCGTGAAGTCCGGGCGGTGGCACTCAGGAGAGGTGCGCCTCCTCAGCGAGCTCGGCGCCGAATGGCACGTGACCGGAGACGGCTTCACCTGGGACGCCGACGACCTCGACCACTCCGCCGACCTCGCTCGCGCTGCGTGGGCCCTCGCGAAGCAGTCCATCGAGAGCGGGAGGTTCGACGTCGTGCTCCTCGACGAGATCACCTACCCGATCAACTGGGGCTGGATCGACGAGGCGGACGTCACCGGGACGATCGCGTCGCGTCCAGCGAAGGTCAACGTCATCGTCACCGGCCGGAACGCTTCAGAGGGTCTGGTGTCGGTTGCTGACACGGTGAGCGAGGTGCGCAAGGTCAAGCACGCGTTCGACGCCGGAATACGCGCCGCGAAAGGCATCGACTTCTGATGCTCACCCTCCTGCTCGGTGGAGCAAGGAGCGGAAAGTCCTCGCTCGCCGTCGCGATCGCCGCGCGGTCCGGCCGTCCCGTGAGCTTCATCGCGACCGGTGTCGCTCGAGATGCCGAATTCGCCGAGCGAATCGCACGCCATCGCGCCGAGCGTCCTCCTGAGTGGCATACGACCGAGGTGCCCCTCGAGATCGAGGCGGCGCTCGCCGCGCTACCCGCCGAGGTGACCGTCGTCCTCGACTGCCTGACGCTGTGGGTCGCGAACCTCGCCGACGAGGGCGCCGACGACACGGCGATCGTCGAGCGCGCGACGGCACTCGCGTCGCTGGCGCGCGGTCGGCCGGCGCCGACGGTCGTCGTGTCCAACGAGGTCGGGTCCGGCATCGTCCCGGCCGACGCGTACTCGCGCCGCTATCGCGACGCCCTCGGCCGGGTGAACTCGGCCGTCGCCGACGCGTCCGACGACGCCTATCTCGTCGTCGCGGGACGGGTCCTCGCGCTGTACGACCTCGACACCGCGCCCGCGCGCCCGACGAGGTCGCCGAGTTGACGAGCGCTGCGGCCTGCGCGCCGACGCTACGGTCGCGGTTCCTCGAACCGCTCCGCGAGGCGACCGCGTTCCTGACGCCTGCATCTCACTCGGAGCGGGCCCCGTCCCCCGCGGCGATGGAGCTCTTCCCGGTCGTCGGTGCGGGGATCGGGCTCATCGAGGGGATCGTGTGGTGCGGCGCCCGGCGCATGTGGCCTGATCTTCCCGCGGCAGCGCTCGCCGTCGCGGCGGACGTCGCGCTGACCGGTGCGCTCCACCTCGACGGCCTCGCGGACGCCGCGGACGGACTGTTCGCGCACGTCCCCGTGAAAGACCGCCTCGAGATCATGGCCGAGCCCGATCTCGGGACCTTCGGCGCGACGGCGCTCGTGCTGTCCCTCCTCGCGAGGGCCGCCGCCCTCAGCTCGCTCGAGCCCTCGCCACTTCTGCTCTCAGCGCTCACGTGCTGCTCGCGAAGCGTCATGGTGGTCGCGAGCAGGGCCCTTCCCTACGCACGCGACGCCGGGCTCGTGACGCCGTTCCTCCCGACGACCGGCGGTCCGGACGCGGCGCGCCGCTTCGCGATCGCCGGCATCGGTGCATCGGTGCTCCTCGCCGGGATCGGTCACGGTCGGCGGGGCGTCCTCGGCCTCCTCGCGGGCTGTGTCTCGGGAGCCGCCGTGCTCGCAGTCTCCCGCCGACGCGTCGGAGGCTTCACAGGTGACGTCCTCGGTGCGGCGGGGGTGGTCTGCGAGACGATCGGCCTTCTTGTCGCCGCGAGCCGTTGACCACCCTCGTGCCCGGGGACGTGCCGGCCCGCCTTCGCGGTGCGGCTGCCGGCTATGTCCTCGACCGGCTGCTCGGCGAGCCTCCCTCTCCCGTCCACCCGCTACGAGCGTTTGCCTGGACGATGGCGAGCATCGAGCGGCTCGTCTATCGCGACGATCGGCGCACGGGAGCGCTGTATGCGACGTGCGGGGTCGGAACAGGCGCGCTCGCGGGTGTCCTCGTTCGCTCGACGGTTGGGGCGACCTTCCTCGCATGCGGAGGGCGCGCCCTCGGCGACGAGGCGGCCCGTGTCGACCTCTCGCTCCGAGACGGCGACCTCGAGCAGGCGCGTCGCGACGTGCGCTCCCTCGTCGGGCGCGACAGCGCGCGCCTCGACGCGGGCGAGCTCGCCCGCGCGGCCGTCGAGTCGGTCGCGGAGAACACGGTCGACGCGGTCATCGCGCCGCTGCTGTTCGCGGCGCTCGGGGGCGCACCCGGCGTCCTTGTCCACCGAGCGGCGAACACGCTCGACGCCCTCGTCGGATATCGGTCCTCCCGCTATGAGCGGTTCGGCTGGGCGAGCGCGCGCGTCGACGACGTCATGAACTTCGCGCCCGCGCGCCTGACCGCTCTCCTTGTCCTCGCGGTCCGCCCGCGCCAGGCAACGCGCGTATGGCGTGTCGTGCGCCGTGACGCTCGGGCGCACCCATCGCCGAACGCCGGCGTCGCGGAGGCGGCGTTCGCGGCCGCGCTCGGGCTCCGCCTCGGCGGGGAGAGCTCCTACGGCGGAGTGCCGGAGACCCGGCCGTTCCTCGGTGACGGGCGCGTGCCCGAACGCGACGACATCGCACGGGCGGTCCGGCTCTCACATGACGTCGGCACAGCCGCGTCCGTCGCGCTCGGAGTCTCCGCGCTGTCGCTGCGCGCCCGCGCCCGCGCCCGCGCCCGCGCCCGCGCCCGCGCCCGATCCGGCTCCGGCTCCGGCTCCGGCTCCGGCTCCGGCTCCGGCTCCGGCTCCGGCTCAGCTCGTCGCGCCTCGCTTCAGCAGGCGGGCGCGTCGTGACGGGACGTCCCGACCCTGGCCCGGTCGTCCCGCCGCCCGGAGCGCACGGCGGCGACGCGGAGGCGCTCGCACGGGTGCTCGGGGTAGAACCCTGCGACGTGCTCGACCTCTCGGTGACGATGAACCCGCTCGCGAGCGACATCGCTCCGCTCGTCGCGCGCCATGCCTGTGATATCCGGCGATATCCGCAGCCGAGCCGGGCGACAAGAGCTCTCAGCGAGGCTCTCGGGGTGCCGAGCGAACGGCTTCTTCTTACGAACGGCGGCGCCGAGGCGATCGCTCTCGTCGCTCGCGAGCTCAGGGTCGCGTCGCTCGTCGAGCCGGAGTTCTCTCTCTGGCGCCGGCACCTCGTAACCGTGCGATCAGGTGCAGAGGCGCGCGAGCGCGACCGCGTCCGCTCGAACCCGAACAACCCGACGGGCGTGCTCGCGCCGGAAGGGGCGCGAGCTGCGTGCTGGGACGAGGCGTTCTATGCCCTCGCGACCGGGCACCTCACGCGCGGCGACGCCGAACGCGGCGCGCTCGTCGTCGGCTCCTTCACGAAGCTCTTCGCGTGCCCGGGGCTGCGCCTCGGCTACGTGATCGCGCCCGACGCCCGGCTGCTCGAGATGATCCGCGCGCGTCAGCCTGAGTGGTCGGTGAGCTCGATCGCCCTCGGCGTGCTGCCAGAGCTGCTCGACGGCGCGCCCCTCGTCGCGTGGGCCCGCGAGGTTGCCTCGCTGCGCGGCTCGCTCGTGTCGGTGCTCGAGCGCGCGGGGTTCGCGGTCGACGCGGCCGACGCGCCGTGGGTGCTCGTGCGCGAGGCCGCCTGGCTGCGACCCGCGCTCGGCCGGCTCGGCATCCTCGTCCGCGACTGCACGAGCTTCGGCCTTCCCGGGACGGTGCGCATCGCCGTTCCCTCCCCGGGTCCGCTCGAACGTCTCGCACGCGGCCTCGAGCTCGTCGTGGAGGATCAGCGGTGAGCGTTCGTGGCGCGCTGATGGTCTGCGGTACCGCGAGCGACGTCGGCAAGAGCAGGATCGTCGCGGGGCTATGCCGAGCTCTCGTCCGCGCGGGCCTGCGCGTCGCGCCGTTCAAGGCGCAGAACATGGCGCTCAACTCGATGGTCACGGCGAGCGGCCACGAGATCGCGCGCTCCCAGGCGCACCAGGCCGCGGCCGCGCGAATCGACCCCGAGGTCGAGATGAACCCCGTCCTGTTGAAGCCGACGGGAGAGATGACGAGCCAGCTCGTCGTCATGGGCCGCGCCGCCGGAGAGGTCCGGGCGGCCGACTACGGGGCGTCGACGCGCTCGCTCTCCGAAATCGTCGCCGCAGCGCTGTCGTCGCTCCGCGCTCGATACGACGTGGTAGTCGCCGAGGGCGCCGGCGGCGCGGCAGAGATCAACCTACTTCACCGCGACATCGTCAACCTTCCCCTCGCTCGGCGCGCGGGGATCCCCGCGATCCTCGTCGGCGACATTGAGCGTGGCGGGGTGTTCGCTTCGATCTATGGGACGGTCGCCCTCTTGCCGGAGGAGCTGCGGGCACAGCTCGGCGGATTCGTCGTCAACAAGCTGCGCGGCGATCCACACCTGCTCGACTCCGGGATCGCGGAGATCGAGAGGCGCTGCGGGCTCCCATGCCTCGGCGTGATTCCCCACCTCGGCCTGCTCACGATCGACGCCGAGGACTCGCTCGCGCTCGGGACCGGGCGCGCCGCCGCGGCGCCTCGCCCGGGCAGCGACGCCCTCGACGTCGCAGTCGTCCACCTGCCGCACCTCGCGAACTTCACCGACCTCGACCCGCTCGCGATCGAGCCCGGTGTCGCAGTGCGCTTCGTCTCGAGCGCGGCGACCCTCGGTGATCCCGACCTCGTCGTCCTTCCCGGATCGAAAGCGACGGTCGCCGACCTCCGCTGGCTGCGAGAGCACGGCGTCGACCGGGCGATCGGTGCGGCCCTGCGGCGCGACAGCACGCTCCTCGGTATATGTGCGGGCTACCAGATGCTCGGCGCGACGATCGACGACGACGTCGAGTCGGGTGCGGGGAAGGTCGCGGGCCTCGGCCTTCTCGACGTTCACACGGTCTTCGAGCGGGACAAGTGCACGCGGCAGCGACGCGGGCGCTGCCCGTCTGGCGTGCCGGTCGACGGCTACGAGATCCACCATGGCCGGCCGCTGCGGGGACCGGGGAGTCGCTCCTGGCTCGCGCTCGAGGACGGGAGCGACGTCGAGCACGAGGGCGTGGCCGATCCCGCGAGGGGGATCTGGGCGACGAGCCTGCACGGCGTGCTCGAGGCCGACGCCTTTCGTCGCGCCTTCCTCTCGTCGGTCGCCACGCGCCGGGCCAAGCAGATCGACGCGAGCTCGCTATCGTTCGAGTCGTGCCGCCAGGCCGAGATCGACCTCGTCGCCAACGCGATCGAGACCCACATCGACCTCGACGCCGTGCGCGCGCTCATCGACGCGGGAGCACCACGGTGACGGGTCCGCACCCAGTCGAGCCGCGATGGCGCGGAGCGCACCGGTGACATGGCCCCGGCCGGTGCCGGTCGTCGGCGACACGACGTCCGCGGCGCAGCGGCGAGCAGATCCCGCCGGCTGGCGCTTCGACGACGCGACGCGTGCCGCCGTCTACGAGGTCGTCTCGGCACGCCGCGACATCCGCCGCTTCCGGCCCGACCCGCTCGATCCGGCACTCCTCCGGCGCCTCCTCACTGCCGCGCACGCCGCGCCGTCGGTCGGCCACTGCCAACCGTGGCGCTTCGTGATCGTACGGGATGCCGCGTGCCGTGAGCGTGCGGCGCAGATCGCCGACCGGGAACGGCTCCGCCAGGCGGGCGGGCTCGACGAGGACGCGGCGCGCCGGATGCTCGACCTCCAGCTCGACGGGATCCGTGAGGCACCGATCGGCGTCGTCGTCTGCTGCGACCGCCGAGCGGACGCCGCGGGAGTGATCGGCCGTGCGACGTTCCCTGACGCGGACATCTGGTCGTGCACCCTCGCCATCGAGAACCTCTGGCTCGCCGCGCGTGCCGAGGGGCTCGGCCTCGGGTGGGTGACGCTCTTCCCGCCCGACGAGCTCGCGTCGCTCGTCGGCCTTCCCGCCGGAGTCGAGACGCTCGGGTGGCTCTGTCTCGGCTGGCCCGACGAGCGACCGCCCGCTCCAGGGCTCGAGCGCGCCGGCTGGTCGCGGCGGCTCGCACTCGAAGATGTCGTGATCGAGGAGCGCTGGCCGAGCACAGGGCCCGCGGCACCTGCGTCGCGCCTTCGCCCGCCTGGCCCCGCCGCGGTCGTCGCGGCACGCGACGAGTCGGACCTCCTCCTCACGCCTCCCGGGTCACTCGGTGTCCTCGACCGCGCCCTCGAGCGGCTCGCGTCACTCGGGGTCACGTCGCTGACCGGAGCGACGCTCGTTCTCGTCGGCTCCGACCACCCCGTCGCGGCCCGGGGCGTCTCCACCTACCCGACGTCGGTCACCCGCGAGGTGATCGAGGCGACGGTCGCGGGCGAGTCCCTCGGCGCGGCGGCGGCGCGTGTCGGAGGACTCGCGCTCGTCGTCGTCGATGCGGGAGTGGATGGAGAGCCCGTCGCAGCAGCGCGCGTATGCCGCGCGCTCGGTCGACGAGGTGACCTCGTCGAGCACGACGCTCTCGAGCGGCCGGACGTCGAGCGTCTCGTCGAGCTCGGGCGCCTCCTCGGAGCCGGCCTCGACCGGTCCTCGCTCGTCGCGATCGGCGAGGTCGGCGTCGCCAACACGACGGTCGCCGCGGCGCTCGCGTCGGTGCTTCTCGGCGCCGACCCGGCCGAGGCCGTCGGTCTCGTGGCGGGCGGCGACGCACCGACGATCTCCCGCAAGTCCGAGGTCGTCCGCGCCGCGGTGGCCCGCGCGCGACGGTCGCCGCCCGTCCGAGCCGGTGATCCCCTCGCCGCGCTCTCGGCGGTCGGAGGCCCAGAATTCGCCTTCCTCACCGGCGTCGTCGTGGGGGTCGCAGGTCGCGGGAGCGTCGTCGTCCTCGACGGGTTCGCGACCGCGCTCGCCGCTCTCTGCGCGGTCCGCCTCGAGCCCCCCGTCGGGGCGCACCTCGTCGCGGGACAGCGGAGCCGGGAGCGCGGCCATCAGGCGGTGCTCGGTGCGCTCGGGCTGGAGGCAGTGCTCGACCTCCGAATGCGCGCGGGCGAAGGCGTCGGCGCGGTCCTCGCGACCGGGCTCCTTCGCGCCGCGCTCGCGGTGCGCGAGATCACCGGACGCGTCAGCCCGGGGTGACCGGTTCGTCCCGCGCCCGCCGCGGCTGATCGGCACCGAGCCGGACGCCGCTCCGAGATGCGATATGCATGCGTGGTCGGGATAGTCCAGCCGAGCAGCGCAGAGCGCGGACCCACGCCCCTCCTCACCAGCTAGGCTGCCCTCGTCTTCGACAGTGAGGTCGGCGGGTATTCGTCGGGCGATATGTCAGGTCGTTCCGATCTCGCAGCCATTCGGCGAGCGTGTCGGCTACTGGCGTCGCGCGATGCCCGCGGGAGCCCCGCACTGCTGTGCGCTCGACGCATCAGTGTCTCCACTTTCGGCAGTCTCGCCCGATCTAGGGGCGTGCCTCCCTGCACGCCCATCACTACCGAACAATGTCCCAAAGGAGAGCCCCATGATCATCCTGCTCGCTCTACTCGTCATCCTCCTTCTTGCAGGAGTGGGCTTCACTGCACACTTCCTCTGGATCGTCGCGGCAATCGTGTTCTTCGTCTGGCTGATCGGATTGGCATCGGGACGCAGGAGCTCGGGGAGGCACCACTTCTACCGCTGGTAGGCGGGCCGACCCTCCGGGCTCCAGATCGGAGCTAGGCAGCCGCTCGGCCTCGGACCGGGGCTAACGTCCAAGTGTGCTTCGATGGCTCCCGGCTTTCGTCGTCACGGCGCTGGTCTCGCTCGTGTTGGTGCTCACTGCCGGGACTCAGCCCTCGAACGGCGTCACGACAGCGGGGCGAGCGACGGTGGGCGCGCGCGTGGTTACCTTCGTCAACCGAACGAGCGAGACGATCTGGGTTGCCGCATCTCCCGGCAACGCCCCCGCGACCCTCGCAGTCACGGGATGGGAGCTGTCACCGGGCCACCTCCGCGCCATCGAGGTGCCGAATCACTGGAATGGCCGCTTCTGGGGTCGCACGGGGTGCCATTTCCACGCCGGTGCCGGGAGCTGTGCGTCAGGCGGCTGCGGGCTGCGCTTCCAGTGCACGGGCTTCGGCGCGACCCCCGCGACGCTCGCCGAGTTCGACCTCGACGCGTGGGACAACCTCGACTTCTACGACGTGAGCATGGTCGACGGCTCGAACCTTCCGATGTACATCAATCGATTCGGCGGAAAGGGCAGGGACCCGATCAGCCTCGACGGGTGCTCCTCGGCGGGCTGCGCTAGCCCGGTCGCCTGCCCGACGGCCCTGCAGGTCCGGTCCGGCGGAGCGGTCGTCGGCTGCACCTCCGCGTGCGCCCGCTTCGCCACGGACCAGTACTGCTGCCGAGGCAAGTGGTCGAGTCGTGCGCTGTGCGACCCGAAGGCGTGGCCAGTGGACTACGCGGCGGTGTTCAAACGAGCGGAGCCCTACGCCTACTCCTACGTCTATGACGACGCGACGAGCGTGTTCACCTGTTCGGGCGAGTGCAACTACCGGATCACATTCGGGGTGACGCCGGCGTCTGCCCGGTGACGCTCCGCGAGGCGCGACCGATGTGGCGCACGAAGCCGCGGGGCACCGGCCGGCGCGGCGCTCGAGGCTTCGGGTGCGCGCTGGTGCCTGACATGGTCGACACGTCACCCGGGAATCACCGTCCCCGCGAGGGTGCCGTTCGTCCCGATGGTCTGGGGAGCGGCGAGCGTGAACCCTCGGGCGCTCGCGCAGGCGCGACTCTCGGGCCCGGTGCTGCTCACGTTCAACGAACCGGATCTCGTGAGCCAAGCGAACGTGAGCGTCGCCCAGGCGCTCTCGCTGTGGCCAGAGCTCATGGCGACCGGACTTCGCCTCGGGAGCCCGGCGGTCGCGACCGGCACTGGTGGGCCGCGTTGTCGTGAAACATCAGCCCGGCCGCCGCCGACATTGCAGTGATACCCGGTCCGCTGCGAAGAAGCTCGATGCGCTATATACGAACGTCGATTGTGAACGCTCCGCGCCAGGCCTGAGATCGGACGGAGGCATACGGAGAACGGGCGGTAGCGCGCTCGCAACGAGATCCGGCGGTACCCGCGTGTCGCCGGCGCGCGATCCCGATACGACGCGAGCCCGCGGCAAGCAGCTGTGCGAGCTCGCGCCGGGTGGCACTGACGATCAGATCCGCGGCTCTCGATTCGAGAGAGATCGTCTGAAATCCAGCAATGCTGCTGTACCGGGAGTGCCGTAACAGGGCGAGCGGTGGATTACCGCGGGCCGGTCGCGTCGCGAGAACGGCGCGAGGGATAGAGATGTGCTATTGGCGCGAGTCTTCCCCGTAGCACGTATCGGGATAGCACGTATTGGGATTTCAGTGTGATTGATTCAATCGTGCGCGGTCAGAAATGGGCGCGCCGCGAGGCTGCTAGCGTCTGCGCCACGGATGCAATGGTCCGTGAAATCACCCTGCTAGATCGGGAGCCTCATAGATGCCAACGCGTACGATCGTCCAGGACCTCTGCGATGTCTGCTTCGTCGAGCAGAACGGCAAAGAAGTAGCCGCCACCGATCGGCTCAGATTTGCCTGGCAGAGTCGCGACTTCCTCCTTCTCGTGTGCGACAAGCACGTCGGCCCGATCCGCGACGAGCTCCAGCGGTTGAGCGAGCTCGCGACGCCCGAGGGCCGCAAGCCCCGCAGCTCCGGTCCGATCCGCCCGCCGCGCTCGTCGGCAGGCGACCAGCCGGCGCGGACGCTCTTCTCCCAGCTCAGCGACGACGAGAAGCAGCGTTTTCGCGTCTGGGCGGACATGCCGAATGCTCGTCGTATCGGCGACGCGCGCGTGACGGAGTGGACCGAGGCCGGCAAGCCGTAAGGCGGATTTCCTCAACGGTCGCGGGTCGCTCGCGATCTCTGACTGGTCAGCCCGCTACGCGGACGACCTGACGCCTGCTCGGCATAGCGCCATCGAGTCGGGCGCAGGTCGTCTCACGGCGAGCCCGTGGGGACCGCGAGAGACGCGTGGCGCTCGAGCCGGGTCGCGACGACCGCGATGCCGAGGCCGACGAGTGCCATGCCAGCGCCCGCGACGCTCGTGTCGGCCGGACCATGTCCAATCGTCAATGCGATACCGCCGAGGTAGGCGCCGGCGGCGTTGCCGAGGTTGAACGCTGACACGACCGCTGCCGAGGCAAGCGTGTTCCCCGCCGATCCCGCCATGTCGATCACCCGAGCGGTGAAGCCGGGCACGGTCGCGTACGCGAACATCCCTACGACGAAGAGGGTCGCCGCAGCACCGGCCTTGTTGTGCGAGGCGTCGACGAAGACGAGCAGCGCGAGGAATGACCCGAGGAGAGCCAGCCGGACGGTGAGCATGAGGTTCTTGTCCGCCGCCCACGCACCGACGACGTTGCCCACCGTGAACCCGGCACCGAAGAGTGCGAGGAGCCAGCTGACGCTCGAGCGCGAGTAGCCCGCCGTCGAGGTCATGAGCGGCACGACGTAGGTGAGCGGGCAGTAGACGGCACCGAAGCCGAACGACGTCATCGCGAGCGCGAGCCACACCTGCGGCCGC
>Ga0307374_10014944_pt1 | contig 10515 bp, 11 predicted proteins | sample OX3MG_FD_202532 | JGI IMG/M metagenome (GOLD analysis project Ga0307374, IMG submission 202532) | Soil microbial communities from Risofladan, Vaasa, Finland - OX-3 | ecosystem: Environmental > Terrestrial > Soil > Coastal area > Acid sulfate soil | place: Finland: Risofladan, Vaasa | collected...
CAGCAGATCCTTCGTCGCGGAAAAGCGCTCCTCGGGATGACACGCGAAATGCGCGTGTCAGGCGGCGGAGGAGGAGACGGAGCCTGCTTCCAGTTCGGACAAGATTTCGCGGAGTGAGCGAATCAGGTCGTCGCGCGAGATTTGGCTGCGGCGGAACTGGATGCGGAAGTGGTACGCCGAATCCGGGGAATGATAGTCGAAGACGAACGGGCGCGGACGCGTGTCGGCGTCCTTTTCTTCCTGGCGGACGCGGCGAGCTTCGTCGCGGGTCAAGCCGCTTTGCGCGATCTGCATCACCATTTCGTGCATTTTCCGTTCACTGGGTTGCCGCGCGACTTGCAACAAAAGCGATTTCGAAGTCACGCCCTTCTCGATGCACATCCGGCGAATCGCATCGGGGATCATGCGAATCGAAAGCGTTTCCGTCACAGACGAGCGCGCGCGTCCGATTTTCTTGGCGATATCGTCGTGCGTGTAGTCGAATTGCTCGGCGAGACGGAAAAGGCCGTCCGCTTCCTCGAAGGCCGTCAGGTCTTTGCGCTGAAGATTTTCGATCAGCGCAAGTTCGAGTGTCTCCGCATCGTCGGCGATTTTTTCGATGCAGGGCAATTCGCGCAGGCCCGCGGCGCGCGATGCGTGGTAGCGCCGCTCACCAGAAATAATGTAATAGGCGTCTTCGCGCGGCATGTAGCGCACGAGAAGCGGTTCGAGCACACCCTTTTCCCGCACGGACTGAACCAGTTCCGACAAATCGCCCAACACTTTGCGCGGCTGATCCGGGTTCGGATGCACTTTATCAATGGGGATCATGCGGCCAATCGACGCGCCGCTGAAACTGGTTAGCGTTTCTACGTAGTGCGCGTCATGCCGCATCTTGAGTGTGACGGGTAACCCGATCCGCTTCGACACGTTGGATGACCTCCTGAGAAAGCTTCTTATATTCTTCCGCGCCGGTTGATTTGGGCGCAAACGCGAAAATCGTTTCTTTGTACGCGGGACTTTCCTCGAGCCGGACGTTCTTGCTGATGCGCGTCTTGAAAAGCGCTTCGCCGAAGACAGCGCGAATCTGCTCGTGCGTGTCGCGCGAAATATTTGTGCGGCGGTCGAAAAGAGTGATGACCACGCCGAGGACTTTCAAGTCGGGATTCGGACGCGAGCGAATGCGCGCATAGGTTTCCAGCAAATCGTCGGTGCCCTCGATGGCGAAATACGCCGCTTGAATGGGCACGATCAGGTGACTGGCAGCGACCAGCGCATTGACCGTCAGGATGCCGAGCGCCGGCGGCGTATCCATCACGATGAAATCGAAATCCTTCAAGATGGGCGCGAGAGCATCCTTCAATTTATAAGGAGCGTCAAACGCGCCGGCGAGTTGCTGCTCCAGGCGCGCGAGCGAAAGCTTCGCGGGAGCCAAAAACAAATTGGGATCCTTCGTAGGCTTGATGACTTTCGCCATCTCCGGCGCATGGTCGCCGAAAACGTCGAACATGGAGACTTGCACATCGGCCGCATCGACAAAAGCGATGGTGGCGTTGGACTGTGGATCGAGGTCGATAAGGAGAGTTCGTTTCTTGCGTAGCGCGAGAGCCGCCGCGAGGTTGATCGCGGTCGTCGTCTTCCCTACGCCGCCCTTCTGATTAGCAATCGCCAGGACACGCGTCAAAAGCGCCGCCACTCCTTCGGCAACAGCAGGCCTACATATAGGCTGGCCCGCCCGAAGCCCACAATAAGTAGGCCAAATGTACCGGGACTACCCCGCCGTGCGCAAGCAAAATAATGCGTGCAGACAAAAAACTTATTTTTCACGTGGCGGGAGGAGGCCGCCATTTATCTGCTGGGGAGATACTTCTACTGTACGGCTACACCTTACATCTTATAACGGCCCAAGTCTTCGTCGTTAAGATTTTCGAGCCAGAGGCGCAAATCCTCTTTGGAGGTTTTTTCCGTCGCGGTACTGGAGATTTTCGAGGACTTGAAAACTTCCTCGTCGACGAAAATGGGGCAATCGAGCCGCAGCGCAAGAGCAAGAGCATCACTGGGGCGCGAATCGAGCGACATGGTTTGACCTTCGCGCTCCATCCAAATGACGGCGTAGAACGTGTCGTCCTTCAGGTCGCTGACTACAACTTTCTGAACGTGCACATTCAATCCCATCAGAACATTCTTGAGCAGGTCGTGCGTCATGGGACGCGGCGTTTGCACTTTCTCGATTTCGAGGGCGATGGCGTTGGCTTCGTAAATGCCGACCCAGATGGGGAGCGTGCCCGAACCCTGGATTGCGCGCAGCACGACCACGGGCATGTTGGTCACCGGATCCATCATCAATCCACGGATTTTGACTTCGCGTTCCATAGGGCCCTCCCGCAGGTCGCTCATTCGACTTGGGCGACTTGCGCGCCGGCAAGACTGTTCGGTCCTGCCGCGATAATTTCCACGCAACGATATTGTCCCAGAAGATTTTGCTCGTGCGAAGTGAAATTTACAATTCGGTTGCAAGATGTGCGCCCGGACCACTGCCCGCGTGATTCGTGGCGGCCGTCGACGAGCACTTCGAATCGCTGGCGCACCAGCGACTGATTCCGCGCCGTCTGGATTTCGCGCTGGTGCTCCTGAATTATCGCGAGGCGCCTTCCCTTCTCTTCCTCGGACATGGCATCCGGCATATCTTTCGCCGAAGTATTGGGACGCGGCGAATACTTGAATGCGAACACGCCGTCGTAGCGGACCTCTTCGAGAAGTGAAATGGTGTCCGCGAAATCGTTTTCCGTTTCGCCGGGGAATCCGACGATGATGTCGGTGGTGATGCTGATCGGCCGACGCGCAGAACAAATCCAGTTTATTTTCTCAAGGTATTCATCGCGAGAATACGTGCGCAGCATTTGTTTGAGAATGCGCGATGAGCCGGATTGCACGGGCAAATGAATGTGATCGCAGAGAGCGGGCGTTGCGTCGATGGCTTCGACGATCTCGCGAGTGAAATCGTTGGGATGTGAAGTCATAAAGCGGACGCGGCGAATTCCGGGGACTTCGGCAACGGAGCGGAGCAACTCCACAAAGTTCATATGTCGTGGCGACGGATCGCGGTACGAGTTGACGGTCTGGCCGAGAAGCTGCACTTCGGTGTAGCCGTCGTCAACAAGGCGCCGGACTTCGTCGAGGACGGAGGCGCTGGCGCGGCTGCGCTGCGGACCGCGTGTGTGAGGCACAACGCAATACGAGCAAGCGTAATCGCAGCCCTCGATGATTGTGAGATAAGCGCGAAAGGGATTATCGCGGGGCGTGATTTCGGTTTCGAATGTTTCCTGCGTGTCGAGGTCGAGGCCGGTGACGCGGCGGCCGCCCGCCTCCAACTCCGCGAGCATCTCCGGCAATTTTCGGTAACTGGCCGAGCCACAGACCATGCGCACCCAGGGCGCGCGGCGAAAAATCTTCTCGCCTTCCTGTTGCGCGAGGCAGCCGAGAACGCCGACGATTTTTTCTTCGCCGAGCGCGCCGCGAAAATCGCCGAGGCGCGAGAAAACTTTTTGCGCGGCCTTCTCGCGGATGCTGCACGTATTGTAGAAGACGAAATCAGCGGCGCCGGGCGAATCCACCTGCTGGTATCCGCGCGCGAGGAGCACGCCGGTGACTTTTTCCGAGTCGTGGACGTTCATCTGGCATCCGAACGTCTCGATGTAGAAGGAGCGACCGGATTCCGGCCGCACGCGCGCTACGGGAGCGATCGCGGGCTTGGCGAATAGCGATTCAAGAGGGATGTCGACTCTGCCAGCCATGTAATCTGAGAGTCTAACACACGCCGCACGCCATGGACGGCCCTCCGGAAAAAGTCTGAATGTGTCGTTTTGTGCACCAAATTAAATATTGTGTGACGCTGTATGCGTTTGACCCATCCTATTGCGTATGCTACGGTGAATTTCGGGGTTTTGAGGATGCTTCCTCTGGGGAGAAAAACATTTCGTACGCCGCTTTTGTGATCCTCGCCGGACGGCTCGGCGCCATCTTCCTGCAAACGGGCTGGGTAGCGCGAGTGGTCCTCTTGATATTGCTTTTTCTTTCGCTTTTTTCCTGGGCCATCATCCTGCAAAAATATCGCATGTTCGCGACGCTTGAGCCGCGCACAAAACGCTTTATGCAGTTGTTCCGCACGGGACGCGGATTGCCCGATCCCAATACTCTGCGCGCAGGCTCGAGCGGTTCGCCGTTCGTGAACGTCTACGATGCCGGGTACCGCGAACTGGAAGGACAACTGGCGGGCGGGAATCCTCATCCGGGTAAACTGAAGAATCCACGTGCGGTGCTGGTGGAAATGCAGCTCGCGTCCGCCGACGAAGTGCGCGCCATGGAAAGCTGGATGCCGTGGCTGGCGACCATCGGCTCGATTTCGACTTTCATTGGGTTGTTCGGCACGGTATGGGGAGTGATGGACGCGTTCGCGGGGTTAAGCGAAGTCGGACAAGCGAGCCTGCAGGCGGTCGCTCCCGGCATTGCGGACGCTTTGATCACCACTGCTGCGGGACTTTTCGCCGCCATCCCGGCGGTTATCGCCTATAATATTTATCTGCATCGCATTCGCGATTTTGCGTTGCGCATGGATAACTTCGCCACCGAATTCGTCAGCAAGATTGAAACGCTGTACAGCTAGCACGCTATGGCGCAAATCCAAAGACAACCCGGCACAACTCTTTCGGAAATCAATATCGTTCCGTTCGTCGACGTGATGCTGGTGTTGCTGGTGATCTTCATGATCACCGCGCCGCTGATCGAATCGGGAATCAAGGTGGAATTGCCGAAGACGAAGACCGTGCAGGCAATCACGCAGGCGCGCATCGTGATCAGTATCGACCGCGCACAGCGCCTCTACATCGGCAAGGAGCCGGTGAACATCCACGCGCTGGGCAGCAAAGTGCTGGCGATGGATAAGGACGTGCAGCACACGCCTGTTTTTGTGCGCTGCGATTCCGAAGTTCCTTTTGCAACCTGGGCCATGGTGATGGACACGTTGAAGCAATCGGGCATCAATAATATAAGTGTGGTGACGAAACCCCTGAGCGGCAATCCGCGCACGCAGTGAGATGGAGCTAAGCTTTCCACACCAATCCGCGGAGAACCTCAAAGGCCCACTGGGCTATTCGGTGGTCTTTCACCTCCTTTTATTCGCTGCGCTGATTTCTTCCACGATTTTTTCCCATCAGGGCGAAGTGTGGGGCGGCGCGGGCGGGCAAGGAACGATCAACGTGAATCTGGTTGGCAGCATCCCGGCAATTCCCTTGCCCAAGCCGGATGTGGTGACAACCAATCGCGTGGTGGACACTACGAAAGGGCTTTATCAAAGCGAGCCGCTGCCGAAAGTAGTGCCGACTCTCGAGCCAAAAGTGACGCCGCCGGACGACAAGAACGCGATTTACCTGCCAAAATTCAACAAGGAAGAAAACAAGAAGCCGGAATTCATTCAGAAGCCCTCGCGCGTGTTGGAGAATCCCGCGCCAGTGCCGACGAACGCGATTCCCTACGGCAAAGGCGGAGCGCCGCAGATTCCGACCTCCACGTTCATGATGAATCAAGCCACGCGCGGCGGCATGGGCGTTCAAGGAACGAGCGGCGGCAGTTTCGGGACGCAATTCCCGTGGTACGTCGAGGCGGTACAACGGCGCGTCAGCAGCAATTGGCTGGAGTCGACGGTCGATCCCACGATTCCGTGGGCTCCGCGGTGCATCGTCAGCTTCCAGATTTTGCGTGACGGCACGGTCACCAATACTCAGATCATGCAATCGAGCGGAAATCAATCCGTGGACACGTCGGCAATCCGCGCGGTGCAAAGCTCCAATCCTCTGGACCATTTGCCGCCCGGGTACACGGGGTCTTACGTCAACGTGGAATTTTGGTTCGATTTTCGCCGACAATGAAGGGGTCGCGTATTTAAGGACAGAAGTTGATGTATAACTTGGGCCGACAATCCGAAGGGACTTTAAGAATGAGACGGTTTATTGGAATCCTGGCATCATTTATATTTTTGAGTTTCCTGGCGGCCGCGCCGCGTGCCGCTGCACAAGGAGTGATTCAAACGGGCACGGGGCTCGGCGTGCAAAAAGTAAAGCTGGCCGTGCCCACGTTCGCTTCGCGCAATCCGCAGGCGGCCCCGCTCCAGACGATTTTCCATCAAGTGTTGATGGATGACCTGACCTATTCGGGAATCATCGACATGGTCAGCCCGAGTTTCTATCCGGTCGTTGCTCCCAGCGTCCCTGGCGAACTGAATGCCGAGCAGTGGAGCCAGGCGCCGGCAAGCGCGTGGATGGTCGCGTTTGGCAATCTGACCGTGAACGGAACTTCGCTCTCGCTGGCCGGTTACCTTTACGATGTAAGGCAAACACCGCCGCTCTCGATTCTGGAAAAAATCTATAATGGTGACGCCACGGAAGCAGGCGCGCGGCAACTCGCTCACGAATTTGCGGACGACATCATTTCTCGATTGAGCGGAGGCATACCCGGAATCGCGGAGACGAAGATCGCGTTTGTGAGCAACCGCACGGGGCACAAGGAAATTTGGGAAATGGATTACGATGGAGCCAATCAGCAGCAATTGACGCACCTGGGATCAACGTCATTGACTCCGCGATGGTCGCCCGACGATTCGCGCATCGCATTCACTTGTTTCGAATCCTATCGTCATGTTGTTTCCGCGCAAATCTGCATGTATTCCACGCTGACGAACCGTCTGATGGCCTTCCCGCGCTTTCCGGGAACAAATTCTTCGCCCGCATTTTCGCCGGACGGCAACGAAGTGGCGTTCATGTCCAGCCATGGAGGAGATCCGCAAATTTACGTCTCGGACCCGACCGGGGGGCATCTGAAGCGCTTGACGTATTCGCTGGGCGTCAGCACTTCTCCCACGTGGAATCCCAAGACGGGCAATCAGATGATCTTTGTGAGTGACCGCGGCGGACTGCCGGATCTTTTCGAAATGAACGCGGATGGCTCGAACGTGCAGAAGATCCCGCTTTCCGCGGCGACTGGCGTGGCTGCCCAAGACTTGCCCGCCACCGGATATGTAATCGACCCGTCGTGGTCGCCCAATGGCCAGCTGATTGCATTTAGCTGGCGGCGCCCTGCCGGAAATTATGATATCTACATCATGGATTTGGCGAGCCATCAGCTCGCCGAATTGACCCGCGATACAGGTCAAAATGAACGGCCCAGTTGGGCGCCTGACGGCAGGCATATAGTTTTCGAATCCACTCGCAGCGGCTCGCTGCAGATTTGGAGCATGCTGGCGGATGGAAGCGAAGCGCGTCAGTTGACCTTTACGGGGCGCAATGAGTCGCCGAATTGGTCGCCTAAGTAAGTTGATGTCGATTTTTTTTTTGCAGTTGCCCTTGGTGCAGTTGCCTTAATCAGTAGCTGTTTACATAAAATCTAAGCCCTGTTCTGTTCCACTCGCGCAGCCCAGGGCGCGCAGAGGAGGATTTTCGATGCAAAGCAGTACCGTTCGCAGGTTTCTCGTTCTGTTCAGTGCATTTTCATTTCTGGTGTTCGCCGGTGCTTGTAAGAAGAAAGTAGCACCGCCGCCAGCACCCGCTCCAGCTCCGGCGCCTACTCCGGCCCAGCCGACGGTGACGATCAGCGCTACATCCACGTCGCTTCAGCCGGGCCAAAGCACGACGCTGAATTGGACCTCGACCAACGCTACCGAACTCGACCTGCAACCCGGAGTCGGCAAGGTGGCCGCGGAGGGTTCGACCAACGTCAGCCCGACCGACACGACGACTTACACAATCACGGCGACCGGACCTGGCGGAACGGCGACAGCCAATGTTGCAATCACGGTTGCTGCACCCGCGCCCGCTCCAGCGCCTGCTCCCGCGCCGGACATAAACGCTTTGTTCACTCAGAATGTACAAGACTCCTATTTTGACTTCGATAAGGCTGACATCACCCCCGCCGATCGCGATGCCCTGCAGAAGGACGCGGAATTCCTGCGCTCCTATCCGCAGGTTAGCGTGACCATCGAAGGCCATTGCGACGAGCGTGGTTCGGAAGAATATAACCTGGGCCTTGGGCAGCGGCGCGCCGACGCGACCAAGCAATATTTGGTCTCGCTCGGTATCTCCGCTGACCGCATCAAGACAATGAGCTGGGGCAAAGAGCACCCGTTCTGCACGGAGCATAACGAGGAATGCTGGCACCAGAATCGCCGGGGCCACTTTGTAATGGCTCAGCAGTAGGAAGGCAGGCAGCATAGCCGGGGCGCTGCGAGGCAAAATGTTTCGCAGCGCCGCGGCGTATCCAAAGGAGGTTGGTATCATGCGCACAAGAACCATCGTGCTGGCACTCGCCGTTCTCGTTTTGGGCGCCATGGGAGGCGCACTGCTGGCTCCGCCGCCGGCTGACGCCGTTTCGCGCGAAATCATCCAGATTCAGCAATCGATCGCGCAGATTTTGCAGAACCAACAGGATATGCGCACCGACATCGACACGCGATTCGCGGCGATGCAGGTGTTGGTTCAGCAGTCGCTGACCGCGGGGAACCAGTTGAACCAGACCATGGGCTCGCTGCAAAAGACGGTGCAGGATGCGGTGGCAAACAGCGGCGCGAACACTTCGTCGACAACGCAGCAAATTCAGGGCATCTCCGACAACATGCAGGACATGCAAGCGCGCGTCGGGAAGCTTTCGCAGCAAATGAGCGACATTCAGTCGACATTGCAGCAGATCAACGCGAAAGTCTCCGGCGGCGCGCCGCCCGCGCAACAGCCATATGCCGCAACTTCGGGAAGCAATCCCGGCTACGGCCCTGACAGTTCCGCGAATCAGCCGCCGGTATCCAGTTCCCCGGCTCCCATGCAGGGAATTTCCGGCGACACGCTTTATGCCAATGCCTTGCGGGATATGAACAGCGCCCACTACGATCTGTCGCGGCAGGAGTTTAGTGACTATCTGAAAAATTTTCCGGACGGCGCGTTCGCCTCGAACTCGCAGTTTTATCTGGGTGAAATTTCTTACTATCAGGGACAATACAGTCGGGCCATTGAAGCCTATGACGGCGTGATTCTAAATTATCCCAAGAGCTCCAAAGTAGCGCCGGCGATGCTCGAAAAAGGCCGCGCGCTGGCGCAGACGAACAAGAAGGTGAGCGCCACGCGGGAATTTCGCGAGTTGATCCGGCGCTATCCCGGCAGCGACGAGGCCAAAAGGGCCGCCAGCGAACTGCGCGGCTTGTCTCCTTCCCACTAGGCCGTTTTTTTTGCGCATGCGCAGGAACGGCGACCGTTCGGCCGCCGCTTCAGGTATACTTTCGACCTTGATAGGACGCTAGTGTGCGGAGGCGCGCATGTCAGTTAATAAAGTGATTCTGGTCGGAAGGCTGGGCCGCGATCCGGAGACGCGATTCACGGGAGGCGGGCAGGCGGTTGCGAATTTTTCCGTCGCTACAGATGAAACTTACAAGGACCGCAGCGGAGAACGGCAGAAGCGCACCGAGTGGCACAAGATCGTGGTGTGGGGCAAGCAGGCGGAGATTGCGCAGCAGTACCTGAAGAAGGGCTCGCTGGTTTTTATCGAGGGACGCATTCAACAGCGCGAGTGGCAGGACAAAGAGGGCCAGAAACGCACGAGCTTTGAGATTGTCGCGACGAACTTCCGCATGTTGGGAGGCCGCAGCGAAGGCGCGGCCGCGGGTGCAGGTGCAGGTTCGGGCGGCGGAGCGTCACACGCGGCTGAACCTGACGTCATGGCCGCTGACGACACGGGCGCGCACGAACCAAACATCTCTGACGAAGATATTCCCTTCTAATAACAAGAACGAGAGAACGCAACCGTGGCAAAACGCAAGAGTAGTGAAGTAGATGAATACATAGCAAGATGTCCGAAAGAAGCGCAAGGCGATTTGGCGAAGGTCAGAGCGGCCATACGGGCGGCAGCGCCTGGCGCCACCGAACGCACCGACTATTTCCAAATGCCCGGATATTCCCATCCAGGAGTTGATTATTATGACGGGATGTTTGCCTGGTTCAGCTTCAAGAAACCACACATACGCCTACATGTACCCCCTCCCGTAATACAAGACCACCGGAAGGAACTTGCAGGTTATGCTACAACGAAAGCCATTGTGAGCTTCCCAATGGGCAAACCGGTACCAATGACATTAGTGAAGAAACTGGTGAAAGCAAGTGTAAAGGTAATGAAGGATAAGTCTGAATAGACTTCGCCATCAGGATTGTAATCTTTCGGTCGGATCAAGAAAATTCAAACTGCCCCAACACTCAATCAGTTAAGAGGTTGCTACTGTGTTTGCGGCGCGGACGGTTCGTCGTCGGACTCGTCGTCTGGGGATTTCAGCGTGGGCAAAACATTGCGGGCAACCAATCGTTTCTGAATGTAGGTGTCTTTGCGCATTTTGCCGTCGCGAAATTCCAGAGCGCGCTGCGCGTAATTGGCGATGTCGGGTTCGTGCGTGACGAGCACGACAGTCAGTCCTTCGTCTTCATTCAGCCGCTGCAAAATATCCATAATTTCAAC
>Ga0307374_10014946_pt1 | contig 10515 bp, 9 predicted proteins | sample OX3MG_FD_202532 | JGI IMG/M metagenome (GOLD analysis project Ga0307374, IMG submission 202532) | Soil microbial communities from Risofladan, Vaasa, Finland - OX-3 | ecosystem: Environmental > Terrestrial > Soil > Coastal area > Acid sulfate soil | place: Finland: Risofladan, Vaasa | collected...
TCCATAACTTTAGCATTTCGAAAACCAAAAATTTCCAAACTTATGATTACCTTACAAACCATTCATAGCTTTGTCAAAGACCCGCTCACGGACAAGCTCTTCCATAAATATGTGACCGATGCGAAGGCGCAGCGCGTTTTTGACACATCAGTGCGGCTGATCGAGCTTGCGGTCGTGGCGGCTCCGCTTATCGTTACGGCGGTGCGCGGCGTTCGCGAGATCGCCAATGGCAAGACCAGCCGCCGGCGGTCCGGACTCCGGCGGTTAGTGCCGGCGTAAAATTATTCGAATCGTGTAGCACCGAGAGTATACTCCCGGTGCCACACGGTTCGCGAGTAATTGTGCGGAACAATGCTCCACCAAATCCGTTTGGAGGAGGGATGTCAGGTTTTTATCTCTCGAAAGGGCTGGGAAAGTTTATTCTTCTCCTGGCGGCGTGCGCGTCGCTGGCAGGGTGCCTGGTCGATAATTCGCAAATCGTGCAGGTCGTCCCGAGGTTAGTCCTTGCGCCGCAGAATCCGAGATTCCAGGCGATTAATTTTGTTGCTCCCGCGTCCGGCTCGATGCTCGTGAAGTGGAATCGTTCCATCGCCGATACGCAGTTAAATTTTAAGGGGTATTATGTCAAACTTTGGCAATACTACGTCGATCCCCTGAATGGTAATTTAGATAGCATAATAAACCCCAGCAATCCTCCGCTTGCCACTGCCCAGATTGGCCGCACCACGAGACCCGTCGCCGATACGAGCTGCATTTTTACTCAGACCACTCTCGGCCCGGAATTACCGGAGGGAACGTATCTCGTCTCAATCCTTGGCGTAAAAGCAAATGACTCCGGAACTCAAAGTTTGGACTCATCCCAGTATTCCGGCCTATTCGATCCTCGTCCACTTACGGACCCGACGAATTTGCGAGCCACGTCACTCGGTCCCAACCAAATCGGGCTTCGCTGGACGGCATCGCCCACCGATACGAACGCGGGATTTTTTCGGTATGTCATCTATTATCGGGATACGACAAAAAACGACACGGGGCATGTCTTAGCAACGAACCAGAAGCAACCCATAATTATCGACTCCAATGGAGCTATCATCGGTTGGAACGATAGCACGGCTATCGTGGGCGTTCCCGGCTTCACTCCGCAAAATGCAACGACGTCGGAATGGCCCTATCAATTCTGGGTCAAATCGGAGCGGAACGATTCCACCTTCGTTTACACCGATACGAATTCGGAGACGTGGGCGGGAGCGGCATATCTCCCTTCTCCCGGCGTCGATTCCGGTGGCGGCTGGGGTGGGATTCACAACTCCATTTTCATCGGCTCGTTCAATCAGAATTGGGCTATCGTCGATGATTCGAACCGAACCGCCGATATGCAGGTAAAGGTTACCATCGACATCAGCAACCGCACCGTTATGCTCACCGCCGAAAACAACACGGCTTTCCTTCTCGACAATAGTACGGGCACCGCGAGGATGGACACCGCGTACTCGCTTGGCTCGATTTATTATAAATATCCTTATGTGGCCGATTTTACAGTGACCAGTGTCACGCTGCCTCAATTTGCTACGTCGACCGGCATCGTGCTCTACCTGATGATTCCCGATCCATTATTAGGGAATAAGCCGGAATGGGCGCGGCTGTTTATCAAATCGTTTGGCGGAACTTTTATCAACTCTACAAGCGGCATCCATTGCGACGCAAGTTTCCAGCCCGCCACTTCGTTCGACGGCGGCACGCATCTCCCATATTATTAATCTTATTTTCGCCTTTTTATTGGCGGCGATCGGAATGGTATTATATTCCCGGCCTTGTAAATAAAGGGCGTCCGTAAATCGGTTTTTAAAACATCCGGCAAAAAATGTCGTAAATTCGTAGGACGGTATTGCGGAGCACCATGAGCTTCGCAGCCATTCGCGCTGATTTTACTCGCTAAAGTATGGCCAGTAAGCAGGGCGGGGCCGTCGAAAAGGATGCCGGTCATTTCGATGAGCGACCATCCATTTTGTTCTGAACCACGTTTTTTTTTTAACACTTATTTTCTGAATCAATCTATGGCGAAAGCAACCGCAAAGCAAATGACCAAAGCCGCGATCGTGGACCACCTCGCGACAAAGAATGAACTCACGAAACGTCAGATCAATGACGTCCTCGAATCCTTGAACTCGCTCGCGTACAAGGAAGCCAAAAAGGGCTTCACCGTGCCGGGCTTGGGCAAAATCGTGCTTTCCGACCGGAAGGCGCGCATGGGCCGCAATCCGCAGACGGGCGAGGCGATCAAGATTCCGGCGCGCAAAGTCGTCCGCTTCCGCGTAGGCAAGCAGGCGAAGGACGCGATCCTGGGCGCGAAGTAACCGGCTGTTACCAGCCGCGCATACCAAAGCGTGAAACATACGCTGGAGGCCGTCCGTGCGATTACCATCCGTAATCGTGGGGACGGCCTCCGCGCGTCTGGCGCGTCACGGTTTTGGCACTTCGTGAATTATGTTTGAGCACCATTTACGAAACAATTCTTCCACATTCGGAATATAAGTATTCGGAATGATGGGACAATACCTCCGGCATTGCCGGAAAGCCCGGCTACGGGTCACCCGACTACGGGCGGCGCTCTGTTTTTTAGTGGCAGCTTTCGCGGTTACTGTTGCCGTTCGTCCCGCCAACGCTCAGTGGATTTTGCAGGCCGGCCAGATAGATCAGCAGGTTCATCGCGGGATCAACCTGATCTACAATATGGAATTTTCCGCCGCGGATTCCGTCTTCGATTCCGTCATTTCCGAATCTCCTTCCCATCCCGCCGGATATTTTTATCGCGCGAGTGTTGTATTCTGGCGAGCGATCACCAATCCCGATAATACGACGTACGACGCGGAGTATCGGATGTGGCTCCAGAAGACCATCGACCGTGCCGATACCCTGCTCGCGAAAAATCCGAAGGACATCGCCGGGCTCTTTTATAAAGGCGCGGCCATCGGGATGCGCGCCCGAATCTTCGAATACCGCGTCGGCCCGAACGATGCGATGGACATTATCAACCTGATCATGGGCGATGCGAAAAAGGGCGTCGGTTATCTCGATCAGCTCGAAGATATCATTCCCGACAATTCGGATATTCTTTTTGGCCGGGGTCTTTATAATTATTACGTCGAAGCGGAGAAGCAGGAAGATCCCGCGCTCGCGCCCGTTATTTCCGCGATGTTTCCAGACGGCAACAAGGCCGTGGGCTTGCAAATGCTCGAAATGGCCGCCGCGCATGCGACCTATGCCAGCGTCGAGGCCAAATTCGAGTTGCTGCACATTTACTATGCGATGGAGCATAATTACCAACGCGCCTATGCCATAGCGCAGGAGCTTGCGAACCGTTATCCGAACAATGTGCAATTCCTTCACTATCTCGGCTTCGCGGCGTACACGGAAAATAACGTGGCCGAGTACGATTCAGTGTATCGCGTGATGCTCGCGCGCGCGCGCGCGTTACGTCCGGCCTACACGATCCGCCAGGCGCGCGAGGCGATGTTTTTCATCGGCGCGGCGCAGATCAAGAAGTTTGGCGGCAATATGGATACCGCGCTCTATTATCTTTACAATAGCGATTTACTCAGCCGCACGATCAATCGGGAGGGAACGCAGGATTGGTGGGTCACCGATGCCGAGCTATATATGGGCGAAGCCTACGATATAAAAAACGACCGCAAGGATGCCCGCCTGATGTATGAACGTGTCCTGAATCTTCCCGATCACAACCAGGATCATGCGGATGCCACGCGGTATCTGGCGACGCCGTACCGAAGATGAAATACGGAGAATTTTGTAAGGCCCACACCTGTTCCCCTTGCGTCTATTAATTACCTTGAATTATGAGGATACCGCGCGCGTCTCTTCTGGTGATTTTATTGCTTGCCATTTTTGGCTGTAGCCAGGCAACTAATCCGGTTGCTCCCTCCGGAAATAACACTCCGGCCTTGGCGGCTGGCTCGTTCGAATATGTGCTCAACGGCGATTCGGTGAACCACAACAATTCTCAAATCGGCACGGAGGCTTCCGCGCTGATCGAGCCAAATGCCGGGCTTGGAACGCCCGCAAATTCCAAGCTTCTTTTTATTAATTTAATGTATTTTCAAGTTTCTATATTTCAATCTCACACGATGTCGGTGAGTATCGGAATTCCCATCCTTGCTCCCGTGCCCGGTACGTTTGCCATTGGTTCCGATCCTTCTGCCGCGGTAGCATACGTGCAGCCGGACTCGCTCCAATATAATTCTCTTCCCGGCGGATCGGTCACGATCACCAAATTCGATACGGTTAATAATCTGGTATCCGGGACGTTCCGTTTTACAGCATCGCTCACGAATGACCCCACGAAGATCGATACGGTCACCTCCGGTGTTTTCAATGATATTCCAATTTATGTGGGAAGCTATGGTCAGGGCGCGCTGGCAGCCACTGCGGATGGATTTCCGTTCACGACGAACACCTCGGTTGCGCAGAGTATCTCGGCGTTTACTACGGCCGGTTCGCCGCAGTTGAACATCCTTGCCATCGATGACGATAGTTTAGTCCAACGCATTCTGACCATTACGATTGCCGCCCCACAGCTCGGCGTTTTTACACTGAACGATGGACTAACGAATAACTCGGCGGCTGCCAGTTATACGACGAGTGGCGCTCCAACCGATATTTCAATTAGTACCTCCTCTGGCGCGACCGGGCAGCTTACGATTACAAAATTCGACATGGCGACGCACCGTATGTCCGGCACGTTCCAATTTTCCGGCCCCGATCAATCGAGCGGCCGGACCATCCAAATCACGAACGGCGTGATCGATAACGTGCAGTGGTTCGTGCTGTAGATTTTATTCTTGGCGTACAAGCCATTGCATTTCTTTGGCGAAGGCTTTGGCAATGCCCGCCAGGACTGTTCGAACCGGCCGGCCATTGGTGAATGCGCACGCAATGGCATAGAGCGAGCGAAGCGAAAATCGCGATTCATTCGAAATCGCGTAGATCGGTTCCCAGCGTTCCGGCTCGAACTTCGATTTGAAAAATTCCAGTCCTGCAAAATCGTAGAATCGCTTGCCATGCGCCCGCGCCCAACGGAGGAGAAAGCGGATGATAGCAGGCGGAGCTTCCGGAAGATAACCACCGAATGGAATGAGCGGGGAAAGGCCGAGTGTGAGGTATTCGAAACCATCATCGGCCAATTGCTTCGCGGCGGCGTGCAGCATGAGTTCGACGGTGCCGTTCGGCGCGTGATTTCCACGGACAAATTGCTCGACGAGCCAGCCATGCCGGAGCGGGACGGGCGAGACATTGAGGAAGCCAACCACTTCGAAACCACGCCGCGCGACGAAGATGCGGCGGTCATCCAGATTTGCAAGCGTTTCCGGTTCGACCAAGAAATGCAGGCTCGGAAGTCCGCGCGTGGCGAGCCATTCCGTCAGGATGGCATGAAGGTGTGGGTTATTCGTGGCATCCGCGGCGCTCCATCGCTCGACGGTGACGCCCTTGTTCCAAGCGCGGTGGAGTTGCGTACGAAGCGATGGTTTGCGCTCCACCCTCCGCGCAAGCTCGCCCGGCCGCCACACCGGTTGCGCGCCTAACAGAATGGTGGAATATCCTGCCTCGTTGGCGATGATGCTTTCAAGATGTGCTTCGCTTGCAAAATAGCACACGCGGAGCTTATGCGAGCGGGCATCGGCCTCGAATTCGCGGACGACCTCCGCAAGCACCTCATACGCGCATACCGGCGCGCCGCCCACGATCCGCGTTCCGGCATACTGGACGTACCCCACGACCGCCTCCCGCCGCTCGCTAAACCAATAACGAAAGCCGGGATTCAGAAGCTGGTAGCAGGTGCTGTTCCAGCCGAAGCGGAGGATTAGATCGCGGACGCGAGCGGGATAATTCACGTAGTTCGAACGCTCTAACCGGAAGCGAATGTTTCTTATGCGTTCGAATGAAGACCAAACGATCAAAGAAAAAACGAACGGAAATCGAGGACGATCTTCGCCCGCATTACGACGTGGACTATTCGAAGGCGCGTCCGAACCGCTTTGTGAAGCAGGCGCAAGAAAACACGTTCGTGATGCTGGATAAAGAACTTTCGAAGGTGTTCCGAACGCCCGATCAGGTGAAACGGGCGTTACGCTCGCTTATTCAGGCAATGCCAAAATAGCTTTTCTCTTCCTCGCATACGGTCAATGGGAGCGAGGGTAGCTGTTGACAACGCCGTTAGGCGTGGCCCGTTTGTAGAAAAAGCGTTCTTGTTTGATCACGCTTTAAGCTCCGGTAGGAGCGGCCCAGGGTCGCTCCTGCCGGAGCTTATGTCGAAAATCAATAATCGTTTCTACAAACGGGCCGCGCCTAACGGCGCTGTCAGTTCTAATCTTCCATTTCTTCCAATGAAGTGGCAATTATCTTTGGCAAATCGGGGACTCTTCACCCCCCTTTTCGTGTTCTAAAAATCGCTGGAAAGCCTTGATTTTTCAAGGGTTTTCGCAAATTTCGGTAGGTTTCTAATTCCACTTCGGACAGGCCCCTGGTTCGAGGGATTCAAGAACGGTTTTTTAAGTACAATTCGACCGGATTAATACCCGGTCCATTCACTATTTTTATTGATGGCAGATCAAGAACAAATTCAACAGCAGGAATACGGCGCTGAGGATATTCAAGTATTAAAAGGCCTCGAAGCCGTTCGCCGCCGGCCGGCGATGTATATCGGCGACATTTCGCAGCGCGGGCTGCACCATCTCGTCTATGAGATCGTCGATAACTCGATCGACGAAGTCCTTGCCGGGTATGCGAGCGAAATTAATATCGTCCTGAAAGAAGATGGCTCGATTTCAGTCTCCGATAATGGCCGCGGCATTCCGACCGGCATGCACAAGGGCGAAGGCATGAGCGCCTTGCAGGTCGTGATGACCGTGCTTCACGCCGGCGGTAAGTTCGATAAAGGCGCATATAAAGTTTCGGGCGGCTTGCATGGTGTGGGCGCGTCGGTCGTGAATGCGCTTTCGGAATGGTGCGAAGTGGAAGTGCATCAGGATGGCAAGATTTTCTTTCAGCGTTACGAGCGCGGCGATGCGATCGAGGATGTGAAAGTGACCGGCAAAGCGAAAGACACGGGAACGATCGTGCGATGGAAACCGGACTCGGAGATTTTTAAGCAGTCGATTCAAATGCGCATGGACGTGCTGCGCGAGCGAATGCTCGAACTTTCGTTCCTTAATCCGCAGGTCACCATTACGCTGAAAGACGAGCGGACGAAGGAAGAAGAAACCTTCCATGCGAAGGGCGGCATCCGAGATTTTGTGAAGCATGTCGATCGCACGCGCATTTCGCTGCATAAGCCCGTTTTTATCGAAGGTGAAAAGGACGCAACGCCCGTCGAGATTTGCTTCGAGTACAACGATGGCTTCAACGAGAATCTTTTCTCCTATGTAAATAACATCAACACGCACGAAGGCGGCTCGCACGTCGCGGGTTTCAAATCCGCGCTGACGCGCACGATGAATGCATACGCGGCGAAAAATAATCTCGTCAAATCGGATAAGATCACGCTCACGGGCGATGATTTCCGCGAAGGACTGACGGTCATTATTTCCGTGAAAGTTCCGGAGCCGCAGTTCGAAGGACAGACGAAGACAAAACTCGGTAATTCCGAGGTGAAAGGCATCGTCGAGAGCATTATGAACGAGCAGCTCTCGCAATTTTTGGAAGAGAATCCGCCGGTTGCAAAGCGAATCATCGAGAAGGTTACGCGTGCTGCCGAAGCGCGCGAAGCGGCTCGCAAAGCGCGGGATATAGTCCGACGTAAGAATGCCCTCGAAAACTCCGCGCTGCCCGGCAAGCTCGCCGATTGCTCGATCAACGATCCGGAGCACTGCGAAATTTATTTAGTCGAGGGAGATTCGGCCGGTGGCTCCGCCAAGCAAGGCCGCGACCGTCGCTTCCAGGCGATTCTTCCGCTCAAAGGAAAGATTCTCAACGTGCAGAAAGCCCGATTGCACAAGATGCTCGAAAACGAGGAGATCCGAAATATCTTCACCGCGCTGGGCGTGGGTATCGGCGAGCAGCAGGACCTGACGAAGCTCCGCTATGGCAAAGTGATTCTCATGGCCGATGCTGATGTCGATGGCGCGCATATTCGGACGCTGATCCTCACGCTGTTTTACAATCACATGAAGGATCTGATCGAAGCGGGACATATTTATATCGCGCAGCCGCCGCTTTACAAGATCAAAAAAGGCAAGCAGGAACATTATGCCTACAACGATGAGGAGCGCGACGAAGTATTGAAGCGCATGAAGGGTGGCAAGAAAGACGAGGAGGAAGTGATCGAAGTTGGCGATGGCGATATGGTCGATGGCGCGGCGGTGCTGGATGGCCAGCCGCTCAAGGGGATTGTGATGAGCCGGTTCAAAGGCTTGGGCGAGATGAATCCCGAGCAGCTTTGGTCCACCACGATGAACCCGGAAACGCGCACGCTGCTGCAAGTTTCGATCGGCGACGCGCTCGCCGCCGCAGACCGCTTCGAGACGCTGATGGGCGATGCCGTCGAGCCGCGCCGCAAGTTCATCGAGGACAACGCGACCTATGTGCGGAATTTGGATGTATAGCGCATGAAATTATGAGCAAAGGCCACGAACTGCATTCCATTTATGGCGTCGAAGTGGTAGGCGGCCATTTGTTGCGCCTCACCTTCGAAGATCGCTCCATAAAGACGGTTGATCTTACCGGTTTTTGGTATGGCGAGCTATTCGGTCCACTGCGCGATCCCACATTTTTTCGCCAGGTGAAGCTCAACGAAGAATGTCACATCATCGAATGGCCCAACGGCGCGGATTTCGATCCCGAAACCCTCTATCATTGGGATCGTTATCGCGACGACATGCTTGCGATGGCCCGGCAGTGGAAGCAGGCCGAAGCCGTAGCTTCATAGCACGTTCGATTTTTCCAGGAACTTCGTATCATCCGACGAGGTTAACCTTTATTAGTAAGATGAATTCACGGAATAATTTCACTCAGCATCTTCATCACCATCCCCCGCATGGCTGGTGACGACTGAGCTTATTCCATAAGTTTTTAGCGCCGGCCAAATGTGCCGGCGCTGCTGTTTTATCCGCTTTTTGCAGCTTCCGGCCAATGTCCCGGCTTTTTAGGAGCTGCAAATGACACTACAAACGAATATCGATCCACTTAGACTTGCGCTGCCGAAAGGCAGAATGCAGGAGGGCGTCGTACACCTACTGGAAGATGCTGGCATCCGCGTGCAACAGGGAAGCCGAGGATACCGGCCGAGTATTTCACTCGGCGGTTTTGAAGTCAAGATTCTCAAGCCGCAGAACATCGTCGAGATGCTTCATTTTGGCTCGCGCGATCTTGGCTTCGCCGGTGCCGATTGGGTCGCCGAGCTCGATGGCGAACTCATTGAACTACTCGATACCGCGCTCGATCCAGTCTCGCTCGTGGCCGCAATGCCAGCCACAACGGCTGGGGATTTTAAGCTGACCGGCGAACCTCTCATCATTGCTTCGGAATACCGGAATCTTACCGAGCGATGGATCGCGGACGCCGCCCTTCGAGCAACTTGTATTCGTTCCTACGGCGCGACGGAAGTGTTTCCACCGGAAGATGCCGATTGCATCGTGGATATTACCGCGACGGGTTCCACGCTCCAGGCGAATGGACTCGAAATCGTTGCGAAGTTGCTTGAATCTTCCACGCGCCTCTACTGCAATCCACGAGCCTTAGATATGCCGGAGAAGCGCGAAGCTATTGAAAGCTTCACGCTACTCCTGCGCTCCGTGCTCGACGCTCGCGAGCGCGTCATGCTCGAACTCAACGTCACGAGCGACGCGCTCGATGCGGTAGTTCGCCTGTTGCCCGCTATGCGCGAGGCAACCATCGCTACGCTGCATAGCCATCAGGGATACGCCGTGAAAGCGGCCGTGCGCCGCGCATTGCTTCCCACGCTCATCCCGCAACTAAAGCGGTCGGGCGGCACCGATATTATTATTTCATCGCCAAGCCAAATTGTACCATGAGCGCAACGAGTAACTTTATCCAACGATCGTTTCGAGTCTATGAAGCTCCGACGGAAGACTCCGCAATCGAGCTTACTCTGGATCGAACGGAACCGCCGATTCCCTATCGCGAGGATATCGCGTTTTCCGGAAAACCGTTTGCATCCTCTAAATTCTGCTCTCGATATCCTTTCGCTCATGCGCTCGAAGCCGAGTTGGCGCTGCGATACGGAATTAGCGCGGAGCACATGATGGTCACCGCCGGCGCGGACGAGGCGATTGATCGTGTGTGTCGTGTGGCGCTCATGCCAGGAGATGAACTGCTGACGACGGCGCCGACCTTCGAAATGATCGCTAAGTACGGCGAACTTGCGGGTGCGGCGCACGTCAAAGTGGGCTGGCTCGATGGTGACTTCCCGCTTGCTGATCTGGCGGATCGGATTTCTTTGAAGACGCGGCTCATCGTTCTCGTCAGCCCGAATAATCCAACAGG
>Ga0307374_10014947_pt1 | contig 10514 bp, 7 predicted proteins | sample OX3MG_FD_202532 | JGI IMG/M metagenome (GOLD analysis project Ga0307374, IMG submission 202532) | Soil microbial communities from Risofladan, Vaasa, Finland - OX-3 | ecosystem: Environmental > Terrestrial > Soil > Coastal area > Acid sulfate soil | place: Finland: Risofladan, Vaasa | collected...
CAGATCTTCTGGCCGTTGATGCGCCAGCCCGCCCCGTCGGGCTCGGCCCGGGTGGTGAGCGAAGCCAGATCGGAGCCGGCGCCGGGCTCGGAGAAGCCCTGGCACCAGATGACCCGGCCCTCGGCGATGGGAGGCAGGAACTGAGCCTTCTGGGCGTCGGTGCCGAAGGCCATGACCGCCGGCCCCACCCAGTTGAGGCCCATGTACTGGGCTCCTCGGGGTTCGTGGTGGGCCCACATCTCCTCCCGGACCACGGTCTGCTCCCACACCGACCCACCCGCCCCGCCGTACTCTTCGGGCCAGGCCACCGTCAGCAGTCCCTCCTCGGCCAGGCGCCGGCAGAAGCGCTGGGCGATCTCCAGGTCGGCGGGGTCCTCGCTGAAGGCGCCCAGGTAACCCTCGGGTATCTCCTGGGCGATCAACTCGCGGAGCCGGGCCCGTAACTCGCCGGCCCGCTCCCCGAAGTCGTAGTCCACGGTCGGAGGATCATAGGGTCGAGTGATGAGGATTCCCCAAAGGGGAGCGACCGTCGCTGAGGTCTTCGATCCGGTGCTGGCCGAGGCCCCGGATCGCCAGGCGCTGGTCACCGCCAGCGGGCGCTGGACCTACGCCGAGTTGGACCGGGCCTGTGATGCCGCTGCCGGCGCCCTGACCGAATTGGGTGTCCGCCCCGGGGACCGGGTGGCGGCCTGCCTGCCCAACGACGTGGACGTGGTCACCGCCTTCCACGCGGCCATGCGCATCGGCGCCATCTGGGTCGGCATCAACCAGGCCCTGGCCCCTCCCGAGAAGGGCTTCATCCTCACCGACAGCGCCGCCTCCCTCCTGCTGGCCGACGAACCGACCCTCGATGAACTCGCCCCCCTCCGCCCCGATCTGGCCGGCGTGCGCCACTGGCTGGACGTGGCCGGCCCGCCGTGGCGCGAAGCCGTAGCCGCCACCTCCGGTGAATCCGGGCGGGCTCCGGTCGACCCGCACGCCCCGGCCGCCATCGCCTACACCAGCGGGACGACGGGACATCCCAAAGGGGCGGTGCACAGCCAGCACAACCTGGTCGTGCCCGGAGCGGCGGTGGTGGAGAGCCGGGGCTACGGGCCGGAGCTGCGCAAGGGGGACTGCCTACCCCTCACCATCCTCAACATGCTGGTCCTCACCACCCTGCTGGTGGCCCAGGCCGGCGGCACCTGCATTGTGATGGATCGGGTGGAGGCGGCCAGCGTGGCCGACTGGATCCGCCGGGAGCGGGTCACCACCTGGAACGGCGTCCCCGCTCTGCTCCACACCCTGGTCCACGAGGACTCCATCCCGGCCGACGCCCTGGCGTCGCTGGACGAGTTGTGGGTGGGCGGGGCCGACTGCCCGGACACGCTGCGCCGGGCTGTGGCCGAGAAGTTCGGGCTGAGCCTCACCCATACCTACGGCCTGACCGAGGCCCCGACCATCGTGACCATCGACCCCCGCCCGAGCGCCGGGCATGACCCCCACCGGCCCGGGGCCAGCGGAGTGGCCCTGCCCCACCTGACCCTCCGCCTCCAGACACCACCCGGACAGGTGTCAGGGGAAGCGGGCGGCGGGGAGATCTGCTTCGCGGCGGTGGACGAGGGCCCTTGGGCTGGGGTGTACCGACCGCCGCTGGGCTACTGGGAACGGCCCGAGGCCTCGGGCGAATTGCTGGCCGGCGGGGTGGTGCACAGCGGGGACATCGGGGTTATCGACGCCGATGGGTATCTCTCGGTGCGGGACCGGAAGAATCAGCTCATCCTGCGGGGCGGGGCCAACGTCTACCCGGCCGAGGTGGAGCGGGTCCTGCTCGCCCTGCCCGAGGTGGAGGCGGCCGCCGTGGTCGGCCTGCCCGATGAGCGGCTGGGCCAGCGGGTCGGAGCGGTAGTGCAGCTGGTGCCCGGGGCCTCGACGCCGACCGAGGAGCTGGCCGCCGCCTGCGCCCGGGAGCTGGCCCGCTACAAGGTCCCCGAGCGCTGGTTGATGGTCGGCTCCTTCACCCGCAACTCCATGGGCAAGATCGACCGGCGGACCCTCGCTGACCTCTTCCCCGTAGTATGACGCCCACGTCATATTCGGAGGGCGGGTTGGCGAAATCGATAAACGGGGCCGTCCTTCCCGACGCCCCCGACCTGGCCCGGATGCGCACCGAGCGCCACGCCCGGCTGCAGGCGCAGATGGCGGCGGTGGGCGTGGACGCCCTGCTGCTGCTCGGCACCAACCCGGTCGGCTACACCACCGGGGCCGAGGCGCCCGGGGCGGACAGCGGCCGGGCCGGCCTGATGCGCCCGGTGGCCCTGGTGGTGGGTGGTGATCCCCAGCCCCATCTCTTCACGCCCTATCCCGAGGGGGCGCCCGCCGATCTGGCCGGTGATCACCTTCACCCGGCCATCTATCCCGAACTTCCCGACGGGGCGGCTTCGGCGGCGGCGGCTCTGTCCGAACTGGTTCCGGCCGGCGGCCGCCTGGCCGTGGACGAGTTGCCCCATCCCCTGGCCGCCGTCCTCGATTCCTACGAGATCACCGGCGCCTCGGGCGTCCTGGGCCCGGCCCGGCTGGTGAAGACGGCCGATGAGCTGGCCTGCATCCGCACGGCTCAAAGCATCAACGAGACGGCCATGGCCCAGGTCCAGCCTCGGTTGCGTCCTGGCGTGCGCCAGAACGAGCTGAGCGCCTGGTTCCTGGAGGCCATCTTCGATCTGGGCGCCACCGGCAACGGCATCGATCCCATCTGGCAGGTGATGCCAGAGCGATTGGCCGACGGGCCGTGGACGACGCATGGGGATGTCGCCTTCCCCACCGCCAGCACCGATCGCATCCTCCGGGCCGGGGATGTGATCTGGGTGGACACCGGTATCGATTGGCGCGGGTACGCCTCCGACTTCGGCCGGACCTGGCTGGTCGAGGCGGGGGCGGCGCCGACGCCGTCGGGTCGGCAGGCGGCCCAGTTCCGCCGGTGGGACGAGGTCATGGCCGCCGTCCTCTCCATCCTCAAGCCGGGGGTCACCGCCTTGGAACTGGGCCGGGCCGCCATCGACGCCAACGGCGGGACCCGGCCGTGGATCGAGCACTTTTACCTGGCCCACGGGGTGGGCACCGAGAGCGCCGAGATGCCCATGATCGGCACCGACCTGGGGGACGCCTTCGATGACCGGATGGTGATGCAGCCGGGCATGGTCCTGGTCCTGGAGCCGGTGATCTGGGACGAGGGGGCGGGGGGCTACCGGGCCGAGGACATCTTCGCCGTGACCGACGACGGTTGGGTCGCTCTGTCTGATCACCCCTACGACCCTTACGGGGAGCGGTCGTGGTGATCACCGCCGGTCCCGGTGTGGCCGCCCTGCCCGAGGGGGGCCGGGTCGACTTCGCCCGGCTGCGCCGGGAGCGCCGGGCCCGGTTGCTGGAGGCCATGGCCGAGGCCGGCCTGGATGCCCTGGTCCTGGGCCGGCCGGCCAACATCACTTACGCCTCAGGCGCCCGCCAGCTCTGGACCGCCGGGGCCCGCCCCTTCGGCCCCGGAGCCGTGGTCATGGCCGACTCGGGTGAGGTCCACCTGCTCTCGACTTGGGACGACGGGGTGCCTTCGGAGATCGGCCGTGACCACCTCTTCGGCCTGTCGTGGAACCCGGGACGGATAGTCGCCAACCTGGCCGCCATCCCCGGCCTGGCCTCGGCCCCGCGCATCGGCACCGACGGTTGGAGCCCGGGGGCGGGCGCACTGGTCGCGGCGGTGGCGGCGGGAGCTGAGTTCATCGACGCCTGGCCCGCCCTGGCCGCGGCCCGGAGGGTCAAGACGGTGGATGAGCTGGCCTGCCTGCGCACGGCGGCGGCCGCCGCCGAAGCGGGGATGTCCGCTCTGGTCGAAGCCCTGCGGCCGGGGATCACCGAACGCCAGCTGATGGGCGTCCACGCCGCCGCCCTGGCCCGGTTGGGCCTGCCGACGCCGCCCATCGAGGCGGCCGCCAGCCTCATGCCCGGGGCGGACGGAAAGCCGACGGCGCTCCGCCGGCTCGTGTCGGACCAGGCCGCCGAAGCCGGCCAGATGGTCGCCCTGACCGCCGGTGCCCTCTACGCCGGCTATGAGGCCACCCTGTCCCGGACCTGGCTGGTGGGGTCGGAACCCGGCGCTCTCGGCACGGCGTCGGCGGGGCAGCGGGGGATAGCCGGGCAGGCCCGGGCCCTTCGCGACGCCCGGGTGGCCGCCTGCCGGCCGGGACCGCTGCCGGCCTCACTGGGGCCCGACCAGTCGGCCGGCGCCGAGCCGGTGGCCTGGGGCGTGGGCCTGGGGATGGAGGCGCCCCTGCTGGGGGCAGGCCTCGGAACCGGGACCGAGCTGTCGGCGGGGATGACCCTGGTGGTGCAGGCCTGGGCCGCCGGGTTGTCCGGACCGGGCGGCGCCCTGGAGGCCGACCTGGTCCTGGTGGGACCGGAAGGACCGGAGTCGCTGACCCGGTTCGGGTCCTGCCCGGCTCTGACGGCCGACTGATGGGTTGCGCCGGCCCGGAGGGGCATGGCGTCTCTACGCCGGCGCCGAAGGGGTTGATCCAAGCCGGGTGTGGCGCTGCTCACCCTGAACCGGCCGGACCGGCTCAATGCCATGAGGCCCTGAGCATCCACATCGTGAGCCGGGTGGTGCCCCGTGGTCAGGTTTGCGACTCCGCCCCCGAGGTGGCCGACGAGATCATCGCCAACAGCCCTATGGGCGTGTTGATGACCGAATGCGGACCGCAAGCCCACGCCTTCAAGGGTCGGTCAAGGGACGCCCGATGCTGAAGGCACCGGGGGCAGCGGGCATCCGCCCTGCGCCCGCACAAGCCCACCCCGCCAAATGGGTGGCGGCGGGAACTCCATCGGAGGCCGCATGAGTGGCCACCCGGGAATCCCTCGCCTTCAGGCGCGGGAGGAGGTCAACAAAGAGGTCATGTGGAACCGGACCCAGATCATGTGCTCGACCACGGGGGAGCTGGCCGAAGCCATGGCCGCTTTCGTGGAGAAGAGGCCGGCCCGCTTCCACACCTGATCGGGGATTCCCCCGCCGCAGAGCCGTCCCCGGGGGGATAATGGAGTCGTGAGCGAAGTCGTCAAAGCCCTCCGGTCCTCTGTCTCCCGCCTCCACGACATAGTCGTGAAGCTCGACGATGACGCCCTGGTGGCGCCGTCCTACGACACGGAGTGGACCAACGCCGACGTCCTGTCCCACATCGGGTCCGGGGCGGTCATCATGGCCCGCCGGCTGCAGGACACCGCCGCCGGACAGGAGACGCCCGAGGACTTCAATCAGGGTGTTTGGGACGAGTGGAATGCCAAGTCCCCCCGGGATCAGGCCGACACCCTGCTGGTGACCGACGCCCGCCTCCTGGAGATAGCCGAAGGGATGACCGAGGACGAGCGGGGCCGAGTCAAGGTGTCCATGGGCCCGATGGCACTGGACTTCGATTCTTTCCTCGGCCTCAGGCTCAACGAGCACGCCATGCACACCTGGGACGTCGAGGTCATGGGCGACGCCTCTCTCGGCTTGCCCGATGTGGTGGCGGCCCAGATGATCGACCGCCTGGAGATGATCGCCCGCTGGACGGCCAAGCCCACCGGGTCCGAGCGGGTCGTCACCGTGCGGACCAGCGGGCCGGAGCGGCTCTTCACCATCAGCCTGTCCGCCGATCGGGTCGACTTCGCCCCCGGAGCCGTCGATGGCGGGGCCGGCGCGGCCGCTGACCTCGAGCTACCGGCGGAGGCCTTCGTCCGCCTCGTCTACGGGCGCCTCGACCCCGATCACACTCCGGCCGTCAAGGGTTCCGAGGACGTGCTGGCCGAGTTGCGCCAGGTGTATCCCGGACCGTAGGGCGGCCGGGCGTCGGCAGGAGTGCCTTCGGCGCCGGCGCGGCGACGGGCTACCGGCCCGGCGGTTCCGGGTCCCGGGGCAGTCCGAGCAGGCGCTCGGCTATCACGTTGCGCTGTATCTCGCTGGTGCCGCCGGCAATGGTCAGGCAGCGGTTGGCCAGGAAGCCGTAGCTCCACTGGGCCGCGGCTCCGTCGGTGGCGGCGCCATCGGCGCCGAGCAGAGCCAGGCCCAACTCCTGGGTCCGCTGGTCGTGTTCAGCCGAGAGCAGCTTGCGGACGCTGGCCTCGGGACCGGGTTCGGCTCCGCCCAGGGCCCGGCTGGCCGAACGCTGGCCCAGGACGGCCACGGTGTGGGCTTCAGCCACCAGGGCGCCCACTGCGTCGGCGGTGACCGGGTCGAGGCCGCCCCCCGCCGTCTGCTCACCCACTAGAGCAAGGAGACCTTCCAATCCGCCACCGAAGGAAGCTCCTGAGCCCATGGCCACCCGCTCGTTGGCCAGGGTGGTGCGGGCCAGGCCCCAGCCCCGGTTGACACCTCCCACCACGCAGTCGTCGGGGACGAAGACGTCGTCCAGGAAGATCTCGTTGAACAGGGCCAGGCCGGTCATCTCCCGGAGGGGGCGGATGTCGATGCCGGGACTCTTCATGTTCAGTGCGAACCAGGTGATGCCGGCGTGGCGATCCGCCTCCGGATCGGTCCGGGCCAGGAGCATGCCCCAGTCGGCCTCAGCAGCCATCGAGGTCCACACCTTCTGGCCATTGACCAGCCATCCGCCCTCGGCCCGCTCCGCCCGGGTCGACAGAGCGGCCAGGTCCGAGCCCGCCCCCGGCTCGGAGAAGAGCTGACACCAGTTGATCTCGCCCATCAGCGTCGGGCGGACCCAGCGCTCCTGCTGATCCGGTGTCCCATGCACCACGATGGTCGGGGCCGCCCAGGCGCCGATGTTGAGGCCGGGACGGCGGATATGGGCCCGGGCCAGCTCCTCATCCATGACCAACTGCTCGGGCGCCCCCGCCCCGAGGCCCCAGGGGGTGGGCCAGTGGGGGACCAGGTAACCCTTCTCCACCAGCCGGCTCCGGCGCTCGGGGCGGGGCAGGGCGACTATGGCCTCCGCCTCGGCCCGCACCTCCTGCCGGAACGCCTCCGAACCGGCGGGCAGGTCCAGGGACAAGTGGCGGCGGACCCCGGCCACGGCGGCGGCGGCGGCGCCGGCCCGCCAGGGCGTGGGTCCGCCCATTAGGGCACGTAGGGACGTGGCCCGGCGTAGGTACCGGTGGGCATCGTGTTCCCACGTGAACCCGATCCCCCCGAGCACCTGGATGCAGTCCTTGGCCACCCGGAAGAAGGACTCGGGCGCCACCGCCGCGGCTATGTCGGCGGACAGGCGAACCTCGGCCCCGACGGCGGACAGCCCAGCCCCGGCCTCGACGCCCTCCCCGGCCACGACGCCCTCCCCGGCCACGACGCCCTCCCCGGCCACCACGCCCTCCCCGGCCCCGCCGGTCAGGGCCCGGTCCATGGCCCCGGCCGCCTCCCAGGCCACCGCCCGAGCGGACTCGGTCGCCACGAGCATGTCGGCGCAGCGGTGTTTCACCCCCTGGAACTGGCCGATGGGGCGACCGAACTGCTGGCGGACCCGGGCCCAGTCGGCGGCGGTGTCCACGCACCAGCCGGCCCCACCGGCTGCCTCGGCGGCCACCAGGACGGCCAGGTAGGCCCGGACCACGGCGTCGGACAAGCCCAGGAGTTGGGCGTCGGGCGCCACCCTGGTCGCTGCGGCTGTCACCTCGGCGCAGCGCCGGGTCAGGTCCAGGCTGGGCAGCTCGACGGCCCGGAGGCTTCCGGCCGGGATGGCGCACCAGACCCGGGCCGAGGGGGTGTCCACCGGCACCGCCAGCCAGGAGGCCAGCGCTGCGCTCATCAACGGGCGGAGGGTCCCCGACACGGTGAGGTGACCGTCGGGGCCGACCTCAGTGGCCGTCAGGGCTCCATTGGCCGGGAAGGCCACGGCCCCGACGGCCCGGCCCGAGACCAGTTCCGGCAGCACTCGGGCCGACAGGGCGGGGGAGCCGCCCAGGGCGATCAATCCGGCCGCGGCCATGGTGGGCAGGAAGGGCCCGGGGGCGCCGGCCCGGCCCAGCTCCTCCAGGACCACGGCCGCCTCGGCCAGGCCGAAGCCTCCGCCGCCGTGGTCCTCGGGCAGGTGGAGGCCGAGCCAGCCGAGGCCGGCCAGCTCCTCCCAGAAGGAGGGGAGGCCCTCGGCTCCGGCGTCATCGTCCAGGCCGGCCCGGGCCACGGAAGTGGGACAGCGGCTCTCCAGGAATCGGCGGACGGCCCGGCCCAGTTCCACATGTTCGGCGCGGATGGCGATGGTCACGGCGCCAACCGTTTCACCAGAGCGCCGCCGTCTCCGCCGGTCTCGGAGCCCATGGACATGGTCACTGCGAAGACTGTTTCACGAAGGGTCCAAAACGCTCGGCCGCGGCTCGCGCTCCGGCGCCGTCCGGCTCCACCACGTGGTCGGTGGCCACCCAACGAGCGGCTTCGGCCAGGTCCGAGTCGGCGCCGACGGCCAGTCGGGCCATGAAGGCGGCCCCCAGGGCGGCCGTCTCGGGCACGGCGCTGACGTGCACGGGCACGGCGTTGGTGTCGGCCAGGGCCTGCATCCAGCCGGCCACCCGGGTTCCTCCGCCGGTGGCCACCAGCCGCCGGGGGGTGACCCCGGCCCGCTCGACCAGCTGACGGACCACGAAGCCCGAGGCCTCCCAGGCGGCCCGCTGCAGGGCAGCCGGGCCGTGGGTCAGGTCCAGGCCGTGCAGGGACGCCCGCAGGGCCGGGTCGTGGTGGGGGACCCGTTCGCCCCGGATGTAGGGGATCCAGACGGGCAGATTGTCGACGTCAAAGCCGGCCTTGGGCCGGGGCCGGCCCACCGTCCGGGAGACCCAGTCAAGGAAGAGGCCTCCGGCATTGCTGGCCCCGCCCGCCAGCATTGTCTTCATGTCGGGATGGGGGATGGTCCACAGGCCCGGGACCTCCTTCCACTCCGGCAGGACCGCCCAGACGATCAGGGTGGTCCCGCAGATGACATGGACATCACCGGGCTGAATGGCCCCGGCCAGCAGCTGCTCACACAGGCCGTCCACCGAGCCGGTGGCGATGACCGGCCCGGTCCGGTCGACCCGGCCGATGGCGACTCCGGGTGCCTCCACGCCCGGCATCTGATCGGGCCGGGCACCGCAGATCGCTCCCACCGCCGCGTCCCAGCCCTCGGCGCCGAACATCGGAGAGGCGGTGAAGGCCACTCCGTAGTCCACGACCGCCTCTCCCCCCAGGGCCCGGCTGGCCACGGCGGTGGCCGGCCAGTAGCCGTGGGCTCCCGGTGCAGCCTCGGCGAGCCACCGCAGCATCGGCACGATCGATCCGTCGCCGCCCGGGCCCAGATGGGCCAGGTCCGTCATCCCCCGGCTGTCCCCGTAGAGGAGGCCGGGGGCGATGGCGCGCCCCCCCCGGTCCACGGCGGTGAGGGATGGCACCATCGAACAGACGGCCACGGCGTCGAGGTGGGCAGGCACCAGCGTGGCCAGAGCCCGACGGGGGCCGCGGCGCCAGGCCTGGTTGGCGTCGTGCTCGAGCCGGTCGGGCTCGGGGACGACCACCCGGTGGGGGATGCGGGCTCGGGCCACCACTCGCCCGTCGTCATCGACGGCCACGGCCTTCACCGATGTGGTGCCGATGTCCACCCCGGCGGTGACTGTCATGGTCCCGTCCCCGAACATGACACGAGCGTCACAGTAGGCCATCATGTCGACGGTGAACCCCCCGGCTAAGCCCCGTGCGCTCATCACCGCGCCGCTGCGGGGGGAGGGAATGGAGCGCATCCGGCGGCTGCTCGACGTGGTGGCTTATGAGCCCTGGATCGATCAGCAGCCCCTGCGGATGTACTCCTCCGCCGACCTGGCCGAGCGCATCCGGGCCGAACGGGCCGAGGTGGTGATAGTCGAGTCGGATTCATGCAAGGGCCCGGTGTTCGAGCTGGATCCGCCGCTTCGTCTGCTGGCGGTGACCAGGGGGGATCCGAACAACGTGGACCTGCCGGCCGCCACCGCCGCCGGCGTTCCGGTGGTGTACTGCCCGGGTCGCAACGCCGACGCCGTGGCCGAGATCGGCGTCGCCCTCCTCTTTGCCCTGGCCCGCCACGTGGTGCGCGCCGATGACGAAGTGCGGGCCGGGGAGACCTACAAGGGCGGCACCATCCCTTATCAGCGCTTCCGGGCCTGGGAGCTGGCCGGGCGCACGGCCGGGCTGGTGGGGCTGGGGGCGGTGGCCCGCGCTCTGCGCTGGCGCCTTCAGGGTCTGGGTATGGAGGTCATCGCCTACGACCCCTACAACTCCGAGGCCGACGTCTCTCTGGACGAGCTTTTCGCCCGCTCCGATGTGGTGTCCATGCACGCCCCGGTAACCGAGGAGACCAGGGGGATGATCGGCGCCGAGCAGTTCGCCCGGATGAAGGAGGGGGTGTTGTTCATCAACACCGCCCGGGCCGATCTGCACGACACGGACGCCCTGGTCGGCGCCCTGCGGTCGGGCCAGGTCGGAGGAGCCGGGCTGGACCACTTCGTGGGGGAGAACCTGGCCGCCGACCATCCCCTCTGTTCGATGGGCAACGTGGTGCTCA
>Ga0307374_10014948_pt1 | contig 10514 bp, 8 predicted proteins | sample OX3MG_FD_202532 | JGI IMG/M metagenome (GOLD analysis project Ga0307374, IMG submission 202532) | Soil microbial communities from Risofladan, Vaasa, Finland - OX-3 | ecosystem: Environmental > Terrestrial > Soil > Coastal area > Acid sulfate soil | place: Finland: Risofladan, Vaasa | collected...
GAATGCTCAGGGTCAGGAAGTAGACCGGCGAGACAGCACGGTCAGCAGCGCTGATCCCCACGAACTGTCGGTAGATCTTCCGCAGCTTGCACCGGGTACGTACACCGTCGTCTGGGTGGCCCAATCAACCGATGATGGGCATGTCACCGAAGGCTCCTTTGTCTTTTCCATCGCTCAATCGAATGGGACTGTGCCATCGCTGCCGCCCGGTCATGTTCCTGGCAGCAGTAGCGCGGTGTCGAGTGCCACCACGCTCGCTGGACCGGATATCCTGCTGACGCTGGCGACCTGGCTGGCGCTGCTCTGTCTGACCTTCTGGATTGGCGGCCTGATCTGGGAGACATGGATTCTCTCGCCGGGCGCGCCCGGCAATTCTGACCTGGCGGCGGCAGCAGTGGCGGCAGCACGGCGCTTTCGCCAGGTAGCTCCCTTCCTGCTTGGCGGCTTTCTGCTCGCCAACATCGTGTTCGTCATGAGCCAGACAGTGGCGCTAGCGGGTACCTGGACGGGAGCCTTTGCGCCGTCGCTGTGGCAGGCGATTCTCTTTGGCAGCAGCTTCGGACTGTTCTGGGGAATACGTCAGGTGGGGGCGCTGGCAGCGCTTGGCCTGACACTCGCGGCAAGCAGGCGAGGCTGGCCGCTCTGGCGTATCCCAAAGACGAAGGCACAGGATCACCTCTCAACGGAGATGCGCGCCGCATCTTCCTCCGGCCAGCAGGCAATCCCCATCTGGCGCTCTGCCGTTCTGGAGATGCTGCGCGGGATCCCGCGCCTGCCGTTCCACATGGGTGAAGGATGGCGCAGGCGCTCGTGGCTGGGTCGGGGAGAACTCGGCCTGGGAGCCGTCCTCCTCGTTGCCTACGCCCTCTCAGGACACGCAGCGTCTGTTCCCTCCGCAGAACTTGGGTACTCGCTCGCGGTCGATATCCTCCATCTTGTAGGCAACGCGGCCTGGGTGGGCGGCCTGCTCTATATTGGTTTTGTCCTCGTGCCTGCTTTGTACCAGCTGGAGGAGCGCCAGCACGCGCGCGTGTTTGCCCTGGGCCTGCCGCAGTTTAGCGCAGTGGCGATCATCAGCGCGTTGGTCCTGGCAATCACCGGCCCGCTCAATGCCTCGATCCACCTGACCTCGCTACAACAAGTGGTGACTACCCTCTACGGCAGAATCCTGGTAGTCAAGAGCGAGTTTTTTCTTCTGATGGTGGCAATGAGCGCCTATCATGCCTTCTCGCTCCGGCCTCGCCTCACGCGGGCGCTGACACAGCCGAAGGGGATCATGCCAAAGCTTCCTGAATATACACTGGCAAAGGTAACACACCAGGGTGCTGCCGAGTCTGCTGATACGAGAGATCTACAGGAGGAGGAAGGCATCTCGGAACAAGCCTGGCATCTGGCCGAGCGCATGGAGACATGGCTGCGACGCGAAGCTATGCTGGGCGTTGCCGTGCTGCTTTGCGTAGCGCTGCTGGGTACATTTGCTGGCACTCTGGTCCCTTCTTGAGTCTCCAACTCATCCTATCGAACCGTTGCTAAAACTGTGAACTATCCTGAGCAAGATACAACTATCCACACAATCGGAGAAAAACAGCCTTGGGCTGCGACGATTGCAGGAAAGCGGAACCAAGCCAGCCAGGACAATAACAGATGTTTCCCCGAACGTGTCGAGCGGAAGTGGTCTCCGTCGGCGGCAACAGCAACGCCGAGCCTGCGCCGGTTATACGACACAGGCTTGACCCGTGGGTCAGTGATCGAGCAAGAACGTCCCTTGCCCGTGTGTTTCATTTGCAGTAGATACGTCACACCCAGGCGGGCGATGTTGAGCGAAGCGCAGTAGTCGCGATCCCCATTGAAGCCACAGGCTTCACACCACATCCATCGCCCCCACGTCACGGCCTCTCCTCGATCACCTGGAGAGCGGTACGTCCTGGCGGGCTTGCCACAATGGGGACAGGTGTGGGAAGTACCCCGTGGCGGGCAGGTCTGGAAGCGCAAGCCCACCAAGTGGCATTTATAGCGTAAGAGCCGCCAGATCTCTCCCCGGATGGTGGCATTGTTGCGATAGTTGCGCCACCGTCCTCGCACACCACGCCCGCGCCCGGTGGATTTGAGTGTTTTCAGGGACTCCATCGAGAGCAGAGAACAGCCGTGGACCGCACACAGCAGCAGCAGGCTATTCGAGGCCAGGTGCGCCAGGGAGCGGTTGCGCAGCTCATATTTGCGCCAACATCGATCAATTTCCCGTCGATAGAGCGAAAGGCGTTCCTGGTACCAGGCCCGTTTCGGATGATCGGCGGGAAGGGTGTCCCGTTCCTGCTCGAACCGTGCCACCTTCTTTTTGAGTTCATCAATCTGGCGGCGCGTGCGAGCTTGCCTGCCATCAAAGCCGCCGGTGTCCAGGAAGAATGGCCTGCCGACTTGTTCGCTTTGGTCATTGACAGCCGTTGCCGTCAGTAATGAATGCACGCCCCAGTCCGCGCCAAGCACCCGCGAAACCGCTTGCCATTCGGGCAAGGCTTCCTTCTCCACCTCGATGATGAAATCTAACACAGCAAACTGCTCGCCGTCTGCTCGACGCTCTTCGCGCAGGGTGGGAGCCATCAGTTCCCCATGAGGAAGGCGCGTCTTTAGGCACGCTGGCAACGGAATGATGGTGTCCACTTTGCGCCAGTGCCAAACTCCTGCCTCATCGGGATACCGGAACCGGAAGCGTGCCTCCCCTGCATCCAGATCGAGAGCCAATCTGTATGCCTGGCCTTTTTCACGTCCGTCGTCGCCAGCGTAGGTCAACATCCCCACTTTGAGCAGAGGAACGGGTTGCAGTTCTTCGTAAGTCGAGGGGAAACGATCGTGCTGAAAAAAGAAATTGCATGCTTGTTCGATGACGTTCTGGAGCGCCACGAAGCTGGTTTCGTCCTCGTCCAGACTCTTTTGCAGGGCGGTAATGGCTTCCTTGATGACCGGGCGGTTCTTGCCTACCGGACGATTCTCCGTCTTGGGGCGAATGAAGCCATCGGAGAGAATGGGTGCGACCAGCTCAAACACTTTTTTGCGTTCGGCTTGCTGGCGTAACAGTCGCCCCACCACTTCGCTCTCACAACGCCATTGACGGTCCCCGTGGAAATCCGGGGAACCCCTATACTTGCCCACCTGCTTCCAGGCAGGAAAGTCGCGTTCGCTCCCAAATTCGTCGAGATACGGCCACAGCAGCGTGAGCGCCTGATTGACCACGGATCGCGAGGCACGAAGCAAGCGAAGGGCATCGGCTTGCGCTTCATCAGGCAAGCGCACATCATACGTTAGGGGCTGGTGAGTACGGCTTGTGCGCATTGCAGCAATTCCTTTTGTTTGTGGGATCGCATCCCGTAGAGACGCCCAGAAAACGAGGCAATCAAGGCCAGAAGATCATCCGTTAACTCCTGTTCTGGAGTTTTCTCTTCTCCTGGCTCCAACACTGTGAGCGTGACTCCAAAGCCGGCAAACAGCGTCTCCAGGTATTCTTGCCCGAACCGGGTTAACCGGTCTTCGTAGGTGATCGCCACCTCTCCCACTTTGTCCTCACAAACCAGCTTGAGAAGGCGCTGCAACTGCCGTCGGGACGCTTTGAGGCCAGAACCAACGTCGGAGAGTACCAACGTTTCCACTCCTTTGCGTTCGGTTGCAGCCCAGGCTTGCAGGTGCTTGAGCTGGATCTCCAGATCATCTTTTTGTCCGTACCCGCTCACCCGCCCGTAGAGTACGAGCAGCCGCCCATCGATTTTGCCAACCAGCCGCTCCACCTCGCTGCGGGGGATACGTACCTCGCGGCCCACAGGGATCACCTGAATGCGACCCGCCTTGATCCAGCGCCGCACGGTGATCGGATGCAGGCCCAGTTCATGGGCAGCGACACTCAAACGTAAGAGCTTCGGTTCTCGTTTGACCATACCAGTGCTTCCCTCCCCTCTCGCGGATTGCGCGGAGCAGCGTACTCCTTCCTCGACAGCAGCGCCCCTCTCCCATGACCGTCAATTCAACTTCAGAAGAATTTCTTCAATCTCCTTGCCGCGCGCATTGGCAAAATCCCTGTTGGTACCGATGCGGATAAACCCGCATTTCTCCAGGACGCGCAAGGAGGCAGCGTTGTCAGCAGCAACACGCGCATAGACCGGGCGGCCCTTCAGGCGAGTGAGAAAAGCGAAGTGCGCCCTGGTCGCGATGCCCCGACCCCAGCAAGCTTTATCAAGCCAGTAACTGACCTCTGGCTTCCCAGCTGCTTCGTTTGGATAGCTCAGGACGTGACCAACTACCTGCTCGTTGCAGAGGATGGTCTGGATGACAATGGCCTCATCATCGATGATCCTGGCCCAATGCGCCATGAAAGCGTCCCGGTTCGTCGGATCTTTGCTCGTGAACGCCGCCAAAAAGTTCGCCGCTGGGTCACGTTGGTGTTCGAAGAAGATGGGCAGGTCGTCCACCTCTACATCACGCAAGCGTATGTCGTACGATCCAGCATCAGACAGCATTTATTCCTTCCTTTTTGTCCTCAGATGGGCCTCAAACCAGGCATTGGCGTAAGTGTCGCCAAACGGCTGAAGCCTGCGTTGCTGCTCCGTCTGCTGCGCAAGCAGAAATGCTTCTTGTTGGAGATCGGTGCCTGGGTAGTGACGAGCCATGGTGGCCGTCTACGTTCCCACGCTACCCAGAAGCAGAACGACGATCCAGAACAAGAGGGAGTACCCTTCTCCTTGATTTGGTTTCGGGACGGGCATGTCCACTCCGATCCCTCTATACCCTTCCCGAACCTCTTCTTTTTGTCCTGTGCGAAACCGGTTGTAAAGATAGGGATAGTATATGATAGTCTATCGAAAAAGGCACCTGTCAAAAACCCTTCTTTATGGTGTCATCTCGCCGACATAGTTCGCTGAAGAGCTGACTACTGTAAACCAGAGCTTACCAGAAGGAGCGAGCGCAAGGCCGTAGGGGGCGCTGGCTGGCAGATCAAGTTGGAAGAACATGTAGCCGGGTTTGTCCGGCATGTAGCGCACAAGCGCAGTGGCCCCATTGTTGACGAACCAGACATCGTCGTTCTGTGTGATGACGAGTTCGTAGAGGGCGGCGACATGACCCGCTGCCGTTGGAACAGGCCATTCCGTCACCTTGCCAGCCGCGGGATCAATCATCCCCAGTTTGCCCGGCACCATCTCCGTAAACCAGAGGCGTCCCGTGCTATCAGCAGCCAACGAGAAGACCTGTGCCTGTGGATCAGCCAGGTGGTAGAACGTGACCCGGCCGGTCGTGGGATCAAGGTGACCAATAGCTCCACCTATCAGGTCGCCGAACCAGACCTGTTCAGTGGTCGTGACCGCAAGGCCGAAAGGCGTGGAGGGAACTCCTGGAGCCGGAGGAGGAACAGGCCAGGTCTGGATCGCCCCCGTCGTCGGATCAAGTCGCCCGATGCACCCACCGTCAAGGGCAGTAAACCAGAGGAAACCGGAGGCATCGAACTGGAGATCTTGGGGTCCCAGCGGATAACCCAGGAGAGTGTCAAGCGGGAACATGTGAAAGGTTTGCTGTGCCGGATCGAAGCGCCCAATATAATCGGCATCCTGTTCAACAAACCAGACATTGCCATGCGTATCCACAGCAGTACTCATGATGTCGCTTTGCGCATGAGGAGGTATCCATGTTGTCACCACGCCGGTGTGTGAATCGAGACGAGCGAGGCGATTGGCAGACATTTCGCCCACCCAGACGTTGCCCTGGGCATCGACAGATGGCTGCATCAGGCCGGCATTTGTCGAAGAGACACGATAGAGATGAATGTGCGCTGCCTGGACGGTCGCCGGAATGGCCGGTACTTGTGTACCGTTCGTTCTCGCTGTCGGAGGAGTAGCTATGTCCGACCGGACAGTGCTGGCCTGTATATTCACAACCGTAGCAAAGCGTGAAAGTCCAAACAGTGTTCCCAGGCCGAGCAACAGGACAAACACGAGAAACCAGGCATCAGCGCTGTGGAGGCATCTCTTGTGACTGCGGATACTGCGCTTGTGGCTGTTCATACAAGACCTGCTCTTCACTCTTTGGAGAAGGCCCGGTTGCCTTCTGTCGCGGCTGATACCCGCGCTCATACGGCTGAGAGGAACCTTCCGGTGGTGTGTATTGTATCGTTGGCGTTTTCTGCTGGTTCAGCGCCCGCACAACCAGCCAGATGACCACGGCAATCACGATGAGCCAGAACACGATCATCAGCGGCATCCAGGCCATCAACATAAACGTGCCAAAACCACCCATCATATCTGAACTCCTTTTTCTGGCTGATCGGTACTACTACTACAGAGTACGTTTGGTATGAATATCAAGTTTCATGTTCCTCTTCCCGCAAAGGCAGACAAACGGAAAAGAGGCGCTTTGGTACATGCGTATGAGTCGTGCCGGTCTTCCTGGTATGCCTGGAGAATGCTCATAATCGTCCGCACAGCGCAATGGGATGGCATCCTATCACAGTCGAGAGCAGAAGAAAAGCGAGGCAAGCTCCTTCAAACATCCCAAAGGGGAGCAGAACGACTGCCGGTATGCTGAAAGTAGTCAGGGAGGCGTGTCGCTGGCGATTCACTGATGCAGGCGGAGCAAGTAACCGCTTGATCCGCCCGTCAATTGACGTCTCGGGTGCGCTAAGCGCCTGCGCTCCTCCCAACTTCGCCAATCCTGGCTCGTCAACTGCCTGCAACCAGACCTTTGCCAGTGCGCTCGCTAACGCCAGGGGCCGCCGGGTCACACGGACCACAGCGTCATCGCAGGCCAGCTCTTTTTCTTGCTGGAGGTGACGATACGCGATCCAACTCGTCGGCAGATAGAAGAAAGCGTCACGGAGGATCGCCGCCAACCAGATGATCAGGTAATCATGCCGCGCCACATGTTCCAGTTCATGGACGACGACAGCCTCCAACTCGCGCGGGTCAAGGTGTTCAACCATCCAGGGAGAAAGGACGATCGTGGGACGGCGAATACCGCAGGTCAGCGCCACTGGCCTGCCGGAGAAAGAGAGCCGCACTTGTGGCCGCGTCGCGCCGAGTTTTCGTGCGAGATTAGTGGTCATCGCTTGTAATTTCGGAGCAGCAGGATAGGTACGGTGTGATACGATCCATGCCATGAGCATGAGCCGCGCAACTCCCAGACCAGCCGCGCCAAGCGCGATCCCGCTGACCACAAATAGCAGCGTGATTCCTGCCGAACTGCCCCAGGATGTGAGATTGAAAGAACAGAGGATCAAGCCAAGGACCACCAGAGGCATAAGCAGGACAGCATATTGCAGCGTGCGCCGGGAGGTCCAATCGCTCACCTGACGCATAACGCCAAGCAACACAGCGTTGACAAGGAGAACAAAAAGGATGCCGATGAGACCGATCAGAACCATCACTCGTGTTCCTCCTCTTCCTGGCGTCGGCGCGTGATTTCGTCGAGATACTGGCGCGCCTGTGCGGCAGCCGGAGAGTCTGGCAGCGTGTTGAGTCGCTCAAGTGCCGCCCCAGAAAAGTTTATCAACAGATCCTCGAGGATACGACCAACGAAGCGTGAAACAAATTCCTGTTGTGTCAGGTTGGGATAGTAGATGTACGCTTGATCCTTCTTTTCGACACGCAAGAAGCGTTTCTTCGCCAGGCGGCTCATCGTGTTCATGACGGTGGTATAAGCGATCTGTTTCGGTCGCCGCTCATATAGCTCTTCAAAAACCTCTCGCACTATCGTCCCTTGAGCTGGCGGACGGCTCCAGATGTATTCCATAATTTCGGCCTCGAGATCGCCAAGCACCTTGCGAATGCCAGGCCGGTCAGGACGAAACACACTGATATCGGGTTCAGAAGTCATCAATCGCTTTCTCCTCTCTCCTTGTGCTGCCGTATCGTGGTTGTTCCTTCATTGTATCACACTCTGGTATAGGCCATCACAGTACGTATGTAGAACATACCATCGCCAATAGTAGATAGGTACGCTCTGCTGTTCTGAGAGATGTCATCACTACCATGCCGACTGAGATACTGATGCCGCACGCCACGACGTACTCGATAGCTATCGAACGAGAAAAATGACAGCTGCAACGAGGACAAGCGTTGCCATGACCGCGGTGACTGGCCCGCCCAGCCTCGTCTTGCGCGGCTCAGCGCGCAGATGCAGAATACCCTGTCGTCCTAAGGTGTAGGCTGCCAGCGTTCCAACGAAGAAGGCGCCGCCCGCCGGACCGTGACTCACGACCGCCACCAGCGCCACCAGCCCCAGGCTCAATGCAAGCGCCGACTCCAGCAGTTGTGTGGGGATACGACGCGCCCCCACCTGTTGGTCGGATGACCACACGCCCCAGCGGGACGCCGTCGGCGGCCCTCCGCAGCAGCCAGCGAAGAAGCATCCTACCCTGCCCACAGCCATGGCGAACAGCAGTCCCGGAGCCGTCACGTCGAGAAAGACTCCAGCCGGAACATGAAGGGCCACGAGCAGGATCGCAGCCGTCAAAGTGGCGCCGAGGATGAAGCCCTGGATGCACCATCCATTCATGCGGTGTTCGCGCCGTTTCAGTACCATGTACCATACTTTCGCACCGGCGATGCCGACCGCGATGGCGCTAAGGGTGATCGCCCACCAGGGGCCGACCGCGAGATGATCAACGGAAATCAGCAGGAACTGGAACGCCAGCGCGATACCCATGCCGAGCGTCACCATCGCTCCCCAAATGCCGGGAAGGATGCCCGGCACATGGGCAAAGGGGGTCAGGCAGGTTCTCACAGATTGCTCATCCGATCCCACAGACGGCGCCCACCTGCGCCACAACCGAACGGCTGGATGCAGCGGACCAGCCGCTGGGATCGCGTTCTCTTGCTCCCTCGGCCCATGCGCGGGATGAGCGGCCCCCAGTCTATGTGCTGTCACGGCCCATTCACCAGGATTGATGTCGCGGACTTGGGCCGTGAGGGAGATCGGGCCGCTCCCAGGAACGACCTGCTCGATCGTCTCATCCTGGACGAACCGATCGCGAGACGAGAGCCGCCCTTTCACATCGATGCGACGCCCGGAAAACCTGACCGTGACAGGATACGGCTCCGGATGCAGGGCAGGCTCGAACCAATACGTCACCGCCAGTATCTCCTGTGCCGCATGCTCCAGTAAGGTTGCGAACCCACCGGATGTTGGGGCCGGAGGACTCGACTGGACACGAGCAATGCGCGGCGTAGCGCCGCCTGTTGGACGCATACGTGCTGGAGATCTCCGTGTTCTCCGTGCCATACTCATCATCTCCTGTGCTTCTGTCAGAGATACTCCGGCCATTCCAGCTCCAGAGTTCTCTTCTCTCACTCTTTACCAGAGTATAAGATAAGATAGTACAATTGTCAAAGGTACTATCATAGATAGTAGATACATAGAGACACCAGACTGCAACTTCCAGGTGGACTCGTCCCTATCAAAAGCTATGAGGTAAAGAGCGTGGTGTAGGCTTCGTGAGGATGATAGGGATCGTTGGTGGTCGTGATCTGAACGATGATCTGCCAGTGTCCACTCAGCACCAGATCGCCCTTGCCGCTAAAATGCCCGTGTCCATCCGGTTTGAGGGGGACAAAGTCGATACCCAGATCTCTATCCAGCATTTCTGTGTTCACATCAACGCTCACATTGGTGTCAGGCTTGCCGGTATGGAGATTCACAACGCTGACCGTGAACACGTTGGTTCCCAACTGATTTGGAGAAATCTCGAGTGTGACGGTAAACTCATGATCAAAGGTCTCCAATGTAGCATGAAATGGCTGGTGAACTGCTATCTGTTGCTGCGCTGATGTTGGAGCAGGAGGTGCGAGCGTCCCGGCGAAGACATTCATCAAGCCGACACAGACAATAACGGCCACGCCTGCTGCCGATTCCCAACGTAGCACGCGCGTGAGCCATCGCGTTCGCGTTGCCAGTCGTTTTTCACGCTGTGAAACCTGGTAGACCCCTAGCTTTATTTGCCGATCTGATTCACCGGTGATGCGGTGGTATTGTGTTCTTGTCACGGCATCGTTGTATTTGGCGTACTCTCGTTTTAGATGTGGACGGAGCCAGAAGACATGCATGGCACTGGTGATTAGCAACAGACCAACCAGCAGGATCTTGGTGATAAGGATCTGTCCATAGAGTGTTGTCAGCAGTTGTTCCCATGATTGCAATTGCACGGTGGCGCTGAAGGGACCCGTCACCGCCATGAGAATCACCCCGGCTATGGCCCAAGGGGTGTAAGACGGCAGTACCGTGAGCAGCGAACGCGCCTGCTCCGCTATCGCCTGTCCGCGGAGAAGCGGCACATAGAGCGCAGCAATGGACATCATGCCGCCGATCCATAGCGCTGCCGCCACCAGATGCAGCCAGTCTGCGATCACGGCGGGCAAAACGAGCGTGCCTCTCACCGCTGCCGCGTGACTCGACAGAGCCATCGTCGTGAAGAGGATCAATCCAAGAGCCAGGTTGAGCCAGCGGAGAAAACTGTTGGCACGAGACGAGCGACGTTTGAACTGCAT
>Ga0307374_10014951_pt1 | contig 10511 bp, 8 predicted proteins | sample OX3MG_FD_202532 | JGI IMG/M metagenome (GOLD analysis project Ga0307374, IMG submission 202532) | Soil microbial communities from Risofladan, Vaasa, Finland - OX-3 | ecosystem: Environmental > Terrestrial > Soil > Coastal area > Acid sulfate soil | place: Finland: Risofladan, Vaasa | collected...
AGGGCGCGGCTCGCCCTTGACCCCGCTCCGAGGCCGCCACATTACACCACCGCCCGAGGCATATCGGCGGTCGAATAATCAGCAACAAAAAGGCGGTGGCCTATCGAAATAATCTGCGCCCCAACAGCACGGCACCCAAAAAGTGCTACTACACGCCATGCGGCACTCAGGGGCATCGTGGCTGGTCGGGCGGGGCGTGAACGAAGCGAGCATCGCGTGGCTTGGAGGTTGGAAGCTACCCAACCATCTGGGCGCGATGAAGCGCTACCTGCACGCTCACGTCGAGAAGCTGCGCCCCATCACTGCGCGATCGATAAGGAGTTGACCAGCGGCACGCTGGAGCTGAAGCAGGAACGCGTCTCTAAGTTGGCGGTCATCACGCAAGCTGTGTCGCCACTGTGTCTGCAAACCTCTGCACACGACACAGTTTTGACACAGCGAACTGACGGCCGGGCGGCCGATCTTACGTAACTACTTGATTTTTGGCCTGCCCGGCGGGAATCGAACCCACAACCCCCAGCTTAGAAGGCTGGTGCTCTATCCGGTTGAGCTACGGGCAGCCACACTGCCACGCCGGGCGCGAATTTGGTCGGGGTGGAGAGATTTGAACTCCCGACATCTTGCTCCCAAAGCAAGCGCGCTACCAGGCTGCGCTACACCCCGAAAAGGCGGCAAATGATACTCCATGGGACGTGTCGGAGCAACGCAACCCAGTGAAAAATCAACATTTCGCGGCCGTAACGTTGCTTGCGGCACTGGGGGTTTTCTGCTAAAAAGCGCCTTTCGTTTTTGGGAGCTGGACGGTAAATGGCAGTTGAATTGACGCGGAAGAGCTTCACGCCCTATGTACCCAAGAAGGGCGAGGAGTACATGAATGCGCGGCAACGCGCGCACTTCCGGAAAATCCTGGAGCAGCTGAAGGCAGAGCTCTCTGAGGAAATCGACCGCACCGTCCACACGATGCAGGACGAGGCCACTGTGTTCGCCGATCCGAACGATCGCGCCAGCCAGGAATCTGACATGGCGCTGGAGCTGCGCAACCGTGACCGCGAGCGCAAGCTGATCAAGAAGATCGACGAGACCATTGCGCGCATCGACGCGAATGAATACGGCTACTGCGACAGCTGCGGCGTCGAAATCGGATTGAAGCGGCTCGAGGCGCGGCCGACCGCGACTCTGTGTATCGACTGCAAAACCTTGGACGAGCTGCGCGAAAAGCAGGTTGCAAAGTAGCGCTGCGATCGTCCGCGCAACAAAAAAGGGGTGCCTCGGCACCCCTTTTTCATGGCCTGCAGCCGACTGCGGTCAACTCTGCTTTGCCGCCTCGGGCTGCTGCTCCACCGCCTTCATCGACAGGCGCACGCGGCCCTTATCGTCGGCCTCCAGCACCTTGACTTTCACCGCTTGACCTTCTTTGAGGTAATCCGAGACGCTGTTGACGCGCTCGTGGCTGATCTGCGAGATGTGCAGCAGGCCGTCGCGGCCCGGTAGCAGGCTCACGATCGCACCGAAGTCGAGCAGCCTCAGCACCGTACCGTCGTAGACCCGGCCGACCTCAACATCGGCGGTGAGCTCCAGGATCTTCTTCCTGGCCGCCTCGCCGCCCTCGGCTGTAGTGCTGGCGATCGACACCGTTCCGTCATCCTCGATCTCGATTGTGGTGCCGGTCTCCTCCTGCAACCCGCGGATCACCACGCCACCCTTGCCGATCACGTCCCGGATCTTCTCGGGGTTGATCTTGATCTTGAGGATGCGCGGTGCGTAGGAGGAAATCTCGTTGCGCGAGCCCTCGATTGCCGCGCGCATAAGCCCCAGGATATGCATGCGCGCTTCGCGCGCCTGTGCGAGTGCAACCCGCATGATCTCCTTGGTGATGGACTCGATCTTCAGGTCCATCTGCAGCGCAGTCACGCCGCTTTCCGTACCCGCTACCTTGAAATCCATGTCGCCGAGATGGTCCTCGTCGCCGAGAATGTCAGTAAGCACCGCGAAGCGGTTGCCCTCCTTGATCAGTCCCATCGCGATGCCCGCGACGTGCGCCTTCATCGGCACTCCGGCATCCATCAGCGCCAGGCTGCCGCCGCATACCGAAGCCATCGACGAGGAGCCGTTGGACTCGGTAATTTCCGATACCACGCGGATCGAATAGCCGAAGTCTGCCGCCGCCGGCAGCAGGCCGGCCAGCGCGCGCTTTGCCAGACGGCCATGCCCAATCTCGCGACGCTTGGGCGATCCCACGCGGCCGGTCTCGCCGGTCGCGTACGGCGGCATGTTGTAATGGAGCATGAAGCGATCGCGGTACTCCCCCATGAGCGCGTCGATGATCTGCTCGTCGCGCCCCGTGCCCAGCGTGACAGTGACCAGCGCCTGGGTCTCGCCGCGCGTGAACAGCGCCGAGCCGTGGGTCCGCGGCAACACGCCGGTGCGCACGTTGATCGGGCGAACCGTGCGCGTGTCGCGGCCGTCGATGCGCGGTTCACCATCCAGGATCTGACCGCGCACGATCTTCGACTCGAGCTCGAAGAAAAGGTCCTTTACGACGTTCTCGCTGAGGGCGGCGCCGGAGGCTTGCGCCTCCTGCTGCAGCGTAGCTATAGTCGCCTTGCGTATCTCCGACAGCTTGGCATTGCGCGCCTGCTTCTGCTTCAAGCGGAATGCCTCCCGCAGATCGGCCTCCGCGAGTCCGGTAAGGCGCGCGATCAGTGCCTCGTTCCTAGCTGGCTTCTGCCAATCCCAGGCCGGCTTGGCCGCCGCCTCAGCCAGCTCGTCGATGGCGCGGATTGCGGCCTGCATCTGCTCGTGGCCGAACCCCACTGCCCCCAACATCGTGTCCTCGGGCAACTCGAGTGCCTCGGATTCCACCATCAGCACGCCCTGCTCCGTGCCCGCGACCACCAGGTTCAGCTTCGAGTCCTTGAGTTGGGTCGCGGTCGGATTGAGCACGTATTGGTCGCCCATGTAGCCGACGCGGCAGGCCCCGATCGGTCCGTTGAACGGAATACCGGAAAGCGTCAGCGCCGCCGAAACCGCCAGCATCGCCGGAATATCCGGATCCACCTCCGGGTTGCAGGACATGACGGTGGCCACGACCTGCACTTCGTTGTAGAAGCCCTCCGGGAACAGAGGCCGGATCGGCCGATCGATCAGCCGCGAAGTCAGCGTCTCCTTCTCCGAGGGACGCCCTTCGCGCTTGAAGAAGCCGCCCGGGATCTTGCCTGCGGCGTATGTCTTTTCGACGTAGTCGACGGTTAAGGGGAAAAAATCCTGCCCCGCGCGGGGCTCCCTGGTGGCAACCACGGTGGCCAGGACGACCGTTTCGTCGATGGTGCACAGCGCGGCGCCGTGCGCCTGCCGGGCGATCTCGCCGGTTTCGAGCGTGACCTGATGGGAGCCGTAAGTGAATGTCTTCTTGATCGGATTCAAGGCGGATTCCTATAGGAGCTGGGCGAGCCCCGCAGAGTGAAGCCGGCGCGCGGCGCTCAGCTCACGCCGCGGCGGCCGCACGACGCAAAAACGCCCATCGCGAAGATGAGCGTCCGGCGCCGGGGCATCGAAGGGACTATTTGCGCAGACCGAGCCGCTCGATCAGCGAGCGGTAACTTCCCGTGTCTGCACGCTTCAGGTAATCAAGGAGCTTGCGACGCTGGCTCACCAGCTTGAGCAGCCCGCGCCGCGAATGGAAGTCCTTGACGTGCGTCTTGAAGTGTTCGGTCAAGCCGTTGATGCGCTCGGTCAACAGAGCGACCTGCACCTCAGACGAGCCAGTATCACTTCCGGAGCGCTGGAACTCTCTCACCACCTGCGCCTTCTGCGCAACCTGCAAAGCCATACCTTCTCCTTGCGTAAACCGTTATTCTATCCGAACGTCACGCCGTTCTACAACGTTTATCTTGCGATTTCAGCCGCTTGCACTCATCTGGGCCGCGATCAGCCGGAGCGGACGCAATTCCCCGCCGGCCTCCATCATCCCTACCCCGAGCAACGCCTCGCCCGCCCCGTAGACCCGGCAGCGCCCGCGTGCTGCAGCATCCGGCCGCACGAGCTGCCCGTATCCGAAGCGCACGGCCATTTCGCCCGGCAGGTCGACCCTTGGCAAGCCCTGCAGCAGGCTGTCCGGCGGCAGCAGCCGCGCGTGCCGGGCGCCCTCCTGGGTGCCCTCCAGAGCATCCAGCGTCACTGCTTGCTCAACCGTGAAGCCGGCTATAGCCGTACGCCGCAGGGCTGCGATGCAGGCCCCGCTGCCGAGCGCCCGTCCTAGATCTTCCGCGAGCGAACGGATGTACGTACCCTTGCTGCAGCGCACCCGGAGCTCCAGCACGTCCCCGCTGCGCCCGAGCACGTCCAGCGCGTGTATCGTCACGCGGCGCGCGGCGCGCTCCACCGTCCGCCCCTGTCGGGCAAGGACATAAAGCGGCCTGCCCCCCTGCTTGAGCGCGGAATACATCGGCGGGACTTGGTCGATCGACCCACGCAAGCGCGCTACCGCGGACTCGATGCGGGCGGTGTCAAGCGCTACTAAACGGCGATCGAGCACTTCGCCTTCCAGATCGCCAGTGGCGGTGACGACGCCGAGCTGCACGCTCGCAAGGTATTCCTTGTCCGCCCCGAGCAGATCGTCGGCGAACTTGGTCGCTTCGCCAAACAGCACCGGCAGCAGTCCGGATGCCAACGGGTCGAGCGTACCGCCGTGACCGGCCTTCGCCGCGCGCAGCAGGCGCTTGGCGCACTGCAGGGCGGCGTTCGAGCTAATCCCGCGTGGCTTGTCGAGCAGCAGCACCGCGTTCAGGTCGCGGCGTTCTGAGGCGCGTTCGCTCAGGCTCACTGCTTTTGTTCGCGGCTCAGGCTGTCAATGAGCTGGGCCAGGTGTGCGCCGCGTTCGATTGATTCGTCGTACACGAAGCGCAGTTCCGGGGTGCTGTATAGCGTGATGCGCTTGGCCAGCTGCGAGCGCAAGAACCCTGCAGCGCGGCGCAATCCGGTGCCGGCCTCCTCCGCATGCGCTTGCTCCAGGCAGGTGTAATACACGGTGGCGTAGGCGCAGTCCGGCGACAGTTCCACGCCCGTGAGCGTGATCATGCCGACGCGCGGATCGCGCAGTTCGCGCCGCAGGATGCCCGAGAGCTCGCGCTGGATCTGGTCCGCGACCTTCTGCGGTCGCGCGCTACGCCGCACCATCCTCAGTCCGTCCTTTCCCAAGTCTCGTATTGCAGCGCAGGTTTCCCTGCGCTGCAATACGGCGCAGTTCTACAGGCTACGAGCCACCTCGAGAACCTCGAAGACCTCGAACTGGTCGCCTTCCTTGAGATCCTGGAAGCTCTTCAGCGACATGCCGCATTCGAAGCCGGCCTTGACCTCGCGCACGTCGTCCTTGAAGCGCTTGAGCGTGTCGATCTCACCAGTGTGGATCACGACGCTCTCGCGCAGCACACGTACCTGCGCACCGCGTTTGACCTGGCCATCGAGAACGTAGCAGCCGGCCACCGTTCCAACCTTAGAGATGCGGAACACCTGCCGCACCTCGATCAGACCGATCACCTGCTCCTTGTGCTCGGGCGCCAGCATGCCGGACAGCGCCGCCTTGATTTCTTCGACTGCGTCGTAAATGATGTTGTAGTAGCGCACTTCGACGCCGGAGGACTCGATCAGCTTGCGCGCCGTGGCGTCGGCCCGCGCATTGAACCCGATGATCACCGCGCGCGAGGCCAGCGCGAGGTTGACGTCCGACTCCGTGATGCCGCCGACACCGGCGTGCACGACGCTTACCTTCACCTCGTCGGTCGCAAGCCGCGTCAGCGCATGCACCAGCGCCTCCTGCGAGCCCTGCACGTCCGCCTTGATGACCAGCGCGAGCACCTTCTTCTCGCCCTCGCCCATCTGCTCGAACACGTTCTCCAGCTTCGATGCCTGCTGCTTGGCGAGCTTGACGTCGCGGAACTTGCCGTGCCGGAACAGCGCAATCTCTCGCGCCTTGCGTTCGTCGGCGAGGACTGCCATCTCCTCGCCCGCGTTGGGAACCTCGGACAGCCCCTGAATCTCAACCGGGATCGACGGCCCTGCCGCCTGCACCGGCTTGCCGTTCTCGTCCAGCATCGCGCGCACGCGCCCGTACACCGCGCCGGTGAGCACCACGTCCCCGCGCCTCAGCGTGCCGGACTGCACCAGCACGGTCGCGACCGGCCCGCGACCCTTGTCGAGCCGCGCCTCGATCACGACGCCCCTGGCTGGCGCCTCGACCTGGGCCTTGAGCTCCAGTACCTCCGCCTGCAGCAGCACGCGCTCGATCAGATCGTCGATGCCCTGCCCGGTCTTCGCCGAGACGGCGACAATCGGCGAGTCCCCGCCAAACTCCTCGGGCACCACGCCGTGATTGAGCAGCTCCTGCTTGATCTTGTCCGCGTTGGCCCCAGGTTTGTCGATCTTGTTGATCGCGATCAGAAGCGGCACATTGGCCGCCTTGGCATGATTGATCGCCTCGATGGTCTGCGGCATCACGCCGTCGTCGGCCGCCACAACCAGGATCACGAGATCGGTGACCTGCGCCCCGCGCGCGCGCATCGCGGTGAACGCCTCGTGGCCCGGCGTGTCCAGGAAGGTGACCACGCCGCGCGGGGTCTCGACATGATAGGCGCCGATATGCTGGGTGATTCCGCCCGCCTCACTCGCAGCCACCTTGGTGCGGCGAATGTAGTCCAGAAGCGAAGTCTTGCCGTGGTCCACGTGCCCCATAACCGTCACCACCGGCGGACGCGCTTGCAGCGGAGCCTCGTCGACCTGCTCCGCCGCCGCGAGGTAGTCCTCGGGTCCCGCCAGCTTCGCCGCCTTCGCCTTGTGACCCATTTCCTCGACGACGATCATCGCGGTCTCCTGATCCAGGACCTGGTTGATCGTTACCATCGAGCCGAGCTTCATCAGCGCCTTGATCACCTCGGCCGCCTTGACCGACATCCGGTGCGCCAGCTCCCCCACGGAGATCGTCTCCGGCACCGCGATCTCGCGCACCACGGGCTCCATGGGCTGAGCGAAGGTCTGCTGCTCCGCCGCCGCCACGCCGGCCGTCCGATGGCGACTGCCGCCGCGTGCATGCCAGCCCGCGACGCCGCCGCCGAAGTCGCCCCGCGTCTTGATGGTGCGGCGCCGGACGGAGTCGTCGCGCAGCACGGTCGTCTTGGCGATCTTCTTCGGTTTCTTCTCGGCCTTTCCTTCCTCGCCCTTGGGTTTGGGTGCGTGCAGCGTGCCTTCGGTGCCCGGCAGCGCCGGTACCGCTTGGGCCTTTTCGAGCGCCGCTTGCGCCGCGCGCTCGGCCTGCTTCTGCTCGGCCTCGCGCCGCTCGCGTTCCTGCTTCTCGCGCAGCTCGGTCGCCTGCAACTCAGCGAGCTGCGCCTGACGACGGGCCTCGGCCTCGCGAAACTCTCGCTCCCGAGCGTCAATCGTGACGGCCGCCTCGACGCCCGCCTCGGCCGCCGGCGCCTCCGCACCGGTTCCGAGAGCGCCACCCTCCCCGGCTTCGCGCTTCACGAACACACGCTTCTTGCGCACCTCCACCTGGATCGTGCGCGGCTTGCCGGACGCGTCTGACTTCTTGATCTCGCTCGTCTGCTTGCGGGTGAGCGTGATCTTGGTCTTTGGCTCGATCGAGCCATGCACCTTGCGCAGGTACTCCAGAAGCCTGGACTTGTCCTGCTCGCTCAGCCAGTCCTCGGGCACGCGCTTGTCGACGCCGGCAGCGCGCAACTGCTCCAGCAGAACCGATGGCGCAACCTTCAGCTCGCTGGCGAATTGGGCGACGCTCGTCTGGGCCACGTTAGGAAGTCTCCTTCTGTTCTTCGCGAGGCTCTTCGGCAAACCAGTGCGCGCGCCCAGCCATGATCAGCGTCTTGGCGCGCTCGGCGTCGATGCCGGTCATCTCCGAAAGCTCGTCCACCGCGAGGTCTGCCAGATCGTCGCGCGTGCGCACGCCGTTTTCCGCCAATTTCGCCGCGAGCTGGTTGTCCATGCCATCGAGCTTGAGCAGGTTCTGCTCGACGCCCTCGACCTTTTCCTCGCTCGCGATCGCCTGCACCAGCAACGCATTACGCGCGCGGCTGCGTAGCTCGTTGACCGTGTCTTCGTCGAACGCCTCGATCTCCATCATCTCCTGGATCGGCACGTAGGCGATTTCCTCGATTGTCGAGAAGCCCTCCTGGCTCAGGATGTTGGCAACCTCCTCGTCGACGTCGAGCCGCCCCATGAACAGCTCGCGTAGCCGCCCGGTCTCCTCTTCCTGCTTCTTGACCGATTCCTCCTCGGTCATGAGGTTGATCGTCCAGCCGGTGAGCTCGGATGCGAGCCGCACGTTCTGGCCGCTGCGGCCGATCGCGATGGCAAGGTTCTCCTCGTCCACCACCACGTCCATCGCATGCTTTTCCTCGTCGACCACGATCGAGGTCACTTCGGCCGGCGCCAGCGCACCGATCACGAACTGAGCCGGATCCGCCGACCAGAGCACGATGTCCACGCGTTCACCGGCCAGTTCCTGCGTGACCGCTTGGACGCGAGAACCGCGCATGCCCACGCAGGTGCCGATCGGATCGATACGCTTGTCGAGCGAGTGCACCGCGATCTTCGCGCGCACCCCGGGATCGCGCGCTGCCGACTTGATCTCGAGCAGCCCCTCTTCGATCTCGGGAACTTCGAGCTCGAACAATTTCATGATGAACTGCGGCGCGGTGCGCGACAGGATGAGCTGCGGGCCGCGCGCGGCGCGGTCGATCTTCATCACCCACGCGCGCACGCGGTCACCCAGGCGTAGATTCTCCTTCGGGATCATCTGCTCGCGCGGCAGCAGCGCCTCGAGCCGGCCCGATTCCACGATCGCGCTGCCGCGCTCCATGCGCTTGACCGTCCCGGTGACCAACTCGTCTCCGCGCGACAGGAAGTCGTTCAGGATCTGCTCGCGCTCCGCGTCCCGGATACGCTGCAGAATCACCTGCTTGGCGGCCTGGGCGCCGATGCGGCCGAATTCAATCGGCTCCAGGGGCTCCTCGATAAAGTCCTCGAGCTTGCTCTCCGAATTGCGCTGCAACGCCTCGGAAAGCGCGATTTGCGCAGGGGGCAGCTCGATCGCGTCGTCCGGCACCACTTTCCAGCGGCGGAACGACTCGAAGTTGCCGGTGTTGCGGTCCACCGCGACGCGCACGTCGACGTCCTCAGCGAAGCGCTTCTTGGTCGCCGATGCGAGCGCCATCTCGAGCGCACCGAACACCACGTCGCGGTTGACATTTTTCTCGCGGGCCAGCGCGTCTACGAGCAGCAAAATCTCACGACTCATTGCAGAACCCCCCACAACTCACAGATCCGGAACGAGCCGCGCCCGCTCCATGCCTTCCAGCTCGAGGGCCACCGTCTGGCCCTCGACATCGAGCGTCGCCACGCCCGCCTGCGCGCCGCGCAACGTGCCAACGAAGCGCCGCCGCCCGTTCGCATCCGGACGACGCATCCGGACATCGATTTTCTGGCCCGCGAAGCGCGCGAAATCCTCCGCTTTGCGCAGCGGCCGGTCCAGCCCCGGCGAGGACACTTCGAGTCGATCGTAGTCCACCCCTTCCACCGCGAACACGTGGCTCAGGTGCCGGCTGACGTCGGCGCAGTCGTCCACCGTGATGCCGCCCGGCTTGTCGATGAAAATGCGCACCAGCCGGCCATGGTTGGACACCTGGGCGTCCACCAACTCGTATCCCATCCCCGTCACAGCGGGCTCGATCATGCCTGCCAATGCCGCCATTGCTCCGTTTTCGGCCGCGCAAATAAAAAATGGGCCGAAGCCCATCCCTGAAACATTTGAAGTTTAACAGCTTTTCGTCTGCGAAACAACGTCTGCCGAGCGCCGAAACGGGGGTCAGACAAGCAGTGCCTTGACCTCCTCAGGGCTCAGTTCGCGCCAGCGCCCCGGCCGCAGATCGCGCCCCAAAGCCAGTGGACCGAAGCGCACCCGGATCAGTCGGCTGACCTGTTGCCCGACCGCTTCGAACAGGCGCCGTACCTCCCGGTTGCGGCCCTCGCGCAAGCTGACCCGGTACCAGCGGTTGGCGCCGCCGCGCGAGGACTCTTCCATCGCATCAAGCCGCTCGAAGCGCGCCGGACCGTCCGGCAAACGGACGCCGGCCAGCAGACTACGGTGCTGGTAGGGCAGGAGCTCGCCGCGCACCCGCGCCGCGTACTCGCGCTGGAACGCGTGGCGGGGGTGCATCAAGCGATTGGCGAGCTCGCCGGAGTCGGTCAGCAGGAGCAGGCCCGAGGTGTTCAGATCGAGCCGCCCCACCGCGATCCAGCGCGCCCCGCGCAGTGCCGGCAGGCGCGCAAATACCGTGTCCCGACCTTGAGGATCGTCGCGCGTAACCAGCTCGCCTTCGGGCTTGTGATAGGCGATCACACGCGGCAGAGCCCCGGGCGTGCGGCCGAGGACCACAGGTTTGCCGTCGACCTCGATGACATCGGAAGGCGCGGCCTTATCCCCCAGTCCCGCAGGCCTCCCC
>Ga0307374_10014954_pt1 | contig 10510 bp, 7 predicted proteins | sample OX3MG_FD_202532 | JGI IMG/M metagenome (GOLD analysis project Ga0307374, IMG submission 202532) | Soil microbial communities from Risofladan, Vaasa, Finland - OX-3 | ecosystem: Environmental > Terrestrial > Soil > Coastal area > Acid sulfate soil | place: Finland: Risofladan, Vaasa | collected...
CGAATTTGGGCGCTGGTACATTGTGACGCCGGTTTCCGACCTCGATGAGAGTGGTGAACAATGCCGGCATCGTGGTGACGAATGACGCCAAATGGCGTAACAAGATAAGCGGCTACGCCGCCGACCGATTCAGTCTCCGTCTCACTACCTTTCGTTGCCTTGCACATACCCCTGACCGACGGTAGGATCGCGAGAGGCCATGAAGGTTAAGGATCTCCTCCAGCTACTCGATCTCGGGAGCTCGGTTGCCGAATTTGACGACGCTCTCGAGAAATATTTCGTCGAGACCCCGACTATGCGAATACTTGTCGAAGACAAGGCTGACATCATCGCGGGAGACAAAGGCACGGGAAAGACAGCGCTCTATCGGATTCTGAGCAAGCGCTATGCCGGCATCCCCGAGCTCAACAACGTAGAGGTGTTAGCTGGATTCAACCCGACGGGAAACCCAGTATTTCAGCGTTTAACCGAAGGGGACGCGCTTGAGGAGGGCCAGTACGTAACGATCTGGAAAGCGTATGTGCTGGCTCTGGTCGGCAACTGGATTCTTCAAATATACGAAAGCGACTACACAGGTCGAATGCACGAACTGCAGGACTTACTGCGGAAGACCGGCCTGCTTAGCGCTGACGACTCGCCAGGCACAATCTTTGCCCAGCTGGTAAACCTCTACCGCCGCATCACAACCCCCAAGGCAGCGGAAGTATCGATGACGATCACGCCCCATGGCATTCCCTTGGTCGTTCCTCGAGTGGAGTTCGAAGAGCCAAAACTAGCCGAGCGCGAAGAAGCAATTGTCCGCCATGACGAGGCGCTAGGGCTCCTAAATCAGGTTCTTGACGATGTGGGCGTTAGCGCATGGGTTGTACTCGATAGGCTTGACGAGGCTTTCCAGGGCTTCCCGGCCGCGGAGGTCCCGGCTCTGCGTGCCCTCTTGCGCGCATACCTAGATCTCGCAGCATTTCCGCGCGTACGACTGAAGCTGTTCCTTCGCAAGGATCTGTTCCGCCGTCTCATTGAGGGGGGCTTCGTGAACCTCACGCATGTCAATGCGAGAAAAGTCGAGATCGTCTGGGACGAAGAAGACTTACGCCATCTCCTTGGCAAGCGGATCGCCGAAAACCGCCCATTCCTTGATGCGATGGGGGTCGGCGACAAGGACTATGAAGAGATGTTTGATCTCCTCTTTCCTCCAAAGGTGGACCCCGCCGAGCATAAGCCCACTGCATGGAATTGGATGATGGCTCGAATCCGAGACGGGAATGACATCAAGCCGCCTCGCAATCTGATTGACCTCGTGAAGAAGGCACAGGAGGCTCAATTGCGCCGCGAGAACCGTTCAGAGTCCGAGTACAACGGTCCGCCAATAATTCATCCAGAGTCAATTCGACGAGGCCTCGCAGCCTTGAGTGCGGAGCGCGTTAACGACACGTTGTTAGCAGAAGCCGGCGAGCACACTGCCCTAATCGAGAGGTTTCGCGGTGGCAAGGCAGAACATTCGGAGGAATCCGTAGCGCAGGTACTCGGCGTCGACCTTGGTCAGGCGAGGGAGGCGATAAAGGTGTTGCGAGAAATCGGATTCCTAGAGGTCGTAGGTACGAGCTATAAGGTTCCGATGCTGTACCGCCAAGGCCTCGGAATTACACAAGGCAAGGCGCATGCGCCGGGCGAGGCGGTTCCTGCACCGACGGACGACGACGACTAGGGCCTCGCAGCAGAGGGCCTCGAAGGTAGGTATGTAGGTATGGGTTGGGATCGCGAATCGCCCTACCGTCGTGAATTTCGCAGTCTGCGGGCAGAGACATCACATGTTCGGCGTGGCGCAGGTCTCGAGAAACTGTTGGCGCAGCTCCTTAGGCGCAACTACTTCCGTGTCCGACTTAACCCAGGCGCCGCCCACCCACGCCAGTCAGATCTCATTGCCACCGATGGCTCACACCAGTTCTTGATCGAAGCTACATGGCGTAATCAGCCGGCTGAGATTGGTGACGTCGACTCGATTTTTCAACGCCTGCATGATGCGGCGCAGGGTCTGATTGGAGTGATGGTTAGTGTCTCCGGATTTTCGATTCCGGCGATAGATCGGGTTGAAAACAGACGACAACGGCCCATTCTCTTGGTGAGCGGGCAAGAGCTCGAGCAGCTGCTCGACGAACCTGGCGATTTTAGGAGGCTTCTACTCAGAAAGCTCGACGCCATCGTCGCTCACGGCAAGGCGCTCGCCCTGCCCGAAGTAACTGAACCGTTTAACCCCGGCGGCGCACGAGTCGCGCTCGCGTCAAGCCAAAAACAATTTCTCTTTCCCGACGGTAGGCGCATGTTTTACTTGGCGGGTTCCGGCGGGTTCTCGCCCTTGGTCTTCACCCAACGCATCGAAGACATCGACTGGGTTACCGCCGGCGGGTCTGGTGTCGTGCTGGACATATCAGTTGCACGCGACAGTCAGCAATCGGTGATTGACGTGTTGGAGGAGCTGACCGCGCGTGGTTGGGCATCAGAGAATGCGCACTGGACACTTCACCAAGCAGCAACGAATTGGCACGGCTTTGGCGCAAGGTCGCTCGCGGCGGCGCTTCGGAGTTGGCGCGTTCGCTACCGAGGCGCCGCTGAGCTGCACCACACCGAGACCCTCGCGTACTACGACGTATGCCCAGGCGGTTTCTACACCCTGACGGCTGATATCGCCGCGGACGCTAGCCGGAGGGTATGGCGAATCGATCTCTCAATCCAGCTCGTAGGTGCACCGGCCGACAGTTCACCGGTACAACACTTACTGGACAGCCTTAACGTGGAAACGCCGGCATTTTTCCGACCTCGTACTGGGAAGTCGGTGCAGTCCTTCTCTCTTCCGCACAACGAGTGGATCTCAGTGATTCCCGTGGCGTGGATCCTTGAGCCACCTGAAAAGGGGGTCCGCAATCTATCCAATCGGTGGCTGTCAGGCATAGTCGTCCGCAATCCGTACGCGGGTGGCTTGAGGATGAACAACCGCCGGCCCACGCCGGAGTGGTGGCCTGCCGCCCTTCGGGAGTCTGACTTAATCGTTTGCTCATTGGCGTCCTGGCACACCGTGGGACACCCGCACGGAGGTTATGTACTCAAGCGGTTTGAGTGGATGTGGACATCCGATGCGATTGTCATCTGCGCAGTTGCCGACTGGCTTGACACGCCGGACGTTGCACAAGCAAAGAGGAAAGCGGGGGTCGTGATTAACGTGAAGCGAGGACTGCACCAGGTCCTGGTGCCCCAGTTCAGATCGTCAAGCAAACCTGGCGCCGAACCGGTTTAGTAGCTCTCGATAAATGCCGCGTTATCAGGCGCCCGGGGTACGATCGTCAAGATCACAATGAGCCGTTCTCATGCCTACGCCGCGTTCTTCATCCCTGTGGACGTCGATCCAGATCGAGCCGTTGAGGCCGGCATCAGCTGGCTCGCCGAACAGCCCGGTGAGCCGCTGGTCCTTCTCCATGCGAAGAAGATGATCGACAGCAACCGGCTGTTGGGCCAAATGGCACGTCAGCATCGGATCAGGTACGAGGCGCCTCAGACGATCCGGACAGGCAGCTATTGGAACGGCGGCGCGATCCTCGCGCCTTGGGCGAGCGACGACATTATCCGTTTCATAGATGACGATCTTGCTTACCGCGTGAGCGCCGTTTGTATCATCGGCTGGCGACCCGACGACCAGAATCACGCCGCGTGGATCGTCGCTCGCAACGCGCTGGATCTGGTCAGCGGCAAGGCACTAGGGGCGCGCTCAGAACACATCATCAGCGACCCGGTCGTACGAATCGCGCTCGATCACGCCGAGCGCTTTGTCAACCATAACAACGCGCTCGTCCAAGCCGAGGATAAGGCATACCTCGTGCGGACCCTGCAGGAACTCGTCCGCAGTGGCCATCGCTTCGACGTTGATGAGGTCGCAACCTATGCGATGGCGACCGGATGGAGCGGGGAGGAAGTTAAGCGAATCCAAGAATACGGACGGCGTGTTCTCGATGGCAGGAGCTTCCGCCTTGGATCGACCATCGGGCCGAACCGCGGCGACTGCAAACACTGGGAAAGCGAGGCGGCAGGGCCGAGCGACACCTAAGTGGCCACGGGGCACGACTCGTAATACACGCCGATCGCTCAGTTCGCCATCCGCGTTGGAGATTCCTGCCGACCTCCCGGTGTATCCATTGCTCGCGATAACTACCCCGAATCGTCAGCTTCCCACTTGGCGTTTCTATTTCGCTATCTAGGGAGTAGCGGCGATTGGGTCAGGAGTTCGACCGCTCGGCCAGGTTCACTCCCAAGATCGCGCTTCCCAGAGCATCCGGGCGCAACGCAGCGGAGCCACCAGCCGCGCGGGGAACGGTCAAAGAGCATCGGCCTCTCACAGACGGGGCATGGTTCCGGCCGACGCGCTTTCTCCACCTTCGAATAGAGACTCCGACCATCGACCAGCGTTATGCCAGCCTTTCGTGCCTCGGAATGTGCATCCGGGGTAAATGCCGACAGGGTCACAAAGATTCCCGCGGAACCTGCTAACCCCTCACCGAATAGTGTTCCTTCGAAACGCCGGATCTCATCAACGTTGACGTGCCAAGATTCCCAGCGCTTGCACTGAACGATCGTGCGCTGACCCTCACGAGCCAGTTCAAGATCAATATTGCCGTCCGGTGCGTCTTGGCGGCCGGTCTCTCGAACCGCCCACCCTTCACGCCGGAATGTCTCTCCCACCAGCCACTCGAACTCCTCGGCGTTGAGGAGGCGAAGGTCCGTGGTCCACTCGACCAAATGCCGTCGTCTAGTGGTGTCTACCTGTGCCGAAAGCCAGCCCAGACTTATCACACCGGCCATGACGGTCCCGAGCAGATTGGCATCTACCATTGCGCCAGTGGACCAGTGCAGAGCGAGCGGCAACAGTAATCCAACGCCCGGATAGAAGAGGAGCGCGATGACCAAAACTAGCCAGCCAGAAAGTCGGGTCGCGAGACCCAGGACAGCTCGCTCGAGAAGATCCATCAGCGCGGACACGATGAAGATGCTTGGGTCACGGTGAACTGGCGTAAATATTGGTGGCTCAACTGTCCGGTAGGCGAGTTATTCTGCCCAGATACCAGGTAGGCACCTTCTTCGGGCCGAGTCCAGTCGCTTGCTCGCCCAAGCGATTGCTAGACGTTACTGAGGACATTGTTATGAGACTGCTCGTAAGCCAGACTTTACGTTGACGGCAGATAATGTCGTGGCCCGGTAAGGGAAGTTGGATAACGTCGGTCCGCCCCCGCCTGACGGAGAGTCCTTCTGGAACGGCCAGCAGTGGGTTTCGAGGCTTTCCCCAGATGGCAATTGGCGATGGAACGGCCAAGTCTGGGAGGCGGTGAAACTTCCCGACCACGTTGTGCCGGCGGTAAGGTCACGCGGCTTCTTACGCCAGATTCCAGGCTTTAGAAGCGGTACGCCCTGGAAGATGGCCGTCGCCCTCGTTGGCTACCTGGTCATCGCTCTATTTATTGTTGTTGGATTCGCCCCAGCCTCCCGGGGCGGAATCGCATTCGGACTCGGGGCTCTCGCGGTGGTCTTGCTAGCTACCAACGGGTGGGGGCTTCGCACACGCCTTCCACTATTCCGATCACCAAACAAATGGTTGGCAGCGGTCGCATGGGTTGGCCTAGTTCTGGTTGTCCTGGTTACCTTTGGGGTCACGCAGCCGGCGGCCCCCACGGGTGGGAACCAGGTTGCAAACCTTGGTGCAGCCAGCAGTCCGACCCCCATGCAATCGCCATCGGCGACGACCTCGCCTTCACCCAGCCCTCGTCCGTCTCCAATTGCATCGCCAAAGCCGACGCCAAAGCCGACCCCAAAGCCGACGCCAAAGCCATCAACCTGCGGCGCGCCAGCTAATCCATTCGGCTACGACTTCTGCCTCCCAGCGACGTTGATCTATAGCCCGCCCGCAAACTTTTGCAGTTACTTCAACTGCATCAAGAGCTTTTGGACCAGTACCAAGGGCTACGTCGATGAATGCGTAGATGGAACCTACAGCCATTCGGGAGGGCGCCAAGGGGCCTGCTCGTACCATGGCGGCGAACTGCGACCGTTGTACTCATAAATTGCCGTAACCATGGGGTTTGCCATTTTTCACGAGGCTTCGAAAATCCCGACTAATATCCCGATCAGGTAGCCCAACTACGTGCTCTCATTAGTCAATTGGTCCTTGAGTCACTACGGCGCTTAGCCTCCGGGAGATCTTTCGTTTCCCTGCTTCTTCAGATCGACCAGGAGGCTCTCGACGCGCTGAAGGCGAGCGACAACCTCATTGAGATCTGCGCTGCCTTGATCTGCCTTCACGAAGTAAGCGGCTACCGATGCGGCCAAAGTCGCCGTGAGGCCGATGCCGAACAACATCAGTGCGACCGCAACCAGCCGGCCGGGGGCGCTGGTTGGTGCGATGTCGCCGTAACCGACCGTAGTCGCAGTCACGATGGCCCACCAAATGCCATCCCACATGTTGCCCTTGACCGTTTGGGGCTCGACCAGGCTCATGATCGCCCCCGCCATCACGACGAGTAATAGAAACAATGCGAAGACGTAAACGAGGCCCCGCCGCCCCAAGGTCGATCGCAGTGCTGGGACGAGGCGCGCACCGAATGCACTCAAACGAACGAGCCGGAGGAGTCTGATCATCCGGGCCAGCCGAGCCAGCGCAAAGAGCGAAGGCAGCAATGGGAACGAGACGATGACGACTAGTAGCGGCAGCCACGCGCCGACGAAGTAGTGCCGCCGATCGTCAGCAAGCGTAAAGGCCAGCACGTACTCGACCGCGAATACCGTCCATATCGTCCAGTCGGCCACTTGGAATGAAACCCCGTTTTGGCCGTTGACCTCGACTAGGGTCAAAGGCACCGATCCAAGCGCCGCCAAGATGACGGCAACTTCGAGTCGGGCCAGCATGGTCCGGCGAAAGGTCAGACTTTGCGTAGTAGTTGGCATGGTTCTCCTCGCCGGCGGTCGGGTCACTCACGCCCGGCAAACTTACCTCGGGGGAGGCTTTCGTCTCCGTCTGCGCCTGGGCGTGACGGCCCTATCCACAGCACGGAAGGCGGCTCGCTCTGCCGAACTGACGGGATGAACGATCTGATTCTTGGTGCGCAACATTCGCCGGATAGGCCGCGGTGTTACGGCCCGTCGCATTCCGCGTCCGAGGTGCCTCACCGGGTGCATCCACGAGAACAGACAACCCAGATAGCCCAAGGCAACGCCACCTTACACCCGCAAGCTTCTTGCCAAGGGACGGAGTATTGCGGTGAGTTTGCGACGACCGCAGCACGGTACTACGCAAATAGCCGACGGCAGACGTCATGGCCTGGATATACAGTGAGCGGCAAACACGGCTCCTTGCAACTGCCAGGGCCGACTGACCGAGTCATCGAGGGGCATCGATAGTGGAACGGCGGCGGCGAACTGCGGCAATAGTCGGGATGCTCACCATCTTGGCCACTGTCCAGATCAATCAGGCCGCCAATGTCGCGGCATCGGGCGCAACTCACGCGCGGCCTCGGCCCCATTACCGACAAATTGGGCCACCGACGCACGTCGATCTCCATGAGTTCCGCGCCGCCAAAACGGTCATTCATCCCCGCCTGACGATTCCGTTTCTATCCGCACCGACACCGAGCGCGACGAGAGGGCATGCCGCGCCTCATGGCAAAACTGGACGACGTCAAGTCGTTGTGGTGATTGGCCCCCCGCCAACTAATAGCGCGGTCCGGGGACCGCTGATCGAGCAGAAGCTAGCTGGCTTCCCAGTCATGGATCTTTCAAGGCAGGTAGGGCTCTACGGCAGCGATCAAGTGGCTGAACCACCGGACACACAGCTTGCGGCCGGACCCGTGAATATCGCTGAGGCCGACAACAGCACCCTTTCAATTTGGAGCAAGACTGGCTCGCTGGTTACCACCGCGGATCTCACCGCCTTCTTCCGTGTTCCGGCCGGATATTTCTTCACTGACCCAAGAATCCTTTATGACGGGCAGAGCACCCGATGGTTCCTAACGGGGCTCTCGTTCAACGCCTCCAGCAACAGCAACTTATATATCGCGGTTTCTACGACTTCGGACCCGAGTGGCTCTTGGCTCACATACACACTTGGAAGCGGAACTGGGGTCATCCCTGACCAGCCTAAGCCCGGGGTCAGCTCAGACAAAGTGGTTGTCTCCTGGAATGACTACTCGGGCAGCTCGCCGAGCACCGTGGTTTTCAGCGGCCAAGAAACCTGGGTGCTGCAAAAGTCAGACCTCGTCTCGGGTGCAAGTGTTCACATTGCTTCGTTCGGCCCGGATAGCACGCGCTTTGGCATCGTGCCTTCGCAGTCGCTTACATCCACCACCACGGATTGGTTGACCTACAACAACGCCGACTGCCCATCAACAGCCACGTGCAACAGGGGAAGCCCTACCGTGGGCGTGGTCGCGATAGATGGGACGCCAATTAGCAATAACGTGACTTGGACCGAGACCGATCCTGCGATAGCCGGAACGACATCTCCTCCCGCTCCGCGGCAGCCGAGCGGTGTGCCTGTTCTTCAAGCGCAATCAATCGATGACAGGTTATTGGCAGCCGTGTGGCAGAACGGAACACTGTGGGTGGCGGGTAATGACGGCTGTATCCCGGCGGGCGACAGCCTTATTCGGTCATGCATGAGGATGATTTCTGTCTCGACCAGCGGTACGCCGTCAGTTACGCAAGATTTCGACGCTGCGTCGAACGGATTCGATCTCTACTATCCGGCAGTGACGCTAGATGGTTCCGGAGACTTGTTCATTGCGTATTCCGAGTCGTCCCCGAGCCTGTACCCCTCGGCGGTAGGGATCGACAGCCTAGCCGCGTCGCCGATGACCTTTGAGAATTCCATTTCCATTGCCTCTGGGCAGACCTCCTACTCCGGTACCCGCTGGGGCGACTATTCAGGTGCCGCACAGGACCCTCTCAACCCGGCCGATGTCTGGCTTACTGCGGAGTACCAGGCGAGCGCCATCAACCCTGGGGACTGGGGAACCGCGACAGCTCGCAGTGCAATACAGCCTGCGATCACTACGATCATCCCCAACTCAGGTCCAGAAAACGTCCAGCAGCCGGTGATAATCTTCGGCGCCCACTTCCAGCCAGGAGCCACGGTCATGTTCGGCTCTAAGCCGGCAACCAGTGTGGTTGTCGTCAGCGGAACGCAAATCACGGCTACGACGCCGATTGGCTCAGTCGAGGGGCCCGTCAACGTTACGGTCAACCAGCCGGACGGAACCTCTGTCACGCTGGTGTCTGGTTACACGTACACGCGGGAGGCGTCCTCACAATCCCAGCCAAGAGGAGTAGTGGGGCGAGATCCGGCGAACCAGTCACCCCCTGCGCCCGTCGGACTGAGAATCGTGCATCTATGAAACGTCGGGACCCGATTGGCGTAGACACTCTATTTCGGGCGTCGGCTACGGCGATTCTATGACTGGCACCGCCCAAGAATGCGGTGGCCGCGATAAGTGGGTGCTGATGCGCTTGCGGATGCAGAGCCCGCGGTCTTCAAAACCGCCTGCGGGCTTCGAAAAGCGAAGGCGATGTACCCACCGGTGAGTCTGCGAGTCTGGTATCACGCGCGCGCGTCCTCAATCTAGACGGACTTCCACGAGCGACCCGATGCTCGCGATAAGGCTCCGCTATCAGTAGCGTGCGGTTTCTTTGGCACCTTGCGTTCGCAGTCGTCGGCGTGCCCACTTGCTTAACAGCGTTGGCTGGCTCGAAGAAGTTCGTTGCGGTCGTCTTTGGAGAGATGCATCAACGCTTTAAGGCTCCTAGTGGTCTGTCTGTGAAATAGGCTGGTATACTGCGGTGGTGCCGATCATCACCGCTGCAGCACTGCCGCTCACCCATACCGATCGCACCTCACTCCGACGCATGGCGGGGTCGCATTCACTTCCACACAGGAAAGTCGTTCAGGCACGGGCGTTGTTGCTGGCAGCCGCCGGCGTCAGCAACCAGGAGATCGCCCGTCGCTCAGGTGTCGATTCGGACGCGATTCGACATTGGCGCGCGCGCTTCGAAGAGAAGGGCGTCGAGGGGGTCGGCGTTATCGCCCCAGGGAGGGGTCGTAAGTCCTGGTTGCCAGCAGGGACCGTGGCCGAGGTGTTGCGCATCACCCAGCACGAGAAACCCGCTGACGGATCGAGGCACTGGACGACACGGACACTGGCCCGCAAGTTGGGCATCGGCAAGGATGCCGTCGCCCGCATCTGGTCAGACCACAACCTCAAGCCCTGGAAGGTCGACACTTTCAAGATCTCCAACGACCGGAAATTTGAGGAAAAATTGGTCGACGTCGTTGGGCTCTATATGAACCCTCCAGAGGCAGCGGCGGTGTTCAGTTTCGATGAGAAGCCTCAGTGCCAAGCCTTGGACAGAACTCAGCCCGGCCTTCCGCTCCGAGCTGGCCGTGCCGGCACCATGACGCACGACTACAAGCGCAACGGCACCACCG
>Ga0307374_10014956_pt1 | contig 10509 bp, 13 predicted proteins | sample OX3MG_FD_202532 | JGI IMG/M metagenome (GOLD analysis project Ga0307374, IMG submission 202532) | Soil microbial communities from Risofladan, Vaasa, Finland - OX-3 | ecosystem: Environmental > Terrestrial > Soil > Coastal area > Acid sulfate soil | place: Finland: Risofladan, Vaasa | collected...
GAGCAAGGGACAGGGGCGCAGGCGGCCGACGATGGCGCTCATGCCGGCATGGCTCTCGACGTCGAAGCGGGGCTGGGGGCGGTCGCTGGCTTCAGTGACGACCACCGGGGCGGCGGGGGCGGAGGGCAGCCTTAGCGCCTGCGGGCGGCCGCGGAAGCCCGCCAGGGCGGCGGCCACCTCGGCCAGGGTGGTGCGGGTTTTGAGCTTGACCGAGACCGACTCCATATGGCCGTCCACCACGGCGACGCGGTTGCAGTGGGCGGAGACCTTGAACTCGCCCGGCATCACCCCGGAGGGAGTGAGCCGCCCCAGGATCTTCTGGGCCTCGACCTCCATCTTTTCCTCTTCTTGAGAGATGTAGGGAACGACGTTGCCGAGGATATCGAGCGAGGCGACGCCGGGGTAGCCGGCGCCGGAGACGGCCTGCATGGTCACGGCCAGCACGCTCTCCAGCCCGAAGGCCTGCTGCAGCGGCGCCAGCGCCAGCACCAGGCCAACGGTCGAGCAGTTGGGGTTGGTGACGGCGTAGCCGCCGCCGGGGAAGCTGGCTTGGCGCTCGATCAGGGCGAGATGCTCGGGGTTGCACTCGGGCACCAGCAAGGGTACGTCGGCCCGCATGCGCAGGGCGCTGGAGTTGGAGACGACGATGTGGCCGGCGGCGGCGAAGGCGGGCTCGAGTTCGTTGGCGGCGGCGGCATCAAGTGCCGCGAAGACCACGCGCGCCGTACAGCCCTGGGGGGTGGCGGGCGAGACCGGCATCGCGGCGAAGCGCGCGGGCAGCGGCGCCGGCAGCCGCCAGCGCGCCGCCTCGGCGTAGGGCTTGCCCGAGGAGCGGTCGGAGGCCGCCAGCCAGACCGGCTCAAACCAGGGGTGGGCGTCGAGCAGGGTGAGCAGGCGCTGCCCCACCACGCCGGTGGCGCCCAGGACGCCTACCGGGATCTTGGAGGAGGTTGGCGGAGACGCGGGCGCGGCCATGCTAGCCCAGGCCCAGGGGGGAGGGGGGCGCAGGCGGCGGCGCGCCGGGGGAATTGTCGGGAGCGGCGGCGCCGAGCACGCGCTGGAAGGCCGCTTGGTCAATCTTGATTTTGCCCGCCTTGGTGAGCTGCGCCACCAGGGCATCGGTGTAGGCGCCAAACACCGCGTCGCGCTTCTTCCCCAGCAAAGTCTGGGCGACGGTGGCGCTTTGGGCGGCGAAGTCGGCGGGGCTGGGCTGCTGCAGCGTGTCCAGGGTGTAGATCAGTTGGCCGCTATCGCCCACGCTGGCCACCGGGCCCACCGCGCCGGGCTTGAGCGCGAACAGCGTGTTGGCGAAGCTGGTGATGGCCCCGGCATCGGGCAGCGAGCCGGAGCGGGTGAGCGGGGCGCTGGTCTTGACGGCGAGGTGGAGGCTGGCGGCGGCTGCCTTCAGGCCCTGCTGGGCGGCGGCCTTTTGCAGCGCCTGGGCTTGGCTCACGGCCAGCTTTTGCGCCTCCGCCTGCTTGAAGTCGGTGGTCACCGCATCCTGCACCGCGGCCAGCGGTTGCGGGCCGGGCGGAATGATCTGATCCACCTTGGCCAGGGCGAAGCCCTGGGCCACCTGCACCGGCGGGGTGAGGCCGCGGGCGCTGGCGGAGAAGACCGCCGAGGCAAAGTCGGGATTGACGCCGATGCCGGTGACCGGATCGGTGCGGCTGAGCGGCGTGGTGGCGAAGTACTGCAGATTGAGCTGCTGCGCCACTTGGGGCAGCGGCGTGGTGGCGGCGAGCGTGGCCGCCTGGTTCATCAGGCCCTGGGCCTTGTCCAGCGCCTGGTCGCGCTGCATCTGGGCGACGATCTGGTCGTGGACGGCCACCTCCGGGTCCACGCTGGCGGCCTGGTGGGCCTCGACCTTGATGATGTGGAAGCCGTACTCGGTCTGCACCAGGCCGCTGATCTGGCCCACCGGCAAGCTAAAGGCGGTCTTCTCGAAGTTGGCCACGGTCTGGTTGCGCTGGATGAAACCCAGCTCTCCGCCCTGCGCGGCGGAGCCGTCGTCCTGGGAGTACTTCTTGGCCAGGGCGGCGAAGTCGGCGGGCTTGCCTTGCACCTGCTTGAGCACGGCCTCGGCGCGCTGGCGGGTGGCGGCGATCTCGGCGGGGTTGGGGTTCTGGTCGGGGAACTTGAGCAGAATGTGGGCCGCCTTGACCTGCTCGGGGTGGGTGTACTTGGCGATGTTCCGGCGATAGTACTGGTCCACGGCGGCGGGCGAGATCGGAATCTGGGCGGCGATCTGCGCCTGGTTGGCGAGCAGAACCTCGAGCTTGCGCCGCTCGGGGGAGTTGTAGCTGGCCTGGTGTTTTTGGTAGTAGGCCTGCAGCGCGGCCGGGGTGACCTGCACTTGGCTCTGCAGGGCGGTGGGATTGAGCAGCACGTAGTCCACCGTCGCCTTTTGGTTGTCTTGCTGGAACTGCCGCTGCACCTCGGCGTCGCTGACCCGGATGGGGTCGGTGACCAGGTTGTAGATCTTGCTTACCATCAGGCTCTGGCGCAACTGGTCCTGGTACTGCTGCAGGGTCATCTGCGCCTGGGCGATCATCTGGGCCGCCTGAGTGTCGCCGACGTACTTGCCGTTGGGATAGAACTCCGGGTCCTGCTGCCGCGCCGCCTGCACGATCTCGGCAGTGGAGGGCACCAGCCCCAACTGCTTGGCCTGGTCGGCCAGCGCCTGCTGGATGACCAGGTTGCGCAGCACCTGCTGGCCGAACATGGGCACCAGTTGCGCCGGGACCTGCTGGTTACCCTCGACCCGGGCGAGCTCGGTGGTGAGGTCCACGCCGGTGATGGCGGTGCCGTTGACCGTGGCCACGGTCTGTTCGTTGATGGGGGCGGTGGAGTCGCTGTTGGTCCCGCGGGGAATCAGGTACGACACCATGGCCACGCAGATGATCACCAAAAACCCGCCCAAAATGACGCGGACGATGGTGTCCCGGCGACGGAAGAAATTCAACATTGGTAGATCCTTATGCCCCCAGCCGCACAGGTGGGACGGCTGGGCGGGCCACGGCCCGCCCCTGCTGGGGAACGGTCAAATCAGCTTGATTATAGCGCAGTGCGTCCCCTGGGGCTTCAGTGCGCGGCGCCGGGCGGCGGCGCCGGCGCCAAGTGGCGGCACAGGTCGGTCTGGCGCGGCGGCTGGTTGTGGGAGGCTTGGGCGCGCTGCTGCTGGAAGGTTTGCCACTGGGCGGGGGTCAGGATGGCGCGCAGCTTGTCCAACTCCTGCTGCCGGATGGGGGCGTAGGCGTCGCGCTCCTGCCGCTGCACTGCGGTGAAGTCGTTGCAGACCTTGGTGTAGGCCGGCACGAACTGCAAATGCAACTGGTGTCGGCGGACACCGATGTCTTTGATCAGCGCATGCAACGGCGGTACCTGCTGCGGGTTGAGCTTCAGGGTGCGGGTCAGAAACTGCTGAATGGGCTCGCGGCGGTGCGGGAAGTAGCGCGCCCGCAGGCCGGGCCAAGCCCATACCATGACGCCGACGCCGGCAGACAGGCCCAGGCCGAACACCACGACCAATATCAACGTGCTGTGGAAACGCTTCGGCATTGCATTCGCTTCATCCCCATGCGCCTAGCGGCGATGGGCCACCCCCAAAATATCGGCTGGGTCCTGCGAGGGCAGGTTGGCCATGGTGACCACGCCCGTCACCGTGGACGACTCCGGCTGGTTGAGCACGTTGAAGGCGGTGCTGGCGGCCTGCACCGGCGTGGGCGTGCGGGTCGAGGTCAGGCCGCCGACCAGCAGGATCAGCGCCACTACCGCCACCATGTAGGGCAGCAGATAGCGGAAGCTGCGCGACAGGGCCGAATCCCAAGCCTGCTCGGAGGCGCGATGGATCGAGGCCCACACCGCGCTCATCAGCGGCGGCTGCACCTCCATCTGGCCGGCGAGCAGCACCTGTTGCGACCACTGCCGCAACTGGGCGTACTCGGCGCAATCGCCGCAGCGCTGCAGGTGGGGATGGCCGGCGCCCACGCTGCCTAGCTGCCGCTCCAGCAGTTCCCGCGTTTGTTGGCAGTCCCTATTCCACATTGGAGTTTTCCTCCCCGCGCTCACGGCCTGCTCCCAGCCCCGCCCGCTTGGTTTTCCGGTAGCGATGCTGGTACTCGTCCAGCATGCGCTTGCGCGCCCGGAACAACGCCACCTTCACCGCCGAGACGCCCATGTGCGTCACCTGCCCAATCTCTTCCAGCGACAGCTCCTGAATCTCTTTCATCACCAGCAGCATGCGGTCGCGCGGCTTGAGGCCGAGCAACAGCTTGCTGGCCAGATCGCTCGAGACTAAATGCTGCAGCACGCTGGCCGATGGATCCGGCACCAGCCACTCCTGGTCATCGCCGGTCTCCGAGGTGGTCGAGACCTGTGGAGGCTGGCGCTTCCGCTTTCGCAGGTAGTCTACACAATAATTGGTGGCTACGCGATACAGCCAGGGGCGGAAGGGCAAGCCCGGGGTAAAGCCCTCCATGGCGAAGTAGACCTTGGTGAAGATCTCTTGCACCAGGTCGGGCACCACCTCGGGGTAGCGCACGATATTGGCCACCATGCGGGTGATGGGTTGCTGGTAGCGGGCGTACAACTCCTCGAACGCGGCACCGTCGCCTCCCTGGATGCGTTGTACCAGGGGCAGGTCCACATCTTCCATCGGCACAGCCCGATACGGCAGCGGCATGGTTGCGACGGTCGCCAGCATACATAATGATCAACGCTCGAACCCGCAGGCAGGTTACCCCTCCGCCCGCTCCCGGCCCTAAAATTGCTGGCGACTCCCTATAATGGTATGCTGTTTCAGCTTGGGACGGCGGTCCCAGGCGGCGGCTCGCCTTGATTTTCCTACTGTCCGTAGTGCATTTCCAGGTGGCGGCAAGCGGACGCTGAGCCCTATGGTGGAACCATCGAGTGCGGCCGAGGCGTCCCGGGCCGAAGCGGCACGGCAAAAGCTGGCGGCCCAGGCCGAGGCCTCGCCCTTCCTGGTGCAGATCGGCCAGCTCTACGAGGGGCCCTTCGACTTGCTGCTGGACCTCATCCGCCGGCAAAACATCAATATTTACGACATTCCGATCGCCGCCATCACCACCCAGTACCTCCACTATTTGGCCACCCTGCGCGATCTGGATCTCGAGGTGGCGGCGGAGTTTCTGGTGGTGGCGGCGACTCTGATCCAGATCAAGAGCAAGATGATGCTGCCGGCCGATCCGGTGCTGCCGGGCGAGGCCACCGCCGACCCGCGCGAGGAGTTGGTGCAGCGGCTGCTGGAGTACGAGACCTTCAAGCAGGCGGCGGCGCAGTTGCACGAGCGGCAGCAGTTGGAGGAGGCGAGTTGGTCGCGTCCGCAGGGGGTGGAGGCGGGCGAAGAGGACGACGAGCTGGGGCAGTTGGCGGTGGGGGTGCACGATTTGGTGGCGACCTTCCGCCAGGTGCTGCAGCGGCTGCAGGAGCGGCCGCAATTGGAGATCGTGCGCGAAGAGGTGAGCGTGCGCGAGATGATGGAGCTTCTCCACCGGCTGCTGGCGGCGAGTGCCGAGCCGGTGGCGGTGCGGCCGCTGTTCCAGCGCGCGCCCAGCCGCGGGGCGCTGCTAGCGACGTTTTTGGCGGTGCTGGAACTGGTCAAGATGAACGTGGCGCTGTTGCGGCAGGAGCGCCCCTTCGGCGACATTTTGCTCAAGCGCCACCGCCGCTTCCAGGAGGCGTGGGAGCAGATGGTGACGCTGGCGCCGAGCGAGCCGGGGCCGGAGCGTGTGCAGGAGAATCCATGAGCGAGTTGGTATCGGCGATTGAAGCCATTGTCTATGCGGCCGAGGAGCCGGCCACGGCGGCGCAGATGGCGGCGGTGCTGGGGGTGGACAAGGCGGTGGTGGAGGAGGGGCTGGCGGCACTGGGGGCGCGCTACGCCTCCGACGACTACGGGGTGGAACTGCGCGCCGTCGCCGGCGGCTACCGCATGGCCACCAAGCCGCAGCACCACGAGGCGGTGCGGCAGTTCCTCAAGAGCCTGAAGCCGCGGGTGCGGCTGTCGCTGGCGGCGCTGGAGACGCTGTCGGTGATCGCCTACCGCCAGCCGGTGACACTGCCGGAGATTCGCGACATCCGCGGGGTGGACCCGGCGGGGGTGATCAACACCCTGCTGGAGAAGAAGTTGGTGACCACGGCGGGGCGCAAGGAGGCGCTGGGCAAACCCATCCTCTATCGCACCACCCGCGAGTTCCTGGTGCAATTCGGGCTGAGCGGGCTGCGCGACCTGCCCACCCTGAAGGAGTTCGAAGAGATGGCGCAGGCCGGGCTGGAGGGGCTGGAGCCGGCTGCGGCGGTGGAGGCCGGCGCCGCGGCTATTTCGGCGGAGCCGACGGAAGCGGCGGATGCGACGCTGTTGCCGGCGGGCGAGGGCGAGCGCGGCTGAGTTCCGGCGGCAGGCGGTCGGTCCAGGGTAGATCGAGCCCGTACTTGCGCCGCTTCACCAACAACGTTTTGGGACTGATGCCCAGCGCCGCCGCCGCCTGTTGTTTGCGGCCCTGGCAGCGCTGCAGCACCGCCGCGATGTGCTCCTTCTCCATTTGTGCCAGCGACTGCGGCGCCGCCGCCGCGGCCGCGCCCTGCGCCACATAGGGCGGAAACTCGGCCAGGCCGAGCTGCGGCTGGGAACTCCAGATCAGCGCCCGGTTGATCAAGTTGCGCAGCTCGCGCACATTGCCGGGCCAGGTGTAGGCCTCGAGCGCCTGGCGCAGCTCGGGCGCCAGCGTGAACTTGCGCTCGCCGCCCAGGCTGGCGAGGAAGTATTCGACCAGCGGCAAAATGTCTTGGCGGCGCTCGCGCAGCGGCGGCACCCGCAGCGGCAGCACAAACAAGCGGTAGTAGAGGTCTTCGCGGAAGGTGCGGCGCGCCACCGCCTGCTCCAAGTCCACGTTGGTGAGGGCCAAAAGCCGGGCCTGGATGCGGATGGCGGTGTGGCCACCCAGGCGCTCGAACGATTTTTCTTCGATCACGCGCAGCAGTTTAGCCTGCAGCGGCAGACTGAGGGCGGCGATCTCGTCCAGCACCAGCGTGCCCTCGCCGGCCAGCTCCAATCGCCCCGGCTTGGCCTGGTAGGCGCCGGTGAAGGCGCCTTTCTCGTAGCCGAACAGCTCGCTCTCGATCAGCTCGGCGGGCAGGCTGGTGCAGTCAATCTTGACCAGCGGGTCGTGGCGGCTGGGGGAGAGGAAGTGCAGCAGTTGCGCCAGCAGGTCCTTGCCGCTGCCGCTCTCGCCCAGGATGAGCACGGTGGAGCGCGTGGGAGCGACCTTGCGCACCATGTCCAACAGCTTGGCGGAGGCCTCGTCGCCGGCGATCCAGACCGGCAGGCGCTCCGGCGCCGTCTCCTTCGGGGTTTCGAGTTCGCCTTCCGCCACGCTGCCGCCTCGTCTCAGAACTGCGCCGCCGACCGCAGGCTGGCGGGCAGCGCCAGCCGCGGCGCGCCGCCCCACAGCCGCTCCAGATCGTAGAATCGGCGCTTCTTTGGGGAAAATACATGGACAATGAAGTCCAAATAATCGAGCACGATCCACTCGCCCTGGCGCTGGCCCTCGCGGTGGGCGGGGAGCAGGCCGTAGCCCTGTTCCAGCTTGAGCTCGATGGCCTCGGCGATGGCCTGGATCTGGTGGGGGTTGTTGCCGTGGCAGATGAGGAAGTAGTCGCAGAAGTCGGCGAGCTTGCGCACGTCGAGCAGCAACGGGTCGAGCGCCTTCTTGGCGGCGGCGGCGGTGGCGGCGGCGCGCAGATGGCGGCGCAGTTGCAGATCAGAGGCTTTGGCCATAACCATAAAGTCCGGCGCGACGGGCGTAGTGGGCAACGATGGCCGGCAGCAGGCCGACACCAGCGCCGGATGCCGCGGTACGGGGGAGCCGGGCGCGCAATCCGGTTGAACTGGCGGGGCTGGAGAACCGCCCCAGCCAGTGGAGCTGGCCGCCACCGGCGAGTTGCACCCGCTGCGGCTCGACCTGCCCGACGCATTGCCGGGGCAATGTCTCGACCACCTGTTGCAAGGTGATGCCGGCGCGGGCCAGCACCACAAAATCACAGCGCTGCAGCAATTGTTTGTAGTGCTTCCAAGTGGGCAGCGTGAGAAAGGCATCGGCGCCCAGGATCCAGTGCAGGCTCTCGCGGCGCCCCTGGGTGGCGAGCCAGCGCTCGATCCAGTGCACCTGGTCGAGGGCGTAGGTGGATCGTCGACCTTGGTCAGGCACGGCCAGCGGCATCCACTGCGAATGGCGGGCCAAGGCCAGCGCCACCATAGCGAAGCGGTCGGCGTAGCTGGCGGCGGGAGTGGGGCGGTGCCAGGGCTTGGGGGCGGGCACGAAATAGACGCGGCACAGTCCGCAAGCGCGCGCCGCCGCCCCCGCCATGGCCAAATGCCCGGCGTGGATGGGATCGAACGTGCCTCCCAGTACCCCAGTTTTCGCCGCCTGCTGTTTCATAGCGCCGCGACGCTGGGCTCGGGGGGCGCCGTGGCGGCGGCCTCCCGGGCCTGCCGCAGCCGCGCCGCCAAGCCGTGCTTCAGCGCCGTAATCCCCTCCCCGGTGACTGCCGATACCGGGTACATCGGCAGATCCAGGCGCTGACTCAACTCCCGGAGGGCGTCGAGCTTGGCCGGCGAGGCCACATCCAGCTTGCTGGCCACCACCAGCATGGGCTTTTCCGCTAGTCCGCCGCCGAACTGGCGCAGCTCCTCTTGGATCACGGCAAAGTCGTGCTCGGGCTCGCGCCCGCTGTACTCGGAGACGTCCACCACATGGGCCAGCAGGCGGGTGCGCTCGACGTGGCGCAAGAACTGCACGCCCAGGCCGGCGCCGGCGTGGGCACCCTCGATCAAACCGGGAATATCGGCCACCACAAAGCTCTCGTCGTCGTCGGGCTGCACCACCACGCCGAGGTTGGGGGTGAGGGTGGTGAAGGGATAGTTGGCGATCTTGGGGCGCGCCGCCGAGAGCACCGAGATTAGCGTGCTCTTGCCCACGTTGGGAAAGCCCAGCAGGCCGACCTCGGCCAGCAGCTTGAGCTCGAGCCGCAGCCGGCGCTCCTCGCCGGGCTCGCCCAGCTCGACCCGGCGCGGGGCGCGGTTGGTGGAGGTGGCGAAGCGGGCGTTGCCGCGGCCGCCCTTGCCGCCATGGGCGACAATGTGGCGCTGCCCGGGCTGGTCGAAGTCGGCCACCATTTCGCCGCTGGAGGCGTCGTAGGCGACGGTGCCCACCGGCACCCGCAGCACCACGTCTTTGCCGTTCTTGCCGTGGCAGTTGCTGCCCAGGCCATGGCCGCCGCGCTTGGCCCGGTGCTCGGGGTTGAAGCGGAAATGGACCAGGGTGTTGTGGCGCTCGGAACTTTCGAGCACCACATCGCCGCCGTGGCCGCCATCGCCGCCGCTGGGGCCGCCGCGCGGGACGTACTTCTCCCGCCGGAAGGCGAGGCAGCCGTTGCCGCCGCCGCCTGCCTGCACCCGGATTTCTACTTCATCAACAAACATCTGTGAGACGCGGGGAGCCCGAGTGGGCGCCCGCCTAGGCGCTGGGAGCGGCGGCGCGCACGTTGACGTACTTGCCCGCGCGCCCGCGGTTGACAAACTCCACCACGCCGCTGATGCGGGCGTAAAGGGTGTCGTCCTTGCCGCGGCCGACGTTTTCGCCCGGCTTGAATGGGGTGCCGCGCTGGCGCACCAGAATCGCACCGCCCAACACCTGCTCGCCGCCGTAGCGCTTGATCCCCAGCCGCTGCGCGTTGGAATCGCGGCCGTTGCGCGAACTGCCCAAACCCTTTTTATGTGCCATGGAACCTAGCTCTCCGTCTCCGCCTTCAGGCGCCCAGCTCGATGGCGTTCACCCGCACCCGCGTGGTGCGCTGGCGGTGGCCCTGCAGCTTCTTGTATTGCTTTTTGCGCTTGTAGTGAAAGACCAGGATTTTGGAGGCCTTCTCTTGCGCCACCACGGTGCCGATGACGCGGGCGCCGTTGGCGGGGCGCAGCAGGCCGGCGTCGTCCTTGACCGCCAACACCTCGGCCCACTCCACCGCCTCGCCCGGGGCTTGGGGCAGCTTCTCCAGGTTGAGGACATCGCCCGGGCTCACCCGGTATTGTTTGCCGCCACTGCGAATTACCGCGTACATGGTCTCTCCCGCAAAAGCTCTATTCTACGGGAGATCGGCGGAGAGGTCAAACCCAGGTGCCGGCGCGCGGTTAGGCGGCGCGCCGGAGCGCGGCTTTGGCGGCGGGCGCGGGGGCGCCGGGACCGGCGATGATCTCGTTCCAAGTATGAGGATAGGCCTTCATGCACTGGGCGCAGCGCAGCCCGTAGCTGCCATCCTGCCAGCGTGCTCGCACCCAGCGATGGTTGCAGACCCAGCGTCCCAACAGCGCTTCGACCAGCTTCATCGGCCACCTCCTCCGTACTCGAGGCTTGCAGGATCTTGGATGAGAGCAGCACGCCGGTCGTTGCCAATTCTGGCCCCCCGAAAGCCGAGCTCCCGCCGCCGGCGGGC
>Ga0307374_10014957_pt1 | contig 10508 bp, 10 predicted proteins | sample OX3MG_FD_202532 | JGI IMG/M metagenome (GOLD analysis project Ga0307374, IMG submission 202532) | Soil microbial communities from Risofladan, Vaasa, Finland - OX-3 | ecosystem: Environmental > Terrestrial > Soil > Coastal area > Acid sulfate soil | place: Finland: Risofladan, Vaasa | collected...
TCGCCACCGCCGGGTTGACCGCGGCAAGCACCTCGGGGTGCTGCACGATCCCGGCCACGCCCAAAACCCCGATCACTACGAACCACAGCATCATCACTGGGCCGAAAGCGCCGCCGACGCGTGCGGTACCCAGCCGCTGCACGGAAAAAAGCGCGACCAGGATGATCACCGAAAGCGGCATCGCCTTGTGGGCAAAGGCCGCGGTCGCCACATCGAGACCCTCCAGGGCGCTCAATACTGAGATCGCCGGCGTGATGACGCCGTCGCCGTAGATCAGCGTCGCACCAAATAGGCCGCAGGCGATCAGCAGCCAGGTCTTTCCGCGCCACTTCAGTTGCAGCAGCGCCATCAGGGCGAGGATGCCGCCCTCGCCCTGATTGTCCGCGCGCATCACGAACGTGCAGTATTTGACCGAGATGGTGACGATGAGGGCCCAGAACACCAGCGACAAGCTGCCGAGCGCGGTCGCGCGGTCGAGCGTGCCCCCGGTTACGCTTCCGATCGCCTTGAACGTGTAAAGCGGGCTGGTACCGAGATCGCCGAAAACAACCCCCAGCGCGGTAATGACGATGCCGGGTTCTACGGGATGCTCACGCGGCGTGTGCTCTACGCTGCCCTGGGACTCAATATCTGCGGCTTCACCATCTGCCTTCATCGAAAAGCGCGACGCCAAAAAGCTCTGCCGGTCTCCCGCGGCGAGGAATCGGGCGCGCGTTCCATTCGTTGCCTAAAAAGCGCGACCGAAGGCCGGTGGGAGATGCGGGCTAGCCCCGCCGGCTCAGCAAAAAAACGGCCTGTTCGCCGAAAAGGTTCCAGAACGACCACGGCATCTTCAGCCGGATGCGCCGGCCCCAGGCATTAAGCGCCACCGCCTTCTCGATCTTGGCGCCGGAGACGCCGCAGAGCTGGCGAAAATCCTTGATGCTGCAGAAATGGATGTTCGGCGATTCGTACCACGCATAAGGCAGATTGTCGGTATGCGGCATGTGCCCACCGAGCGCGAGTTGCAGTCGTATCCGCCAATGGCCGAAATTCGGAAACGACACGATGGCGTGGCGGCCGATCCGCAACATATGCTCGAGCACCACGCGCGGGCTGCGCGTCGCCTGCAACGTCTGCGACAGGATGACGAAATCGAAGGCGTCGTCGGGATAATTGACGAGATCGGTGTCGGCGTCGCCCTGCACCACCGCCAGCCCCTTGGCGACGCATTCGTTCACGCCCTCGCGCGAGAGCTCGATGCCGCGGCCATCGACGCCGCGCGTCTCCAGGAGCCGCAGCAATTCGCCGTCGCCGCAACCGACGTCGAGCACGCGGGCGCCCTGCTCCACCATGTCGGCCACCTCCAGCAAGTCGACGCGCGAACCGCCGGGACCGCGCGCGGCTTCCGCCATGGTGAGATCGTGCTTGAGCCGCGACAGCATCACTTATTTACGCTCCGGCTTCAGTCCGCGCGCCCGCGCCGCGCCTTCAAGGAAACCGCTGACGATGGTCAATAATTCCGGCTCGTCGAGCAGGAAAGCGTCGTGGCCCTTGTCGGTGGTGACCTCGGCGAACGACACCCGCGCGCCGGCGGCGTTGAGCGCCTGCACCATAGCGCGCGCCTCCGATGTCGGGAACAGCCAATCGCTGGTGAAAGAGATGACGCAGAAACGCGTCGGCGTGCCGCGGAACCCTTTCGCCACCACGCCGTCGTAATCGCCGGCGAGGTCGAAGTAGTCCATCGCACGCGTCAGATAAAGGTAAGCGTTTGCGTCGAAGCGTTCGACGAAGCTGGAGCCCTGATGCCGCAGATAAGATTCGACCTGAAAGTCCGCATCGAAGGAGAACGTCGGATTGTCACGGTCCTGGAAGCGGCGGCCGAATTTGCGATGCAGCGCCGCGTCCGACAGATAAGTAATGTGTGCGCCCATGCGCGCGACCGCGAGCCCGCGCCGCGGATTGGTGCCCTCGGTGAAGTAGCGGCCGCCGCGCCAGTCGGGATCGGCCATCACCGCCTGGCGGCCGACCTCATGGAAGGCGATGTTCTGCGCCGAATGCCGCGTCGAGGTGGCGATCGGCAACGCCGCGAAAACCCGCTCGGGATAGCTTGCCGCCCACTGCAACACTTGCATGCCGCCGAGCGAGCCGCCGGCAACCGCAAACAGCGAGTCGATGCCGAGATGATCGAGCAGCATTGCCTGCGCGCGCACCATGTCGCGCACGGTGATGACGGGAAAATCCAGGCCCCACGGCGTGCCGGTTGCCGGGTTGGTCGACGCCGGCCCCGACGAGCCCATGCAGCCGCCCACCACGTTCGAACAAATGACGAAATAGCGTTCGGTGTCGATCGCGCGGCCGGGTCCGACCATGGTCTCCCACCAACCCGACTTGCCGGTTACCGGATGACGATTGAAGACATGTTGGTCGCCAGTCAGCGCATGGCAGACCAGCACCGCATTGCTGCGCTGGTCGTTGAGCGTGCCATAAGTTTGGTAAGCGATCTGCAACGGGGAAAAATCGATACCGGCATCGAGCCGCAACGGTTTGTTGACCGGGAATAGAACCACCGGCGAATGCGGCTGGTCCGCTTCGCGCTTTCGGTCGGCAAGATCGAGCATCGCGCTAACCTCGACCATAACTCGTCCCGACACGGTCCATTTCCGCTTATTTAGGCGGCCAAAAGCCGGTAAATAGGCCGCTGATCGGCGGTGTCAATGTTTTCTTTGATTTAGGGCTTAACCGCTTCTATCAATCAGGCAGACTGCCTGGAAGACCATGCCGAAACCACCGCGCCAAAACGACCCTTTGCTCGCCGATCTGCGCCGCGACATCGATCGCATCGATGAAAACATGCACGCGCTCCTGATCGAGCGCAGCGAGATCATCGAGCGTCTCATCTCGGTCAAAAAGACCGAAGAGTCCGGCTCGGCGTTCCGGCCGGCGCGCGAGGCCGACATGATGCGCCGTCTGGTGAAGCGCCATCACGGCTCGTTGCCGCTCGAAACCGTCGAGAGCATCTGGCGTGTCATCATCTCGACTTTCACCTACGTGCAGGCGCCGTTCGTGCTGCATGCCGATCTCTCCGCCGGCGACGCGCTGATGCGTGACACCGCGCGCTTCCACTTCGGTTTCACCGTGCCGTTCGTGCCGCATATGGGTGCGGCCGGCGTCGTGCAAGCGGTGACCGCGTCGAAAGGCGATCTCGGCCTGGTGCCGGCATTCGCCATCGCCGGCGCTGCCGGTGGACCGTGGTGGACCGCGCTCGAATTCGACAGCGCACCGAAAATCATCGCGCGGCTGCCATTCGTCGAACGCGACGATCATCCGGCCGGGCTTCCGGTGTTCGTGGTATCGCGCGTGGCGGCGGACGCAATGGTGACCGAGACGGAGGTCTGGAGCCTGCGCGTCGCCGGCTGGAATGCAGGCTTCGTCGACACCCTTGCCGGGCTTGCCGACGCCATCGCCGTGCCGGACCGCGCTTTCGACGGCGCCGCCCTGCTCATTTCGGTGGCGCGCGGCGGTATCGGCGCCGTGGCCGACGCGCTGGTCGGCACCGGTGCGTCGATCCGCTCGAGGGCCCTCGTCGGCAGCCACGCGACCCGTTATACGGTGCCGTCTTGATCATCTGCCCGCGTCGCGGGCCGAACAAAAGAATGTGTAATGACTGCAATACGTCCCATTCCCCGGCCGGGCGTGCTCGATATCGAGGCCTATGTGCCCGGCGAGAGCAGCGCCCCGGGCGTGGCCAAAGTGTTCAAGCTGTCGTCCAACGAGACGCCGCTCGGCCCGAGTCTGCGCGCGCTTGCGGCCTATAAGGCCGCCGCCGCTCATTTGCAGGATTATCCCGACGGCTCGGCGACGAAGCTGCGCGAAGCCATCGGGCGTTCGTTCGGACTCGATCCGGACCGCATCGTCTGCGGTGCGGGCTCCGACGACCTGCTGCACTTGCTGGCGCACGCCTATCTCACCGACGGCGACGAAGCGATCCACACCACCCACGGCTTCCTGATCTATCCGATCGTAACGCTCGGCACCGGCGCAACGCCGGTGGTCGCGCCGGAAACCAACTTCACGGCCGACGTCGATGCGATTCTCAAGGCGGTGACGAAAAATACCAAGATCGTCTTCCTCGCCAACCCCAACAATCCGACCGGCACATGTTTGTCGTTTGACGAGGTCAAGCGCCTGCACCGCGGCTTGCCCGGCGACGTGCTGCTGGTGCTCGATGCGGCATACGCCGATTACGTCCGGCGCAACGATTACGAATCCGGCATCGAGCTTGTCGCCACCTCGGACAACGTCGTCATGTGCCGCACGTTCTCGAAAATCCACGGCCTGGCCAGCCTGCGGCTCGGCTGGATGTTCGCGCCCGAGGCCGTCGTCGACGCGGTCAACCGGATCCGCGGTCCGTTCAACGTCAGCGGCGCATCGATCGACGCCGGCGTTGCTGCAATTGGGGATATCGAACACCAGGACCGCTCGCGCGAGCACAATACGCGCTGGCTCGAATGGCTGACGCAGGAGATCGGCCAGCTTGGTCTGCAAGTGACGCCGAGCGTTGCCAACTTTTTGCTGATCCATTTCCCGCCGACCAAGGGCCGCACCGCGAGGGAGGCGAACGATTTTCTGATGGCGCGCGGCCTGATCCTGCGACAAACCACGGCCTACAAGCTGCCGAACGCACTGCGCCTGAGCGTCGGCACCGAGGAGGCAAACCGCCTGGTGGTCGGCGCCCTCAAAGAATTTCTGGGACAGAAATAATGAATGCCGGCGAAAGCCTTTTTCGGTTGCCTCCCCCCTTGTGGGGGAGGCCTTTGCCGTTCGCGCGCGAACGGCAAAGGGAGGGGGGTCCAATTTCCAGATGGCAATCCACACCCCCCTCCCTATCCCTCCCCCACAAGGGGGGAGGGAACGCGCACTGCATGCGGAGCTGGCCTTGAAGAAATCCCCACCTCTTTTCAACCGACTGGCCTTGATCGGCGTGGGCCTGATCGGCTCGTCGATCGCCCGCTCGGCGCGCGCGCAAGGAACGGTGCGCGAGATCGTGGCCACGGCGCGGACCGCAGACACCCGGCGGCGCGTCGCCGAACTCGGACTGGCCGACCAGGTGGTCGAAAGCAATGCGGCCGCCGTCGCCGGCGCCGACCTCGTTATCGTCTGCATTCCGATCGGCGCGTGCGGCGCGGTTGCCGCCGAGATCGGCCCGCATCTTTCGCCCGGCGCGATCGTTTCCGATGTCGGCTCGGTGAAGGCCGCGGTTTTGCGCGATATGGCTCCGCATTTGCCGGCGGGCGTGCATTTCGTTCCGGCCCATCCGGTCGCCGGCACGGAGAATTCCGGCCCGGACTCCGGCTTTGCCGGACTGTTCGTCGGCCGCTGGTGCATCCTCACGCCGCCGGACGGCGCCGACGCCGCCGCGGTCGAGAAGCTCGCCGCCTTCTGGCGCGCCCTCGGCGCCAACGTTGAAACCATGCCGGCGGCGCACCACGATCTGGTGCTGGCGATCACCAGCCACCTGCCGCACCTGATCGCCTACACCATTGTCGGCACCGCCGACGAATTAGCCGAGGTGACGCAATCCGAGGTGCTCAAATTCTCCGCCGGCGGATTTCGCGATTTCACCCGCATCGCGGCGTCGGATCCGACGATGTGGCGCGACGTATTCCTCACCAATAAGGACGCGGTGCTGGAGATGCTCGGCACCTTCAATGAAGATTTGGCGCAACTCACCCGCGCGATCCGCCGCGGCGATGGCGAGGCGCTGTTCGACCATTTCACCCGTACGCGCGGCATCCGGCGCGGCATCGTGCAGATCGGCCAGGACTCGGCGGCGCCGGATTTCGGCCGGACCCACGCCGAACTCCCGGTCGAACCGCTGCCGCGGCCTTACGCGGCGGCGGACGATTAACAAAGGCGTCTTACCGCCGTGCTCGCACCGTCAGCGCCTCATTGACCGTTGCGCGTAACGTGGCGACGGAGAACGGCTTGGCGATGACGTCGTGGATAATCGCGTCGAGGCCGGAGGCGCGCTCGCGCTGGTCGGCAAAGCCGGTCATCAACAGGATGGTCAGATCGGGATAGTCGCGCGCCGCGGCTAGCGACAGTGCGATCCCGTCCATGATCGGCATGCGGATATCGGTGAGCAGGAGATCGAACGGCTCCCCGCCGCCAGCGAGCATGTCGAGCGCCTCGCTACCGTCACCGGCGGCTTTGACTTGATGACCGTCGGTCGCAAGCGCGCGCGCACATAGTTCGCGGAGCGCTTCCTCGTCCTCGGCTATGAGAATCTGCGCCATGGGCACCTCAGCGGTCGCCGGCAAGAATGTCGCGGCGGTTGACGAAGCGGAGAACGATGTCGTGGGCGTCGGGCGGCGGTGACGCGAGCCGCGTGCGGAACGATTCCACCTCGCCCGGTTGCAGCGCGTTGCGCGACGGCGCAAGCATCCACGAATAGACTTCCTGCCGCGCGGCGTTGCGCACGATGAATTTCAGCCGCGGCACGTCTTCGGTCTTGCGGGCGCTGTTGTAGACGTTGCCTTCGACCACCAGGATCGGCACGCCTTCATGCTGCTCCATCGCGGTCGCGACGTTGTCGAAGGCGAGCCCGCGCAGATTTACCGGCAAGCCGAGCATGGCATAGAACGACGCAGTCTGCGGCATAATGCGCACGACGTCCCGGCGCCACGCGACCAGCACGATGTTGATCAAAGCGAGCGCCAGGATGGCCGATTGCAGGCGCGACAACGGCCAGCTCGCCGCACGGCGTTTGGCGTTGCGCCGGTACCGCCGCGCGGCAAACGATTCGATATCCTCGGCCGGTTCGCTTGCGGCGTGTTCTTCTGCCGTCGTGAGCGGCTCGCCGGCGTCATGATCGGCCGGCACGATCGGTGGCGAATCGACGCCGGCATGTTCGCCACCACCTTCGGCAAGCTCGGCCGGAACCGAAAGAACTTCGCCAATCGCCTCCGGCGCGGCGGCCTCGGGCGGCGGCACGGCCGGATCGGCGGATGCGCCAGGCGCGGTCGCCGGCGCGACGGCCGGTTCGGCATGCGGCGCTATCGCCGCAGCGGCCGCCAAAATCTTGTCGGCTTGGCTCAATTCGGCGTGCCAAACCGTGCTGCAACGCGAGCAGCGGACTTGGCGCCCTGCCGGCGACAAGGTGGCCAAATCCACGTCGTACGACGTTGCGCAGGACGGGCAGATGATCAGCATCGGCGAATCAGACGGATGTCACCTTTTGGCCGCTACATTAAGGCCCCATCCGTTAACGAATTGGAAACCATACCGGCCCTCAGGGGTCGGCGTGATATTATCGCCTTGCTGCTTCGGAGGGACGGCGTGATCCGGTTCGAAAATGTCGGTTTGCGCTATGGGCTTGGTCCCGAGGTGCTGCGCGACGTCAGCTTCGGGATCGACGGGCATTCCTTCCAGTTCCTCACCGGCCCGTCCGGCGCCGGCAAGACCTCGCTGTTGCGGTTGATGCTGCTGTCGCTGCGGCCGACCCGCGGCCTGATCAGCATGTTCGACAACGATACCGCGACGCTGAGCAAGAACGGCCGCGCCAATTTACGGCGGCGGATCGGTATCGTGTTTCAGGATTTCCGGCTGCTCGACCATTTGACCACCTATGAGAATGTAGCGCTGCCATTCCGCGTCCTCGGCAAGGACGAAGCCGAATATCGCGCCGAGGTGGTCGAACTCCTGCAATGGGTCGGTCTCGGCGAGCGGATCAACGCCCTGCCCCCGGTGCTCTCCGGCGGTGAAAAGCAACGCGCCGCCATTGCGCGCGCGGTGATCGCGCGCCCGCAACTGCTTCTCGCCGACGAGCCGACCGGCAACGTCGATCCCAATCTTGGGCAACGCCTGTTGCGATTGTTCGTCGAGCTCAACAAGACCGGAACCGCGGTGGTGATCGCCACCCACGACATCGCCCTGATGGACGAATACAACGCGCGGCGGCTGGTGCTGCATGAAGGGCGCCTGCATGTCTATGACTGAACCGCTCGAAACCATGACGGAGCCCTGGGACGAGGTCGGCGTGTCCGCCACCGCGCTTCGCGCGTTACCGCCGGCCGCGTCGATCGTGCCGCGCAACTCGATCGCCGGCCGTTCGCTCACCGCGGTCGTCGCCATCATGACCTTCCTCGGCGCGCTGACGCTCGGCGTCGCCATGCTGGTGGTGAGTGCCGCGAGCGACTGGCGCGCGGACGTCGGCCGCGAAGTCACCATCCAGGTGCGCCCTTCCACCGGCCGCAACATCGACGCGGACGTGCGCAACGCGGTCGAGATCGCAGGCGCAGCCGCCGGCGTCGCCGAGGTGCGCGCTTTCACCAGGGAAGAATCGGCAAAGCTAGTCGAGCCGTGGCTCGGCACCGGGCTGGCGCTCGAGGACCTGCCGATACCGCGGCTGATCGTGGTCAAACTTGCCGCCGGCGCGCGGCCCGATTTCGCCTCGCTACGGCAAGTGCTCACCGCCAAAGTGCCGACCGCCAGCCTTGACGACCATCGCCGCTGGATCGACCGCATGCGCACCATGGCTGGCACCGCCGTTGTCGCCTGTGTCGCCGTACTGGCGCTGGTGCTGATCGCGACCGTGCTCTCGGTGACGTTCGCCACGCGCGGCACCATGGCAACCAACCGGCCGATCGTCGAAGTGCTGCATTATGTCGGCGCGACGGATGTCTTCATCGCCAGTCAGTTCCAAAGTCATTTCCTGGTGCTCGGCTTCAAGGGCGGGCTGATCGGCGGCGGAGCCGCGATCCTGTTGTTCGCCATCACCGAGGCCGGCAATGCCTGGCTTGCCGGAACTCCGGGCGGCGACCAGCTCGCCGGGCTGTTCGGAAATTTCTCCATTGGCGTCGCCGGCTATCTGGCAATCGTCCTGCAAATCGTCTTCATGGCGTTGGTGACGGCGTTTGCCTCGCGCCACACCGTCAACCGCACCTTGGCAACTATCGACTAGTGGAGCGGATTTGACATTCGCTACCCAGCTTGCGGCAACTCGTGAAGCGGATGTCAAATCCAAAGCTCCACCAAGCCTCATATTTGCTAGCGGTCCTTTTGATTCTAAGTTCGTGCCGAACTCGGATGCGAATGGTAGAATCGGACCACTAGGAAGCAAAATGCGGTCAACTTGCGCTTGGGCACGGCCGTGATCCGGGCCAAAACGACACTGGGCGCGGAGGATGCGCGCGGCGATGCTCAGCCTTAGATCAGCGGTCAGAACGCGGCGTCTCGGATATTTTGCGATCCGGCTGGTCGTCCTCGCGGCGATCGCGCTGGTGGCCGGCTTTGGCGTTTTCCTGTGGCTGTTGCCGAACCAGGAAGTTGCGCTCGACCGCAATGCCGACGGCATTGTCGTTTTGACCGGCGGCACCTCCCGCGTTTCCGACGCGCTTGAGCTTCTAGCCGCCGGCCGCGGCAAGCGCCTGTTGATCACCGGCGTCAATCCCGGCACCAGCACCGCCGTGATCGCCCATGAGGCGCCGCATTACGGTCGCCTCCTCACCTGCTGCGTCGACCTCGATTATTCCGCGCTGAACACGCTCGGCAACGCGGTCGAGACGCGGCGCTGGGCGCTCGACCGCGGCTTCCAGTCGCTCATCGTCGTCACCTCGGCCTATCACATGCCGCGCGCATTGGCCGAAATCGCGCACCAACTGCCGTCGGTGACCCTGGTTCCTTTTCCCGTCGTTTCCGACCGCCTGCGCGTCGAACCGTGGTGGTCGAACGGCATCACCACGCGGCTGGTGCTGTCGGAGTATGTCAAATACCTATTCGCCAAGCTGCGCATGCGTTTCGATTTAACGGCGGCCGGCCTGCACGCCAATCAGCTGGCGCAATCCGGGACGACGGCGATCACGTGAGCAACTCCATTCTCGTCCGCTCGCTCGTCTTCAACGCGCTGTTTTATGTCAACATCATCACGCGCATGATCGTGGCGCTGCCCAGCATCGTGCTGCCCTACAAATTCCTGCACGGCGTGTTGCGCCGCTATGCCGCCAGCAGTCTGTGGCTGCTGCGCGTGGTATGTCACGTCAATGTGGAATGGCGCGGACGCGAGAAGCTGCCGCAGGGCGCTTATCTGGTCGCCTGCAAGCATCAGTCGCTGTGGGAAACGTTCGCACTGTTCGAAATCCTTCCCGATCCCACCTTCGTGCTCAAGCGCGAACTGATGTGGCTTCCGCTATTCGGCTGGCTCGCGCGTGCCGCGGGCATGATTTCGATCGATCGCGGTTCGCGCGCATCCGCTCTCGGACGCTTGGCCGCGGCGGCGCGCGCCGAGGCCGCGCGGTCGCGACAGATCGTGATCTTCCCCGAAGGCACCCGCCGCCCGCCTGGCGCCGAGCCGCATTACCTGCCAGGCGTCGCGCTCCTTTACGCCGAAATGAAACTGCCGTGCGTGCCAGTGGCACTTAATTCCGGGCTTTATTGGCCGCGCCGCTCGTTTCGCCGCTATCCCGGCACGGTGCTGGTCGAAGTTCTCGATCCCATTCCGCCGGGGCTCGACAAGCGGGCGTTTCTCC
>Ga0307374_10014959_pt1 | contig 10508 bp, 9 predicted proteins | sample OX3MG_FD_202532 | JGI IMG/M metagenome (GOLD analysis project Ga0307374, IMG submission 202532) | Soil microbial communities from Risofladan, Vaasa, Finland - OX-3 | ecosystem: Environmental > Terrestrial > Soil > Coastal area > Acid sulfate soil | place: Finland: Risofladan, Vaasa | collected...
GCTTACCGTCAACAATTATTCCATCACACAAGACACGCCGTTTGTTACAACAGTAAATGCGGGCAACACAGACATTGAATTACCGCCTAAAGTGATTTTTACAGACAAAAACTATGTGCTGCATATGCTCGATATAGGGGACCAGAGATATGCAGAAAATAAAGTCCAGACTTACCTTGAAGAAGACTCGAACATAACTGCAGCATATGATCTGATGCTAAGTGTAAACGCAACAGATGCGATAGGCGGGGGATTTTACCCATATGGAAGTACTGTGACTCTAAATGCCCCGGAGAAATGGCAAATGTCATTTTTGGTACGACAGGTATTTGACCACTGGGAAGGCACAAACCTGCCGTTTGATTCCAAGACAAACAATGTCAGTTTTCCAGCAAAGGAAAATGTATTTGCAACTGCAATATACAGGACTGATTACACATATCTGATGCTTGCAATAGCCGGACCGATTACAGGAATATTTGCAATGAAAAGACGCAGCACCATTTCTTGGTATGTTAAAGAGATAAATGATAAACTGGACAGGTTCATTCCAAAATTGCCAGTCAAGAAAAAATCAGATACCTAATGCTTGCTTTTCTAAAGGATGGAACTAGACTGATTGAATAATTCCTCTAGTGGGTCTGAAATTGAATTAAAAAAGTATCTGGTCCTACAAGACCAGGTTGTACGTGAGTTTAGAAGGAAAAATACCTCAGAGATGGCAGGAATTAAGATTGAAGGTAATAACAAATGGATGACAATAATTCAAAATGCAAGTAAGAATTGATTGCGAATTATTTATTCATGTTACTTTGATATTGTACTAATTTATTTTTTACATCTTCTATGTTAATTTTATTTTGTTCCACTGAATAAATTTGAACTAATTTTTTCCATGCATTAGAAAGATTCTCAGATAATTTTTGTAAAACTCCACGTTCTTCAAGATATTTTCCGTTATACATTACTTCTTGCTCTGTGAATCTATGAGATAAGGCATTTCTAACATCTACCAAGGGCTTTAATTCCTTCCGAAGATCACTATCAATAACATTCCAATCGTTTAAAATTCTAATTCTTGCATCTAGTTGAAATCTACTAATAAGATCAATCCATCTTTCATTAGTTTCAAATTCAAAACCCACAGTTTTTAATCTGATTAACTCACCCAATAAAAAATCAATTTTAGCGTAGGCATCAAGAATTTTACCACGATCTAAATGTGTGAGATCGAAGAAGCTATAATTCGAAGCAGTGTCTCCCGCCTCTTTATGACCTTTATTAAGATAAAAATAAGAGTTATCCTCTACTAAAAATAATCTTAAATTCTTAGGATAAGGTGGTTTCAAATCATTAAACAATTGAAATAAAGGAGCTACCATTGATTGAGGCTTATACTCCTAAAGTTTAAGAATTGTACGTTCATGTCCCGACCTTTGACACGAAGAAATAGTCAATTAATGTCCCGCTAATTATACAGAACCTGATTATGATTACCAAATAAGGTACTTATGGTGTGATGATTGTAGAAATGTGATAGATAAATATTGGCAACCTAAAGATCTTTGATAATTCCTACGTGGGTGCATGTCTTTTACCACTCATTCCATCTTCATTCCATTTTATTCCTTCTTTAATGTCATCATAATCATACCAAATAGGTATGATGTCTTTTCTCTCTACATCTAATAGAATAATTGCAAGCGATTGATCTTTTATTTCATTAAAGTACACATAATCAAACCATAATGCCATGTAGATTCCTTTATCTTTTTTTAATTTTATGTAATTGAAAGGTTCAGTATGATCACGTGGAATGGGCATAATTGAGATGCCACCAAGATTAGACGGAAATTCTTTGATTACATCTTCAATTTTTGTATTGTAAGTTTGTATGACTTTCACGTTTATTCTTCTTGCCGATAGCATCCCAGTATTTCTAATCAAACACTTGAATCCGATGCTTATTTTATCCATAGGAAGTGCACCTGACCAAAACGTCTCAATGTTATCAAATACAAATACTGGTTTCATTCTAAGTTTAAATTCGATTCCCGCACGTTCGTTTGAATTTCTAGTTTCTTGATTTGATTTTTTGTTGCCTGAATATGTTACCCATGCTACCACACAAGTTGCTATTGCTACAATTGCAGTGACTATGACTAATAGAATCGTATTGGGATCAGAAATTTGTACATTTAGATTGTAAGTTCCATTTGGTATCTGAATAGGAATAGTCATAGAATCAAAAGAGTTTCACTTGTTTAAAAATTGGGTCATACTATCCACTGAAAGGATAACAGAATCTACTTTGATAATCCTGCGATCATATTTCATTTTCAATCCTTATTAAATGCGAAATCCTGTTTCTAATTAGGTAGCAGGACGTTTGATACTAATTCTAATGGATTGCAACCCAGCATGAGAAGATAGATTTTCAAGGTCACTTCTCTGGGGTTAGTTAGTTCTGCTACCTCCCTTAATGGGGTCGTCTAATCATTATTATCTAATCAAATGTATTAATGTATTTTGTATTTTCAATACAAAATCTATCTAACATTTGCCGATCAGCCCGATCCGACGACTTTTTACACAGAGAACAACCCGACGGAGACTACCCAGAACCCAGATTAGCAATATTTTTATTTTATAAGAAAAACTTACGCACAAAGTGGATCCAAAATAGCGACCATGTTGGTACCCGAATCCCCCCCGGGCCCGAACCGTGACAAAATGAGCGGGTATCAAACTAATTTAGCTAAACCCGCCCACGGCTTTTAAAAAATGAAGTCTCAAAGGATGATGCAAAGATAAGGCTTGCCTTGTATGTTACTGACAGACTTGGAGAAGACAAGGAACCAAGAAAGTATTACTATGTTGATCCAGAAGGGGATGAAAGCCAGATACATAGGACTGGCAACAGGGACATCAAGAACGTATGCAAGAAGATTAACGAACCTATAACGGCAGAAGGTCTGTCAAATCAAGGCTGGGATCTAGAAACTAGTGGAGCATATCTTGATTTTAAGACAGGACTTGAAAAATCAGTAAAGGAAATAATTTCTAAGATAATGGATGCTGATAAATTTGCAATCATAGTTTGCATGAACCATAATGTTAAAACAAAATATGAAACTACATTTTCTCTTGTAGAAGGAATAGAAGGAAAGTATAGGATTTGTTGTCTTAACGAACTTGCAAAAATTCTAAAGGAGTTAAAAAATGGACAAGGTAAAACCGCCTAGAGATTACTATAGGGCAAAATCAAATATCGTAAGTGCCTTTCTTGGTTTTGCCTCAACACAAGGCTATGTCTTTTTGTGTATGCTGTTCTCGTTTAGCGTCCTGTATGCTCTTGGAGTCAGAGACATCTCAAAGATAACTGATTATGCTGGATGGTGGTTTGGGCTAGTGATTTTGTTTGTTGCCTTGCCACATGTTGTTTTTAGAGGAATTTTCAGATACAGGGATGTCCCAAAAGGATGGACTTTGGAACAGGCTAGGGCTTTGAGGAATTTAGAAGATAGTCCCGCTGTAAAAAATGTCAGAGGAGTACCGATTAAGATAGGATGGAAGAAGATAGGAAAGATAACTAGTATTGTTCTTGGCTACATTGTTTTTCTAAATGTAATGATAATGCTGATTTCGGGAATAAAAAATTCTACTATTGCTACTATATTGTTGATAACTCTGGTTGTTTCTACCTTTGTTGTTCCTATTGTTTACATCAAGTTGTTTAGACCTAATTTACAAGTAAATAATGAAATCTCGATTTCCAAGGCTGTTATTGAAGCAAAGTATGGGACTTGGAAAAAGAAGTTTGTAATTATAATTTCTATCATTGTATTTGTTTGGTTATTTTTCTTGTTTGCAAGATAGTTTACTTGAAGAAACGCAATTGAGGCATAATATTAAGAACATTTGCATTACTAAATAGAATTGTGATTCAATGCAATATGAAAGAGTATACAAGAAAACACATGTTGGAGAAAAGCAGTTTGAAATTTTCTCGTACATTGGGAAAACGAAAAGATCTATAGGCACTATACAGAGTGTTACAACAGCAGATTCTGAAAGGACTTACTCGGTATATATCCGAGAGGAGTTTGATCAGGCGTCTGTCGAATGTTGGGATGGTGTGATAACTCCAAATTTGAAGCGATTTTCCAGAGTCTTCTATGCTGACATAGATTTGGATTTGGGAATCCAAGCAATACAGAACTTTTACGACCAAATTCTCAAAGTGTATAACAACACAGACGGAGTCATTGAAATCTCAGAACACATAATGGAAGTAGCAAAGACGGCACAGAATGAGACTAAGCAAAAGCCTCTATGAGATGCGACATCTACACAGACGTATTAGGTATGCACTTGTAATAATAGAAGTATTAACTATTTCAAGTGCTTTTTTTCTTTTTACAGGAATTATAGGTTTAACTTTATTTTTTATGAATGAGATTAGTCTGGTTGAAATTGCTGAATATCTAATAGTGGCAACAACATGGGAAAGTATTAGCATCATTACATTCTTGGAAGGTTTGATGTGGACATTCTTAAAGAGACGAACAAAATGGTAGATGAAATTATTGAATGGATGATGAAACTCATAGAAGGTAATGACAGCGATAAAGAGATTGATGGAAGGTTGAGAATATGTGAGATAGAGAAACTAAAGAGTTTAAGAAGAAAATGAAGATGCAATGAATTCTTTGGTTAAAATGTGGTGGTGGCGTTACTACTGAAAATCATAAGCCACCCGAGGTTTGAGACTACTTTCGCTTTACTGGTTTGAAGTTCCTTATGCGAACTCCTTTTTCGGCTACTTTCACAAGCCACTTCTTGATGCACAGTCGTCCTACTGCGTCTATTATGACATCCATAGGAGTTCCGCTTTCAAGACCTGCTCTGACTATTTCACCGACTTCGTTGGCGAACTCTTCGTCCACGTTTTTCACCTCTCCTATTTCTAGGCAATAGTATTGCTACGATCTAGCACTTTAATCTTACCAAGGGTAAGACATCTGCTTTTTTGCATCATGAGATCTGTTTATTAGTAAGAAAATGGCAATTGACAAATCTGAATCATTCTAGAATACTATTAGTTGTCACTTTTGTATCATTATTCGGTTTTGCATTTTTTAGTATTTCCATCCATACGGCATTTGCAGATTTTGAACCAATCGAACCATATTCAAAAATTTGGACTGTCAAAGATCATTACAATGAAGGTGATACTGTAACTGCTTATGGGAAAGTAATAACAGCTAATTATAGTGGAGAACCTAGCTCAGTTCACTTCAAACTTACGTCTTCTAATATGATAACACTTCCTAACGGCACTGTAGAATCACTGAATTATGATTTGGGAACAACAAAGATAAACAGTGATGGAACTTTTCAAGAGTCTTTTATTTTATCAGGAAATATCTATTTTGGTACTGGAGTATATTTCCTCATCGCCGAGTATCCGTATGCAAACCTAACAGCCGCCCAGTATTCCTATGCAAGTTCACCCGGGTATCTCCCCGCTGGAGGATTGACCTTTTCAGCAGGCGATATTGTAGGTAATGTCAATCCATTTCAGATTGTACTTAATCAAACAACATCCGGTCAGCGAGTTTTTGCGATAACTATACCTGACAGTGAAAATAAAAACTACACCACTCAATTAAACAATGGTCTCCATTATGAGAATTATAGACATATAATAACGAGAGTTATCGATCCAGAAGGACAAATTACATACATAGATAGTCCTTCCCCCGTCCCAAATTTTGTCCCACTTCAATGTTGTGATACGATGTTTGGTACTTGGGAAATTCAAACTACATGGGGTGATAATATATCATTAGTAAAAATAAATGTGCCAAGACCTTCGCCGTCAATTGATGTAACCTTCTATAGTGCATGTCCGGGTCAATTGACTAGTGTAACTCCGTCTCAGGCGCAAATGGAGGCAGTGAATGGATGTCCTAACCCATTTCCTTCCTACGCCTTTGGGGAAGGAGACGAAGCCGTAAAATTTCTTGTTTACGTGATGAATAAAACACCAGGCCAACTTGGATTTACCTACAGTCTTTTAGACCCAAATGGAAATATGGTATTGTCAAAGAATGATGTATTGATTGGAAAAATGGGTCTTAACGTTGGAGGTTCTACAATCATTGCTAACCCATCTGACAATTTGCCAGATGTTCAAACCGTAAGTAATTTCATCAAGATTCCCACAAATTCATTCAATCTGGATGGTAACTACACTATAAAAATAGACTATCAAGGCATAACGAAAACAGCACAATTTCAGTTTAAAGGATCACCTGTAGCAACCCCGACACCATCACTTCTAGTAAATAAATTTGCACAAACAATTCAAGTTGGAGATGAGCCTCAGGGCATTGCATATAACTCTGTCAAGGGAGAGATATTTGTAGCAAATAGTGGTAATGGTAATGGCAACAATACAGTTTCTGTAATCAATGATGCAACAAATACTGTTATTGCAACAGTGCCAGTTGCAACTCCTGAAGATATGACATACGACTCTGGTAAGGGAGAGATATTTGTGGTAAATGGTGGTGATACTAAAATTTCTATAATCAATGATGCAACTAATACTGCAATTACAGCGATTCCAGTTGATTATACAGGTATTGTTCTACATGGTATCGCATATGACGCTGGTAAGGGAGAGATATTCGTGGGGGAGATTGGTAGTGGAAGAGTCACTGTAATCAACGATGCAACAAATACCGTTGTTGCGACAGTTCCAGTTGCAACTCCTGAAGATATGACATACGACTCTGGTAAGGGAGAGATATTTGTGGTAAATGGTGGTGATACTAAAATTTCTATAATCAATGATGCAACTAATACTGTTGTTTCAACAATCCAAGTTGGAGGACAACCTAGTGCCGTTGCATATGACTCTGGTAAGGGAGAGATATTTGTGACAAGTACAAATGCTGGAGGTACTGGTACTGTCTCAGTAATCAATGATGCAACTAATACTGTTGTTTCAACAATCCAAGTTGGAGGACAACCTAGTGCCGTTGCATACGACTCTGGTAAGGGAGAGATATTTGTGACAAATTCATTTGCAAATACTGTCTCAGTAATCAGTGATAAAACAAATACTGTTATTGCAACAGTGCCAGTTGGATTGTTTCCTATTGGTATTGCATACGACTCTGGCAAGGGAGAGATATTTGTGACAAATTATAGTAACAACACTGTCTCTATAATCAATGATGCAACAAATACAATAATTATTCCACCAACAAATCATGTAACTTCAACAGTAACTACACCTCAACAACCTTCACAAACCACACCACCTACTACACAAACCACATCGCCATCTACAGCACAATCTGTAACAGTCATTACTCCAACTCAGCAAGACATTCAAAATATCAATCAAGCAAAAGCAAGTCAAACAATAGCAGCTGAAGTAAATGTAGGGGTCAGCCAATCTACAACTACATCTATTGACAATAATGTCTCGGTTCAAACAACTAGTAAAACACCTGATACACTAAACGTGAATGTAAGTGCGTCAAGTCAAACAGGTCCCAAAGTAATTATGTTTAATCTTAATGCTACTACAATTAACTTACAAAATCTAAAAGATCTAGGAGTAATGTATGATGGAAAACTCATACAGCCAGCAGCAAACGTGGATGCCATACTGCATGCAAAATCAACAGACAATCCAAGTTTTGCTATAATAATTACTCAAAGCGGAGTGCAGGTATTAGTTTTAGTTCCACACTTTTCAACCCATAGCATAACTATAACAAATATGTCCAAGATAATGACTACCACAATACCAGAATTTCCATTCTCTATACTTGCTTTGATTATTGCCATGTTCTCTATCGTTTTAATTCCAAAAATAAAACAGATTTAAAAATAATAAAACTCGACTAAACTCATTCTTAACGCCTGCTATTGATTTACATCATATAAGATTGTGAGTCAAAGGCGAACTTGTTTATTTTTTAGATTGTAATTCATTAATTTTCACTGCTATATTGTAGAAAACTTTGAATCTATATTCCGGTGATATTTTCATGAATTTCTCTACTAATTTCTCATACTCTAGTGCATTTTTTTTCTTTGACGCATATTCTAAGAGGTCTCTTGTTAATTCAATTGGTAAATTCAGGTCTTCTTCTTGTCTTGATGGATCTTGATTCATAACGATTATGATAAATTCAGATACTTAAGGACAGCGAGAGAATTTATTAAAAAACTTCTTTGTATTATTTTGAGCAGGAAAAAAGTATTATTCTGTTGGTTTTGAGAGTTTCTAGGTTTATTCTATCTAATGCAACAATTAAGATTGTACCATTTGTAGTTGCATATTTTACAGCATTATTGAATCCAGGTAAACTTGGGCAGTCTACTGCAAAATTATGATCTTCTGGATCTAATAATTCTACTAATTCTCGAAGTAATTGTTCAATTTCATCTTGGGAAGTCTGGCTTAGAGAATTAAATTCATTTTTAAAATATAATATCTCTACAAATCATGAGTTCCGGCAAATCAAGCCTGACAATACTGGGCATTGATGACAAGGGCATGGCAGCAGGAATACCACGAAATGAACAGATTCATGCCGGAATATTTGGCGAAGTGGGTTCCGGCAAGAGTATCGTGGATACTATAATGATAAACCAGAACATCAACAGGGATGAGGGGTTCATGGTGGTGGACCCGCATGGCACTTTAGCACAAGATGTCCTAAGAATGATTCCTGAATCAAAAAAAGACAGGGTTGTATACATCAGCATGGATGCTGTACGCAACTGGGGAAAGACTGTAAAAATAAATCCACTCGAAGTCAAAAACGGGGCCGACAGATACGTTGTTGCAATGAATCTGGTAAATGCATTACACAACATATACCACGATTCATGGGGACCGCAGCTTGAGGCCTTGCTTAGAAACGGCGCAAATGCTCTTGTAGAAATAGAGGGCTCCACATTACGGGATTTGGTAAAAATAATCACAGATGACAGACAGCGTTCTGTTATCATGAATAAAGTTGCAAACAGGGATGTCAGACACTTTTGGAATGTCTTGTTTCCTGTCCAGTACCAAAAGGACGCAGGACGTTCGGCATACAACAAGCTTGACAAGATTTTATCCATACCGCAAGTAGCTGCAATACTTGATGCCCCGCAGTCAACTATAGATTTTGGAAACATGATAGAATCTGGAAAATTTGTAATAATCGATCTGTCAAGTGGCGGCTCTGATGACGTCATATCCTTTCTTGGTACAATTTTAATCAACATGATATACATTGAAGCAAGAAAGAGATTTGGGAGAGATGACATTGCAGAAAAACCGTTTTTCATGTACATTGATGAAGCTCACCTGTTTGCGCCGTTTGCATTAAGAGAATTACTGAATACAATGAGAAAGGCAAACATCAAGGTTACAATTGCATCACAGACAATCAACACATTCCCAAGGGAGTTTGCAAAAGAGATAACTGCACTGGTAAGAACTGTGATTAGCTTCAAGGTAGACATGGAAACTGCAAACACATTCAAGACAATAATGCCTGTCCCGGTGGAAACACTGACATCCATGACCCAGGGGAGGTTTGCATTTTACTCACAGGGAGACCCGCCGCATACGGGATTACTAAGGGCGATTCCGATAATTGACAGAAAAAGGGAATGGATTCCATTGGCAAGATACAGCGTGGAAAGATATGGGGAATCAACGTCACTTGAAAAATACATCATGCCAACCAAGGCAAAAAATGGTTCCCCCCAGATGACACCGCTGGAAGCTGCAATCCTGCTCTTGCTGTATAATGAAAATCGCGATATGACAAGAGATGAGATTTATGAAATAATGTATGCCATGTTTGCAGTTGAAAAGCGAGATGTGATGGAAAAGCTTGATGACATTCTGGTCAACCAACTACGGTTAGTCGAGCGAAAAAGTGTTAAACAAAATGATGGTGATGATAATCTTGCCACACGTTATGTGCTCTCAGGTCTTGCATACAATAGCTTTTTCTCACAAGCCGCAATGGGGAGGCGTGCAGGTTCCGACCTTCACCTTGCTACTATATTTATGATAATGACTATGCAGCAAAAGGCATTCAAGTTTTGCATACCAGACCTGGGGGACAAGGGAGAACAAAGACCGGACTTGTTGATATTTGAACCACAGCGCATGGAGCATTCTGGAAGAGAAATCACATATGACAAGTTAACCTGGTCTGAAAGAATAATTGCAGTAGAGGTAGAGACAGACCCTACAAAACATGAAGGCCAGGTAGTAGAAAATTTCAGGAAAAACTTTGAACTTGGATATGATGTGTGGTTTGTGGTGTTTTCAGAAAAACACAAGCAGTACATCATGGATATAATGAACAAGAACGATATCGTAGAGCAATTTTATAAAATTACACTCATCCCGCCAGAATCAGTAGAGCGACTTGGCAACATACAGAACAATTCAGTCACTCACCTAACCC
>Ga0307374_10014961_pt1 | contig 10508 bp, 8 predicted proteins | sample OX3MG_FD_202532 | JGI IMG/M metagenome (GOLD analysis project Ga0307374, IMG submission 202532) | Soil microbial communities from Risofladan, Vaasa, Finland - OX-3 | ecosystem: Environmental > Terrestrial > Soil > Coastal area > Acid sulfate soil | place: Finland: Risofladan, Vaasa | collected...
CCAAGGGTGTCGTGGCCGAACGGCGGCACGTGGGCATGGACGAGGCGTTCGCGTTGCTCCGCGGTCATGCTCGGAGCAACGGCATCCCGCTGAGCGATGTGGCCCGGGCCATCATCCACCGGTCGCTTGCACCCGCAGAGCTGCAAGACAATACGCGTGCTGCACGCCACGAGCGCGAGTCGAAACGCACGACCTGAGGGACTCGGCTTCGGCTCTGAACCGGTCAGCGCCGCACTGACTCCTCGAGGTCGGCGACGTCGGCTTCGAGCAGCGGCTGGTAGCGCGTCCCGGTGGCCCGGCCCGGCCGCCACCACACGGGGTCGGCGCAGTTCCACCGCTCGGCGCGCAATGCCCGTACGAGCACCTTGGACGTGGCGGTGACGGGCAGCACCGTGCACACGCGCACGAAGCGCGGCGCCCACTTGGTGCCGAAGTCGGGCTGGGCGGCGATGAAGGCGGCGAACTCCTCGGCGTCGAACACCGCCCCCGGGCGCAGCTGCAGGGCCGCCATGACCTGGTCGCCCACCACCGGGTCGGGCACGGCGTACACCGCGGCGAGCACCACGTCGGGATGCCGCTCCACGATGCGCGCCACGGGCGCGGCCGCGAAGTTCTCGCCGTCGACCCGCAGCCAGTCGTCGGCTCGGCCCGCGAAGTAGAAGAAGCCATCCGGGTCGCGGTAGGCGAGGTCCCCGGTCCAGTACCACCCGTTGCGCAGGCGGGCCCGCTCGGCCTCGTCGTTGTGCCAGTACCCCTCGAATCCCGCCGCCCCGCCGGCCGACACGAGCTCGCCGATGGCCTCCTCGGCGTTGACCAGGCGGCCGTGGGGGTCGAAGCGCGCCGGCGGGCACTCCTGCGCGGTGTCGGGGTCGACGACCATGGTGCCCTCGGGGGCCCGGCCGAGCGCACCGCGCGGCGTGTCGGGCGTCCGCTGCACGGTGGCGCCCCCCTCGGTCGACCCGTAGCTGTCCACCACCACACAACCGAAGCGCTCGCCGAAGCGCACCACGTCGGCCTCGGCGCCCTCGTTCCCGAACACGCGCACCAGCGAATTGTCGGCGTCGTCGGGACGCTCGGGCGTGGCCAGGATGTACGACAGCGGCTTGCCGACGTAGTTGAAGTAGGTGACGCCGTGGCGCCGGACGTCGGGGAGGAAGCCCGACGCCGAGAACCGCCCGCCGGTGGGCAGCGCCACGGTGGCGCCGGCCGCCAGCGCCGGTGCGAGGCCGGCCATGAGGGCGTTGGAGTGGAACAGCGGCATCGACACGGAGCAGACGTCGTCGGGGGTGAGCCCGAACATCTGGGCGACGATCCCGCCGATCCGGGCGAGTCGGCCGTGGGTGCAGCGGCACGCCTTGGGGGCCCCCGAGGTGCCCGAGGTGAAGATCAGGTACCCGAGGCTGTCGTCGGTGACGCCGCTCACGTCCGCGGTGGGCAGGGGGGCGCCGACGTGCTCGGCGAGGGCGGCGTCGTCGGCGGGGTCGTCCACCACGAGGACGCGGGGGCTCGACGCCGAGACCGTCCCGATGGCGGGCCCGAGGTCGAGGCCGTCCACCAGGGGCAGGTGGGCACGGTCGGTGACGAGGAGCTGGCACTCGGTGTGGGCGAGGTCCCGGGCGAGGTCGGCGCCCCGGTGGGTCGGATTGCCCCCGACGAGCACCGCGCCGGCGGCGGCGGCGGCGCCCAGCCACAGGACGTGCTCGGGGACGTTGTCGAGGAGGGTGGCCACGTGGAAGGCCCCCGGTGCCCGCAGCTCGGCGAGGAGGGAGGCCCGGGCGCCGGCGCCTTCGACGACCTCGGCCCAGCTCCACGTGGCGTCGCCCGCCACGAGCCCCGGGCGAGGGTCGCCGGCGCGGGCCCGCAGCAGTTCGGCCATGGTGTCCATGTCGGGCCCGTCCTCGCAGTCGTGGGTGGTGGCGGGGCGGCCCGGAGTGGTCGCCGGGTCACGAGGCCCTGGTCAGAGCCCCTGTCGGTGGCCGGTGCGGCCCCGCCCCAATATTGGAACACGTTGCATTTTCGATGGCAAGCTGGTACGGTCCCGCACCGAGCGAGAGGAGCTGCCGCCATGGAGTTCGGGATCTTCAACGCTGTCAGCCTGCTACCGCAGTACCGCCAGGCCCACGGCGCGGCGGCCGAGCACGACCGCATCATGGACGAGCTCGCCTACATCCGGGCCGCCGATGCCGCCGGCTTCAAGTACGCCTGGGCCTCGGAGCACCACTTCCTCACCGACTACTCCCATCTGTCGGCGAGCGAGTCGTTCCTGGCCTACGCCGCCGCCCAGACGTCCAACATCCACCTCGGGTCGGGCATCTTCAACATCACCCCGCCCGCCAACCACCCGGCGCGCATCGCCGAGCGCGTGGCCATGATCGACCACCTCTCCGAGGGCCGGTTCGAGTTCGGCACCGGCCGCGGCTCGTCGACCACCGAGCAGAAGGGCTTCGGCATCGAGGACCAGGAGCTCACCCGCGAGATGGTGGCGGAGACGCTCCCCCAGATCGTCCGGATGTGGAAGGAGGAGGACTACTCCTACGACGGTCGGTTCTTCACCATGCCGACGCGCAACGTCCTCCCCAAGCCGTACACCGACCCTCACCCGCCCCTGTGGGTGGCGGCGGGCAGCCCGGGCACGTTCGAGCTGGCCGCCCGGCAGGGGCTCGGGGTGTTGTGCTTCGCGTTCGGCAAGCCGGAGGGCTTCGCACCCCTCATCGAGAAGTACAAGAAGGAGATCGAGAACGCCGACCCCGTGGGCGGCTACGTCAACAACAACATCATGATCACCACCCAGATGCTCTGCCTCGAGGACGGAGGGCGCGCACGGGCCGCCTTCACCGGCATCGACACCGGCACGCACCTGAGCCTGGTCTTCCGCTACCTGGACACCTTCCCGCGTCCCGCGGGAGTGCCCGAGTGGCCCGACCTCATCCCGGACTCGACGCCCGACCAGATCGACAAGAACATCGGGAGCGGGCTCATCGCCGTCGGCGACCCCGACGAGGTCACCCGGTGCATCCAGCGCTTCGCCGACACCGGGGCCGACCAGCTGAGCTTCGGCATGCTGTCGTCCTCCATGCCCATCGAGGTGTGCGAGGAGGCGGTGGCGACCTTCGGCAAGCACGTGCTGCCGCAGTTCGACAAGGACCCGGTGCACAGCACCAAGCGCCAGCGCGACGCCCAGATCGGCGCCTGAGCAGCGCCTGAGCAGCGCCTGAGCAGCGCCGCTCAGTCCCCGGCGCCCGCCACGGGGAAGAACATCTCCCAGGGGCCCACGAAGTGCTTCAGAAAGCGCGGGGTGAGGCCCTCGGTGTCGTCGTTGTGGGCGGCCAGCTGCGAGGGGTAGGCGGCCACCGCAGCCCGCTTGCGTTCCAGGTAGCCCTGCGTGCTCACCAGCTCGGGCCGACCTGATCGGCGCACCTGGCGCACCAGGCGCGGGGGCCGGTCGAACTGCCAGATCGGGTAGGCGAGCAGCCGGGCCCCGCTGCCGGCGAGGGCACGGCGGGTGGCCACCCCCAGGGCCCCGTGGTCCTCGTGGGGGTCGGTCTCGTCCGTGACGAGCACGTCGGCGGGGCGCACCGCCGCCACCACCCCGGCGATGGCGCTGACCAGCGCCTCGTCGCCGGCGTCGAGCTCGGCGTCGACGAAGTCCAGGTGCGTGACCTCGGACGGGGCCAGCCCGAGGACCGCGCACGCCGCCCGGAGCTCGGCCGCCCTCAGGGCGGCCACCTCGGCGGGATCGCCCGGCGGCGACTTGCTCCCGTCGGTGACCACCAGCAGGTGCACGGGGGTCCCGGCGTCGATCTTGCGCATGATGGTGGCGCCGGCACCGAGCGTCTCGTCGTCGGGGTGGGGTGCCACCACGAGGCACGACCGCCGGGCGCTGGACACGGTGGTGTCGTTCCCTATCCGGAACAGCGCATGGTGCAGCACCACGGCGAGTGCGGGGTTGAACGGTTCGAGCGCGTCCCCGAGGACGGCACGCGCCGGCTGGCTCACCACGGGCCGAGACACTACCGGGGCGGTCTCGGTTTCAGGAGCCCAGGTCAACTATCGTCGTGGCCGGTCGCCCTGTGCGTTACGTGCGGGGGGCTCGGGCGTCGTCGCCTGAGGCGGGTCCTCGGTGGTGCCGGCGCTTGGTCGGGTCGCCGCTGCGGTGTCACCCTCGGCCCCCCCGGGGTCGGCACTCGCGGCGGCGGTCCCGACGCACCGCACACGGGGTCACGCCAGCGAGCAGTCAGGCGAAGGTCGACACGATCTCGTCGACCGTGGCGAGCGCCGCCACCAGCGCCACCGTGTGCCGCATGACGGCCTCGGCGTAGTCGGACGGGACGCCGGCGACGGCATCGGTCGCCACCACGACGCGGTACCCGAGGTCCACGCCCTCGATGGCGAGCCCGGGGATGCCGAGGTTCAGCGACACGCCCGTGGCGATCACCGTGGACACGCCGAGCGCGCGCAGCGTGGCGTCGAGCGTGGTCCCGACGAACGGTGACACGCCGTGGCGGCGATGCGACACGAGGTCCTCGGGTGCGGGGCCCAACGCGGAGACGAGCTCCACGGCGGGCGTGCCGTCGACGAGATGCTCGGGTCGCCGCAGCATGGCGGCGATGAGCGGGGCGTTGCGGGGCGAGCCCCGCCGGTCGGGCCGGAACCCGGCGGTGCAGTGCACGACCGGGACGCCCGCGGCGCGTGCCCCCGCCAGCAGGCGCGCCGTGTTCTCGATGACGCCGCCGTCGCGTACGGCGGCGGCGAGCTCGGGGAAGCTCGACAGGTCGCCCACGACGCCGCGTTGCAGCTCCATGGTGAGCACGGCGGACCGGCCCCCGCCCACGAGCTCGGCCAGGTCGACGGGCATGCGGCGGAGCGTAGCGGCGGGGCGGCGGGGCGGCGGCGGGGCGGCGGGGCGGCGGGGCGCTGGCGGAGCCGGTGGCGGAGCGGTGGCGGAAGCGCCCGTCAGTCCAGCGAGGGCTGGGAGGTGACGATGGCGTCGGCCCAGCGGTAGTCGGGCTTGCCGCTCGGTGAGCGCTCGATCTTGTCCACGCTGTGCAGCTGCCGCGGCACCTTGTAGCCGGCCACGTGCTTGCGGCAGTGGTCCTGCACCGTCTCGAGCGACGGGACGGCACGTCCGGGCCGGACCTCGACGATGGCCGCCACCCGCTGGCCGAAGCGCTCGTCCGGCGCGCCCACGACGATGGCGTCCATGACGTCGGGGTGCGAGCGCACGACGGCCTCCACCTCCTCGGGGAAGATCTTCTCGCCCCCTGAGTTGATGCAGATCGACCCCCGCCCGAGCAGGGTCACGGCCCCGTCGGCCTCGACGGTGGCGAAGTCGCCGGGCATCACGTAGCGCGTGCCGTCGACGACGATGAACACCTCGGCGCTCTTCACCGGGTCGTTGTAGTACCCGATGGGGATGTCGCCCGAGCGGGCGATCTTCCCGATGACACCGGACCCCGGCTTCACCAGCTCGAGGTTCTCGTCGAACACCACCGTCCCGCCCGTCGACGACACCGTCGGGCCGCTCTTCATCGCCGTCGCGCCGGGACGGACCATCGAGATCCCGTTGTTCCCGGACTCCGACGACCCGATGGCGTCGGTCATGATCAGGTTGGGGAAGTGCCGGAAGAACTCGTCCTTGACGGCGGGGGAGAACAGCGCCGCCGTGGAGGTGATGCCGATCAGCGATGACATGTCGTAGGCGGTGTCGGGGTCGTCGAGCGCCTCGATCAGCGGCTTGCCCATGGCATCACCGGTGATCATGACCATGTTGACCTTCTCGCGCCCGATGAGGGTCCACACCTCGTGGGGCTCGAACTTCGGGACGAGCACGATCCGGTTGCCGACGAAGCTCTGGCCCATCACCGCCCACTGCGTGGCGCCGTGCATGAGCGGCGCGATGGGGAGGAACGTGAGCTGGCCGCCGGCGGCGACACCCTTCTCGACCATCTGCTCGGGTCGCTCGACGCGCACCCCGGTCAGCGCGTCGATGCCGCCGCCGAGGGCGTAGAAGACATTGCGGTGCGGCCACACGACACCTTTGGGCATCCCGGTGGTCCCGCCCGTGTACAGCACGTAGAGGTCGTCACCCGACCGGGGCCCGAAATCGCGCTCGGGCGAGCCCCCGGCGACGGCCGCCTCGTAGTCGACGGCGTCGTGGCACGGGTCGGGCTCCTGGCTGTCGTCGTCGATCACCACGACGTGGCGCAGGCTCGGGAGCTCCGGCAACAGGGTGGCCACGTGGGGGGAGAACTGCCGCTGGTGGACGAGGGCGACGAGATCGGCGTTGGAGAACAGGTACCGCAGCTCGTCCTCGACGTAGCGGTAGTTGATGTTGATCCACACGGCCCGCAGCTTGAACACGGCCCACGCCGTCTCGACCCACTCGGCGCTGTTCAGCGCGTAGATGCCGACGTGGTCCCCCGGGCCCACGCCCACGGCGGCCAGATGGTGCGCGAGCCGGTTGGCGCGCTCCTCCATGTGGCCGTAGGTGAGCCGCCGGCCGTCGGCGACCAGGTACTCCCGATCGGGGAAGGCGTCGACGGCGGCCTCGAACAGGTCGGCGAGGTTGAACTCCACGGCCCCAAACTAGAACAAGTTCCCGTCGCCGGCACAGCCCGGCGAGGTGGCGCCGATCGGCCGGGCGGTGGGGCCGCCGCGCGGGGCGGGTGGTCAGGGCAGGCGCAGGCGGTCGCGCTCGGTGCCCAGGGCCTCGGTGACCGCGGCCGCGATGCCCGGGCCGTCGAGGCCGAGGTCGGCCAGGATCCCGTCGGGCTTTCCCTGCGGGATGTAGGCGGGCGGCACTCCGAGCACTCGCACCAGGGGGAGCGGGTCCGCCAGCTGGTGCCGTTGCAGGGCATCGACCAGGAAGGCCCCCGCCCCACCCACGCGGATCCCGTCCTCCACGGTGACGATCAGGCCGTGGGTGGCGGCGTCGGTCAGCATGGCGGGGTCGGGGGGCGACACCACCCGGACGTCCCACACCGTGGCGTCGACACCGTCGGTGGCCAGTTTGGCGGCGGCCTCCTCCGCCGCCTCGACCATCTTGCCCACGGCCAGGAGGCACACCGAACCGTCGCCCCGGTGGACCTGGCGGGCCTGCAGGCCGCGGCCCACGGCGCCGGCGCGGGCCTGGCGGGCCGGGGTCTTCGGGAACCGGATGGCGGCGGGGCCGTCGAGCGACAGCGCCTCCTCCAGCATGACCGGCACCTCCTGGGCCGACGACGGGGCGAACACCGTCATGCCCGGGATCGACAGCATGAGCGACAGGTCGAGCACGCCGTGGTGGCTGGGCCCGTCGTCACCCGTGATACCCGCCCGGTCGAGGGCGAAGACCACGGGCAGGCGGTGGAGCCCGACGTCGAGGTTGGCCTGGTCGAAGGCGCGGCTGAGGAAGGTGGAGTACACGGCCACGACAGGCCGTAGCCCCGCCATCGCCATCCCCGCCGCGGCCGTGACGGCGTGCTGCTCGGCGATGCCGACGTCCAGGAAGCGGTCCGGGAACTCCGCCTGGAAGGGCAGCAGCCCCGTCGGCCCGGGCATCGCCGCGGTGATGGCCACCACCTCGGGATGCCGGTGGGCGGCGTCGAGCACGGCGCGGGTGAAGGCGTCGGTGTACGACACGGGCGCGATCGAAGCCGAGGGCGCCACCGAGGAAGGCTGCACCTTGAAGTCGTGGAGGCGCTGCACCTCGTCCTCCTCGGCGGGGGCGTAGCCCCGGCCCTTCTGGGTGAGGACGTGCACGACGATGGGGCCGTCCCACTCGCTGGCGTGCGCGATCGCCTGCTCCATGCCGGCGATGTCGTGCCCGTCGATGGGGCCCGCGTAGCGCACGCCCAGCGCCTCGAAGAAGCGGTGTGGCGTGACGATCTCGCGCACCGCGCTAGTGAGGCCGTGGAGGCTCGAGTAGGCGAGCCCGCCGAACCCCGGGATCGCCCGCAGCACGTGTCGGGCGCGCTCCCGGGCGTGCACGTACGACGGGCTCAGGCGCAGCTGCGTGAGCCCCGACGACAGCCGCGACACGGTGGGCGCGTAGGACCGGCCGTTGTCGTTCAGGACGATGACCACGCGCGTGCCGGCGTGGCCGAGGTTGTTGAGGGCCTCGTAGGCCATGCCGCCGGTGAGCGACCCGTCGCCCAGGACGGCCACCACCCGCCGGTCGTGCTCGCCCCGGCGGTGCATGCCGATGGCCAGGCCGTGGGCGTAGCTGAGGGCCGTCGACGCGTGGCTGTTCTCGATCCAGTCGTGGGGCGACTCGGCCCGTGACGGGTACCCCGACATGCCGCCGGGCTGGCGCAGCGTGGCGAAGGCGTCCTGGCGCCCGGTGACGAGCTTGTGCACGTAGGCCTGGTGGCCCGTGTCCCAGAGGATGATGTCGCGTGGCGAGTCGAACACGCGGTGGAGGGCGAGGGTGAGCTCGACGACGCCGAGGTTCGACCCGAGGTGCCCCCCGTTGGCCGTCACCCGCTCGACGATGCACGTCCGGATCTCCGCCGCCAGCTGGGCCAACTGGTCATGAGAGAGCTTCCGGAGGTCGGCGGGTTCGTGGATGTCGTCGAGGAGCATGGGCACCTGGCCGGGGGACGCCGGCGGCGGCGACCCCCGGTCACGCTACCGCGGACCACACCGGGCGGGGATACCGGCGGCGGCGTCGCGGGCACCTGCCGGGGCCGTCGCGGGCACCCATCGGGCCGGGCCCGGGCCCCCGTCGGGCACCCGGGACCGCGCCGGGGCACCCCGGGACCGCGCCGGGGCACCCCGGACCGCCCGGGACCGCGCCGGGACCGCCCGGGACCGCGCCGGGGCACCCCGGGACCGCGCCGGGCACCCCCGGTGTCCGGTGCCCGGCGCGCGCGGCGGAGTGCATGCCTGCAAGAGACGCGACGGCGGTGCAGACTCTGCGCGGGTGTGCGTCCGGGCGCTCCGGGCGCCGGTCGAGAGGAGCGAGTGATGCAGGCCAACGTCAACGGGACGACCATGCCGGTCCTGGAGATGGTGCTCGAGCCGGGCGAGGCGCTGATCTCCACCCACGGCGACCTGTCGTGGATGACGGCGAACATGCAGCTCTCCCAGACGACCTCGACCGGGTCGGGCGGGGGGATCATGAAGGGCCTGAAGCGCATGGCCGGCGGCGGCGGCCTCTTCCTCACGCGCTACGAGCCCCAGGGCGGCCAGGGCATGGTCGCCTTCGCCAGCAAGGTGCCCGGCCGGATCTTCCCGATCGACGTCACCCCGGGCCACGGCTACGTCGTGCACCGCCACGGCTGGATGTGCGGCACGCCCGGCATCACCCCGTCCGTGGCCCTGCAGCAGTCGTTCCGCGGCGGGCTGTGGGGCGGCGAGGGCTTCATCCTCCAGAAGCTCGAGGGCGAGGGCAAGGCGTGGGTCGAGCTGTCGGGCGAGATCGCCACCTACGAGCTCGCCGCCGGGCAGTCGCTGCTCGTCCACCCCGGCCACGTCGGCATGTTCACCGACAGCGTGACGTTCTCGGTGATCCGCCTGCCCGGCATCGCAAACCGGTTCTTCGGCGCCGACGGGCACCACCTCGTGTCGCTCACCGGGCCGGGCAGCATCTGGCTGCAGTCGATGCCGCTCCCGGTCCTCGCCCACGCGCTGTCGGAGTACATCGGCGGCGGCGAGACCGGTCGCGATGCCGCCACGGGGGGCGTGGTGGGCGGGGTCCTCGGCAACGTCCTCGGCCGCTCGGTCTGACGGGCGGCCGGCGCCGCCGGCCGTCAGCGGCCCTTGGCGAGGAAGTCCTCCACCTCGACGACGACCCGGGTCATCTTCCCCGCCCCCACCAGGCCGGCGGCGTCGGTGGCGGTCACCGTGAAGATCAGGCGGCGGCCCTCGACCTTCTCGAGGGTGGCTTCGGCGGTCACCTCGGAGCCGACGCGCACCGGCGCCAGGTGGTCGAACTGCACCCGCACGCCGACGCTGGTCCGGCCCTCGCCGAGGGTGCCGGCCACCGCCAGGCAGGCCGCCTCCTCGCACAGGGCGACGAGCCGCGGGGTCGCCAGCATGGGCACGTCGCCCGAGCGCATCGCCACCGCGGTGTCGCCCGGCGCGACCACGAGGGACGTGCGGGCACTGAGACCGGGTTGGACGGGCACGGCGGTACGATACGAAACACAGGCGCCGCCGGCCACACGGCCGGCGGCCTGCGCGACCGGGCCCGTCCGTGGTCTGGCCGAGGGCGGTCTGGCCGGGCGGCCACGGCCGAGAGCCAGAAGGGGGTGGCCGGTGGCCGACTCAGCGCCGGGCGGGGCATTGCTCGTCGAGGCGCCGGTGGTCGAGCGTGTGCTCGGAGCGGCCTTGCGCAACGGCGGTGACTTCGCCGAAGTGTTCGCCGAGGACCGCCAGTCCACCTCCGCCGTGCTCGACGACGGCCGCGTCGAGGAGCTGTCGTCGGGCCGCGACCGCGGCGCGGGCGTCCGGGTGGTCGTCGGCGACACGACCGGGTTCGCCCATACCGCCGACCTCTCCGAGCGCGGGTTGCTCGCCGCCGCCGA
>Ga0307374_10014962_pt1 | contig 10508 bp, 15 predicted proteins | sample OX3MG_FD_202532 | JGI IMG/M metagenome (GOLD analysis project Ga0307374, IMG submission 202532) | Soil microbial communities from Risofladan, Vaasa, Finland - OX-3 | ecosystem: Environmental > Terrestrial > Soil > Coastal area > Acid sulfate soil | place: Finland: Risofladan, Vaasa | collected...
GCCAAGAAACGACCATCATGACTCTCCTCTTCCGGCCCAACCCCGGTCATCTCCAAGACTCCACTCCGGATTCGGCATAATCTCCCACTCGGTTCCGGAATCGCTGGCTATACGGCGCCTGCATTGGCGCAGAGTGAACCATCATGCTAAAATTCGTCAACAGTTCCACGCCCGAGCCAACCCGCCTGAATCTCTGGAGTCCTGCTATGCCTCGCGCCAACCCCAATCCCAAAGTTGTTCGCCATCAGCTCTCTAAGACCCCGACAGGAATCCAGGGACTGGATGAACTCACAGGCGGAGGCCTGCCCAAAGGCCGGGTCTCGCTGGTGTGCGGCAAAGCGGGCTGCGGCAAGAGCTTGCTTGCAATGGAATTTCTGGTGCATGGTGCAGTTCGCTACGGCGAGCCTGGCGTATGCATGAATTTCGAGGAAACCGAAGAAAAGCTTGCGGCCAATGTTGCATCGCTGGGATTTGATTTGCGCGATCTTACCAAACGCAAGAAGCTAATGATCGACTATGTATTCATTGAGCGAAGTCAGATTACCGAAGCTGGAGAATACAACCTCGATGGCCTGTTCATCCGATTGGCTCATGCTGTAAAGACGGTCAAGGCAAAGCGTGTTGTTCTGGACAGCGTCCAGGCGCTTTTTGCCGGTGTAGCCGACACAGCGATACTGCGGTCGGAACTACAGCGGCTGTTCCGCTGGCTTGAGGATCACAAGCTTACCGCGATTGTTACCGGGGAAGCTGGAGTCAACGCGTTGACCCGCCACGGACTGGAGGAATACATTGCCGACTGCGTGATTGCACTGGATCACCGGGTAACGGAACAGATTTCCACTCGGCGGATGCGCATCGTCAAGTACCGGGGCACTGCCCATGGCACCGATGAATATCCCTTCCTTATTGACGAAGACGGGATATCGGTAATGCCCATCACTTCTCTCGCACTTGCCCATAGAGCTCTCACGGATCGTGTTTCAACAGGAATTCCCGCGATGGATGAGATGATGGAAGGCAAGGGATTTTTCCGTGGCAGCAGTGTGCTGGTGACGGGCACGGCGGGAACCGGAAAATCCAGCGTGGCGGCGAACTTTGCCAGTGCCGCTTGCGCCCGTGGAGAACGTTGCCTGTATTTCACTTTTGAAGAGTCTCCCAGCCAGATTCTCCGCAACATGCATTCGGTCGGCCTGAATCTGGAGCGGTGGATCAACAAGCGCTTGTTGTACTTTAACGCCATGAGGCCAACCACTGTAGGGCTTGAAGGACATTTGGCTGCGATTCACAGGTTGATCGGCAAAGTTCGCCCAAGCATCGTGGTGATTGATCCGATCACGAATCTGGTGGCGGAATCAGGCACATACGACGTTAAATCGATGCTGGTGCGCCTGGTCGATTTTCTGAAGGTGGAACAAATCACATCGATGTTCACGAATCTGACCTTTGCCGGAGACCCCCAGGAGAGAACCGCGGCGGCGGTTTCTTCTCTGATGGACTCCTGGATTGTGTTGCGTGACAGCAAACCCAACGGACGGCCGAGACGTGAGCTTTACATCCTGAAATCTCGCGGCATGGCGCATTCGCGCGAAGTTCGTGAGCTGATCGTGAGTCAAAGGGGCATAGAATTAGGCATGGTGCTGAAAGATCATACGGTAGCCACACACGTCGCAGGTCAATGACGATTCGCGCGGCTGAGTCGCACGTTTGGCCCATTGAGGCCGGAATTTGAGCAACGATATGCAGACAAGCACTGACACGAAGAAGAGTTCCGGCTTGAAGAAGAGTTCAGCGAAGAAGCGGCAGCCCAAGGCCAGCCGGAGCGACTTTTTCATCTTGCGGCTTTACATCGCTGGACAGACCCCTAATTCGGTGACTGCGATCGCGAACCTGAAAAAACTTTGCGAGGACAAGCTGAAGGGAAAGTACCGTATCGAGGTAGTTGACTTGCTTGAGAAGCCGCAACTGGCCAGGGGTGATCAGATCATCGCCATTCCGACCCTGGTGAGAAGGCTCCCGCCACCGGTTAAGAAAATCATCGGGAACCTCTCAAAGACCGAGAATGTCATTGTGGGGTTGGATCTTCAACCAGCACGCTGAAGTAAAGGCTTCAATCGAAGATGGCCACCAAGCGAACGCATTCCGACGGCCGAGTCCCGAAAGGCAGGCTGCCAGGCAAAGCCGGTGCGCCGCAAGAATCTCCCAAGGGCCAAAGGCGTTCTGCGAGCAATCGGCGGCTATCCTCATCGCCGGACTCGCAAGTAAAGCTCCGCGCTCGATTGAAGAGTGCAGAAGAGACTCTTCTTGCCATCCAGTCCGGTGAAGTGGATGCCTTGATGGTTTCCGGCCGTCGGGGAGAGCAGGTGGTTGCTCTGAAAGGCGGCGAACCCAGCTATCGCATGCTGGTGGAGGCCATGAGCGAGGGCGCGGCCACTCTGTCACGAAATGGTGAACTGCTCTACTGCAATCAAAGGCTTGCAGAACTGATGGGTAGGACGCCAGGGAAAGTCGCCGGAATTACGGTGCAGTCCATGGTTGCGGAAGCAGAGCGGGACAGATTTGAAGCTCTGCTTGCCGATGCTCGAAGAGCGGTTGCGAAAGGCGAATTCAGCCTGCGCCGTGCTGATGGGAGTCTGATTCCGGTCTATTTGTCACTCAACCGGTTACGTGGATTCAAGGGTCAGGCCCTGGGCATGGTGATCACCGATCTGAGCGAGCAAAAACGCAGGCAGGCCGAGGAAATCAAGCAGACTGAAAGGATGCACCGGCTCCTGCTGGAACGTACGCTTTCAGCTCAAGAGGAGGAACGGCGGCGGATTGCGCGCGAATTACACGACGAATCAGGCCAGTTGCTGACTGCTCTTCTGGTCGGCTTGCGTGCCCTGGAAGACGCTCGGAAACTTGCAGATGCTAAGGTGCAAGGACAACAACTGCGGACAATCGCAGCCCAGGCTATCGACGAGGTTGGGCGACTTGCCCGCGGGCTTCACCCATCGGTCCTGGACGACCATGGTCTGGGTGTTGCGCTGAGCCGATACGTTACCGAGTACGCAAAGACGCACAAGATAGCCGTGGATCTCGCGCTCAATGATCTTGACTCCTGCAACCTGCCGCCTGCTGTCCAGATCGCGTTGTATCGGATACTTCAGGAATCCCTGACGAACGTCGCCAGACACTCGGGCGCCAAGTCGGTCACCATTCGATTCACCCGTTCGGCCACGATGATGGAGATAGCGGTCAGCGATGACGGATGTGGCTTTGACGCTAAGGCCGTCGCTGTCTCCTCGCATCGCCTGGGAATTCAGAGTATGCGCGAGAGAGCGGCGTTGTTGGGCGGAACGATCAGTTTCACTTCTCAGCGCAAGGGAACCAGGATTCTGGTGCAAGTCCCGCTCGATCACCGGGAGTTCGATCCCACGGAGAAGCGAAGGAGCACCTGAAATGGCAATGCGCACACACAAGATCAGAGTCATGATCGCGGATGATCACGCAATTCTTCGCGCAGGACTCAGGATGTTGGTCAATGCCCAGGCCGATATGGAAGTCGTCTCCGAGGCTTCCGACGGAGAGATGGCGGTTCAAACCGCACGGGAAACGAAACCAGATGTAGCTTTGCTGGACCTGACCATGCCTCGGGTTGGGGGTATGAAGGCGCTGCAGGCGATGGCGCGAGACTGCCATGAAGTCCGGGTGCTCGTCCTCACGATGCATGATGACTCTGCGTACTTAAGATCGGCGTTGGCTGCCGGAGCCTCTGGCTATCTATTGAAGCGGGCGGTGGATTCTGAGCTGATTTCTGCCATCCGAGCTGTGTATCGCGGCGGAATCTTCGTGGATCCGCGCTTGGCGAATATTCTTGTCCAGGATGTGCTCGCGAAGAAAAGTGCAAAAGCTCATTCCACCCGTCCCATAAATATCCTTAGCCGCCGTGAACTGCAGGTACTCAGCCTTGTGGCGCGGGGCTATACCAGTGCGGAAATAGCCAAACAGATTTTTGTGGGCGTGAAAACGATCGAGACATATCGTTCACGCCTTGCCGAGAAGCTCGGACTACGGACGCGTAGTGATGTGATTCGTTTTGCCGTACAGATGGGTCTGCTGACCCCGGAAGCGCTGGAAAGTGAGCCGGACGGCTCCACTCGGTAGGGGTTTTATCTCAGGCGGATTTTCCGCCCCGTAGATGCCGCAATAGCCCAAATATGTTTTTGTCAGGGTTTCCCTGACATCCGCCCTTATATTTAGAAGAATCCCCGATAGCGGGGTCATTTCATTTCCCGCACACTTAAGTTCTACCGCACGAGTCCAGCTTCTCAGTGGACAGAGCCGGTCACACGCCAGTCAAAGCTTTCTGAGGAAGAGACGATGGCACCGTCATCAATTGCCTTGCAGTCGTTATTGATCTTTGAGGCACTTCCTCCTCGTCGTTCGATCACCGCACCACTAACCAACATCCTTATCAAGACCGTTGGTGAAAAGGCAGGATGCTTATGAGCACTACGAACTATCTCGCATTTAACCCCGAGGACTTTCTTGCGAACGCTGGTCTTGGTCGCAGAATCATCGTAGTGAAGCCGAAGCAGCCCATTTTTTCTCAGGGAGATCCGGCAAACACTGTGTTTTACATTCAGAAGGGAAGGGCAAAACTTACGGTGGTTTCACAGAACGGCAAAGAGGCCACTCTCTCGCTTCTTTACTCCGGTGACTTTGTCGGAGAAGAGTCTCTCGCGACAGTGCCCGGGCTGCGCTTGTGCACCGCTGTTTCAATTACGGCCTGTACTACACTGGAGATCGGGCGCGCGGAGATGATCCGCGTGATGCACGAGGAGCATAAGTTCTCCGACTTCTTTTTGAGGTTTCTCCTGGCCCGCAGCATGCGCACGCAAGCCGATCTTGTGGATCAGCTCTTTAACTCCAGCGAGAAGCGCTTGGCGCGAATCCTCCTGTTGATGGCGGAATTTGGAAAGCCCGGTGAACCGAATACCTTCATCCCGCCTGTTACGCAGGAAACTCTGGCCGAGATGATTGGGACCACACGATCCCGCGTCAGCTTCTTTATGAATCGCTTTCGCAAGCTGGGCTTTATCGATTACGACGGCCGCATCCAGGTGCACAAGTCGCTGCTCAATGTGGTTCTGCTCGATCAATTGCCGGAGCATAATTCTGAAAGGCCGCCGCTTCAGTACGTTGCGTGAGGCTCTCACTTTTCTCTACAGCCCAGGCCTGGATGCGACCAACTACCGCGCCGAACAGGCCATTCGGCCCATGGTAGTCACGCGCAAGGTGTGGGGCGGCAATCGCGCCGAGCGCGGCGCACACTCCCAGAGCGTGCTGGTCAGCATCCTACAGACTTGCCGCCAGCAACTCCGGCCGGTAGTCCCATTTCTGCAACAACTGCTCCATCTCCCCAACCCCAAAGTCTTGGACCTGATCCCGGCCACTACTCGCTAAACAAATACAACAAAGACTACGTTGGGAAAAGATGAAAGCGCTTGGCATCGAATCGAGCGAATAACCGTAACACGTCGCCAAAATCGGCGAGTCAGATGAAAGAATTCCGTCGGCACCTTGTCCAAAATCTGCGCAGAACCTTGGGGCAAGTAGAGCAAGACCCCGCGATCGGGCGCGATGGTCCGGTCGCCATTTAGCTAAAGCGCATTCTCCTTCACAGAATTGCCGACCTCGAAGTGAAACACGCGCAGAGGATTGATTCGGCGATAATGCAAATGCGCTCGCGGAGAGCGAATCCTTTTGGCGTCTGCTGCGTCTAACAGGTATAGCCTCGTTAGATTCATCCGCATTTGATGTTGGTTTCGCAATGGCGTCATCCCTCCTCACTCGCAGCGACTTTTCTTAGCAGAAAGTCAGAAAAATGAAACAGATGACAAATGGAACAAGGAACAGTGAAGTGGTTCAATGACGCAAAGGGCTTTGGCTTTATTAGCCGGCAGTCCGGGGACGATGTCTTCGTGCATTTCTCGGCAATCCAGTCAAATGGATTTCGCAGTCTGCAGGAAGGCCAGGCCGTACAGTTTTCTGTAACAAAGGGCCCCAAGGGCTTCCAGGCAGAAAACGTACAGGCTCTCTAAATCAGTCGGGTGGCTGCCGTCAGAAGAACCACTGCCAGCAGCCGTCTTTCCGTTAGCGTCCCTTTACAGGGAGATCGCGACTATGCGGGGAGCGCATGCAATATACAAAGTTTGTTGTGAAAGTAAGTCGAATTGGCGCACCTTGCGCCGAATACGTCCAACGGATCGACCGCAAACCCATCCAGACAACGCTTGAACGTAAACTGGCGCTGTTGATGGGTAAAGTAACCGCCATGGAAGTCTTGAAATCTCTGGAGAAGTCCAGGTGGACTCCGGAGATGGTCGCAATCCAGGTGAACGGGTAACACCTTTCGGGCGCGGTGCTCTTCTGCCTCAAGCAGGCGGAGCACTGAGAACTCGAAGAGACCGCACGCCCAGCTTGATGCCACTGACCTCGGAGAGATTTTGCAGACAACAGGCCATCAAGACGTCGTCATGTGAGTCTTTGACACCGTCTGGCCCGGATCCTTCCGTGTGAATTTCGCGATCCTGATGTGCTTCGCAAGTCCAAGTTTCTCCATCAGCCAGATGCCGTAATAATTGGGGTCGAACTCATACCACGCAAGACCATGCCGGGCTGAAACTGGATTCGCGTGGTGATTGTTATGCCACCCCTCGCCCCCGGTAAGCAGCGCCACCCACCAACTGTTGCGAGACTCGTCCCGGGTTGCAAAGCGCCGTCCACCGTGGAGATGGGTTGCGGAGTTCACGAGCCATGTGGCATGGAGACCGAGGGTGACGCGCAGGAATATGCCCCATAAGAACAGACCTACTCCAGCCCTGATGCCCCCGGTAAGAGTTCCCACAAGCAGCAGCCCAATCCCCAAAATGGTCAATGGGATCCAATGGTATTTGCTCAACCAGACCTGCACGCGGTCCTTGGCGAGATCGGGAGCGTAATGGGCGAGGGCCTCAGTCTGAGTATTGAGTGCACGGCCGGTGATGATCCAACCCATGTGCGCCCACCAGGTACCCTCCTGTGGAGTGTGCGGATCGCCGAGGCGATCGCTGTGCTGATGATGGATGCGATGCGTCGCCACCCAGGCGATCGGACCTCCTTCCAGCGCCAGCGTGCCGCAGACTGTCAGGAAGTATTCGACGGCTTTAGGAACCTGGTAGCCGCGGTGCACCAGCAGTCGATGATAACCCATGCCGATGCCGCAATTGACAGCGAGAACATAAAGCACTGCCGCGACAATCAGGTTGGTCCAGCTGAAGAAGAACAGCGCGGCAATGGCGCCCAGATGGAAGATGGCCATGAAGATAGCGGTAGTCCAAACCACACCTGACTCATTTTGCGTGCGCCCCATTTGGAAACCCGTTGGCGATGCCGGCTTGCTGCCTTGCCGGACATCCTCTGGATTTTCACACACTAACCTGTCAATAGAGGGAGAGAGATGCTTGTCTTGGGATTCGTCTCGCTTCGCCTTGTTGGTACGATCCTTCTCCGCCATTTATACCTCCTCAGAACGGGCCCACCTGAGGATTAGATGGCTCCCATTCAAGTAGGGTGTGCACTCCACCTGAAAAAAACGTGCTTCATCGAAGACCGTAGACCACCGAGGCCGAAATCGGCTGACACAGAGAAATGAACTCGCCCGGCTAGCCAGTCCAGAAGATCGTGGACTGACCGGATCATGGCTGGCGAGAACAGTACGATAACCGGCCAATCGCCGTTTAAGCCAACAAGCGCGAATCCGTAATCCGTCGAGAAGGTTTGGACGATGTTGCGGCGAGGGGGATGTGGGTCGCCGACAGGAGTTCCTGCAGCCCATCCGGCCTGAGGACAGGCTGCAGTTGCCGCTGAACGCCGTCTCTGGACGCCGGTCAGATGCTTGACAGCTTGTTCAAGGCATGGTTCCACCCTCTCCATGATCTGCCTTATCTTCACGGTGGTCCAAATTGGACAGACGGTTGTCCAATGCGCTTCTAGGATGATGAGCAGTGAAGACATGCTACGGTAGGTCAACCGATCGATCCAGATTCTTGTAAGGTCCCAGGAAAGTGCGTATTTCTTGCACGTGAATGAGATTGCGTAAGAAGCCCGGAAGCTCCACAAGCCGAGTGACAGCCTCGATTCGCTGAAGAAGCAACATGAGCCCATCCTGGCATTTCAATCCACCCTCTCGGTGTGTTCTCGGCTTCATCGGGTTCCTGAAGATACCAGAGGCACTGAGGCTAGGCCAAGTTTCAGAATTGAGTCTGGCAAGTAGCCAATTTACAAACCGCTCAAAGAAGGAATTCATCATGAAGAAGAAGAGCCGGATACAAATCGCACGTGAGATCATCGCCCAGGTCAAGCGAGGCATGCCGTTGCCGCGAATGACGGCGCCGGCCCAAAACGACATATTCGTTCAGGCAGCACCGTCGCGAATGAGCCGGCAACCCGCATTGAGAGAGCGCGCTTCCAGGGTATTGGGCTTGACTCAATCCCATTCCCTCGCGAGAGAGTAAGCAAGTTGCCCTGTTCTTCCGCTTGCAGGGCGGTGGACTGGTGCAGACGCTCCATTCCGGACGTCCCAATGCCCTTCCCTGCAAAGGAGCTTCTCTGTGTCCAGACATATCCACGAAAAAGAATCGCAAGCCGCCAGGCTTCTCGTTCCCGACGGTTATTCACCCGAAGATGTGAAGAACTTTTCCAGCGTACTGAACGCACTTGTTGCCGACGCCTTTGCCCTTTACCTCAAGACCAAGAACTTCCACTGGCATATGAGCGGACAACATTTCCGCGACTACCACCTGCTTCTGGACGAACATGCGGCCCAGATATTCGGCATCACCGACGCCATAGCCGAACGTGTTCGCAAAGTCGGTGGTACAACCATTCACTCCATAGGACACATTGCCCGGCTGCAACGGATCGCGGACAACGACGAGGAGTTTGTGGGCCCAACCGAGATGCTGAGGGAACTCCACGCCGACAACAAGGCCTTTGTGGAGAGCTTGCGCGCGGCGCACGTGGTCGTCAGCAAAGCCAATGAATACGCAACTACCAGCTTGATTGAGACCTGGATCGACGAAGCAGAGCGGCGCGCGTGGTTCCTGTTCGAAGCCACGCGCTAAGAAATCCTCAACCCAGCGGCGCCACTGCTGCGATCCCCAGCGCCTGGTCCGCGCCGTTGAAGAGGATTTGAGTTACTCCAGCAACTTCGCCAATGAGCTCTGTCCGCGCCTTTTCGCTCCGGGAATCTTGCGCTGGGCGGCAGCGTCTTCCAGAATGGCATTGATCTCACCGCCGGTCAGAATCACGATTCCGCTCAGGTAGAACCAGAACATCAGGATAACGAGCGTGCCAAGCGACCCGTAAAGTAGCCCAAAATGACTGAAGTGACGGACGTACACCTTGAACAGAATTGAGGCGACCATCCACACGACTGCCGCGAAGACGCTCCCGGGAAGCAGCCATTTCAATCTCTGCTGTCGAATGTTCGGGGCGAAGCGGTAGAGGCCGAGAAGCGCCAGAATGAGCAGAAATGCTGCGGCCGGCCACTGTGCAATCTTCAAGACGAAGAGGGTTGAAGAAACGTTCAGCACATGGAGCAGGATTGCTGGACCGTACACCACAATCATCAACGCGGCGGTAAGCAGTACACCCATGGCCAGCGCGAGGCCCACGGCAATAAGACGGCACTGCCACCAGGGCCGGCTTTCTTTCACGCCATATATCTCGTTAAGAGTGTCGATAAGTCCCGCGGTCGCCGATGAAGAGGACCATAGCGCGAAGAGCAGAGCAAACCAGGCTCTCCCGCTGATGGCTGTCTCCGCCAGCACCTTTCGTACGAGGTTGGAAGCGGTCGATGGTAGAACTTCTCCCACGTACTTCATCAGGATGGCTTGCGAATCAGAAGCCGAGCTCAACGTCGAAACCATGCTGACGACAGACAGGAGCATAGGGAAAAAGCCGAGCAGGAACCAGAATGCCAGTTCGGCGGCACGGCTCGCGATATTGGTCTTGGCCGCCTCGCGCCAGGTAGTGCGAAACAACTCCCGCCAACTTAGTCCTGCCAGTTTAGGAACGGTTGGCATCCGGGTCCTCTTTTCTCCTGTTCTGATTCATTTCTGGGACCATGCCCTCTGTTCGCCGCTTTCTACTGCAGACGGGCGGCCGGCCGTCGTTGCCGCGAGCGCCGAATATCTGAGTTGCGGCGAAACCAGGCATGCTGTGCCCTGCTCGGTTCTGCGCAAGGTCGTCGCCCGCTTCAACCCGATCCCGTTGGTCGCATCGACTCAAGAGCATCGACTCCAGGGTACACCCTCTCCGGTTTCGCTCTAGTCGGGCCAGCGAAAGACTCCCCGAAATGCAAAACCCCTGCCTCCCAGTTTCCTCCTGCGCCCATGCGTGTGTGGCGTCTATGCGGCGTGCAGCGTCTTCCCTTCACTCACTACGTCACCATCCCCCTTTTTCACCTCGAAGAAGACAATTGT
>Ga0307374_10014964_pt1 | contig 10507 bp, 7 predicted proteins | sample OX3MG_FD_202532 | JGI IMG/M metagenome (GOLD analysis project Ga0307374, IMG submission 202532) | Soil microbial communities from Risofladan, Vaasa, Finland - OX-3 | ecosystem: Environmental > Terrestrial > Soil > Coastal area > Acid sulfate soil | place: Finland: Risofladan, Vaasa | collected...
CGAGCCAGGGCGGCTCGGGCCAGGCGATAGTCCGGGTACTCTTGATGAACCTTGAGCATCTGCGCTCGTCCTTCGGGTATCCGACCCTGTGTTAGATAACACACGGCGAGATAAAACCGGGGCGCCGGCGAATCGGGGGCTTCGGCGATGAGGTCGAGAAGCAGCGGTTCAGCGGCCCCGGGTTTCTGCTCGAATATAAGCTCCATCGCGGCATCCAGTCTCTCTTGCAGCTCCGGCGCTATCTCTTCGTGAGGCTCAAAACCGATTTTCTGTGTCCTCACTTCCAGTTCTCGCCATTGGCCATCCAACCATACTCGCAGATGTTCCCCGGGAACTTCGCCCGTCTTCATTACATACTGCGCCGCTTCCTGGCGCATGTCGTCGGGACCGCTGCGGCTCTGCGCGAAATCCAGAAGGATCGCCAGCGTCTCCGCGGTGTGTGCGCCCTCGGCAAGCTTTAGCATGAACTCTCGGGTTTCCGGATCACCCCGATGCAGCAGCTGCGGCATCATGCGGAGAACCTCCGGACGGCGCTCCAGGAATTTCACCATAGCTCGCCGCACCGCCTCGACATCATCCAAATTGGCGCGCTCAAGGGCTTCTCGAAGCTGTACAAATAGAGATTGCGACGGAAATGAAGGCAGCCAGTTGCCAATTTCAAACGGCCACGGCGCATGCCGTTCGGCCGCCGGCTTCGCCAGATCATCCAGGTTATCCCGGGCAAGATCGAAAGTGGGGTCCAATTTTAATGCTTCACCCCAGAGCGATCGTGCCTGCTTCTCGTCACCGAGACGCAGGGCGGCGACAGCGCCGAGGTGGGGCAGCAGCGGTATGATCCCCTCCATCTTCTCACTCGCGCGAGCAGACTGAAGGCACTCTAAAACAGCCTCATCATCCCCTAAGTAAGTGAACGCGATCGCCTCAGTTGCGGATCGCTCCATCGCTGGCTCATCGCTCTGCTTTAGTTGTTCTCCCCAGGCCCGCGCCTCGTCGAAACGACCCAGCAGCCAGTTGAATTGAGCCAGGTTTGCCAGAGCATGAATGTCACCCGGGTGCTTCGCGGCAGCCTGCTCAGCCGTCTCGATGGCCTGGCGCAAATTCCCTTCACCGAAGTATGCCACGCTGAGATTATTCAATGCCGGAACGAATCCGGGATCGCGGCGAAGGATTTCGCTGCAAATCTTACGAACCTCCCGGAAATCATTTTGCTCCGTCAGCTTAAGCGCCTTCTCATGAAGCGCCGCAATGGCAAACCCCTCGTCGCCGGATAGACCCAGTTGCGCCGTCATCTTCTCCATCACCGGCTCTATGGCGGCGACGGTCTCGCGCACTTCCGGGGCGCGGGAATCATCCGGCCAGCGCTCCAGAAACCGGCGGAACGTCAGGAAGGCCTGGGCGCCCTGCTCCAGGTTCAAATACGCGCTGGCCAGCATCGTAAGAATCCCGGGATCATCCGGCGCCAGCTTCAGAAGTCGCTCGCAAGCCGCGGCATACGTACGGATATCCTCAAGTTCATACGCGGTGTTGATCAGGAGCACCAGGATTTCGGTTCGATCGGGGAACCGCATCTCCAGTTTCTGCAGCGCCTCCAAGGCCTCACTCCACCGTTTTTGGAGTATCAGCTCGTTCGCCTCACGCAGCCCTTGAATGCCGGCGGGCGGCATCGAGCGGGGGCGCCGCGCTGGTTGGGATTGGTCGGAGTGAAGCGGCGTCCCCGCCCGGGACTTATGCTTCTTCTTCTTTTTCGGCATGGATATGAATTCGACTCCTCTGATACGAACTCCTCTGGGTGGATGTTACCCGGACGTGAGGCGCCAGAACCTCACCCCGGCCCTCTCCTGCGAGGCGCCAGAACCTCACCCCGGCCCTGCATACGTGTCCGGGCGCCGTGCTGGATCGGGTGTCCGGGACCAAAGTGAATGCCCTGCAGTCTGACTTTATCAACGCTCGGGCGATCTATTTAGGAACCGGCGCCGATCCGCCAAAGCTGAGCCTTTAAGCCGGAGAATTGCGGGTTTTGCGGATGGATTGGACTCATCGTGCATAATTCGCCGCAGGGATTCCGCACGGCGCCGCAGAATAGGGGTGTAACATGAAAATCACGGCAGTCAAAGCAGCGCTCCTGCGAACCGGCTCGATATTTATTCAGATTACGACCTCCGACGGCATCACGGGCATTGGTGAATGTTCGCCAATGAATGGCCGTGTCCTGCAGCATTTTGTGGAGACGGCCCTGGCGCCCTTGCTGATCGGTGAAGACCCGCTTGATATCGACCGGCTCTGGCATAAGATGTTCCACCGCACGTATAAGCTGGGAGCGCAGGGGGTTCAGCCGGAGGCGATCGCGGGCATCGATATCGCGCTCTGGGACATTCTGGGAAAGACCACGGGTCTGCCGATCTATCAACTGCTCGGGGGCCGTTATCGTGACCGGATTACGATGTACGCCAGTATTGGCGGAGGCGCGGATATCGAGCCGGGCGAGATGGCGCGGCGCGTGGAGGCGGCGCTCTCGCAGGGGTTTCGCGCGATCAAGATCCGGATGGATTGGGGCGTCGCGCGGCAGGATGCGAATCCGGCCAAAGATTTAACGATGTTCCGGCTCTGCCGCCAGGTTTGCGGCCCCGACATTCCCTTGAGTTTTGATGTGAATAACGGGTACAGCGTACCAACAGCCATCGCGCAGGGACGCCGGTTTGAGGACGTTGGCATCTACCATTTTGAAGAGCCGGTCCCGCAGTATGATTACGCCGGTCTGGCGCAGGTGGCGGCCGCGCTTGACGTGCCGGTTTCGGCCGGTGAACATGAATATACGCGCTGGCAGTTCCGGGATCTCATCGAGCAGGCGAGGGTTGATATCATTCAGCCGGACGTGGTGAAATGCGGCGGTATCAGCGAGATGAGAAAGATCGCGCTGCTGGGCGAGGTGTATAACCGGCTCTTTGTGCCGCACCAGACACAGCCAACCATTGGAACCGCGGCCAACCTGCATCTATGCGCGACGCTCATTCATTGCGTACGGCCGCAGGAGTATACCGGGCGGCGTCCGGAGCTTGATGATCTCTTCGTTGAGCCGCTGCGGTTTGAGAATGGCGAGATCATTCTTCCCAACGGGCCCGGTCTTGGTCTGGAGCTGGATGAGAAGAAGATGGAGGCTCTTCGCGGCTGAAGCGGCTGACTTATCCCGCTTTTGCGACTGCTGGGACGCTGACATGCGTCTTCCAGAAGTAGTAACCGCCGGTTACGAGAACAACGAGCGCTACGAGGGCGAACATGCCCAGGCTCATGCGGTGCAGGATACCCTCTACCCGGTCGCCAAAGCGAAACCCGAGGAACATGGCGAACAGATTCCAGAGGGTGCAGCCTACAAGAGTGAAGCCCAGGAATCGCCGGTAGCCCATCTGCAGAATGCCGACGGGAAAAGAGATGAGGGCGCGTACGGCAAAAACCATCCGCCCGATGATGATGGCGCCGGAGCCATATCGTTCAATCCAGCCGTGCGCGGTGTTCAGCCGATGCGGTGTTACGAGGATATATTTTCCAAACCGCTCCACGAGCGGCTTTCCGCCGTAGTATCCGATGGCGTAGGCGATGGACGATCCGATGAGGCAGCCGGCCGTGACTGCGGCGAACGCCACTACGAATCCCTGCGATCCCGGCCCGAATTTTCCCTGCGCTGCCCACCAGCCAGCCAGCGGTAGAATCGCCTCGCTTGGAACAGGCACACACATGCTTTCCAGCATCATGCCGCCAGCGATGACCAGAAGCGCTAATGGCGCCGGCCAGGCCTGAAGATGCTGAAACAGCGAATGGACGAGGTGACCCATAACTTATTTCCCGAACCGCGCCCTCTGTTATTCCGGCGCGGACACTGAGCGCTTCTCACCTTCTCATACCTTCGATACAATACAGGCGAAACGGCGGCCCTGTCAAGGGCGCCGCGATCCCGGCATGGCGTTGAGGAGCGTCTTTCGTATCCGGCGCCCGGGCCAGGCTCATCCAAACGCAGCCGACTTTTTGCGCTTCTGTTATGCGACCGCGGCGCAGCGCCTGAGCTCGGATCGGGTTCCTTCGATGTCGAAGCATGCCCGTGCGTTTCCCTGCATCAGCCGCACGGCGACATCCAGCGCTTCTCGCTCAGTCAGGTCTCCTTCGTCCACTTCTTGCTGCAGCGCCCGGGTGAGTCCCTTCCGGCTCTGATACGCGTAGGCCAGGGCGCTCGTGGGCCAGGAAGTATCCCCGCCTCCGCTTCCCGATTTGAACGCTCCCGCCAGTCCAGCGTCCGGCCGTACGCGTGCTGCGCCTTCACCGCAATTGCCTGGCGTCCGTGGCGGGCGAAGATCGCCTCCCGCGCCACAATCCGGACCGCAACGCCATAACCCGTAAACTGGGATGCCTCCCATGCAGGGCAGATCGCTTCAAAACGCTCCGCAACATCACCTTGCGATGGATGTGTCAGCGTCGCGGCAGCTTCCGGCGCCGCGCCTGCGGTCCGCAGAGCGGCGTCTGTCGAATTGCCTGCGCCAGATCGGTGAGAGCCATCATCTCCTCGTCATCCCGTAACCGCGCCATGATATGAACTGCACGGCGGGTTGGGCGCCGGGACGCAAAAAACCGCGCCATCGGTCGAGAAAGACCGGCATGGCGCGGGCAGTGAACGCGTCCTACTCTTCATGCCTTCGGTACAATACAGACCGAACGGGCGCTCTGTCAAGGGCGCCGCGGACCGGGGAATCAAAGACTCCCTGAGATCACTTGGCTGTTAACAGCATCTCGACCACGTCGGTGTAGCCGCCGTTAGAAGCCCAATCCAACGCCGTCATGCCATCTTCATCCTTGATATCCACTCGGGCATGGCTATCGAGCAGCATCCGGACCAGGTCGGCCCGGCCCTGCTGCGCCGCCAGCAAGAGCGGCGTCTGTCCCTCCGGATCGCGGGCATTCACGTCCGCGCCGTGAGCTAGCAGTACGCGTGCCTCACTCGGAACTCCGGCAATGACCGCGTGAAGCAGCGGCGTAATGCCGAATGCGCCACGCGAGTTCACCGCGGCCGCCGCGGCTGCGTTTTGAGCAAACAGCATGGAAGCCACAAAAAGCCCAGCAGCTACCGAGCCGACCGCGGTCCTGAACTGATTTCTTCGCATTTCCCCCTCCCTTTGTATAATGACGCTGCGAGAACGCGCCGGCCAGCGCCCGGCCAGGCGCGATTCGCCTCATGGAGATCATCGGCGCTTTGCGGTATGATCTGCAGGGCGGCAAATGGGCGCGGGGCGCGGACGAAGGACGGTGAGTGTGTGAGTGTGTGAGTGTGTGAGATGGTGGGACGGTGAGAGCGCCGGAGAGTGGCGCCACGCGACTCGTACCCCGCGCCCGCTTTTGAGGGAGGAAAGCGCCGGTTAGATGTAGAACAGAGGATTCAGGCGTGGTCCTTTACCACACATCCATTCTCTTACAATCCCCACCGGCCGCGGTGGTTGACGTCCGCCGCCATGGGTATCACGATGACAATAGGGATCCCGCCGGGCAAAGGCTGATTCAATGGACCCAACTCAGATTAAACCGGGCGAACGGACGGCGCCGCTGCCGGTGCCCGCGGGTGTTACGGCGCCTGAGCCATACCAACGAGCGCCGACCTTAATGGCCGGCGTCACGGCCGGCAGCCAGGGACAGGTCAAGGTGTGGGGGCCTCGCAAGCGGACTCTCTGGATGCTCGTGGGGGCCCTCCCTGCTGTAGTGGCAATCGTTCTGGGCCTTGGCGCACTACTTCATGATCCCTTCGCCGTCTTATACTCTGTTGTAACCCCCTCGATTGCTTTCGTCCTGGCGATAAGGGCCCTCTATCGTCCCTGCTACGTAACCACCGATGACGCGGGCATTGGAGTCGCTACCTGGACAGGCAGTCGGGCCCTACGGTGGAATGAGATACAGTCGGTGAAAACACACTCGGCGGTCACTCCCCGACGGGTGACACGCATGGATCTTTCAATCGCTGCGCAAACTACTCTCAAAGCACAGTATCCGGTCGCATCGGGGAGGGTGACAATCTGTACCGACGCGGGAGGGGACGTGGAGATGAATCTCACTGGCTATCCCGCGTCGATGCATAGGGAACTCCTCTCCCTAATCATTGATCGCGCCGGTCTTTGCCAGCATCCGGTGGCAATGCAACATTATGTGCGGGAAGATGCGGTACCGCTGCGAGTACGGTCTTTCTTTATCAGTGGGATTCTGGCGGGCCGGAGCCCTGAAGGTCGGCTGATCGTGAAGGAAGTAGCGGCGTATTCGTCGGCGAGTGATGTGGGTATTACGCCGGGTGATGAGATACTGGCCCTCCATGGCCGGTCGGTGGACGGGCTGTCCGCTGAACAGGTTTACAGGGCGCTCTCGCGGCGGGAAGGCGAGATGATCGAGCTCCGGGTACGCCACACGGTTCAGGAGGATGTTCATGACTACCGCATTCGTACCCAGCAGCCATCCGGGCAGCCGGCGCTCAACGCAGGCGGTGACCTGGGGATTTCGGTTAGCAAGGATGAAGAGGGGCGGCTTCTGGTTGAGGCGCTTGGTCCCGGCTGCCCCGCGATGGACGCGGGAATCAGGCCGGGAGACGAGCTTGTCTCGGTCAACGGACTCCCGGCCGACGCCATTTCAGCAGAGCAGGCCGAGGCCGAGATGAGTGGCCCGAGCGGCGCCATGGTCTTCCTCACCGTTCGGCGGGAAGATGATGTCCGGATCGAAGAATATCGTCTCCCGACGCGCTCGATGACGCGGGAATAAGTCGGCTGATTTGCGGCCCGGAAACGAGCGCGGCCCGGCGCTCCTTAACATTGCGCTTGACGTAAGGATACGCACGTGATGAATCAGCGGCGCGGATCGCCGCACGCTTCACGCCGGACTGTGCGTCGTATCATGACCGGCCCGCCATGACGCCCGGTTCCCGGATGTCGAGCGTGCTGAGCGTCTTCTGCTGGATGAGCTGCACGAGGGCGCGCATTCCGAGGGAAAGCTTCGTACCGGTCGCCGTCGCCTGCGCCACCGTCTGCAGCGTGAGGCTCTCGATGGCGAATAACTCAGCCCGGCCGAGGATGAACAGACGGTGTTCCCAGGGAATATCAGCCCAGAGCGCCTCAGTGCGATACCTGACGAGAATCTTCAGCCCATCGTCCGCCGGAACCGGTACGAGATTGTAGCCGCCCTGCGCGGGCCGCCAGTGACCGCCGAACGTCTCCTGCCAGGCTTCCCGTATAATGCTCCACACCCGAATGCTCGCCGGGCTGTCAAAGTAGACCCGTCCTACCACGGGAACACCACCGCCCCAGAGCAGTCCCGGGCCGGCGGCGAGAGCCGCGGCCATCGCGCTGATCTGGTCCAGGTCAAACCCGGCGGGCGCCCAGAGAACGTCCTCCACGCGCCCGCCGAGACAGCCGTCCGGGTTCGGATAGAACTGCTGCTGCGCAACCGTCGCGGTCAAGACCGTCGCCCGTTTGCCCCGGTGCCGTGAGTATTCACCACGCGCCAACTCCAGATAGCGACAGAGAGAGGCGTCATTCCAGATCGGCGCCTGCACACCAAGCTGCGCAAGATCATCGGCCGTGTCCTTGAGAATCGCCCGCAAATAAGGCGCGAGACCGTCGCAGCTAAGAGGCCCGTCGTCTGGCACGGTACAGTCGAAAGTATCCGGCGGCAGAGTCACGCCCACACCTGTCGTCACCGTGAACGATGAGGGGCTTGTGGCGCTTCCGTTCGCGTTTGTGACCGTGATCGGCCCGGTGACGGCCACCGTGGGAACCAGGGCAATAATCTGGGTCGACGTCGCGGAGGAGACGGCGGCGGCGGCCCCGGTAGAGAACAGGATCGTATTGTTTGCGGCCCCCGCCACAAATCCCGTTCCAACAATCGTGACACTTGTGCCTACGGGGCCCGAGATAGGCGTGAAACTCGTAATCGTCGGGGCAACATTCGTGCCGACGGTGAATATCCCGACCGAGGTCGCCTTACCATCCCCGGTTGTAACAGATATTTTGCCGGTCGTAGAGCCGGAGGTAATCGTTGCGGTGAGCGTGTGGTAGCTCGCCTGGGTGACAGTCGCGGTCGTGCCGTTAAACTGCACGATGTCACCCGATACAATGGCCGAGAAGTTAGTGCCATTGATGGTGACAGAGGTCCCTACGGGCCCCGAAATGGGAGAAAAGCTCGAGATATTCGGCAGCACGGTGAATGTTGGAGGGCTGGCTGCGCCACCAGCCATCGTATTGACGTTCAGAGGACCGGTCGTCGCCCCATCCGGCACGGAGCAGACGATCTGAGTAGAAGTGATAGAAGCAATGGCCGCCTGAACGCCATTGAAACTGACCTTCGCCTGGCTCGCGTCCGTACCAAAGTTCGTCCCGGTAATCGTAACCACCGTGCCGACAATGCCCGAGGTAGGGCTGACGCCGCCGGACGAGATCGTGGGGGTATTCGTCGGGCCGGACGAACCGGGCGTGTGCAAATCCACTGAGAAACTATCGTAGTACTTCGTGAAGCCGTTGTTAAAAAGACCGCTGGCGCCAGACGTGTACGTAGAATCTACAACCTCACCCGAATCCCCGCCGATAACACCCGCGCCATCCTGCCAAACCGTTACGTAGATCGTGTGAGAAGCAGTATCATAGCCCAGCTTGATCCAGTACCAGGCGTCGGAATCTATCTGCACGGACGCAGACGTAGACCAGAGCGTCGTGGGAGAGCCGCTGACGAACTTCTTAATAGCAATAACGCTATAAATCCCGTTTACAGTGACCGACCCGACGTAGCCCGAAAGGCTCGAACCGGTGTTGGAGCCATAAAGAACGCAGCCGAACTCCTGATACGCCGTGCCATCCGTGAAGAACGCGCACGTCACGTCGGGGCCGGTGGTGGAATCCGGGGAGAGAATGCCCTCGTTAGTCCCGCCCAACGTGCGCTCCAGGACATTGGGTGAAGAGATCGGATCAAACGGCGCGTTTGGCGTCGTCACACCCCACACCCCGGGATTCGGCGCGCTCCAGCCGGCCGGCAGCGTGATACCCTGCGTCAATTCATCAAAATTCTCAGAATAGATCGGCATCAGAAACTCCCATAAAGACAGGCCCTCGGCGCGAGGCGCGAGGCGCGGGTACGAGACTCACGCCACTCCACCATTAAATTCCGTATCTTGCGTGGGTATACGCGAACCATCCGGTGATATCAGCGGGTTCCAGGCTCTGGGAGGCCATCCAGAATTCGGGGAGATCGCCACCAAAGTAGTTTCCACCGTCGTAGCCGGCCGCAAAGGAGCTGCTCCCGATACTCCAGCTTGAAGTGAAAGTATTGACATCCTTAACACCATTGATCCACAGTTCAACCACGCCCGAGACACGCTGCATCAAGATGCTGTACCACGTGCCGGAGACGGGCGCTGTCGCGAAGGACTTCGTTCCGGCCGACCCCAGGTACCCCACAAACTGGGAAGCGCTCAACCCGGTTTCGAAGCCGCCGAAGAGCGCGAAGTAATTGCTTCCACGAGTGACATCCGTGCATCTCAGGACTGCGGCCATGGAGATATCCCCGGTCCCGATGCCCGGGCTGAAGCTCGTCGTGGTCAACCCCTGCGTGCTGCCGCTGGTGAATACGAGATCCGCCTGTCCGCCCGAGGCCCCGGTCGCAGACCACGCCGGGCCGGCCGCAGCCATCGTGAAGTTATGCCCGTACGCCGATCTATCCACCAGAGCTGTTACCGGGCTTGAACTGGCGCTGTCCGCGCGCCCCCACACTTGCATGGCGGCAACAGAAAGGGGCGTCCACGTCGATGCGACCGCGTCTGCCCCCAGAATATTCTCCACAACGGCCCCGGGCAGTAATCCGCCCAGCGGCTTCAAAAGCGTCGTCATTTTCCCTCCGAAAACGGGCGCGGGGCGCGGGGCGCGGGGCGCGGGGCGCGACGTCCCTGTAACCCCAGCATCTGTGATTCATCCTTCGTCCTCCGTCCTCCGTCCTCCGTCCTCCATCAAGTCCGCACCGGTCCAGCCGGCTCGTACTCGATCAGAGCCTTTACGCCGGAAACGGCGATAACCTGCGATCGATGCAGCACCATCATATGCTCAAGCTGAAGCTTGACGCCGTATTGAGCGACCGTGAGGTTGGTGATGAGGATATCTCCAAGACCGGGGGCGATGGCCGCAATTCCGGCGGCAAGCGCATCCGCCGGAACAGGGCCATCTCCCACTATCACCGGGGGACCATAATCCCCCGACACACGCGTCAACGCAAACCATGGACCATGACCAGCCATCTACGCCCCCAACCTGAATCAGGGGCGGGATCCGACCATGCCCCTGATTCAAATGTGATCAGCTAAGCCGCCTGATCTGAATGCCGCCGGCGCTGCCCCCCTCCAGAGAATACTTTCCAAACACCAGCGGATTAATCGGTACAGAATCGCCGGGCTTGAGAGCATTAATCGTCTGCTCCTCAGACGCCAGCTCGAGCAACAGCGGCAAGTACTTCGCAG
>Ga0307374_10014965_pt1 | contig 10507 bp, 10 predicted proteins | sample OX3MG_FD_202532 | JGI IMG/M metagenome (GOLD analysis project Ga0307374, IMG submission 202532) | Soil microbial communities from Risofladan, Vaasa, Finland - OX-3 | ecosystem: Environmental > Terrestrial > Soil > Coastal area > Acid sulfate soil | place: Finland: Risofladan, Vaasa | collected...
AACCTGATTAAATATACCGGTCCCCTCCTGGGTAATATCTGGAGAAAGGACATGGTTGAACCCGGGACATATGAAATCCGGGTGCTGGTGGACAGAAATAATAATGGGATCTGGGACAACGGCAGATATTACGGGGGTAAAAAGCAACCTGAACATGTGATTGCCATCCCCCAGCAGATTGAAATCCGGGAAAGCTGGGAAAACAGGATGAATGTAAGTCTGTGAGAGGGCTATTTATGTCAATTTGGGAGTATTCCAAAAAACGAGAAATTCTCTTTATCATTATTCAGACAGGCAGCCGGATCATAATCAGTAAACCTAAGGGATCTTGCAGGAAAATTGAATATTCAACTCTTCAATAAGTTGAAAATCATTAATCCATCTTATTCCCATATTATCACATACACTGGGAATTTTAATCCTTGATGAATTTATTGAAGTTACTTTTTTCTCTTTTGTCCCCACACAGTCTTTATTGTTCATGACATGATCAATTTGGGACAACTTTTTTAAAAGGACAGTTTTCTTTCCTACACTAACTATATGAATTAATTGAACGAAAACAGAAAGTGGTTCTCCTCCCTGTGGCAAGACCGCTGGGTTTCCGAACCAGCATTTTATGAAGTTTCCTTACCTTTCTAAATACTGCTTTGTCTCTAAAAAAAATCTAGGCGTATGTAGAGGAGATGTCACCTTAGATAAATGCTTCTTTCTATGATTTTCTAAAAGATATGTCAGAAGAAGCATATGGTTTTTTTCCCCGAGCGATTGTGGGGGAAAACAATTCCCGCTACTTTAGTCGGCCTTTGAGGGAGAGCGTTGGTCATTGGAGAATAACTTCAGGGCTGGTATGGTGGCATGAGCTCTGACAAGATCAGTTTTCGTCTTCCTAACCTTAGTGAAGCGTGAGCCATTGCTATCAGGAAGAGCATTCTTGCAGCAAAGTGATAGAGGTTTTATAAAAAATAGTTGTAAATTTGAATATGTCGATAAAAAGGAAAATAGCTCGTACAAAAGGGTCGTCTTATCTTACCAAACGAATTTTAATTAGCGCGGCAAAATCCGGCGTACGCAAGGCTGCAAAGGACACGATGGAAGTCATGGGATATATCGTTATAGCAGAAGATAGATGGATAATTAGAAAATATTCCGATGGCCGCATTGAACGCATAGAACCAATTATTGCTCCCGAAACTACCGAATTCATACTTGACTAAGGAAAAAAAACAATTGCCACTCCGTCTTCGTGTTTTCGCGGGGCCCAACGGCTCAGGAAAAAGCACTGTGATAGAACAGGTGAAAAAGTATAAATCCGGTGGCAAATACATTGATTTCGGCTTTTTCATTAATGCGGACGATATCGCCGTATCTTTGAAGGCGAAGGATTTTTCTTTTGCTCCCTACCAGATAACCACAACCAAAAAAGATTTTCTAGCAATTGCCGTTGCCTCGGGGCTCATAAATGAAAATTTTTCTAAGGCTCGCTTTGTCAAGAGCTTTATCATTAAAAAAAATAGTTTCAAATTACTATTGCCTGAAGAAAATGAAAGATTGGCACAGATAATCGCCGATTATTTACGGAAAAAACTACTAATTGCCAGGAAAAGGTTCTCTTTTGAAACGGTGTTCTCACATTCTTCAAAACTTGACATTATGCGACAGGCGGCCGAAGCCGGGTATAAGGTTTATTTGTATTATGTCTCTACAGAATCTCCAACCATTAATATATTCCGGGTAGCTGCACGGGCAGAGCAAGGTGGACATGATGTGCCTCATGAGAAAATCAAGAGCAGGTATTATCGTTCCCTCGACTTACTTTATGACGCCAGCCATTTGGTTTACCAGGCATACTATTTTGACAACTCAAAAGACGGTGAGGACTTTCGCATGTTCGCCCATTTTAGAAAAAGAAAAAGCAAAAAGAAATGGGATCCGCTTCACAAAAAGGAAATTCCTAATTGGTTTAAAACATATTATTTAAGGAAAGTATTGGAAAATGCCATTGCAAAATGAAGTTACATAGGAACGAATTGAAGGGGTCTGATAAACACAAAGTCATCAATGAAAAGTACACCGGGTTTAAATTAATGTATTTTTCATTGGTAAATATGTGGAATTTCAGATTCATAAAATGCTGGTTCGGAAACCCGGCGGTCTTGCCGCAGGGAGGAGAACCACTTCCTGTTTTCGTTCAATTAATTCATGGACTATATTTACAATAACGGTGAAATTGACCCTCCAAATAAAGCTTCGCCTACCCAGGAACAGGGCAATCATCTCCTTGAAACGATCAGGAATGCTAATGCCGCATGCTCAAACTAGAAAAAAATGTCATACAAGGTTTAAGGAAAATAGTTGGTTTTAAACCCGGTTAATATTTCTACCATTTATTTTCCTAACTATTGTTGTATATCAACACTCATTCCCCAAGAAAGGTAATTATTGCCTTAAATGGGGCCTGATTATAACGTGGGTATTCATTTAAAAAAGCAATGCAAATCGCCAATTAAATACTAACTGCCGGTAACATCCTATCTTTAGATAATGATTTTTCCTTCTTCCCTGGTTGAAAATGCCGTGAATGAATTTTCCCGCCTGCCGGGTATAGGAAAAAAAACTGCCCTGCGGCTGGTACTTCACCTGCTCAAACAGGATGAAGCCTATGTGGAACGGTTTTCCGAGACCATTCGGAAAATGAGGAGGGAAGTGAGATTTTGCAGGGAATGCCGAAATATTTCAGATGGGGAAGTGTGCAGCATATGCAGCAATCCTGCCCGCAAAAAAGAAATGATCTGCGTGGTGGAGAGTATACGGGATGTGATAGCCATTGAGAATACCCAACAGTATAATGGGATCTACCATGTGCTGGGCGGGGTGATTTCCCCGCTGGACGGCATTGGTCCGGACAATCTGAATATCCAATCCCTGACCAGCCGCGTCAATAGCCTGCATGCCACCGAAGTGATTATGGCGATCAGTCCTACGATAGAGGGAGATACCACAATTTTCTATATTTCAAAGAAACTCAAGGATTCCGGAGTCAGGATCACCACTATAGCCCGGGGAATCGCCTTTGGCGGAGAGCTGGAATATGCTGATGAAATGACGCTGGGAAGATCCCTATCCAACCGGCTCCCTTTGGAACAGTTTAATACCGGACACGCTTAATAAGGAATTCCCGCCTATTTTTAGTATCTTTGCGATCCAATCCGGGTGGATTTGTTTATTGTTCGACCCGGGATTCATTTCACGAACTGAAACTAATAAACACATGAAGACTATCGTCGAATGCGCCCTTGAGCGCATACTTATCCTTGACGGTGCCATGGGCACCATGATCCAGCAATATCATTTAAGTGAATCTGAATTCCGGGCAATAAGGTTCAGGGACCATTCTAAAGACCTTCAGGGAAACAATGATCTGCTTTCGGTCACCCGGCCGGATATCATTGAGGAAATTCACCACAAATACCTGGAGGCGGGTGCTGATATGATTGAAACCAACACGTTCTCCAGTACTTGCATTGCCCAGGCGGATTATGATCTGCAGGCCCTCGTCCCTGAAATGAACCGGGAAGCGGCCCGTATTGCTAAAAAGGCAGCTGCAGAATTTACCCGGCAGAATCCTTCCCGGCCCAGGTTTGTAGCAGGGGCCATTGGTCCGCTGAACAAGACCCTGTCCATGTCCCCGGATGTCAACAATCCCGGTTACCGGGCTGTCAGCTTCGACGCAGTAGTGGCTGCTTATTATGAACAGGTCAGCGCCCTTGCTGAAGGCGGGGTGGATGCTTTGCTGATTGAAACCATCTTTGATACCCTGAACTGCAAGGCGGCTATCTATGCCATTAAAAAGTATTTTCGGGAGACCGGCAAACCAGAACTTCCGATCATGATCTCCGGGACGATCACGGATGCTTCCGGAAGAACGCTTAGCGGACAGACACTGGAAGCTTTTTATATCTCAGTCATGCATGCCAATCCCATTTCCATCGGTCTCAACTGTGCACTCGGTGGCCGGCAGATGCGTCCGTATATAGAGGAACTTTCTCGTCTTGCTGGTTGCCTGGTCAGTTGTTATCCGAATGCAGGCCTTCCCAACGCATTCGGGGAGTATGACGAGCAACCGGAGGAAACAGCTTCTATCCTCGCAGGGTTTGCCAGGGATGGGTTCGTCAATATAGTTGGGGGCTGTTGCGGAACCACTCCGGAACATATCCGGGAAATTGCCCGGGCTGTCAACGTTATTTCTCCCCGTCAGGTACCTGTGACAGAAGAGGTAGAAGGGTAAATAAATTGAGTTTAAATAATGTCCGCTGACCAATCTATTAAGCCTTTCCTGCGCTTAAGCGGCCTGGAACCACTCGTGGTCCGGCCGGAAACCAATTTCATCAATATCGGTGAGCGGACCAATGTCACCGGTTCCCGGCAATTTGCGCGCCTGATCCGGGATGGCAACTATGAACAGGCTTTATCTGTCGCCCGCCAGCAGGTGGAAAACGGGGCCCAGATACTGGACGTGAATATGGATGATGCCCTTCTGGACGGGGAAAAAGCGATGTCCACTTTTCTGAACCTGCTGGCATCAGAACCGGATATTTCCAGGATACCGGTCATGATAGATTCCAGCAAGTTCTCCATCATAGAGGCTGGCCTGAAATGCATGCAGGGGAAATGCATTGTCAATTCCATATCGCTTAAGGAAGGGGAAGAGAAATTCGTGGAACATGCGGTTATCTGCCGAAGCTTCGGCGCCGCAGTGGTGGTGATGGCTTTCGATGAAGCCGGACAGGCAGATACCCTGGACAAGCGCGTCTCTTTTTGTCACCGGGCTTACCGGATTCTGACCGGGAAAGTCGGCTATCCTCCCCAGGAGATCATATTCGATCCTAATATTTTTGCAATAGCCACCGGGATTGATGAACATAATAACTATGCCCTGGACTTCTTTGGGGCCACCCGCAGGATCAAACAGCTGATGCCGCTTTGTAAAATCAGCGGGGGAGTAAGCAATGTATCTTTCTCTTTCCGGGGAAACGAACCCGTCCGGGAAGCTATGCATTCCGTATTTCTTTACCATGCGATCCGTGCCGGTATGGACATGGGGATTGTCAATGCCGGGATGATTCAGGTGTATGACGAGATTCCGAAAGACCTGCTGGAGCTGGTGGAGGATGTGATCCTTAACCGCAGGTCAGATGCCACTGAGCGGCTGACCCAGTTTGCGGAATCTGTGCGGTCAAAGGGGAAAAGTTTGGTAAAAGACGAATCCTGGCGTAAGGGTACCGTGGAACAACGGCTTAGCCATTCCCTGGTAAATGGTATCACCGATTATATTGAACTGGATACCGAGGAAGCCCGGAGGAAATATCCCCGTCCCCTGGAAGTGATTGAAGGCCCCCTGATGGATGGAATGAATATTGTCGGCGATCTCTTCGGAAGCGGAAAGATGTTCCTTCCACAGGTGGTGAAGAGTGCCCGGGTGATGAAAAAATCAGTAGCTGTACTGATGCCGTATATGGAACAGGAAAAAAGGGAGAGGGCAATGAAGGGAGAGACCGAAAAAGGAGCTGCCCGGATCCTGATGGCCACTGTCAAAGGAGATGTCCATGACATCGGTAAAAATATCGTTGGCGTTGTCCTGGGCTGCAATGGATATGAAGTTTTGGATCTGGGGGTTATGGTTCCGGCAGATAAAATATTACAGACAGCCCGGGATATTGGCGCCGATATCATCGGACTCAGCGGGCTGATTACCCCCAGCCTGGATGAAATGGTGCATGTAGCCAGGGAGATGACCCGTTTGGATTTTAAAGTACCCCTGCTTATCGGAGGAGCCACGACTTCCAGGACACATACCGCTGTGAGGATTGCCACTGAATATGCCCATGGGGTAGTTCATGTACTTGATGCATCCCGTAGCGTCAGCACGGTGAGTAATCTGCTTAGTCCGGACAACAGGCAGCAATTCCTGGAAAAAATCGAAGGGGAATATCATCAGCTTCGTGAAGACTTTAAAAACAAGAAATCCGTCAAATCCTACCTGTCCCTGAATGAGGCCCGAAATAATAAAATGATCATTGACTGGTCACAGTATCAACCCAGCAAACCGCGTTTTACCGGTATTCAGACATTCCGGGAGTATGATCTGGAAGAGATCTCAGGATATATTGACTGGCAGCCTTTTTTCATTGCCTGGGAAATGCATGGCAAATTTCCACAAATACTGAAGGACCCCCTGGTTGGAATGGAAGCAGTCAAACTTTATGAAGATGCCAGGGAACTCCTCCGGCAGGTAATTGCCGGTAAATGGCTGAAGGCTAACGCAGCGATCGGCATATTCCCGGCCTGGTCCGATGGCATTGATGATGTCATTGTTGAACATGGGGGAAAACAAACTACCCTGAACTTTCTCCGCCAGCAGATCAAGAAAACTGCAGGGCAACCTAATTTCTGCCTGGCTGATTTCATAGCACCGTTGAACAGTGGCAAAACAGATTATCTTGGAGCTTTTGTGGTCACTGCCGGTGAGGGCATTGAACCCTGGCTTGAAAAGTTCAGGGTTCAGCATGATGATTACAATTCAATTATGCTCAAAGCACTTGCAGACCGGCTGGCGGAAGCATTTGCCGAACTGCTTCATGAGCGGGTTCGCAGGGATTTCTGGGGCTATGCCTCTTCGGAACATCTGGCCAATGATCAGCTTATCCGGGAAGAATACATCGGCATCCGTCCGGCCCCAGGTTATCCGGCCTGCCCTGATCACACTGAAAAATGGAAACTTTTCGACCTCATTGATGCCACTGCGAATACGGGAGTAACCATGACCGATTCTTTGGCTATGTACCCCGCTTCAAGTGTCAGCGGATGGTATTTTGCCCATCCCTCTTCAAAATATTTTGGGGTGGGGAAAATTGGCAAGGACCAGATAACCAATTATGCGGCCCGCAAACAGATGTCTGTTTCAGAAGTGGAACGATGGTTGAGGCAACAACTGGAATATGAATAAGCAGGTTTTGGTGATCAACTAAGGATATCTTCAATATCCTTCAGCTCTTCTTCCGTGAAAGTTAATAATCTTAGTGCCTGAAGGCAATCCTGCAATTGCTTTGGTTTGCTTACCCCGATGAGTATGGAGGTCATCCGTTCATCTTTCAAGAGCCACGCAATGGCCATCTGTGCCAGGGACTGCCCCCTTTTTACCGCAAGTTCATTTAACCTTTTCACTTTGCCCAGTATAGCCGGGGTGACCTGTTCCCGTTGTAAGAATCCATGAGGTTTGGCAGCGCGGGAATCCTGGGGTATATCCAGGAGGTATCTGTCAGTGAGCAGACCCTGTGCCAGGGGAGAGAAAGCAATGCATCCCACTCCGTTATTGCCAAGGACATCCAGCAGGCCGCCTTCCACCCATCGTTCCAGCATGGAATACTTTGGTTGGTGGATCAGACAGGGGGTGCCCAGCTCCCGGAGAAGGGCAATAGCTTTTTCCGTCCTGTCGGCGGGATAATTGGAAATACCTGCATAGAGGGCTTTACCCTGCCGTACCAGCTGATCCAGGGCGCCCATGGTTTCTTCAAGCGGTGTGGATGGATCCGGCCTGTGGGAATAGAAGATATCGACATATTCCAGCCCCATCCGTTTCAAACTCTGGTCTAAACTGGAAATCAGGTACTTGCGTGAACCCCAGTCCCCATATGGCCCTTCCCACATGGTATAACCAGCCTTGCTGGAGATCACCAGTTCATCCCGGTAGCTTTTTAGGTCCTTGGCCAGGATAATCCCGAAATTTTCCTCCGCAGTTCCGGGAGGTGGGCCGTAATTATTGGCCAGGTCAAAATGAGTGATCCCGCTGTCAAAGGCCTGCCAAATGATCTGGCGACCCTGTTCAAAGATATCCACTCCGCCGAAGTTGTGCCAAAGGCCAAGGGAAATGGCAGGAAGTTGCAGGCCGCTGTTACCGCAACGGCGGTAGATCATTTCCCTGTATCTGGATGAAGAAGGAGTATAAGACATAATGAAAGTTGACCTGCAAAGTAAAAAATCATTTTCAGATAAATTGGTTTAACGGGGTATATTAGAGGCCCTGTTGATCCTTTTTCAGTCAGCAGGGGGGTCAATGGGTACGCTCCGCATCATTTCTTATAATGTCAACGGCCTACGTGCTGCTATCAGTAAGGGCTTTATGGATTGGTTAGCCAGTTCTTCAGCCGATATCGTATGCCTTCAGGAAATCAAGGCTGCCAGGGAAAATGTAGATGCCGCCCTTTTCAGTAAACTGGGCTATGAACAATACTGGTTTCCCTCTTCCCTGAAAAAAGGATACAGTGGTGTGGCTGTCTTCACTAAAGTCAAACCCGACAAAGTAGAATATGGGCATCGTCATACTACCAGTGATGGGGAGGGAAGGGTGATCCAGCTGAATTTTGGGGATTTCCGGTTGATCAATGCCTACTTTCCATCCGGAACCTCGGGCGATGAAAGACAACAGTTCAAATATAGCTGGCTGAAGGATTTTCAGGGTTATTTGGATAAGCTCAGAAAAACTTACCCGCGGCTGATACTCTGCGGGGATTATAATATTGCCCATAAAGAAATAGATATCCACGACCCGAAGGGGAATAAATATTCTTCCGGCTTTCTTCCGGATGAACGGGCCTGGATGGATCAGTTTTTTTCGGGTGGCTGGATGGATACTTTCAGGCAGTTTCATCCGGAACCCCAACGGTATACCTGGTGGAGCCAGCGCTTCCCCAGCGTACGGCTCCAGAATAAGGGTTGGCGGATTGATTATATCAATACCACGGAAAATCTGAAAAACAGGCTGCTGTCTGCGGAAATCATGCCGGATGTGAAGCACAGTGATCATTGTCCTGTCCAGCTGGATCTGCAGGTATGAGAGGAATACCCTGAATTTTTATCCTATGGATCATTCACCTGGGGCGGCGAAAGCCTTGCCTGGCCGGGATTACAGGGATTATGTATTGTTGGCGTGACCTGCATTGGATCATTCAGTTACCTGACGGAAGGCCTGGGTAAAGTCCGGTAAATCAGGACAACACGGCTTGCAAAATGGCTCCAGGGAAAATTCCGCTGAAAGCATTGCCTGCAGCAACTTTCAGCAAAAATTATTTAGGAAAATATTCGTTCAAATTATTTGGTAATGTAACAAAACGCACTATATTTGTCAGTATCCAAAAATTATTCCTCATTCTTAAATTCAAAAAATTATGAACAAAGCCGAATTAATCGACAAAATCGCCAAAGATGCCGGCATCAACAAAACCCAGGCTAATGATTCCCTGGACTCTTTTACCAAATCCGTTGTGGATTCACTGAGAAAAGGAGGCAAGGTTACCCTGGTGGGCTTCGGCACTTTTTCTGTCACCAAACGCTCTGCGAGAAAAGGCCGCAACCCGCAGACGAACAAGGTCATCAACATTCCTGCAAAAAAAGTGGCTAAGTTCAAGGCAGGCAAGGAATTTTCTTCCAAGTTGAAATAAAAGGCAGCATCAACTTATTAAAAGCAAGGCAACCTTAGTTCCTTGCTTTTTTTCTTTAAGCACATCATTAAACCCCCAGGGCATTCATTATGGGAAAGGGAGATATAAAAACCAAAAAGGGAAAAATCAACAAGGGTTCATTCGGCAAATCCCGTCCAGCCAGGAACAAGAAAAAAACAAGTTCCAAGCCGGCTGGAACAAAGGGATAATCAGCAGATATTTTCAAGGGGCGAGCCTCACCATCTTCCAACTTCCGGACCTTACCCTGTTATATTGCAGCCGGTCATGCAGGCGATCGGATCTTCCCTGCCAGAACTCGAACATACCTGGTTGAAGGAGGTATCCGCCCCATCGGGCAGGACGTGGTATCGGCTTTCCCCGGAAATTTTCCCCGAATATTTGCGTGGTCTTTTCCAGGATAGTCCGGTCAGATATGACCCTGCTTTGGTGGGAAGCCAGGGCACTGATCCGGCTCCCTTCCGGTCTGCTATTGAAATAATGATCACTTTGTTCAGGACTGGTCATAACCACCTTGCCTTCCACCCTGACCTGTCTTTCCAATTCTTTCCAGAGAAATACAAGAGCGCCATAAGGATTAGCTGCCAGCTGCCTGCCCTTTCTGCTGGAATAATCCGTATAGAAGATAAAACCCTTTTCATTAAATCCCTTCATCAGCACAATCCGGGCTGAGGGGCGTCCATTGCTCCCGGCGGTGGCCAGTGTCATTGCGTTTGGTTCTTTAATACCCTTGTCCAGGGCATCGCTAAACCACAGGCTGAACTGATTGAAAGGGTCAGGATTCGCTTGACTTTCATCCAGCAGACCCTGGCGATAATTATTGCGCATACCGGATAATTCAGGATGATCCATCAGGCTGATTTGCCAGGTAAAGATAATGAGGAAAAAATGACGGAACGAGTTCAGCCTTTTACCAGGGTACCTACTTTTTCCCCGTTGACCACACGGAGCAGATTTCCCGGAGTATTGATATCAAATACAATTATAGGGAG
>Ga0307374_10014971_pt1 | contig 10504 bp, 10 predicted proteins | sample OX3MG_FD_202532 | JGI IMG/M metagenome (GOLD analysis project Ga0307374, IMG submission 202532) | Soil microbial communities from Risofladan, Vaasa, Finland - OX-3 | ecosystem: Environmental > Terrestrial > Soil > Coastal area > Acid sulfate soil | place: Finland: Risofladan, Vaasa | collected...
AGATCGAGCAGGTCTACCTCGAGGGCTGGAAGCGAGGCCTCAAGGCGATCGCGATCTACCGCGACAACAGCAAGCGGAGCCAGCCGCTCAGCACCGGCAAGAAGAAGGACGGCGACGTCGTCGACACGGCCGTCGTCACGGACCTCAAGCGCCAGCTCGCCGCCGCGCAGGCGGAAGCGGGCAGGCCGCACCGGCGCCGGCTGCCGACCGAGCGGGCAGCGGTCACCCACAAGTTCGACATCTCCGGCCACGAGGGCTACATCACCGTCGGCCTCTACCCGGACGGCCAGCCGGGCGAGATCTTCCTCAAGATGGCAAAGGAAGGGTCCACCGTCAGCGGGCTCATGGACACGTTCGCGACGACCGTGTCGGTGGCGCTCCAGTACGGCGTGCCGCTCCGCGACCTCGTCAACAAGTTCGCCCATGTCCGCTTCGAGCCGAGCGGCTTCACCGGCAACCAGGAGATCCCGATCGCGAAGTCGATCGTCGACTACATCTTCCGCTGGCTCGGATCGCGGTTCCTCTCACCGGACGATCGGGCGATGCTCGGCCTCATCGATCGCTCCGCGGTCGTCGCCGACGCGCCGACGTTCGGTGGCAGCTCCTCGCTCGGTGCCGCTGCCCACGCTCCGGCCGCCGAGGAGGGCCTATCCGCCGTCGACGAGGCGATCGCCAACGGGTCGACGTCGAGCGCACCGCCGAAGGCGGACCCGCCCGCCGAGACACCCCGCGCCACCGCCGTCGCCACCGAGCCGGCGCCCACCATCGCACCGAAGTCCGACGCCGAGCCACTCGCGGTCATCGCCTCGAACGGTCACGCGCACCCGAACGGCAACGGTCATTCGAACGGCAACGGGAACGGCAAGCCAGCCGCGATCACGCTCTCGCTCGGCACCACGAACGTCGCCTTCAAGATCCAGGAGGACGCGCCCAGCTGCGCCGACTGCGGCTCGATCATGGTCCGCAACGGCAGCTGCTACAAGTGCCTCAACTGCGGCAGCACGAGCGGCTGCTCGTGAGGTAACGACGTAGACCGAGCGCACTGCGTCTGGCCGCGGCATCGGCCAGGGCCGACGAGCACAAGACTAACCGGCGAACCGAGCCCACGACCGACAAGGTTGCGGGCTCGGTCATGTCATTCGGGGCGGTAACCGCGGCGCAGAGCGCTGGTCGGCGGAGATCTTCCGGACGACCGAGACGGCGTTCGTCCAGACCAAGCGCAAGCTCCTCGACGACTGCGACCTCTGGTGCATCCTCTCGCTGCCGCCGGGCGTCTTCTCGTCCGCCGGTGCCGGCGTCAAGACGAACCTCCTCTTCTTCACGCGGGGCGGCCCGACCGAGCGGGTCTGGTACTACGACCTCTCCGACGTCAAGGTGACGAAGAAGCAGCCGCTCACGGTCGATCGGTTCGACGAGTTCTTTGCGCTCTTGCCGTCGCGGGCCGACTCGGGCCACTCGTGGACGCTCTCGCGCGAGGAGATCGAGCGGCGCGGCTACGACCTCAAGGCGGTCAACCCGAACGCCCGCACGGACGTGGACACCCGTACGCCGGCGGAGCTGCTCGACATCATCGAGGTTCGCGGCCGCGAGGTGGACGCGGCGATCGCGGAGCTGCGCACGCTCCTTCGCGAGGCCTGAGCCGATGCCCACCCGGATCGGCGTCGCCTTCGCCCTCGAGGTGGCGGCCTGATCGGATCATCTGGCCAGATTCACGTGGAGGGATCGCAAAGACACTCGCGGAGCGGGATCCGGGCTATCGACGGAGCGCGGCCGGTCCGACCCGTGCTCACCTACGCCTGGGTCGGCCCTCCCACGTGTCGGATCGTCGTTCTGGCGAGTCGTTGGACCGCCGGTGTGCGGTCCAACGTTCGGCACGCGATCGATTGGCCACGTACCTCGGCTGTCAGGTCTCGCGCCCGCGGCAAGGGCCGCACCGCCCGCGGCCAGGGCCGCACCGCCCGCGGCCAGGGCCGCACCGCCCGCGGCCACCGTGGCGCCGCGGCCGAGCCGGGCGTCAGGCGAGGACCTCCTCCGTCGCCGGAACGGCGAAGTCGAACGTCTGGCGCATCGGCTCCTCGCGAAGGAACAGCACGAGCACCGCCGCGAGCAGCGCACCCGCGATACCCACCCAGAACGTGGAGGCGAGGGCGATCGAGAATGCCTCGTGGATCCCGTTGACGATGGCCGGAATGAGCGGCTCTACCATCGGCCGGACCGCATCGGGCAGGCTCGCGAGGATCCGCTGTCCGAGATCCCCGGTGCCGGTCAGGTCGAGTGACCCGCCGCCACCGCCGGCGCCACCGGCGGCGAACTGCGTGACGAACGCCGGGGGGACGCCTGCGCTGACGAGCTGGATGGGGATCTCCGCGACAAGGCGACTGGCGAAGAGCGTGCTGGCGACCGTCAGACCCACGGTCCCGCCGATCTGCTGGAAGAACGTGAGGCTGCCGGTCGCCACTCCGATCCGATCCGGCGAGACGGTGTTCTGGACGACGAGGGTGAAGACCGCGAACGACGGGCCGATCCCGAGCCCCGCGAGGACCATCCACAGCCACAGGACGGGCCGGTCCGTCTCGGACCGCAGGCCGGTGAGCAACCAGAGCCCCAGCCCGAGGAGGAGCAGCGAGCCGAACATGAGGACCTTGTAGCGACCGGTGCGGGCGACGATCTGGCCCGACGCGATCGCGCTGACGATGAGGCCGGCGAGCAGCGGCAGGAGGTTGTAGCCCGACTCGGTGGCGCTCGCGCCGGCCACGGTCTGGAACCAGCGCGGCAGGAAGATGACGGCGGTGAAGAAGCCGAACGCGGCGAGGAACATCGCGGCGACCGAGATCGTGAACGCCCGGATCCTGAACAGGGCCAGCGGCACGATCGGCTCCGGGACGCGCGATTCGATGAAGACGAAGAGGGCGCCGAAGGCGAGCCCGACGGCGATGAGCCCGCCGACCGCAGGATCCGTCCAGTCGCCGCTCTGCTTGTTCGTCAGGCCGATGAGGAACGGTGCGATCGCAAGGGCGAAGACGACGGTCCCGAGGTAGTCGATGTGGCGGGCCGCCTCCGGACGGCGGATCGGCGGCAGAAGGCGCCACAGGACGATGAGCGAGATGAGCGCGACCGGCACGTTGACGAAGAAGATCCAGTGCCAGCTGAAGGTGTCGGTGATGAAGCCACCGATGCCCGGACCGACGAGCGACGCGACACCGAAGACGGCGCCGAAGAGGCCGAGGTACTTGCCGCGCTCCGCCGGCGTGTAGAGGTCCGCCACGACCGCGAGCGCGATCGGGAAAACGGCCCCGCCGCCCAGGCCCTGCAGGCCGCGGAAGAGGATGAGCTGCCACATCTGCTGGCTGAGCCCGGCGAAGACCGAACTGACGAGGAAGAGGCCGACCGCCCAGATGACGATCGGGCGGCGCCCGAAGAGGTCGGAGAGCTTGCCGTAGATCGGCCCGCTGATCGTGGCGGTCAGGAGGTAGACGGTCACGGCCCACGTGTACAGATCGTTGCCGTTGAGGTCCGTGACGATGCGGGGCAGCGCCGTCCCGACCACGGTCTGGTCGAGGGCGAAGAGGAAGAGGGCGAGGAGGATCGCCCCGAGGATCTCGAGCTTGGCTCGTGGCGTCAGGTTGAGCGCGGCGTCATCCGCCACCGTCGAACGGGTCACGATGAATCCTCGGCTGTGGGACGCAGGAACGACGCTGGCGGAAGGATGCTCATGGCGCGTTCCGGAGGCCTGGGCTGGCTTCGCCGGCAATGCTCCGGGATGGAACGATCGGCGTCAACCCCTCGGAGCGCGGACGTTGAGCGCGGATCGCGCCCGGATCCGTCAGATGGATCCCCCGGCGAGGGCGAGCCGATCGCGCCGCACGGCGTCCCATCCGAGGGCGATCCAGCCGGCCGAGAAGGTGAGTGCGAAGAGGCCGATGAACAGGCCCTCGAGCGGTGCGAACCCGCCGGTGATGCTGAACCCGGCGACCCCGACGCAGAGGGTCGACCCGACGCCGAGGAGGGCCGCGGCCGGTCGCGACAGGGCCGCTGTCCGCCAGGTCGCGATCGCGAAGAGGATCGAGCCGATCATGAGGCCGAAGAGCCCGAGCGACCAGATCGCCCAGCCAGAGAACCCGGCAAGGACCGGCTCGTCGCCGGCCGTCGCCATGAGGACGATGCCGACGATCGAGGCGACCGCCCCGACGGCTGGCAGGGCGAACCCCGCCCATACGATCGCAGGCTCGCGGCGGGCCTGGAACGCCGACAGGCCGACGAGTCCGATGAGGAAGGCGATCGAGGCGAGCAGGAGCATGGTCATCCCCGGGATCGCCCAGCCATCGCCCAGGACGGAGGCCGTTCCGAGGCCGACGAACCAGAGGAGCCCGCCGACCATCGCAGCGGCGCCACCGAGACGGAGTGACATCGTGAACCCCTTTCTGTCATGTGCGGTGGCGACGCCGCCACGACGAAGGCGTGCGTCGAGTGCGCCAAGGACGACGTCCGCGACGTCGAACGGTCCGAGCCGCCGCTCGCTGAGGAGCGCCTCGAACTCGTCCCCATAGCGCGCCCGCCAACCCGCCGGATAGAGCCGAACCAGCCAGCCCGTCATCGGGCCGCCGCTCCGAGCCGCCGCAGGCCGAGCGCGGCGAACTCGGCGAGGTGCTCGAGTTGATCGGCGAGACTCGCCTCGCCGACTGCCGTGAGCCGATAGGGACGCCGGCGGTCCTCTGCCGGGAGCGCCTCGATGAGGCCGCGCTCCTCGAGCCGGGCGAGCGCCGCGTAGAGCGTCCCGGGTCCCATCGGCCGTCCCGTCGCAGATTCGACATCGGTCATGATCGCGTAGCCGTGTCGCGGTCCCTCGGTCAGGCTGACGAGGATGAGCAGCGCCGGTTCGGCGAACCGTCCGAGCTCCGGGATCGTCGGGGTCATCGGCGAACGTTCTCCATCTATCCGTCTGTCTTCCGTGGCGGACTATATCGTCGCGCGATATATACGCGCAGTCGTTCGCCATGTCAAGACCTGGAGGCGCGGGACCCCCGGATCGTCGACCCGATATCCTGTCGCGGTGGCGCTCTATCGACTCGTCGACCACCCCGACCTCATCGCCCCGACCCTCATCGCGGCGTTCGACGGCTGGGTCGATTCGGGCAGCGCCGCGACCATGGCGACGACCCGCATCGCCGACGGCGGACCGCTCGTCGCGGAGTTCTCCGCCGACGACCTCTTCGACTTCCGGTCCCGGCGGCCCACCCTCGAGATCTCGGACGGGCGGCTGGCCGAGCTCACCTGGCCGGAGCTGACCCTGCGCTGGAGGCGGCTTGGCGAGCGGGATGTCCTCGTCCTCAGCGGCGTCGAGCCCGACTTCCGCTGGCATGAGTTCGCCGACGCCATCCTCGAACTCGTGGAGCGGCTCGGCGTCGAGAGCTGGGTGAGCCTGGGCGCGATCCCGGCGGCGGTGCCGCACACCCGCCCGGTCCCGATCATGGGTACGGCCTCGCGGCCCGGCCTCCTCCGCGGCGACGTCCATCCTGGCCCGGACGGACTGCTTCGCGTGCCGGCGGCAGCGCTCTCCGTGCTGGAGCTCGCGATCGCGCGCTCCGGCACTCCGGCGGTCGGCTACTTCGCCCAGGTCCCCCACTACGTGTCGGGTCCGTACCCGGTCGCGGCGCTCGCGCTGATCCAGGCCGTCGAGCGCCACCTCGATGTCGTCATCCCGGTCGGCGAGCTTCGCGAGGAGGCGCACCAGCTGCGGACCCGGCTCGATGCCGCGGCACAGTCCGACGACTCCACGAAATCCTACGTCGAGCGTCTCGAATCGATGGTCGACGAGGAGCGCCTGCCCGCCGGCGACGAACTCATCTCGGAGATCGAGCGGTTCCTGCGCGACCGCGGGAACGAGGGCTCAGCGCGTCCCTGAGGCCGGCCGGATCGCGATTCCGGACTTCGGCGTACGATGCAACGGAGGTGATACAGATGGGAAATCGAACGCCCGCCCCCCTCGAGGAACCCGGGGTCCTGACGCCGGCGGCGATCCGGGCCATGCGCGACGTCCAGACCAGTGGCATATCGCGGCGCACCCTCCTCCGGCGGTCGATCGGCGGCGGGATCGCGCTGTGGATCGCCGAGCTCACGGCCGGTACCCTCGGCTTCCTGTGGCCGAATCTCGCCGGAGGCTTCGGCGGGACGTTCGTCCTCGGCAATTTTGCGACGGTCGCGAACAACCCGGCGGTGCCCGGGGCGGCGTTCGACACGGGCGCCCCGGCGTACTTCCAGGACGCCAAGACGTACCTGATGCTCGTCGATCCGAGCCGCCCCCATTTCATTCCCGGGGCGAACCCGTACGGTGACGGCGCATCGACGAACGTGCGGACGCTGTACCAGGCCTGCACCCACCTCGGCTGCAAGCCGAACTTCTGTCCCAAGAACTACTGGTTCGAGTGCCCATGCCACGGGTCGCGCTACGACCGGCTCGGGATCAAGGTCCTCCAGCTCGGACCGGCGCCGCGGAGCCTCGACCGCTTCGCCTCGAGCGTCGACTCGAACGGCGTGCTCACGGTCGACACCGGCAAGCTCACGCTCGGCCCATTGCCGATCGCCCTCGGACAGCCCGGCCTCATCCCTGCCCTCTCGCCGATCGGCTGCCTCTGACAGCGTCGCGGCCCCGCACTGATCGCGGGGACCGATCGCCCGGACCGATCGCGCGGACCGCTCGGCGGTCCCGTCAGCGCGCGAGGCCGTGCAGGTGCTCGGCGGGGATGATGCCCATCCGGCCCGCCTGGTAGTCGCGGACGGCCTGCAGGATCTCCTCCCGCGTGTTCATGACGAACGGGCCGTAGCTGACGACCGGCTCACCGATCGGCCGGCCGCCGAGGAGGAGGACGTCGAGGCTCGGCGTCCGGCTGTCCTGGCGTTCGTCCGCCGCGACGCTCAGGGCGTCGCCTGGGCCGAAGACCGCCAGCTGGCCCTCACGGATGGGTCGGCTGTCCGGCCCGACCGAGCCGCGCCCGGAGAGGGCGTAGACGAGTGCATTGAACTCGACCGGCCAGGCTGTCTCGAGCCGTGCCCCGGCGCTGATCGTGGCATGGGCGTAGGCGATCGGGGTGTACGTCACGCCGGGGCCGGCACGGCCGGCGAACTCGCCTGCGATGACCCGGATGAGCGCGCCGCCGTCGGCCGACGACAGGAGGGCGACCCGGTCGGACCGGATGTCCTGATAGCGGGGCGGGGCGAACTTCTGAGCGGCCGGCAGGTTGACCCAGAGCTGGATGCCGTGGAACAACCCGCCCTTGACGATGAGCTCCTCGGTCGGCATCTCGTCGTGGAGGATCCCGGCGCCGGCCGTCATCCACTGCGTCGCACCGTCGGTGATGAGGCCGCCACCGCCGTTGGAGTCCTTGTGGCGAAACGCCCCGTCGATGATGTAGGTGACGGTCTCGAAGCCGCGGTGCGGGTGCCATGGCGCGCCCTTGGCCTCGTGGGGCGCGTATTCGACGGCGCCCATGTGGTCGAGCAGGAGGAATGGGTCGGCCAGATTGCCCTGCGCACCAGGGAAGGGGCGGCGGACGGGGAACCCCTCGCCTTCGAGGAGCGACGGTGCGGTGATCACCTGGACGACCGGGCGGGACACGGCATGGGCCGGATCCGGCCGTGGAACGCGGGGCAGGACGAGCAGATCCGAGACGGTGGCGGCGGGCATCAGCGAAGTATCCGAGCGAGATTGATCATGAATCGATAGTAGTTGCTATGTCAATTACCAGCGAGCGTGCCCCAGCCCCAACCCGCCGCCGTCCCGTCGCGGCGGTCAGCGGTTGCGGCGGAGGGCCTGGAGAGCGGAGAAGCGATCGGCGAATTCCGTCCGCAGCGCGGCGGCATCGCTCGTCTCGATCCCGAGCTCGCTCGCGATCTCGTTGAGGACGGACGATTCGCCGGCACTGATCGTGTCGTCCGCCGCGCCAACGACGAAACAGGCGCGGAGCAGTCCGAGCCGCTCCTCGGCAGTCGACCGCTCGGCGAAGTCGCGGGTGACGAGGTAGTCCTCCGTGCCGCCGACGAGCCGCGCCATGCTCTTGGCGATCTCGGCGACGACGACGGCCTGCGACTGGTTCACTTCGCCCTCCTCGACGAGGAGGCGCTCGATCGTGCGCGTCTCGGCGTCGCTCATGTCGAAGTCCGCCGCCGCGGCGCGGGCGAGGATGTACGCGTAGGACGCGAGATGCCGCGCCCGATCCGGCGGCATCGCCTCGAGCCGATCGACGATCCGCCTGACGGCCGCCGCTTCCGGGTCGTCCGGGTGGCCGACAGCTCCCGGGGCCCAGGTTCGTCCATCGGGCGCGTCCGCCGGGATGACGCCCGGGGGTGTCGGCGGCAGGCCGAGGAAATGGCGAAGGTTCATCCGCGGAGCATAGGCCCGCGGGCCCCGGACCGCCGGCGCGCGACTACGAACGCGACGACGAACCTGCCTTGAGAGCCGCCTTGTGGGCGCGCTTGCCGGCTTGATAGCGCGCGAGCGCCTCGGCCGAGTCGACGTCGCCGAGCGTCGGGTGGGTCGGTGCGACATCGTCCCAGCCATCCGGCTTGATGCCGAACCGCTTGCCGAGGACGGCGAGGATGGACTTCGCCTTCATCGGTCCGATCCCCGGAAGCGCGAGCAGTCGGCGCTCCAGATCGCGAGCGTCACGGGCACCGGTCCACATCCGGGCAGCGTCGTCGCCATAGTCGGCCGCGATCGCCGCGCAGAGCGCCTGGACCTTGACGGCCATCGACGCCGGGAAGCGGTGGATCGCCGGACGCTGGCGGAAGACATCGGCGAACGCCTCGGGATCCATCGCGGCGATCGTCGACGCGTCGAACGTGCCTGTCCGCCGCCTGATCTCGAGCGGTCCGCTGAACGCCTTCTGGACCGTGATCTGCTGGTCGAGGGCGAAGCCGATGAGCAGCGCCAGCGGCTCCTCGGCGAGGAATCGGTCCGCCTCGGGATCTCCGGTGAACGGCAGGCTGACGACCGAAGGGCTCGACATCGGCGAGATGGTACCGCACGGCGGTCCCCTGGGAGGGCGTCGCGTTCCGCTAGACTCCACGGTGGTCGTCCCGGTCCGTCCGGCGGCCGGCGCCCATCGCTCCCGGAGCCTCCCGCTTGTCGTTCGATACCCTCGGCCTCTCGGCCGATCTCCTCCGCGCCGTCGCCGAGGAGGGCTATACCACCCCGACGCCGATCCAGGTCCAGGCGATCCCGCTCATCCTCGAGGGGCGCGACGTCCTCGCCGCGGCCCAGACGGGGACGGGCAAGACGGCCGCCTTCGTCCTGCCCATCTTCGAGCGACTGCGCTTCCACGCGAACACGAGCTTCTCGCCCGCGCGCCACCCGGTGCGCGCCCTCGTCCTCACCCCCACCCGCGAGCTGTGCATGCAGGTGGAGACGATGGCGACCGACTACGGTCGCTACGTGCCGCTGCGGGTGGCGAGCGTCTACGGCGGCGTCCCGATCGAACCGCAGCTCAAGGAGCTGCGCGCCGGCGTCGAGCTGCTCGTCGCGACGCCGGGCCGGCTGCTCGATCACGTCGGCCAGAAGACCGCCAACCTCGGGCAGGTCGAGATCCTCGTCCTCGACGAGGCCGACCGCATGCTCGACATGGGATTCATCCCGGACCTGCGGCGCATCCTCGCCCTGCTGCCGGCGCGTCGCCAGAACCTCCTCTTCTCGGCGACGTTCAATGACGAGGTGCGGTCGCTCTCCTCGACGTTCATGAGCCATCCGGCGACGGTCGAGGTCGCGCCGCGGAACACGACCCTCGAGGCGATCCGCCAGATCGTCTATCCGGTGGACCGCGACCGCAAGGAGGCCCTGCTCGCCCACCTGATCCGCAAATCCGACATGCGCCAGGTCCTCGTCTTCACCCGGACGAAGATCGCCGCCTCGCGCCTGGCGGCGCGGCTCGACCGCGAGGGGATCCAGGCCGTCGCGATCCACAGCGATCGGACGCAGCCCGAACGGACGCGCGCGCTCGAAGGCTTCAAGAACGGCGAGATCCGGGTCCTCGTCGCCACCGATGTCGCGGCTCGCGGCCTCGACATCGAGGATCTGCCCCACGTCGTGAACTTCGAGCTCCCGCCGCACCCGCAGGATTACATCCATCGGATCGGCCGGACCGGGCGCGCCGGGGCGAGCGGTGAGGCCATCTCGCTCGTGTCGCTCGACGAGGCCGAGTACCTCCGCGGCATCCAGCGCCTCCTCCGCCACGCGATCCCCTGGGCGGTCGAGGACGGCTTCGTGCCGGTCCGCGATCGCGATGATCCGCCCTCCCCGACGGCCCGCCGCGGCGGCCCGCGGAGCGAGGGCGCCGCGGCGGGCGGTCGGGCGCGTCGCGGGTCCACCTCCCGCGGCTGACAGCGCAGGCCGCCCCGATCAGGGAGCCGGCAGCTCACGGACGAACCGGGCGACCCGGTCGAGCACATCGTCGAGGACCGGGAGCAGCGAATGCCCCAGGCGCGGGTACGTGACGAGGTCCGCCCGCGGAAGCAG